>Ga0268299_1000104_pt1 | contig 325888 bp, 310 predicted proteins | sample NOBtaG_FD_193484 | JGI IMG/M metagenome (GOLD analysis project Ga0268299, IMG submission 193484) | Activated sludge microbial communities from bioreactor in Nijmegen, Gelderland, Netherland - NOB reactor | ecosystem: Engineered > Bioreactor > Aerobic > Activated sludge | place: Netherlands...
CTACCATCGCCGCCGGCGCCAGGCCGGACTCGGGCGGTTGACCCCGATCGAATTCGAAGCGATTATGACGACACCGGCCACTCAGGCCGCGTGACCGAAACTGTCACCTGATCTTGCAGCAGACCCCACACAGGAGATTGGCAGGTGGGGAAACTAGCCTGATCCCTCAATCCGAGAATTGACGGGAAGCGCACGATGACGTTCAGCTCGCCGACAGAGCCACTTGCCTGGGCGACAGCGTGGCGTGCATGGCATTTCGATATGGCAGCCACGGTATGCGCAGTCCTGCTCGTGGCCGGATACGCCTGGCCGCTGTCCCGTACCCGCCGACACCGATCCGACACCAGCGCGGGCTGGGTGAGTTGTTTCGTCATCGGTATTGGATGCTGGGTCCTGGCGAGCATGAGCTTTGTCGGTGTCTATGCACACACGCTGTTTTGGATCCGGGCCTTGCAGGTTGTACTGCTGCTACTGGTCGCGCCATTCTTCCTCACACTTGGCCGGCCGATGACGATCACGCGGAATGCACTGCCGCAGTGGGCGCTGGACGGGTTGAGCCGCGCGGTACCGTCAACGCTGGCGAGGACTATGACCCACCCGCTGACAACATCCCTGGCGATGTTGGCCACGCCCTGGTTGCTATATCTGACGCCGTGGTACACAGCGTCACTCACCAATGGTGCGCTTGGCGCCGCGACGCGAATCATGTTGGTGTTGATCGGGTTTTCCTATTTCTATGCGCGGCTACAAGTGGACCCGGTGCCCCGACGGTACCCGCAGCTGATATCGCTGTTGATCAGTGTCGCCGAGACCATCGGTGACGGGGTGCTCGGTTTGGTGCTTTGGCAAGGCCCGCTGGTGGCGTCTACCTACTACCTCGCGCTACACCGCTCCTGGGGACCGGATCTGCGGACCGATCAGACGATCGGCGCCGGCATTCTCTGGATTCTCGGCGACGTCCTTGGGCTGCCGTTCCTGGTGCTGCTCATGCGCGCATTGTCCGCGGACGACAGGGCACACGCTGCACAGATTGATGCCGAACTCGACCGGGTGGGCCAATCCCCGTCCGCAACGGCCACCGCGCCCGCCCAGGATCTGGCCACATCCACGCTATGGTGGGAGAACGACCCGCAGCTGCGTGACCGGTTCGGACGGCACTGAGATTGTTGGGCTTCCTACCCCTTCCACTGGGACGTAACCCGGACTTCTGTACAGTACGTCTATTTTTCGGGCAGTATGTACAGATGGACGTCCCTCAGTGCGCTCTATCGTCACTCACTGAAACCCCGTCGGCATCGTCACGACGTCCGTCACGACCGCCCTCCCCTGCCGTGGATAGATCAACGCCCATCGGACGTGCCGTCGCGGGGTTTTACCTGGCCTTCGAGGCTGTCGACGACTCCGATCGGCTTCGTGAAGCCGCCAATTCGGTGGGCAGCCGACAAGCTCCTGAATCAGACTCTCGTGGCAAGTACCTGGCTCTGGCCAACGCGATCACCAATGTGGAAAAAATTCGGCGTCATGCGGCGCGCACGTTGCGTGATATCGCCGCCAGCGCTTCGAACACGGCCACTCGCCTCACAGATAGCAGGACAGGCCTGCCCTCCGATATCAACGACGCGATCAACGCAGCAGTACGCCACGAGAGCGTCGCGGTCTGCCAGCGTGCCGTGGGCATGATCAACGACCAGACCCGGCTGGTTCTGGACCTCGACGAGGTCACCGCCACCATGTCGGTCGATGAGTGGTTGATGAGCCACCGTCTGGCCGATTGATCGGTATCAGCTGTGGCTAGGCCGCTTCTAAATTCTCGCCCAGCGCCGCCCGCTCGACGCTGAGGAGGCTCTCGGCGCGATGCTCCCGCTCGTACGCCTTGCCGCCACCGTTGAGGCCGAACAGCCGCTTGCTCCACAGCAGCCAGACCACCGCCACAATGTTCACCAACAGCGCCAAAACTCGCAGTACGGTTACTTTTTCGATGAGCTCGTAGATTTCCAGCGGTAGAAAAATACTGGTGGCGATGACAGCGAAGTACTCACCCCAACGCTTCATCAACCAGAGTCCGATCGCTTCGATGAACTCGATCGAGGCATAAGCGGCAAGGCCCACCGCTACCCATAACAACGTCGTGGACGACAGCGAAAAGGCCTGGCCGATATGGTGAATTATCTTGGAGTTGTCGGGGTTCCAGCCGATCTGATTGGCCAGCGGACGAATCAACGGAATGTCTTGCTCGAACACCCGCTGAAGATGTTCCCGCGACCCGCGGACCTTCACCACGACAACGGCCAGTAGGACGAACACCAGCCCCCGGACCACGCGCTCGACGGCGAGCACTCGCATCAAGGTCCGGTCGCGCAGCAGCCGCCCGCGCGGGACCTCGGGCGCGGTGTCGGCCGGGCCCCGGTAGCGGGGCGTTCCCACCACAAATGTTTCGCATCGCAAGCACCGCCACGCCTCGCCGACCGGAGTGCTAACCCGCAATCGTTCGCGTAGCGGCTGTTCGTCGGGATCGAATGTCGCGTGCCCGCGCAGGCCGCACGAGCGCAGAGCAAAGTTGATCACGGAAGAAACGGTAGCCCGGCAACGGGAGCGGCGCCGCGCGATATCCAGGTTCCGGGTCTACCCTGTCACCGTGTTCGACCGACGTCGGTTCTTGACGCTGCTGGCAGGCGCCGCCGCGGCGGGGGCTTCGTTCATCGAGTATGTCTCGGCGGCCGCTGATCCCGGTACCGCCGCGGGATCGTCGAACAGCGGTCTGCCACGGGTTCCCCTGCCGGGAGGCGGCACCTTGACCGCGTTGCCATCGCGCACCGACGGTCAGCGTCTCCTTGCCTTGACTCTCGATGACGGCACCGATGCGAACGTCATCGCGGCCTACACACAACTGGCCCGCGATACCGGAATGCGCCTGACCTACTTTGTCAATGGCGTGAACGCGGGATGGACACAGAACGCTCCAATGCTGCGCCCGCTCGTCGACAGTGGGCAGATCCAGCTCGGCAATCACACCTGGTCTCATCCCAATCTGACGACGCTTACCGCTGAGCAGATCGCCGATCAAATGGCCCGAAACACCAAATTCTTGGTCAATACCTACGGGGTCGATCCGGCGCCGTACTTCCGGCCGCCGTACGGAAAGCACAATGCGGCAACGGATTCGGTTACCCGGGGACTGGGCTACGGCCCACCGGTCCTTTGGTATGGATCACTATCGGACTCCGGCGTAGTTACCCCGGAGTACATCGTGGACATGGCCCGCAAGTACTTCAACCCACAGGCAATTGTCATCGGGCACCTCAACCACCCGCCCGTGACGACGGTCTATCGCCAACTGCTCGACGTCATCGGCGAAAGACAATTGCGCACGGTCACGCTCAACGACGTGTATCAGCACTAGATCGGATGTGGTCCCGGCTCCAGCAGTCGCTTGGGGTGCATACCGTCGACCTGCCCGATAAAGGGCGGATGGATGCTGTATCCGAGCATGCGCCGAATATCCTCCGATACCGCGCGGACCGTATCGCGTGTCATCGACAGCGTGAATGCTTCCTGCGGACGAAGCCACGGCTCGCAGTACTGCGCGGTGAGCGCCAAGCGCGCCGAGTCCGACTGGTTCGCGCCGCCGCCATGCCATAGTGTGCCGAGAAAGAACACACAGGATCCCGCGGCCATCACCACAGGTGTTCGATCAGCCTCTTTCGGTGTCTTATCTCCCCAAAGGTGGCTGCCTGCAATGATATCGGTGGCTCCGTTGTCCGCGGTGAAATCGTCAATCGCCCAGATGGTGGCCGCACCGAGGGCGGCACGGGGCCGAGGGATCGGATAGAAGCCGTCGTCGGTGTGCAGCATCTGCGCCTGTTCACCCGGCAGAATGTTGATGACCTGAAGCATGGACAGCAGGTAGTTCGGCAAGAAGAGGCGATCCAACAACGCAAGTACCCGGGGGTGGTCCGCGATCCGGTCACAAGCGCGCGTCTTGTTCAGCACGCTGTACACCCGTTGCGTGGTATGTCCCTCAAACCGGTTGCGCCCGTGCAGATCCAGCAGCGGTACGACGGCCTCCCGGATCTCAATGAGATCGTCCGCGGTCAGCAGATCAGGCAAGATCACATAGCCGTCGCGCCGCAGCATGGCCAGGTCCGCATCCGCGACGGCCGGATCGACGCTGTCGCCGCTGCTAGGTGTCCATCGATAAGTTCCCGCCAGATCGCCCGCGAGGTTCACCAATGACGAGACTTCAGCGCTCACTACGCCTCCCAAACATAAGATAATTATGTTTTGTAGAATCACATGATGGCACGCTCGCCAATTGGACGTCAACAGCTTCTCGATGCTGCCCGCGAGGAACTTGTGCGCGGCGGTGGCGTGATCGACCTCAGCGGCTTGACCCGCCGTGCAGGCCTGAGCACCGGCGCGCTCTACCACCACTTCGGGTCCAAAGCCGGCTTGCTGGTAGTGATCTACGACGATTTCTACGACGGCTTGGTCCACGCGATCGCCGACACGCATCTGGACCTGGAGACCGAGTGGCGTGTTCACGAATTCGAGCGCACCCGCCGCTTCGTGGACTATCACATGACCGATCCGCTGGCGCCGATCCTGTTGAATCGCTCGGCACTTGACCCACAACTCGCCGAGCTGGAGGCAACGTACCTCCAGCGGATAAGTCACAATGCCGGCAAGAACATCCGCCGCGGACAGAAATTGGGGCAGCTGCCCGTCGATATCGACCCGGATAGCGCCGGCGCCTTCATCATCGGCGGCATTCGCCACGGGATTGCTCAGCAGTTGCGGGTGGGGCCACTCCCCGATCCGGGCATTGTCACCGCACGGCTGTGGCGCCTGATCTCCGCCGCCCTCGGAGTCGCCTGAGAACTCTCGCGCGGGAAATGGCGGTCAGTGGAAGAGCGCATGAGCGATACTCCCTGCATGCGTTCGATAACTGTCGGCCGTGCGGCCATCCTGACCTTCGCGATCACCGGCTCCGGGTTCGCCATCTGTCCCATAGCGGCGGCAGCGCCATCGGGTGAGGTCGCTTTATGCTTCGACGGCGATGTCCGGGTCAGCGCCTGGCAAGCCAGTCAAGCCGACGCGCGTCGCGATCTGATCCCCGGCACACTCAACATGAACGCCACCGATGGCCTCGCCGGCCCCAAGCAGGCATATTTTCACTGGCGCAACCTGACCACCGGCGCCGCCGGTGAGGCACACGGGGAAGGCTCCGGCACGGCGGGCGCGTCGACATTCAACGTCGTCACCGGCCCCGGCCAGGTGGAGATCACCACGGAATATGGGGGACGTTCCGGCTTCTTCTGGAACGACGAGAACCTTGCCCAGTGCACCGGCACGGTGACCGTGATCTGACCTCAAAGGTCTTGTGCCCGGCGGAATACCGTCGTGACGCAGGGGGTTGGCCGTAGCATGGCCTCCGATCGGTTTGATCCGCATGCGCTCATCACCGAGAGCCGTCTCGGTATCTTGGCGACAATCAAGTCCAGTGGACTACCACAGCTCTCCCCTGTCACCCCGTACTACGACCGGGACAACGGCATCATCTACGTCTCGATGACCGATGGGCGTGCCAAGACGGCGAACCTACGCCGCGACCCTCGCGCCGCGCTCGAATGCACCAGCTCGGACGGGCGGGCCTGGGCCACCGCCGAAGGACATGTCACGCTCACCGGGCCCGGAGCAGACCCTGATGGTCCGGAGGTGCAGGCGCTTGTCGACTACTACCGCGGCGCAGCGGGAGAACATCCCGACTGGGACGAATATCGCTCGGTGATGGTGTCGGACCGCAGGGTACTCATGGCGCTGCGCGTCGAACGGGTTTACGGCCAGAAACTGGGCTGAAGGTCAGACCTGACCGGTCGCGTCGTAGATCCAGCTCATGTCTGCGCTCATGAGGTTCTCCATCCAGGACGGCGGCGCTGAATTGGTGAGCGCGCCCATGTCCCAATAGTCCTTCCAGAGCGTGATCTTGCCGTCGTCCACTCTCAACACGGAGGCGAAATGCAGAAGAGCGGTTTCGCCGGTATCCCAGGTCCACGTCTCGGAATGCTCATACATCACGTCCTGACCATTGGAGATGATCAGACCATCGTGATGCGCGTAGTCCTTTAATGGCTCCAAACCCATTTTCAGACGTTTGACGATATTTTCCGGTCCGCGTGCTGCCGCGGCCGGCCCTACCGGCATATCCAGATAGATGCAGCCGTCGTCGAGAAACGTCTTGACCGCTTCCCAGTTGCGTTGCGCCAGCGCCAACCACAAACCGAGAGCCAACGATGCTTGCGCCGCCATCTACAACTTTCCTTCGCCCGGTATGAACAGATTCTTGAATCTGTGTACACCCCTTGTCTGGCGCCGGCAACTAGGCTCACCAGGTGCTCGTCGCAAAGTCGATTCTTTTGTTCACCGCGGCCGCGGTCCTGGAAATCGGTGGTGCCTGGCTTGTCTGGCAGGGGGTGCGCGAGCACCGCGGCTGGGCATGGATGGGTCTGGGTGCTATCGCCCTGGGTGCCTATGGATTTGTCGCGACCTTGCAACCTGACGCCCATTTCGGCCGGATCCTGGCGGCTTACGGCGGGATATTTGTCGCCGGTTCGCTGCTGTGGGGAATCGCGCTCGACGGATTCCGCCCTGACCGGTGGGACGTCATCGGTGCGCTGGTGTGCCTGGCCGGGGTGGGAGTCATCATGTACATGCCCCGCAGCGCATGAGCAGCCAACAGCCCGGGGCGCTGCGGCGCGAATTGGGCACCTTCGACGCCGTCATGATCGGGTTAGGCTCGATGATCGGTGCCGGGATCTTCGCGGCCCTGGCACCCGCGGCCCGGTCTGCCGGTTCCGCCTTGCTCATCGGTCTGTGTGTCGCCGCAGTCATCGCCTACTGCAATGCCACCTCGTCGGCCCGGCTAGCTGCGGTGTACCCCGCCTCAGGCGGCACATACGTATACGGGCGCGAACGTCTGGGCGACTTCTGGGGATACCTGGCCGGTTGGGGATTCGTGGTGGGCAAAACCGCGTCATGCGCGGCGATGGCGTTGACGATCGGCTTCTACGCATGGCCCGGACATGCGCATGCCGTCGCGGTGGCATCGGTGGTGGCGCTGACGGCGATTAACTATGTGGGAGTGCAGAAATCAGCGTGGCTAACGCGTGTCATCGTGGCGATTGTGTTGTCAGTACTGGCCGCGATTGTGGCTACCGCGGCGGGCTCCGGCAGCGTGGATATCGCGGCCCTCGACCTTACTGGCACGTCGTGGCGTGGAGTGCTGCAAGCTGCGGGCCTGTTGTTCTTCGCCTTCGCTGGGTATGCCCGCATCGCAACGCTGGGCGAAGAGGTCCGCGACCCGGCGCGCACTATCCCTCGTGCCATCCCGATCGCCCTGGGAATCGCACTGGTGGTGTATGTCGTTGTGGCATTGGCGGTCTTGATAACACTGGGGCCTTCGCGGCTGGCGAGCTCAGCGGCTCCCCTGCTCGATGCCGTCACCGCGGCGGGCGCTGGATGGATGGAGCCGGTGGTGCGGATCGGTGCCGTCGTGGCCGCCACCGGCTCGCTACTGGCGCTCATCCTCGGGGTATCACGCACCACCTTTGCGATGGCTCGCGACCGCCACCTGCCGCACACACTTGCCACGGTGCATCCCAAGTACGGTGTGCCATACCGCGCTGAAATCCTTGTCGGCCTTGTTGTTTCGGTACTTGCGGCCACAGCCGACCTGCGGGGCGCGATTGGCTTCTCATCCTTTGCGGTGCTGGTCTACTACGCGGTGGCCAACGCGTCGGCCTGGACGCTGACCCCGTCCCAGGGACGGCCTGCGCGGATCATCCCGGCAGTCGGTCTGGTCGGGTGTGTGATCGTGTCCCTTGCGTTGCCCCTGTCCTCGGTGGCGGCCGGTACGGGGGTGCTGGCCGTTGGCATCATTGTCTACGCGCTGCGCCGGGTCAGTGGCCCGGGTAGGCGTGAATAAGAGCCGTATCGAGCTTTGGAACGGCGTGGGTCAGTTCATGTTCGGCGACATGGGCAATGCGGTGCGCCTCGCTGAGGCTGACGTCCGGATCGATGTCGAGTTCGGCGTCCGCATGCAACCGGTGCCCAATCCACCGCAACCGCACGCTGCGCACCGTACGCACCCCAGGCTGGGCTGCCAGCGCTGTTTCGGCAGCATCCACTAACGCAGGATCCACCCCGTCCATCAATCTCCGGAACACATCCCGCACCGCGGTACGGAGCACCGCGAGAATCGCGACAGTGATCACCAGCCCAATGATGGGATCGGCCAAGGGATATCCCAGCGCGACGCCTGCCGCCCCGAGCACCACGGCCAGCGATGTGAAACCGTCCGTGCGTGCATGGAGGCCATCGGCAACAAGGGCCGCCGAACCGATCCTGCGGCCCACACGAATGCGGTACAGGGCAACCAGTTCGTTGCCGAGGAAGCCAACCACGCCCGCTGCGGCTACCCAGCCCAATTGGCCGATCTGCATGGGATGGATGAGGCGCATTACCGCCTCGTAACCGGCCACCGCCGCCGACAACGCAATCATCGACACCACGAACAAACCCGCCAGGTCCTCGGCACGACCAAATCCATAGGTGTAACGCCTTGTCGCGGCGCGCGTTCCCAGTGCGAAGGCAATCCAGAGCGGAACGGCGGTGAGCGCGTCGGAGAAGTTGTGGATGGTGTCGGCCGCCAATGCCACCGATCCAGATACGACCACAATGGCCACCTGGAAAGCAGCGGTCATCAGCAACGCCACCAGGCTGATCTTGACCGCCCGGGTACCGGCAGCGCTGGCGCTCAGCGCGTCATCGATGCTGTCGGCGGCGTCGTGGCTGTGTGGGGTGACGATCTCCGCCAGCAGCCCCCTGAGCCCTGCCCCGTGCTGATGGTCGTGGTCGAGGTGATGAGCGGGGGCGGATCGGTTGTGGCTCATCACCGGCCGCCATTCTTCACGGCACGAAGCGCTGCCTCGGTACGGTGATGCGGTGGGATTCCCGGGCCCGCATGCTCGGCGTTGTAGACCGCATCGGTCACCAGCTGTTCGACATGTTCGTTTTCCAGGCTGTAGTAGACCGTCGTGCCGTCGCGGCGGGTCCGCACCAGTCGAGCCATGCGCAACTTTGCCAAGTGCTGGGACACCGACGGCGCCGGCTTGCCCACCGAGTCGGCCAGCTCATTGACCGAGAGTTCACCTGCGGTGAGCGCCCACAAGACACGCACGCGTGTGGCGTCAGCCAGCATCCGAAAGACCTCGACCACCAGCCCGACCTGCTCATCGCCCAGCGGTGGTCTATCCCGCTGTTCCATATCGGACACTCCTCCTGCATACCTGCATTGATACGCAGATAGTAGACCACTAGGGCGCGCGACGCTCGCAGCAGCCGCATTGGCTACCGGTCAACTCCGACGCTCCAGCGGCGAACACTGGCATGCAGCAGGATTCGCCTCGCCAGGCGTTCATGCCTTCACGTACCGCGATCACCGCGATCGCCAGCGCTGCGATCGGGTCAGCCCACGACCATGCGAACAGAGAGTTGACCAACAGCCCGGCGAGCAGAACCGCCGACAGATACGTGCACAACAACGTCTGTTTGGAGTCGGCGACCGCCGAAGCGGACCCCAATTCCCTGCCGGTTCGCCGCTGGGCCCAGGACAGCGCAGGCATGATCACGAGGCTGGCCGCCGCGAGGGCGATCCCCACCGTCGACTGCCTGGCTTGGTCGAGGCCCGCCAACGCTCGTACCGAGTCGACGGCCACGTAGGCGGCCAGCGCGAAGAATGAGAATGCGATCACCCGCAGGGCCACCTTCTCCCGCGTCTCTGGGTCCTTGGCGCTGAACTGCCAGGCCACTGCCGCCGCGGACGACACCTCGATGACCGAATCCAGGCCAAAGCCGATCAGGGCCGTCGACGACACCCGAGAACCCTCGGTGAGGGCCACGATGGCCTCGATCACGTTGTAGGCGATGGTGGCAACGACAAAGAACCGGATCCGGCGGTTGAGCACATCTCGCCGTTGTTGCGCGAGCACCGTCAGCATTCCTCGCCCACTGGGCAGTACGACGGATCCACCGTCAGCACCAGGTCCACCAGGTCATCCAGGGCTCGTCCGATTCGTTCGTCCGCCAGCTCATATCGAGTGCGACGGCCCTCGGCGATCCCAACAACCAATCCGCAACCACGCAGGCAGGCAAGGTGATTCGACGTTATCTGCCGCGATACCCCCACCGCCTCGGCGAGTTCGGACGGATATCCGGGCCGTGACCGCAAGCTCAGCAGGATCGCGGCCCGGGTCGGGTCGGAGAGCGCGCATCCGAATCTCGTCAGGGCGTCACGATGAACCAACGTCGCCACGCGCCGATAGTACAGCTTGTCCTGTATTCAGATCTAGATGTACTAATGGGGCGCCGGCGCCGTATCGACGGGAACCGCGCGTGCCTTCGCCCCCGCCGGCAGGAAGCGACCGGTCCGCCGCTTGCCCAAGAGATCGCGGAGTTGTCCGTCAACCACGACCGGCTGTCCACCGATCAACACCATGCTCACGGTCGCATCGTTGCGATTGACCATCCGGGACAACCCGCCGTAGGCGTCAACCGACTCCTCGGCATACGCGGTCAGTGTTGCGTCGAGCTTCTCCGGGTCGATCACGAAAAGATCAGCGCGGTCCCCGATTCGGAGGTGGCCGGCATCAATCTGATACCAGTCCGCCAGCTCGCCGGTAAGGCGGTGCACTGCCTGTTCGACGGTCATGAACGGTCTCCCGGCCTGTTGCGCCTCACGTACGTGGCGCAGAAGCCGAAGCCCGAAGTTGTAGAAGGCCATGTTCCTCAAGTGGGCTCCGGCATCGGAGAAGCCGATCTGGACACCGGGGTCTTGTGCCAGCTGCTTGAGCACCTCGGGCCTGTGGTTGGAAATGGTGGTGCGCCAGCGCATTGCCGTGCCGTGTTCGAGCACCAAATCGAGGAAGGCGTCCACCGGGTGCAGGCCCCCGCGATCCATGCCGACCTGCCCGAAAGACTTACCGAGAACCGACTTGTCCGGGCAGGAAACGATCTCGGCATCGAAGAAGTCTCTGTGCCAAACTCGTACCCCGAACTTGCTCTCGTACTCCTTGCGAAACCTGCGCCGATACTTCTCGTCGCGCAGTAGCTCATTCCGTTCGACCTCGTCCCGAAGGTGCAACGCGGCCGCCCCGGCACCAAATTCTTCGAAAATGACCAGGTCGATGCCGTCCGCATACACCTCGAACGGCACCGGAAGGTGCTGCCAGCGGAAGTTGCCGCCAAGCTTGTTCACCAGGCTTGCGACCGGCCCCATCGCCCGGATCGCGTACGGGTTGGCCTTGATGTCCGCGGCCGACAGCAGCGACGTGGACAGTGGCCTACGCAGGATGCCGAGGGACTGGACGGCTTGCGACAGCACATTGAGCGGGTTCTGAATGTCTGGGCCGGACTGCAGGACCCGGTTTCGTTGGCGCAATTGCGCTTTCAGCCTACGGAGCTCGCGAGGTTTCGCATAGGTGGAAGGCAAGGTGCGGGACCGGCAGACGTCGCCATCGAGCTTGTCGAACAACAGCTGCTGAGAGGACATGCCGACGAATCCGGCATCCAGGGCCTCGGTCAGCCACCGATCCATTTGCGCCTGTTCGGCGGCCGTCGGGCGCTCATCCTTTCGGGTCGCGCGATCCAACCCCATCGCAGCGGCGCGTATATCCGAATGCCCAAGGAAGGCAGCAACATTCGGCCCCAGAGGCAACGATTCCAACGCTGCGACGTATTGACCGGCATTCGTCCAGGTCTTGTACCGGTCGACGACCTGAATCACCTGGTCACGCGGTATCGCCTCCACCCTGCCGAAGATGTCCCCGGCATCGACGCCGTCGACGTGTACGACCGACAGGGAGCAAGAACCAAGCAAGACCGTGGTCACGCCATGACGCACCGACTCCGACAACGCCGGTGCGGCCAGCACTTCGATGTCGTAGTGAGTGTGGATGTCCACTAGCCCAGGCAGCACCCACTTTCCGCTGGCGTCAATGATGTTCGGACAGTGTGTCTCGTCGAGGTCGTCGGCCGAGACCGCGGCCACATGGCCATCCTTGATACCGATGTCACGTATGGCGGACGGCGCCCCCGTCCCGTCGAACCATCGCCCATTTCGGATGACGGTGTCGAACTGGGCATCACTGCACGGAACCATGCTGATTCTCCTTGTGGTACAGCTATTTCACGGGCGCAATACGAAGCGCCGGTAGGACATAACGCCGGAAGTGGCGGCGAAGCGACGCTGGATCATCGGGATCGATGCGATTTCCCGGAACGCTGCCCAGGCTGATCATCACCCGAGCGATCCATTCGCTGGCCTCCTCGATGTCGGTCAGCGCATGAATCTCGCCGGCATCACGGGCGGCCTCCAGGTAGGGACGCCAGAATCCAGCCAGGTCGGGCACCAGACCTTGGACACCCGTACCGGCGCAGGCCATGAATTCCTCCGGCTCGCGCAGGCGGATGCGCATCAGCAAGGTGCCGGGATCGTCATAGGCACGCCGGCCGATCTTGACGCCGGCCACCAGCCGGGCCTCGAAACCGTCGATGTCCGCAAGTTCGGCCGCCGACTGAGCCCAGCTCACCTCGATCAGGCGAATGATCGCCGCTCCCACCAGGGTTGGTTTGTCGGGGAAATGGCGATACAGCCAGGAACGGGAAACACCCGCCTCCTCCGCCACATCCGTCATCGTGGTTGCACGAATCCCCTTGTCGGCCAAGAGTTTCTCGGTAGCGTCCAGCAGTCGCGTGGTCACCGAGTCGCCATCGGATTCAGGAGCTGAACCTTCGTCGAACACTGCGGTCATGGCCACAATCTAAAACAAAGTGTAGACACATTTCAAGATCTGTGTACACTCCGAATGCACAGATTTTCAAAACTGTTCACAGGCGGCCGCACGGGTGCGGACGTATCGCAAGGAGGGCCATGACCGGACCCAGTACCGCAATCATCGGAGCCGGCATCAGCGGACTCACCTCCGCAAAGATGCTGTCTGATTACGGGATTCCGCATACGTGTTTCGAGACCTCGGATCGGATAGGCGGAAACTGGGCCTTCGGCAATCCGAACGGACACAGCAGTGCCTACCGCTCGCTGCACATCGACACCTCGCGGCATCAACTTTCGTTTCGGGACTTCCCGATGCCAGACAGCTACCCGCACTTTCCACACCACACGCTCATCAAGCAATATCTCGAGGACTACGCCAGAGCCTTTGACCTCAAGCGCAACATCGAATTTCAGAACGGCATCGTCCATGCCGAACACCGGCCGGGTGGCGGATGGGAGCTGCTGACACAGGCGGGCGAACGGCGGCTGTTCGACCTCCTCGTCGTGGCCAACGGGCATCACTGGGACCCCCGATATCCCGACTTCCCGGGGACTTTTACCGGCACCACGCTGCATTCACACCACTACATCGATCCGCGGACTCCGCTAGATCTCATGGACAAAAGAATCCTGGTTGTTGGACTCGGCAACAGTGCGGCGGACATCGCCGTGGAGCTGTCCTCGCGGGCCACCGGCAATACCGTGACCCTGTCCACCCGGTCCGGTGCGTGGATCGTTCCGAAGTACGTAGCCGGCCAACCTGCGGACAAGTACTTTCGCACCAGCCCACACCTCCCGATGTCCTGGCAGCGCAAGCTTTTTCAGATGATGCAACCGCTCATGTCGGGCCGTCCCGACCAGTTGGGACTCCCGATGCCGAACCACAAGTTCGGAGAGGCGCATTTCACCCAGTCCGTCGAGCTCCCCTTGCGCCTGGGATCGGGCGATATCGTTCCCAAGCCCGACATCAGCCGCTTCGACGGCCACACGGTGCACTTCGAGGACGGCACGTCCACGGACGTCGACGTCATCATCTTTGCCACCGGGTACAACATCACGTTCCCGTTCTTCGACCCGGAGTTCCTCAGCGCGCCGGACAATCGCATTGACTTGTACAAGCGGATGTTCAAACCAGGCCTCGACGATCTGATCTTTGTGGGCCTGGCACAGGCGGTCCCATCGCTATTTCCGTTCGTTGAGTGCCAGGCCCGGTTGGTGGGCGCCTACGCTGCAGGCAAGTACCGGCTGCCTCCTGTCAAGGAGATGCGTGCGGTCATCGAGGCGGAGCATCGCAAATACACCGGGCATATGTTGGATCGCCCCCGGCATACCCAGCAGTTGGACTACTTCCTCTATGAGCACGACATGAGGACCAAAGAGCTGCCCCGGGGTCTCGTGCGGGCGGGGGGTGTGGCATGAACCGGCAGAGTATTCGATTCAATAGCCATGGAATCGACTGTGAAGCATGGCTGTATCGGGCGCAGACCGTCGAGGATACGGCGCCGATAGTGGTCATGGCCCACGGCGTGGGCGGGACCAAGGACTCGGGACTGGAGCCGTTCGCCGTGCGCCTGGCGGAGGCCGGCATGCACGCACTCGCGTTCGACTACCGCGGCTTCGGTGCATCCGACGGCTTTCCCCGGCAGCACGTGTCGTTTACCCACCAAATCGGTGACTACCACGCGGCAGTGAATATGGCCAGACGGCTGCCTGGTGTGGATCCCACGCGGATCGTCCTATGGGGCGTGTCCCTGGCCGGAGGTCACGTCATGGCGGTTGCCGGTGCGCGCAACGACGTGGCCGCGGTCATCGCACTCACACCACTGGTCGACGGCATAGCGGCGGCCCGTTCGGCGATGACTGAACACAGCGCGGGCACCCTGCTGCGTTCTGCGGTGACCGGACTTCGCAGTCGGCTTGGCCGTCAGCAACGCACGATCCCCATCGTCGGACGCGCTGGTGAACTTGCGGCGTTGAGCTCCGACGGATATTACGAGGCGCATCTGGCGATAGCCGGCCCCGCATGGCGCAACGAGATCGATGCGACGGTGGGCACGCAGCTCGTCTCGTATCGGCCCACCAGGTGCGCTTCTCGGATCGGCTGTCCCATCCTGGTCCAGATCGCCGACTTCGACCGTGCGGCACCTCCTCATGCGGCAGCCAAGGCCGCTTTCAAGGCGCGCGCCGAGGTGCGCCACTACCCCTGCGATCACTTCGGCGTGTACCACGGCCAGGAGTGTCACGAGCTCGTCATTGGCCACCAAATAAGTTTCCTGTCAAGGCATCTGAGCATCGAAGCAGTATCGCACACCGAAGCACTTCATGGCTGAGACGATCCAGCAACTGGTGCTGGCCCGTGCCACCGACGACAGCATTGGACTCATCTACCGGGGACAAACCTGGACATGGCGCGCTCATCTGGCCGCGGCCGCGCGCCACGCCGCGGCGCTGATCGGGATTGCCGACCCCACAAGGCCATTGCACGTGGGAACCCTCCTTGGGAATACGCCCGCGATGACAACGGCGATGGCGGCAGCGGCGCAGGGCGGATACATCTTGTGCGCCATCAACAACACGCGCCGTGGCGAAGGTCTGCTACGTGACATCCGGAAGTCCGATGTGCAGGTACTGCTGGTGGACGCCGAACATCGACCGCTCCTCGACGCGGTGGACCTGCCAGATGTGACGGTGATCGACGTCGACAGTGCCGAGTGGATCGAACGGATGAAGACGCCCGGCGAACTGCATCCCTACCGGACTGCCGCCCCCCTTGACCCCTTCATGATGATCTTCACGTCAGGAACCAGCGGAGACCCGAAAGCCGTTTTGGTGACACACGCGACGGTGCTCGTTGCCGCCGAATCACTGGTGGAGCGCTTCTCGCTGTCTGCCGCCGACGTCTGTTACGTATCGATGCCGCTGTTCCATTCGAATGCCGTGCTGGCGGGATGGGCCGTCGCCGTCGCCGCAGGAGCCGCATTGGCTCCTGCGAAATTCTCCGCGTCGCGATTTCTGGCCGACATCCGCGAGGTCGGCGCCACGTACATGAACTATGTGGGCAAGCCGCTGGCCTACGTGCTGGCGACCGCAGAACACGCGGACGACGCCGCCAATCCACTGCGGGTGGCATTCGGAAACGAAGCTTCCGAATCTGATATCGCCGAATTCGCAAGGCGATTCGATGTCACGGTGTACGACGGATTCGGTTCGACCGAGAACGCGGTGATCATAACCCGGGAGGAGGGAACGCCGACGGGATCCATCGGCAAGGGTTTCCCCGGCATAGCGGTCTACAACCCGGACACGTTGCGCGAATGCGCGGTGGCGCGCTTCGACGCGCACGGCATACTGGCCAACCCCGCTGATGCGGTCGGCGAGTTGGTGAATACCCAGGGCGCTGGGTTCTTTTCGGGGTACTACAACGACGACGACGCCACCGGCGAACGCATGCGGCACGGCATGTATTGGTCCGGCGACCTTGCCTACCGCGATGCCGATGGCTGGATCTACTTGGCGGGGCGCACGCCGGACTGGATGCGGATCAACGGTGAGAATCTTGCCGCGGCACCGATCGAGCGGGTTCTCCAACGCCACCCCGCGATCAGCCAAGCAGCGGTGTACGCGGTTCGTGATGAACATGGTGGCGACGCCGTGATGGCCGCGTTGGTGTTGCGTGCCCCGCTGACGTACCTGGGCCTGGCCGAGTTTCTTTCCGCCCAGCAAGACCTGCCGCGTATCGGATGGCCACGGTATATCCGGTTGAGTGAAAATCTCCCCACTACCGCGACCAACAAAATACTGAAACGTGTACTGATTTCCGAAGGTCTCGATATTGCGGACGAGACATTGTGGTATCGCGCGGAACGCGGTGCGGAATATATCGATTTCGATCCAGTGGGCCATTCGCCGCATCTCATCGCGCCAAGGCTCCGCAGCATAGGTGCCGCGGCCCCGCCAAGCGAGCCAACAAGGTGATTCTTGACTATTCCTTGAGGTCATTGAACCACGATGATTTCTGGACTGTTTACCCAGTTCAACGCTGTTATTTGCCGCATAAAACGTAAATAAAGCCGAATTTATCGAATGTGCAGATGACAGTGATCGACGTTCCGAATATCTGGGAATTTACTGTGAAGCCACATTAAGCACACGCTGATCAGATTAATTAGAAGTTAAGCATGCGTGATGGCTGCGTGAAAGCGGGTGTCATATCTATTGACGACGGCCCAATTAAATGACACGTTGCTTTTTGTGCCCGCCGTCGCATGACGCCCGGCGGAGCGGCGACAAGTCGCCATCACAGTTGATTAACCTGCCTTCTTTCCGGGAGTGTCATATGTCTATTGCCGAATCCGCCAATGCGTCGGTGCGCACGGGACCGGCGCCGTCCTCGAAAACCCGGGAGTTCGCGCGGGCGATACTCTCCGGTACCGCGGTGCATCCCGAGGAGATCCCTGCTGGTCGCGCATATACGACGCTACGAGACCTGGCCACCCATCCGGGTCTGCGCGATGTGACCGACGTGTTGATCCCGGGAAGCGCGCCCGACACGGTTGATTTCCTTCCGCTGGCGAGGCTGGTCAACGCCGCCGAACTGCCTGCGATACGTGCTGCCATCGACAGCGTGTTGCCATCCGGCAAGTTCACCTCCGGCCCCCATGTCGACGCATTCGAAGACGAAATTGCGACCTACCTGGGCATCGATCACGTAATCGGGGCCTCCAGCGGCACCGATGCGATGACCGCGGTTCTGTTGGCGCTGGGTGCGGGGCCGGGAACCGAAGTCATCTTGCCCGCCAACAGTTTTGCCGCTACCGAGAACGCGGTCTTCCTGACCGGTGCTCGGCCCGTCCTGGTGGATACCCGGGCAGACGACCACCTACTGGACCCCACCGAAGTGGAGGCGGCCATCACGAGTCGCACGGTCGCGGTACTTCCCGTGCACCTCTACGGTGCGTTCGCCGATATCCATGCTCTGACGGAGGTTACTTCGCGTCACGGAATCCCGGTAGTGGAGGACGGATGCCAGGGAATCGGCTTAGATGGGCTGGGCCACCACAGCGACGCGGCGATTCTCAGCTTCAATCCCTATAAGAATCTCGGCGCGGTGGGGAAAGCGGGCGCGGTGGCAACCCGCTTACCCGGCCTTGCACGCCGAGTCACCGAACTGCTCTATCACGGCTTCGCCGCCGGCCAAAAGAATGTCAAGGCAGCCGGATACGGTCTGAATTCACGCTTGGACAATCTGCAGGCAGCGGTTCTGCGCGCCCGACTCGATTGGCTCGGCGAGAACAACCTCGCCCGCAGCATTCTTGCCCGGCGATACGCCGACGGTCTGGCCGACCTGGCGGAGAGCGGGCTTCTTCGCCTGCCCCATTGGGATACCGACCACGTCTGGCATCTGTTCACCGTCGAAGTGACGAAGCATGACCGAGACAAGGTCACCGAGTCGCTGCGAGCCGCAGGCGTCGCAACTGATCTCTACTACCCGGTGCTCACCCACCGGCACCGAGTGCCCTTGGTGGCAGACCTATTCGAGGGAGTGCGGCTACCCCGCACCGAGGCTGCACATGCACGAATGTTCCAGCTCCCGCTCTATCCCACGCTCACGCTTGCCGAACAAGACCGAGTGATTGGTGTCCTACATGACGTCCTTGGTTGATATTCGCACGGCGACAGACTGGCTGGTGCTGTGCGATTTCGATGAGACATTCTTTGCTCATGACCCTGCGGTCCGCTCGCGACGCGACCTCGCTGACTTGGCAGCGCTGGTCAACAGCCTATCCGCCTCCCGGGGGCTCCGATTCGGGTTCATCACCGGGAGCGCCCCGTCGACAGTGATCGCGGTACTCGGCGATCTGGCCACGTCGCTACAGCCGGCGTTCATCGGTGGCAACTTGGGGACGGACCTACTGGCGGCAGATGCCTCCGGCGCACTCGTTCCCGATCTACTCTGGCATGCGAGATTCCCGGCGCCCGAGGAGTTTTCGGCCCGGGTAGACAGTGTACTGACGTCGCTGCCCGAGTTGATCCTCGCGCCGCAATCGACTCATGGGGCGGGCACCTACAAACGCAATTTCTATCTGCGCGCGGTGACGGAAAACCTCGATGACGACAGCCGGGTCTGGTCGTTGCGGCAGGCGACGGCTGCGCACTCCCTCGCGATCAACGTCAACCACTGCAATCCCGCGGCCGGTGACCCCGAGGGATACCTCGATGTCGACTTCCTGCCATTGGGTGCGGGCAAGCACGAAATCGCACGCTTCTTGCAGGAGACCTGGCAAGTACCGGCAAGCCGCACATTGGCTTTCGGTGATAGTGGTAACGATCTCGGCATGCTCGCCTGTGCCGGGCACGCCTGGCTCGTATCCAACGCCACTGCCGAGGCGCGCCAGGCCCATCCACACGTCACCGCCCGGCCGCACGCAGGCGGAATCGTCGACACCATCGCCAATATTCTTACGAAGGAGCAGTAGCCATGTTGAAAGTCGGAATTATCGGGGCCGGCGGTGTCGCCCGTGCCCACGCTCGCGCGCTGAACACCCTCAAATCTGCCGAACTGGTGGGTGTATTGGATATCGATGCCCGGGCCGCCGAGTCCTTCACCGACGCCTACGGCGGTACCCCGGTCACCGATGTCGATGCGCTGCTGGAACTGGCCGATGCCGTCGTAGTCGCCTCTCCCAACTTTACGCACCGCGACCATTCACTATCGGCACTGCGCGCCGGTCGATCGGTGCTGTGCGAGAAGCCACTCGCACTCTCTCGCGTCGAGGCCAAGGAAATGGTGGCGGCCGCCGGTGAGATCGCCTCCCCCGCACTCGTGGGATTCAACTACCGCCATCTGCCCGTGGTCACTGAGCTGCGCCGCCGACTGCAGCACGGCGACTTCGGCACGATCTGCGCCGTGGAACTTGGGTTTCGGAAGGACTCCGCATACCGGCGCAAGAACCACACATGGCGCGATAGCGGACGTTCCAACGGCACCAGCGGCGCGCTGGGTGATCTCGGCGTGCACCTGCTTGACCTGCTGACCTACATCTCCGGCGGCAGAATTCTCGTCGACGAATGCCAAGCCCGGATCACCACTCATGTGACCAACAAGAGCGACGAGGCGGTCGAGGTCGATGACCATGCGGAGATCTACGGACGCCTCAGCACCGGAAGCATTTTCACGCTCGTGGCCTCCAAAGCCGCGCCGGCGGCTGACTGCGGATTCTCCATCCGGATCGTTGGCACCAACGCGGTGTTCCGGTACCACACGGCCGATCCGGGGCGTTATCTAGTTTCCCGCGGTGCCGACACCGAAACCGTTGACTTGGCGCGTACCTTGCTGTCCGATCCGGACAACGAGGTGCACGGCTGGTCGGATTCCTTCCGCTCCGAAATCGATCACTGGAGCCGTCTTGTGGAGGTAGGCGGTGGAGCCAACCGACAGGCCCTCGCGACATTCGATGATGGTTTGGCCGCGCAAGAGGTCTTGGAGTCGCTGCTGCGTGGAAGTAAGCCGCAGCCAGAGCGCCTACCGGTCGAGCACACGTTACCGACTCCTGCGGAATTGTGACGCGGCGTGACCACGTTCACCTCGCATCGTGCGGTGCCTACGCGGGAGTGGGCACCGCACATGTGTTCTGGGGCACGGTTTCCCCATACGCCCTGCCTGCCGACTCGGCCGGTCATACGCTGGCGGCCCTAGTCGCCGCGCAGTTCACCGGATTCTTGCTCGGTGTGCTCTCGGCGCCCCGACTCAGTGCCCGTATCGGGGTGGGTCGACACATCGCCATCGCGCTGGCACTCTTCGCGGTTGCGTTGTCGGCGCCGCTGTGGGGACTGAGTCCGCCAATTCTTCTGGCTGCCAGCGTGCTCCTCGGCGCAGCGGCCGGATCGCTGGAGACACAGATCGGCGCTCTGGCACTTGAACCTACCCGAGGGCCCAGGGCTCTGACGGTGCTGGAAGCGTGCTTCGGGTTCGCTGCCTTGTTGTTTCCCGTGCTGGTCTTTCTGCTATCACCGGCGATCTCGTGGCGGGCCCCGGTGGCGGCAGCTGCTATCGCCATGGCCCTGCTCAGTGTGACCTGGTCTTACATCCACAAGGTGTCCTTGGTACGCCCGGTTGGCGAGAGGCGGCCCGGCCCGACATCGCGTCGTGTACCAACCGCGGCCGCGTGCCTACTGCTGGCCTTTGCCATGGTGTACGCCGGGTTTGAGACCAACTTCGCGAATTTCCTGCCGCGAATTGTCGGCTCAGACGGTGAGGTCGGCGCCAGCGTCCTTGCGGTGAGCGGTTTTTGGTTCGGCATCACATCTGGCCGTCTCATCACCGTGACGGTGGTGCATGCCGTCGTCGGGCGAAAGGCATTGGCCGGCCTGGCTGTTGGCCTTACTGGTGTGCTGGTTGGCCTCGCCCAGTTTGGCGATGGGCTGCTCGCGGCCTTGCCGTGGGTGGTGGCGGCCGGGGTGTTTGCCTCAGCCATGTTCCCGGTGGCACTGACGCTGGCTACCCGGAACGGCGGCATTCCCATCCCGATCATGACGAGCTATTTTGTGGCCTGCGCAAGCCTTGGCGGCGCAGCGATGGCCGTCCCCGTCGGGTTCACGCTCGACAGGTTCGGATCGCATGGCGTTGTGCTGCTATTCGCAAGTGCTGCTACGCTTCTCGTAGCTCTCATCATCGCACCAACCCGCCTCCCCAAGGGGTGACGCTGTGCCTGCCGCGTGTGACACAAGTTGTTACGAAAGACGATGCACTGCTACGCCCGTACCACTTTATTCGAATATATGTTCAGCATACTGGGGGATGGTGAGCTGATCGATGTGATCGTGTCCTCCCAACGGACCGAGGCCCAGGCCGCACGGCTACCACGACACCCTGGAGGACCCCGAAAGTCCCGAGCCGGCGCAGCTATCCGGATTCGGAGTCACCAACGCCGCTCAGGCCCGTCGGATCGCCGCACAACCCGGCACCAGGATCCGCGCACTCGATGGACCGACGGATACCGAGGGTTACCGCCCGTCCCGTGCCCTGGACCGCTTCGTTCGGTGTCGTGATGAGACGCTTCCCCGGCTGCTCGCAGCCCGCCGAAAGCGCCGACCTCGATCACAGCATCCCGTACGCAATCGGTGGGCATACGAGTGCCGATAATCTGAAAGCGCTGTGCCGTAAGCATCATCTGTTGAAGACCTGCTGTGGATGGCGCGAAGTTCAAGAACCCGACGGCATCATCGTCTGGAAGGCGCCCACGGACACATTTACCGCTCCGGCCTGAGCGCTACTCTTCGCCAACCTCACTCGCTCTCGTACCCGAGCTCAAGATCGCAAACAACGGCGACGAACCGAGCGAAATTGTAACCGGCGCACACGATTACAGTGCAAAGATGCTCGGTTGGCGTACGCGGAAGCCAACCCACCTCCCTTTTAGCCTCCGCGGGTGCGTATCCGGCGTAGCGTCCAGATATGGCGCAAGTGCTACGAACTCAAGTGTGTGTCGCCGGCGGCGGTCCTGCGGGACTGATGCACGCCCTATTGCTGGCCAGGGCCGGGATCAACGTTGTGGTCCTCGAAAAGCACGGTGATTTCTTGCGTGACTTCCGCGGGGACACTGTGCATCCCACCACGATGCGGATCATGGATGACATCGGGCTCATCGATGAATTCCTCACGCTCCCCCATCAGAAAGTCGATCACATCGCGTTCGACGGCGACGGACAGTTGCGCACCTTCGGCGACTTCCGCGCCCTGAAATGGCTGGGCTACAAACAGCCGTATATCGCCTTCATACCGCAATGGGATTTTCTTGACTTCCTCGCCGAAAAAGCTGAGCGGTACCCGGAATTCACCCTGATTCGCAACGCGGAGGTCACCGACCTTGTCCTCGAAGGTCACCAGGTGACCGGCGTACGATCGTCGGCTCGGGAAGTGCGGGCAGACGTGGTGATCGCCGCCGACGGGCGCAACTCGGCAGTGCGTGCCGCCTCCGGTCTGCAGACCGCCGGCGAAAGCTCACCGATGGATGTGCTGTGGTTCCGGTTGAACCGCCGGCCCGGAGACCCGAACGAGAGCTTCGCTGTCCTGCGCCGGGGCATGCTGCTGGCAATGATCCACCGCGGCGACTACTGGCAGGTGGCTCACCTGCTACCCAAGGGCACGGGCGCACAGCGGGGTTCACTGGACGCGTTCAAAAAACGACTGGTGACGGCGCGCCCCCAGCTACGTGAGCACGTCGACGACCTGCATACCTGGGATGACACCAGCCATTTGGATGTCCGGGTCGACAGGCTCAAAACATGGTGGCGGCCCGGCCTGCTGTGTATCGGCGATGCTGCGCACGCCATGTCACCGGCCGGCGGTGTCGGGATCAACCTGGCCGTCGCCGATGCGGTGGCTGCCGCCAATATCCTGGTGGAACCACTGCGCACCGGGAGCCTGAGCGACCATCACCTCGAGGCAGTACAGCGGCGACGCGAACTGCCCACCAAGGTGGTCCAAGCCTTTCAGGTGTTCCTTCAGAACAACGCGATCGAGCCCGTCCTCAGCGGGGACCTGTCCCCTATCAAGCTGCCGTTTTTCGTGGGGCGGTGGCCGCTCAAATTCATACCGCCGATCGCCGTCGGCAGGGGGCTGCGTCCCGAGCGGGTACACACGCCCGACGTGCACTAGCGCGCAATATCAGTGTGCGGCGGCATCCCAGCTGCGGCCGTACCCCACGGAAACCTCGAGCGGCACATCGAGTGGATACGCCGAGCCCATGGTCTTGCGTACCAATGCCTCGAGGCTCTCGCGTTCGCCCTCGGCAACCTCGAAGAGGAGCTCATCGTGCACCTGCAGGAGCATTCGTGACCGTAAGCCCTTGTCCCTCAATGCCTTATCCGTGGTGATCATCGCAACCTTGATGATGTCGGCGGCGCTCCCCTGGATTGGAGCGTTCAGAGCCGCGCGTTCTGCGGCCTCGCGGCGGAGGCGATCGCCACTGTCCAAATCGGGCAGGTATCGACGGCGCCCCAGCACGGTCGAGGTGTATCCATCCTTGCGGGCCTGATCGACAACTGCACGCAGATAGTCGCGCACCCCGCCAAACCGCGAGAAATATTGGTCCATCTGCTCTTTGGCCTCATCATTGGAGATCTTGAGCTGTGTGGCCAGTCCATAGGCCGACAGACCATACGCCAGGCCGTAGGACATTGCCTTGACCCGCCGGCGCAACTCCGCGGTGACCTCGTCGATGGGCACACCGAAGGCACGGGCGGCCACGAACGAGTGCAAATCCTCACCGGTGTTGAACGCCTCGATGAGGCCCTCGTCGGCCGACAGGTGCGCCATGATGCGCATCTCGATCTGGCTGTAGTCGACAGTCATCAGCTCGCGGTAGCCCGCGCCGACCACGAATCCGTCGCGGATCTCCCGCCCGGCCTCGGTACGTACCGGGATGTTCTGCAAGTTCGGTTCGGTCGAGGACAGCCGACCAGTCGCCGCGATGGTCTGGTTGAACGTGGTGTGAATACGCCCGTCGGCCGCAACAGATTTGAGCAAGCCGTCGACAGTCACCTTCAGCCTGGTGACATCACGGTGCGTGAGCAGATGCTCCAGAAACGGATGCCCGGTCTTATCGAACAGCGTCTGTAGGGCGTCCGCGTCGGTGGTGTAACCGGTCTTTGTCTTCTTGGTCTTGGGCATACCCAACTCGTCGAACAGCACCACCTGCAGCTGCTTGGGTGAGCCCAGGTTGATCTGCTTACCGATGACGGCGTACGCGGCATCCGCAGCCTCACGGATGCCGGTGGCGAACTGATTCTGCAGCGAAGACAGATGATCGGTGTCGACCGCGATACCGACGGATTCCAGACCGGCCAGCACCCGCTGAACCGGCAGCTCCATGTCGGTGAGCAGCCCTGCCGATTCGATGCGTTCGAGCTCGACATCGAGCGCGTCGGCCAGATCGATCACCGCACGGGCACGCAACATCTGGGCTTGAGCTGCCTTCGCATCGCCCGCGCCATCCTCGTCCAGTAGTGAGAGCTGTTGTTCTCCATCATCTTCAGCGCGAAGTTCGCGACGCAGATACCGCAACGACAAGTCGTCGAGTGCGAAGCTGCGCTGCCCCGGGCGCACCAGATACGCAGCCAGCGCGGTATCGGAGGTCACTCCGCCGAGCTCCCACCCGCGGCCGGCCAAAGCGTGTATGGCCTGCTTCGCCTCATGCAATGCCTTGGGACGGGCCGCATCGGCCAGCCACTCGGCAAGTGCCGCCTCATCGTCCGGAGTCACCGTCGTGGTGTCTATATAGGCGCCGTCGCCATCGGCGGACGCGATCGCCACCGCGGTAGCGTCGCCGTCATAGGGCGTATAGGTCCCGACCACCGCCAAACCGCTACGGCGGCCATCCCCGGTGTGTTCGGCCAGCCACGCGGCGACCGTGCCGGGTTCCAGCGCCTGGCCGGCCAGCTGGAAGCCCTCGTCCACCTCGGGTTCGACCGCTTCCAGGGTTTCGAACAGCCGGTCACGCAGGACCCGGAACTCGAGGTCGTCGAACAGCCGGTGAATCTGGTCCCGATCCCACGGCGCCAGCGCCAACTGGGCGGGCACATAGGGCAGCGGCACCGTCCGCACCAGATCGGTCAGTTCGCGGTTCAGGATCACCGAGGCGAGGTTGGCGCGCAGCGAATCCCCCACCTTTCCGCGCACGGTATCGGCCTTGTCAACCAGCTCTTGGAGCGATCCGTACTCGAGGATCCACTTGGACGCGGTCTTCTCCCCAACTCCAGGAATTCCCGGCAGGTTGTCGCTCGGGTCACCGCGCAGCGCCGCGAAGTCCGGGTACTGGGAGGGCGTGAGTCCGTACTTCTCGACTACCGCTTCCGGGGTGAATCGGGTGAGATCGCTGACACCCTTGCGCGGGTAGAGCACCGTCACGTCCTCGTTGACGAGCTGCAGCGAGTCGCGATCGCCCGTGACCACGAACACCTTGAAACCCTCGGCCTGCCCCTGGGTGGCCAGGGTGGCGATGATGTCGTCGGCCTCGAACCCCTCCTCTGCCAGCACCGTGATGCCCAGGGCCTGGAGTACTTCCTTGGTAATGTCGATCTGTCCGCGGAACTCGTCGGGGGTGGCCGACCGAGTGGCCTTGTACTCGGGGTACCGGTCGGACCGGAACGTCTTGCGGGAGACATCGAAGGCGGCCGCCACGTGTGTGGGCGCCTCATCGCGCAGCAGATTGATCAACATCGAGGTGAACCCGTATACCGCGTTGGTGGTCAAGCCCGACTGCGTCTTGAAATTCTCGGCCGGAAGCGCGTAGAACGCGCGGAACGCCAGCGAGTTACCGTCGAGCAGCAGGAGGGTCGGCTGTTTGGTTCCGGTCTTCGTCGCAGGCGCAGTCACACTCCTACCCTAGGCAACGGGTGCGACAGGACCTACGACCCCGACGCTTCCCCTGACCCGTAGGGCCGGGTGAGGATCTCCAGGTAGTGGCCCGAGGGATCCCGGAAGTACACACCGCGGCCACCGTCGTTGTGATTGATCTCGCCCGGATGCTGCGCGCGCGGGTCAGCCCAATGGATGATGCCGCGGTCGGTGATCCGGCCGTAAATCGCATCGAAGTCGTCTTCCGATACCAGGAAGGCGTAGTGCTGCGGGGTTAGCTGCCCGTGCTCGATGGTGGCGAAATCGAGATTGCCGCCGTATTCGAGCGCGACATTGAGGAAGGGGCCGGCCTCCACGGCCTCCGGCAAGCCGAAGACCTCCGTGAAGAACCGGGCCGATTCTTCAGGGTTCTCGGAATGAACGATTGTGTGATTGAACGCGATACCCATAGATCCTCGCTAACTCGTAGAAGCACATGGTGTCAAGGCTGTGCACGCACCACGTGTGCCTCGGCGCGCATGCGCTCAGACATGTGCGGATAGTGCAGTTCGAAGGCCGGGCGCTCGGACCGGATTTGGGGCAGCTCGGAGAAGTTGTGCCGCGGCGGCGGGCAGCTGGTGGCCCACTCCAGAGAGTTGCCGTAGCCCCACGGATCATCGACCGTGACAACCTCGCCGTAGCGGTAGCTCGTGAACACGTTCCACAGGAACGGCAGCATGGAAGCCCCGAGAATGAAGGCGCCAACCGTGGACACGATGTTCAAATCCGTGAAGCCGTCAGAGGGCAGGTAGTCGGCGTACCGGCGGGGCATGCCCTCGTTACCCAGCCAGTGCTGCACCAGGAACGTCGAGTGGAAGCCGATGAAGGTCAGCCAGAAGTGGAACTTGCCCAGGCGCTCGTCGAGCAGGCGGCCCGTCATCTTTGGGAACCAGAAGTACACCCCGGCGAAGGTTGAGAAGACGATGGTGCCGAAGAGCACGTAGTGAAAATGTGCGACCACAAAATACGAGTCGGTCACATGGAAATCCAGGGGCGGTGAGGCGAGCAAGACACCGGTCAACCCTCCGAAGAGGAACGTGACCAAGAACCCGACCGCGAACAGCATGGGGGTCTCGAAGGTCAACTGCCCCTTCCACATGGTGCCGATCCAGTTGAAGAACTTGATGCCCGTCGGCACTGCGATGAGATAGGTCATGAAGGAGAAGAACGGCAGGAGCACCGCGCCGGTGGCGAACATGTGGTGCGCCCACACGGCCACGGATAGAATCCCGATGCCAACGGTCGCGTAAACCAATGTGTGGTAACCGAATATGGGCTTGCGGCTGAACACCGGGAAGATCTCCGACACGATGCCAAAGAACGGCAAGGCGACGATATAGACCTCGGGATGTCCGAAGAACCAGAACAAGTGCTGCCAGAGGATCGGCCCCCCGTTGGCAGGGTCGAAGATATGGGCTCCGAGGTGGCGGTCGGCAGCCAGACCGAACAGCGCGGCGGTCAGCAGCGGGAACGCGATCAGCACGAGCCAGCTGGTCACCAGGATGTTCCAGGTGAAGATCGGCATCCGGAACATCGTCATACCCGGGGCACGCATACACACGACCGTGGTGATCATGTTCACGGCCCCTAGGATGGTGCCGACCCCGCCGACGGCCAGACCCATGATCCATAGGTCTCCGCCCACCCCGGGACTGTGTACGGCATTGGAAAGCGGCGCATAGGCGGTCCAGCCAAAGTCGGCGGCGCCGCCCGGCGCGATGAACCCGGCCAGGGTGATCAATCCGCCGCACAGAAACAGCCAGTAGGACAAGGCATTCAAGCGCGGAAAAGCCACATCTGGCGCGCCGATATGCAGCGGCAGCACCAGATTGGCGAAGCCGAACACGATCGGCGTGGCGTAGAACAGCAGCATGACCGTGCCGTGCATGGTGAACAGTTGGTTGTACTGCTCATTCGAGAGGAATTGAAGCCCGGGATGAACCAGTTCAGCACGCATCAGCAGGGCCATCAACCCGCCCACGAAGAAAAAGCCGAAGCAGGTGACGACGTACATCACGCCGATCAACTTGTGATCGGTGGTGCCGAGCAGCCGGTAGACGAGAGTGCCGCGCAGACCCCGCGCCGGAAAGGGGCGCTGGGCCGGCACCGGCACGAGAAACTGCGTTTGTGCGCTCATCGGAGTTCCCGGCGGGCCGTGGCGGCCTGCCCGTGCACTCGTGACAGATTTCGTGTACTCAACATGGTTGCGACCCAACAGATGCGTTTCGTATCTACACCTCTACACCCGACTCTCGATCCTTCAACGGTAGCCCCCTGACGCCGGCCCGTGCCAGGGCGTTTTCACTTTCGCCGCCACGCGGTAGCGACGGCGAGCCCCTGGAGGACCAATCTCCATATCCGATGTCGACGGGATCCCCATACCCGGTTCCCACCGGGCGGAAACCCTTCTGACATTCGGCGCCAAAACTGACACACGTTTCAATTCGCTCCTCGGCATGGGTAATCTGACCGGGTGCCTACAGACCAAGCGCCCGCCATCGACGGCTGGTTCGACACCGACGAGTCCGGCCGGCCGCATTTGATCGGCGGTAAATGCACGCACTGCGCCACGATCGTCTTTCCGCCGCGTGCCAATAACTGCCCCAACCCCTCCTGCGACAGCGATGTGCTGGATCAGGTGCCGCTGTCCTCACGCGGCACGGTCTGGAGCTACACCGAGAACCAGTACGCACCGCCCCCGCCATATCCCGCCTCCGACCCGTACGAGCCATACGCGATCGCGGCGGTCGAGCTGTCTGCCGAGGGCATCATCGTGCTCGGCAAGGTGGTGACCGGCACCGGTGCCGCCGACCTCAGGGTCGGTCAGGCGATGGAACTCGCGCTGGAACCTCTCTATACCGACGACGAGGGCGTCGAGCGTCTGGTCTACGCATGGAAGAAGGTCGCCGCATGAGCCGTACCCCCGATCCGGTCTACATCCTCGGCGCGGGAATGCATCCGTGGGGTAAGTGGGGGCGCGACTTCACCGAGTACGGTGTCGCCGCGGCCCGCACTGCGCTGCAAGACGCCGAATTGGATTGGCGGCAAATTCAATTCGTTGCCGGCGCGGACACCATCCGCAACGGCTATCCGGGCTTCATCGCGGGGTCGACCTTCGCCCAGAAGCTGGGCTGGAACGGTGTACCCATCAGTTCCACGTACGCCGCGTGTGCCAGCGGCTCGCAGGCTCTGCAAAGTGCCCGCGCGCAGATTCTCGCCGGATTCTGCGACGTGGCGCTGGTCATCGGTGCCGACACCACCCCGAAGGGCTTCTTCGCCCCCGTCGGCGGCGAGCGCAAGGCTGACCCGGACTGGCAGCGTTTTCACCTCATCGGTGCCACCAACCCCGTGTACTTCGCGCTGCTCGCGCGACGGCGCATGGACCTCTTTGGCGCGACCGTCGAAGACTTCGCCCAGGTCAAGGTGAAGAACTCGCGGCATGGCCTCAACAATCCGAATGCCAGGTTCCGCAAGGAGTCCTCTGTCGCGGACGTACTGGCCAGCCCGGTCGTTTCGGATCCACTGCGGCTGCTGGACATCTGTGCGACCAGCGACGGCGCGGCGGCACTCATCGTGGCCAGCGCCGATTTCGCGAAGAAGCATCTGGGTTCGGTCGACGGCGTCCCCTCCGTGCGCGCCGTTGCGACCATCACCCCCAAGTACCCGCAGCATCTTCCGGAATTACCGGACATCGCAACCGATTCCACCGCGGTGGTGCCGGCCCCGGAACGCGTGTTCAAGGATCAGATCGTCGACGCCGCGTATGCCGAGGCCGGTATAGGGCCCGAGGACATCAGCCTCGCCGAGGTCTACGACCTTTCGACGGCCCTTGAGCTGGACTGGTATGAGCACCTAGGCCTGTGCGCGAAGGGTGAGGGTGAGCAACTGCTGCGCAGCGGTGCCACGACCGTCGGCGGCCGGGTTCCGGTGAACGCCTCCGGTGGCCTCGCGTGTTTCGGTGAGGCCATCCCGGCACAGGCCATCGCGCAGGTGTGCGAACTGACCTGGCAGCTGCGTGGACAGGCCGGAGATCGGCAGGTTGAGGGTGCCCGCGTCGGTATCACCGCGAATCAGGGCTTGTTCGGCAATGGTTCATCGGTCATCGTTGCCCGTTAGCCTGACCGGGCGGCAATTCGTGCGGCGATAGCCTCACACGATGGCATCGTCTGCGCTACGGGAGTTTCACCAGTACGGCCCGTCTCATATCGCCGCCATGACGCTCTTCGCATGTGGCGCGATGGTCCTAGTGCGGTGGGGGCGCAAGCAAACTGAGACGCAGGCACGCATCCTCGGCCGGGTCCTCGGGGTAATCACGGCGGCCATCTACGTGGTAGTGCTGGCAGCGGGCCTGAATCCGCCGCGGCTCGAAGTGTCTGTACCGCTACGGCTGACCGATCTCGCCACCGTGGTGGGCGCCTATGCCCTGTGGTCGCAGCGACATTGGGCATATGCGCTGACGTACTACTGGGGCCTGGTGCTCAGCAGCCAAGCGCTCATCTCGCCGGCTCTCGACGGACCCGACTTCCCCAGCTTTGGCTTTCTCGCCTTCTGGTCGATTCACCTGCTGGTCGTCTGGGCTGCGATCTACCTGACCTGGGGCCGGGGCCTGCGGCCTACGTGGCGCAGCTATCGGATGGTGGCCGTCGTCAGCCTGACATGGACGGTTTTCACGATGGGCTTCAACGCCGTCGCCGGCTCCAACTACGGATTTCTCAATCGGAAGCCCTCGACGGCAAGTCTTTTCGACCTGATGGGCCCGTGGCCGTGGTATGTGGTAGTGGCCACCGTGTTGGTGCTGGCGGTGTGGGCACTGATGACCTGGCCGTGGGAACGGCCCGCGACCAAGACGGTTACCTCTCAGACCACTCCGAGATAAGCCGATCGAATACTGTCGTCTTGCAACAGCTCTCGACCAGCACCGGATCGAACCACCGATCCGGTCTCCAGGATATAGGCGTGATCCGAACGGCTCAGCGCCTGCTGGGCGTTCTGCTCAACGAGCACCACGGTGGTTCCGGCGGCGTTGATCTCCTCGATGATGTTGAAGATCTTGGTGATCAGCAGCGGCGCCAGGCCCATCGACGGCTCGTCCAAGAGCAAGATTTTGGGCCTGGCCATGAGCGCACGGCCGATCGACAGCATCTGCTGCTCACCGCCGGACAGCGTGCCCCCGGGCTGATGCCGGCGTTCAGCGAGCCTGGGGAAGAGCGCGTTAATCCAGTCCAAACGCTCCCGGCGTTCCGCTCGTGACTTGAATTTGCGGCCGTAGCAACCCATTTCCAGATTCTCGGCGACCGTCATGCCTGGGAATATGCCTCGGCCCTCGGGCGCTTGCACGATCCCGGCCTTGACGCGCTTGTGCGCCTTCATCTTCGAGATGTCCTGTCCCTCGAAGAATATGGTGCCGGAGCTGAGCGGGACCAGGCCGGATATGGCCCGCATGGCGGTCGATTTACCGGCCCCGTTGGAACCCAGCAGGGTCACCAGCTCACCCTCACGCACATCGAACGAGAGCGTGTTCACCGCCTGAATGGGGCCATAATGCACGCCGACGTTGTTGAGTTTCAGCTGTACGGGAGGCATCTACCTCTCGCTTTCAGAATCGGGTGGGGCCGAATCGAGCCGCCCGGGCCCGTGGAAATCCTCATCCGCGACTCCCAGATATGCCTCGATGACGGCCGGGTCGTTCCTGACCTCGGCAGGCAGACCGTCGGCGATCTTTCTACCGAATTCGAGTACCACGATGCGGTCGGTGACACCCATGACCAGCTTCATATCGTGTTCGATGAGCAGCACGGTGTATCCGTAGTCCCGGATGCGCTGGATCAGCTCGATCAGCGAATCCTTCTCGCTGGGGGTAAAGCCGGCCGCGGGCTCGTCCAAACACAGCAGCTTGGGCTCGGTGGCCAGCGCCCGTGCGATCTCAAGCCTGCGCTGACTTCCGTACGGCAAGTTTTTGGCCTTGACGTCAGCGTCGTCGGCGATGCCGACGAAGTCGAGCAGACCCATTCCCACGTCGACGGCGTAGTGCTCCTCGCGGCGGTGACGCGGTGTGCGCAGCAGTGCTCCCAACACCGAGGTCTTGTGACGGGCATCAGTGCCCACGGCGACGTTCTCCAGTGCCGTCATCTCCCCGAACAGCCGAATGTTCTGGAATGTGCGGGCGATGCCACGGCGCGTTATCTGATGCCGCCGCAGCCGGCGAAGCGGTTTGCCGTTGAAGACGATACTGCCGGACGTCGGCTTGTAGACCCCGGTGATGGCGTTGAAGCAGGTGGTCTTGCCCGCGCCATTGGGTCCCACGAGACCGAGGATCTCACCGCGCCGGATGTCGAAACTCACCCCGTCGAGCGCCTGCAGACCGCCAAACTTGAGCGTCAGGTCCTTGACCTCGAGCAGGACTTCGGCGTGGGCGGGATCGGCCGGCACCCCAGATTCGCCCTCACCCGATCCCTCCTCGATCTCGGCCTGGAGCATCTCGACGGAGTCCTGCTCGTCATCAAGGCTGCTGTCGCGATGTTTGGTCATGCGCCGGCCTCGACTTCGTCGGGTTTCTGGGCACCCAAACGCTCGGATGTCTTGCGCCAGTAGGCCATCAATTTCTGATGCGCGGGGAACAGCCCCTGCGGGCGGAAGAGCATGAGCACCACCAGCGCCAGTCCGAAGAACAGATACTTCAGGTTGCCCAGGTCGATTCCCTGTACCTGCACGCCCAACAGGCGGTTTGGCAGGTAGACGATGATGAACGCACCGACGACGACACCAAGCTTGTTGCCCTGTCCGCCGAGGACCACCGCGCACAGAAACAGCATCGAGTTGATGATGTTGAAGGTCGGCGATGCCACGTATTGGACCTGGCCGGCATACAGGGCGCCGGACAACCCGCCGATACTCGCCCCAATCACGAAGGCCCACAGCTTGAAGCGAAAGGTGGGCACGCCCATCATTTCGGCGGCGTCCTCGTCCTCACGAATGGCCACCCACGAACGCCCCACACGGCTGCGCTCGAGGTTGCCCATCAGCACCAACACCACGGCAATCAGGCACAGCCCCAGCCAGTACCACCACACGCCGTAGTTCAGATGGCCGCCCGAGTTGGCGCTGGAGAAAACCCCGCCGCCGTGAACGTGCTGCTCCCCCACATGCGGGTACGCGACCTTGTGCAGTCCACGTGGGCCATTGGTGACATCCAGGTTATCTGCCAGTAGCCGGATGATTTCACCGAAACCGAGCGTGACGATAGCCAGGTAGTCGCCCCGGAGCCGCAGCGTGGGCGTACCTAGGATCAGGCCGAAGCACGCAGTGATGGCCACGGCTATCGGCAGGCAGGACAGCCATGCCCAGTCCGAACTGAAAAACACCGACGTGCCCATCCGATTCCACGGGCTGTCGGGACTGGTGAGCAAGGCGACTGTGTAGGCACCAATCGCATAGAAGCCGACATAGCCTAGGTCGAGCAATCCTGCTTGTCCCACAACGACGTTGAGACCTATCGCGATGAGTGCGACCATCGCAAACTGGGCCATCACCCCGCCGAAGCTGGTGTTGGGGGTATCTAGATATGGGATCTTCCAGACCGGCAGCAGCGCGAGCAATGCGAATCCGACGACCCCGTACACCCACTGCACCGGACGCGCCAGCTCGGACCACCACCGCCGGATGGAGTCGCCGGGTGCCAGCGCACGTGCCGCGCTCATGCCCTTGCCCGCCCTAGGCTCTCGCCGAGAATGCCGGTGGGACGGAACATGAGCACCAACACCAGCAGTACAAACGCCACCACATCGCGCCACTGCGTGCCAAATACCGCCTGGCCGTAGTTCTCCATCACGCCCAGGATCAAGCCGCCAAGCAGCGCGCCGCGAAGATTACCGATACCACCAAGCACTGCGGCCGAGAACGCCTTGATACCCAACAAGAACCCGCCCGAGTAGATGATGCCCTGCGGCACCTTCAACGTGTACAGCAGCGCCGCGGCGCCGGCCAGCAGGCCGCCGATGACGAAGGTCGCCATGATGATGCGTTCCCGGGAGACACCCATCAGCGTCGCCGTCGTGGAATCTTGTGCGACGGCACGAATGCCGCGTCCGAACTTGGTGTGATTGATCGCGATATCCGTCACGAACGCCAGCACCAGCGCCGCCGCGACCACGACGACGGTGACATTGGTGATGGTGGCCTGGAACGGGATGTGGTGGCCGCCCACGTCGAAGGGACCGAACGTCCACACCGGCCTGGGGGTCACCAGCATGAGCGGCTGCTGTGCGTTGCTGCCGCCGTACCCCTTGGCGATCTTCGGCAGTACCCAGTGCACGAACTCCTGGATCACGAAGGACATACCGATAGCGGTGATGAGAAAGGTCAACGGCCGTGCACCACGGCGCCGCAGCGGCCGATACGCAACGGCCTCCAGGCCCAGTGCGGTGGTGGCCGACACGGCCATGGCGACGAGCATGGCGACACCCAGGTACAGCACAGTCAGTGACACGCCCTTGTTGTAGGCATTGCCGCCCGGCGAGAATCCGAGCACCACATCGAGCGCGAAATACGCCCCGAACATGCCCAACATGAAAACTTCCGAGTGCGCGAAGTTGATGAGCCGCAACACCCCGAAGACCAGCGTGTAGCCGACCGCGACCAACGCATAGATGGCGCCCCACGCCAAACCGTCAACGGTCAGTTGTCCGATGCTGCTCCACAGTCCGTGCAGATCGAATGAAATTGTGCTGGCCTGCACACCCGTTTGTGCCATCCACCCCGAAATCATTTGCGGCTGAGCCTAGTCCCCTCGTATGTGTTACGTGACCTTATACACCCAGATAAGTGTGGAAGTTAGCTCCCCGTTTTCGTTCCACTTGTACTCTCGCGCCACGCCCTGCCCCTGGTAGTTCCGGACCCAATCAAGCAACCCCGCCCGAGTGCTTTTTCCGGCGTCGATTCCCTTGACGAGGATCGTGGCCAGGTCATAACCCTCCGTGCTGTACGTGCCGGGCTCCTGATTGAACTTAGCCGTGTAATCCTTGGCGAAACTGTTGGAAGCAGGCCCACACGGGCAGGACAACAATGCGTCCTTGGCCGAGTCACCCGCCTGCTTGACGAACTCGACGTCCTTGGTGCCGTCCGAGGACACGAAGGTGGCGGTGACTCCTCCGTTGCGCAGCTGCTGCACCAGGGGCGCCGCTTCGGCGTAGTAACCACCGAAATACACCGCGTCCGGTGCCGCGTTCTTGAGCTGTGCGACCGCCGCGGAGAAGTCCTTGTCGCCCTTTTTCACCGACACGTTGCAGTCGTTTCCGAGGGTTCCGCGCACCGCGTTGGCAAGACCGGATCCATAGTCTGTGCTGTCGTCGACCACGCAGATCTTCTGGAATCCAAGGGTCTTCTTGAGGTAATTGGCAACAGCGGGGCCCTGCACCCCGTCGTTGGCCAGACCGCGGAAAAACGTCTTCCAGCCCTGCTGGGTGAGGGTCACATTGGTGGCGGATCCGGTCGTGGAGACCAGACCGGCCTCGCTGAAGATCTGCCCGGTTGACTTGGTTTCGCCCGAAAACGCGGGTCCGATGAGCCCGACAATCGTCGGGTCCCCGATGATTTGTGGGGCGATATTGCTCGCGTTCTGCGGCAACCCCTCGGTATCGAACTCACGGAGTTTGATCTGACATCCGGGATTGGCGGCGTTGTGCTTGTCGATAGCCAGTTGGACACCGTTGCGGATATTGGTCCCGAGCGCCGAATCGGGGCCATTTAGCGCACCCGCGGTGGCCAGAGAAACATTGGCGCACTGAGCTTTTCCGTCACCGGCGGGATCGGCGGCCGACTGCGTGTTGGACGCCGGCACCTCGCTGCCATCCTGGGCGATCTGTACCAGCGGCACGATCTTCAGGTTGCTCTGATTGGAGCTGTCGGTCTGCGCGCCGGCATGACATCCCGTCAAGGCCAGGGTTACCGCCCCCAGCATGAACACACTCGCGCGTGCACGCACGGTTACCTCCGAATCGCTGGGGCTGTCTGGTCGAAACGCTGATCAGAAAACATAGCCAACCCGAGGGCGACGCGCAGTGCTTACCCGCGTTTCAGCTCGGCGCGTCGGTGTCGAGCGTTTCCAGCACGACCTCGGCAACTCGTTTCATGGTGGTACGGCGGTCCATCGCGGCACGCTGGATCCACTTGAATGCCTCGGGTTCGGTCAGCCCCTGGGTGGACTGCAGAACGCCCTTGGCGCGCTCGACGAGCTTGCGCGTCTCCAGCCTGTCCGCCAGGGTCTGGACTTCCTTCTCCAGCGCCGTGAGCTCGCCGAAACGACTCACCGCCACCTCGATGGCGGGTACCAGGTCGGTCTTGGAGAACGGTTTGACGAGGTACGCCATCGCACCCGCATCGCGTGCCTTCTCGACCAAGTCGCGTTGGCTGAATGCGGTGAGGATGACGATGGGGGCAATGCGCTTGGTGGCGATCTCCGATGCGGCGTCGATGCCATCTCGGCGCGGCATTTTCACGTCCATGATCACAAGATCGGGTTTGAGCTCCTCGGCGAGGTCGACGGCCTCTTGGCCGTCCCCTGCCTGTCCCACCACGTCATAGCCCTCCTCATGGAGCATCTCGACCAGGTCGAGGCGGATGAGAGCTTCGTCTTCGGCGACGAGCACGCGGCGTGCGGGAGCCGCCGGTTCGGTGTTCTGCGGGCCGGTCATGGCGACTATTGTGACGCATGTGGTCGTGTGAACGGCGATACCCTGGTGAAAGTGACATTCCCCATCCCTTAAGGTGGGAGATCGCGCCACTGGCCGATGGTCACCAAAACGCCAGTAACGCCAGGCCCTCGTATCCCAACTGGCAGAGGAAACGGATTCAAAACCCGTGCAGTGTGAGTTCGAATCTCACCGAGGGCACCAGCTCAGAGCAGGCAACCAGCACTAACCGACGTCGGTGCAGTTCACTCCGGGGTTGTCGCAGTCGGCACCGGTCTGATCGGGTGCACTCACCCAGCCGCCGGCATCGTCGGGACCGGGGCCCAGGTTGGAGACGGGCGGGTTGTCATCCGAGCCACAGACCACCCAGGCGTTCTCGCATTGGGCGCCGGCCCCGTTCGGTAGGTAGCCCCAGCCCGTGTCTCCCGAGTCGTTGGGCTGATCGACCAGAGACCCATGAGACGGCGCGTTCGGGGAACCGGGAACCGGAGGCGATGGGGTCGGCTCGGCCCAGGCGGTAACGGCGCCGAATCCGAGGAACATGGCCGCCGCCGCTCCCGCCGCGGGAGCCAGTACCAGACGGGTGAATGCGTTCATGGGCACCCCTTCGCGGATGGTCGATGCATGCAGGTCAAATGTATTCCCAATCCCCGCCCTGTGGACGATCTAGATGTACGCAAGACCGGCCACAGCCGCGACCGCGCGTGCTATGACTGGCTGCATGCCACGCCCGACCGCCGAGACCCTCGCCGACATCCACGAGATCACCGAGCTCAAATACCGCTACGCCCGCACCCTCGACAACAAGCTGTGGGACGAATTCGCCGATACCCTCACCGAGGACGTGCAGGCGACCTATGGCACTGCGGTGCACGGCGCTCCCCTCGAGTTCACCTCGCGCGCAGCGGTTGTCGAGTACATGCGCACCTCACTGACGACCGATATCACCAGCGTGCACACCATGAGCCATCCCGAGATCAATGTCACCGGCGACACGGCGACAGGAAGCTGGGCCATGAGCGATGTGGTCATCGTGCCCGGCCACAACGTCCTGATCACCGGCACCTCGTACTACACGGATCGTTATCGTCGCGACTCAGACGGCAGCTGGCGGATCAGTCACATCTCGTACTACCGCCTCTACGAGGCTATGCAGAACACCAAGGACATCGGTTTCCATCTGATCGCAAACCGCTGGTCGCAGTAGGGCCCGGAATCAGTCGTTGTGTAAAGCGTGTGCGACTGAAACGCCCTCCCGATGAGGACATTTCAGTCGCACCGAGTTGCCGGATAGCCACGGCTCGGCTCACTGCCCCGGCGGCATTGCGACGCCCTGGCTGGGCTCATCACACGGGTTCACGCGTTTATCGTCCCGCGTTCGACTCCTTGGCGTATTAGTAAATGTGGCCCGTATCGCGTTGATCTTGTACTGCAATTACTACTACGCTGCGTCGTAGGAGGTGGCGATGAACGCCCTGGACGTATCCCGATGGCAGTTCGGTATCACCACCGTGTACCACTTCATCTTGGTGCCGTTGACCATTGGGCTCGCACCCTTGATCGCCATCATGCAGACGGCCTGGGTGGTGACCGGGAACAACTCGTGGTACCGACTGACCAAGTTCTTCGGCAAGCTATTTCTCATCAACTTCGCGTTGGGCGTGGCCACCGGAATCGTCCAGGAATTCCAATTCGGCATGAACTGGAGCGAGTACTCACGATTTGTCGGTGATGTGTTCGGCGCTCCCTTGGCGCTGGAAGGCCTGGTGGCCTTCTTCCTCGAATCGACCTTTCTGGGCTTGTGGATATTTGGGTGGACTCGCCTACCCAAACTGGTGCATCTGGCCTGTATCTGGATGGTGGCCATCGGGGTCAACGCGTCGGCCTTCTTCATCATCGCCGCCAACTCCTTCATGCAGCACCCCGTTGGTGCCGTCTATAACCCTGAGACCGGCCGTGCGGAGCTGACCAGCATCACCGAGCTGCTCACCAATAACACGGCATTGGCCGCGTTCCCGCACACCGTCGCCGGGTCGCTCCTGACGGCAGGCACCTTCATCGCCGGCATCTGCGGCTGGTGGATGGTGCGCTCACACCAGGTGGGCACGCTGGACGACGCCCGCACGATGTACCGGCCCGCCGCCATCGGTGCGTGCGCGGTGATGATCTTGTCCGGGGTCGCGCTGGCGGCCACCGGAGACGTTCAGGGCAAGTTGATGTTCCAGCAGCAACCCATGAAGATGGCCTCCGCCGAATCTCTCTGTTACACAGAGAAAGACCCTAAGTTTTCAGTGCTGACGGTGGGCACACACAACAACTGCGCCAGTGTCACGCACGCCATCTCGCTGCCCTATGTCCTACCGTTCCTCGCCGAAGGCAAGTTCACCGACGTCACCCTCAAGGGCGTAGAGGACCTGCAAAACGAATACGAGCAGAAGTTCGGTCCGCGTAACTATCGGCCGAATCTGTTTGTGACGTACTGGTCCTTCCGCGCGATGATCGGGCTCGCTGCCGGGTCGGCGCTGTTGGCGCTGGCCGGACTGTGGGTCACGCGCCGCGGGCGGATACCCGGCCAGCGCTGGTTCGCGTGGCTTTCCGTCCTGGCCATTCCGACACCATTCCTGGCGAACAGCGCCGGCTGGGTGTTCACCGAGATGGGCCGACAGCCCTGGGTGGTCGCGCCCAATCCGACAGGTGTGGACCAGATCCGGCTCACGGTGGACATGGCTGTCTCGCACCACTCCGCCGCGACGGTCTGGCTGTCATTGATCACCTTCACGCTGCTGTATGGGGCACTCGGTGTGGTGTGGTTCTGGCTCATCCGCCGCTACACCATCGAAGGCCCGCTCGAGCACGACGCTGAACCGAGCCCGCCCGCTTCCGACGACGACAGCGTCAAACCGCTGTCCTTCGCCTACTGACCCGACCAGCTACGTAAGGAGGTTTCGGCATGAATCCGACTGCATTGCAACAGTTCTGGTTCGTCGTCGTGGCGGTACTATTCCTCGGCTTCCTGGTATTGGAGGGCTTCGACTTCGGCGTCGGAATGCTCATGCATCCGCTCGGCCGCGGTGACGACCGTCGACGGCGGGCCGTCCTCAACACGATCGGTCCGGTATGGGACGGCAATGAGGTCTGGCTGATCACCGCCGGGGGCGCCATGTTCGCCGCGTTCCCACATTGGTATGCGACCGTGTTCTCCGGGCTCTACCTCCCACTGCTGTTGATTCTTGTGTCCATGATCGTCCGGATCGTCGCCATCGAATGGCGCGGAAAAATCGACGACCCACGTTGGCGCGCCCGATGCGATCTCGGGATCGCCATCGGCTCCTGGATACCTGCACTGCTGTGGGGTGTGGCGTTCTCGTCGCTGCTCGCCGGACTCCCGGTGGACGGTGGCAAACAGCTCACGTTGACCGTCGGTGATGTACTCAGACCGTATGTCCTGCTGGGCGGCGTGGTTTTCGTAGGACTCTTCGCCCTTCACGGCGCCCTGTTCATTTGTCTGAAAACCTCCGGAGTGGTCCGCGACGACGCGGTCGCATGGGCACGCAAACTCGCAGCGCCGGTGATCGTCGGCGCCGGCGGCTACGGATTGTGGACGCAGCTGGCCTATGGCGCCAGCTGGACATGGATCGCCCTCGGCACCGCCGCGCTGTCCTTGGTGGCGGCGGCGCTGGCTTCACGCATTTCTCGGGATGGCTGGGCCTTCACCTGTACATGCCTGACCGTTGTCGCGGTGGTGGCGTTGCTCTTCGGCTCGCTGTACCCGAATCTCATTGTGTCCAGCCTTGATCCGGCCTACAACTTGACGATCGTCAACGCGTCTTCCAGTCCCTATACGCTCAAGGTGATGAGTTGGGCGGCGGCCATTACCGCCCCGGTCGTGCTCGTCTATCAGGGCTGGACGTATTGGGTATTCCGTCAGCGCATCTCGGCCGAGCAGATTCCCGATCCGGTCGGGCTGACCGTGCGATGACGAGGCCGCGCGGCGCTCCGGTCGATCCCCGGCTGTGGCGTCGCAGCGCACCCGCCCGCCGGTACCTGTTCTTGACAGTGCTGTGCGAGCTGGTGATGACGGGATGCACGCTCGTGATCGCGATAGTGCTGGCGCAAGCCCTCTCCCAGCTGATCACCAACCCCGCCGCACGCGACCTGCCTCACATGTGGCAACCGATAATTCTCCTGTCTGCGCTCTGGGCCCTGCGGGCGCTCGCGCACGGTGTGCAGGTCCGCTTCAGCGAGCGGGGTGCGACGGGGGTCATCGCCGACCTCGACGATCAACTCCTGTCGGCGGTCGCACAGGTGCAACCGCGTGATCTGGAACAGCATCGAGACTCGGCTACCGAGGTACTGACCCGCGGACTCGACGACCTGCGGCCCTACTTCGCGGGATACCTGCCTGCGCTGCTCAGCGCCGCGATCGTGACGCCGGCCGCGGCGGTGGTCATCGCGCTGTCGGATATCAGATCGGCGCTGATCGTGGCGATAACCCTGCCGCTGATACCGGTGTTCATGATTCTCATCGGCCTTCTCACGCGCGATCGGGCCGCGACGGCACTGGCCGCCTCGACCGCGGCCACCGGACAGATCCTCGATTTGATCGCGGGTATTCCGACGCTGCGTGCGCTGGGACGCACCGCGACACCGCTGCGCCGCATCGCCGAACTCGGCACCGCTCAGCGGCGTTCGGTGATGGCCACCCTGCGCGTGGCCTTCCTGTCTGCGATGGTCCTGGAAATGATCGCGACACTGAGCGTGGCCCTGATCGCGGTGAGCATCGGTATGCGGTTGGTGTTCGGGCATCTGGACCTCACCACCGCGCTGACCGTCTTGATCCTGGCGCCGGAGGTGTATTGGCCGTTGCGCCGGGTGGGCATTCAATTTCACAGTGCCGCCGACGGAACGGCTGCCGCCGACAAGGCCTTCGAATTGCTCGACACTCTGACACCGTCTATGCCCGGCCCCGTCGCCGCGCCCGTGCAGGCGCCACCGCGCCGGCCGACTATCGGGCTGGAGGCGATCAGCGTCCTGGACAGAGGTGGGTATGCGCCATGGGAGTTGACGGCGACGATCCGACCCGGTGCTGTCACGGTATTGACCGGTCACAACGGCGCGGGAAAGTCGACCGCACTACACGCGATAACAGGCCTCGCCGTACCAGCGACCGGCCGGGTTCTGCTGGACGGGATCACGCTTGAGCAGATCGAGCGTGACACCTGGTGGTCGATGATCGGATGGCTGCCGCAACGACCGGTGCTGATACCCGGCACCGTCCGGGAGAACCTCGAAATCTTCGGGCAGCTGGAAGATCTGGAGTCCGCGCTCGCTGACAGCCAGTTCGACAAGGTCGTTGCGGCGCTACCACACGGACTTGACACCCGACTCGGCACCGGTGGTGCCGGACTGTCGCTGGGTGAACGCCAGCGATTGTCTCTGGCCCGGATCCTGGGCACCAACCGGCCGATTCTGCTGCTGGATGAGCCCACCGCCCATCTCGACGCCGATACCGAGGCCGCGGTGCTGGCCGCGCTGGTATCGCGTGCCCGGCAAGGCGCGACGGTGGTCCTGGTGGGCCACCGGGCTCCGGTACTTGCCGCAGCCGATCAAATTTTTACAGTGCAGGCCAGGCATGCCGCGAAACTCTAACCCCTTGCGCCACTGGCTGTTCGCGCTGCATGTGCGGCCCGCACGGCTGGCGATGGCAGTGATGTTCGGTGTCTTGGCGCTGGGAAGCGCTCTTGGGCTGGCCGGTTTATCGGCGTGGCTGATCACCCGCGCCTGGCAGATGCCGCCGGTACTCGATTTGTCGGTGGCCGTAGTGGCGGTACGCGCGTTGGGCATTTCGCGCGGCATCTGGCGGTACTGCGAACGGCTCGCCGGTCACGATATCGCGCTGCGCGGCGCGGCCACCGTCCGTACGCATGTGTATGCGCGGCTGACAGGCGGCCCTGCAGGCAGGCTTCGCAAGGGGGCGGTGCTCGAGCGTATCGGTACCGACATCGACGAACTGGCCGAGACCGTGGTCCGCAGCGTCATTCCCGCTGCCGTGGCCGCCGTGCTCGGGATCGCCGCGACGGCAGTAACCGCATTGATCTCCATACCTGCCGCCGCCGTCATGGCATGTGCCCTGCTCGTCGCCGACGTGCTGGCGCCGGCATTGGCAGCGCGTGCAGCCAGTGCCAGGGAGACGCGCGGAGCTCGGGCACGTGCTCTGCATTCCGAGACGGCGGTCGAGATCCTCGATCACGCACCGGAGCTGCGGGTGGGAGGACTGCTACCACGTCAGCTCGAGATGGCGCGTCAACGCCGTAGGGAGTGGACCGCGGCCCAGGACCGGGCGGCCGCCCCTGCCGCCTGGTCGGCGGCGGCGCCGACCATCGCCGTCGGCATGGCCTCGGTCGGGGCGTTGGCCGCAGCAGTCGAACTCGCGAGCCATGTCGCACCCATGACACTGGCCATCCTGGTCTTGCTGCCGCTGGCGGCATTTGAGGCTTCGGCCGCGTTGCCCGCCGCGGCCGTTGGCATCGCTCGCTCACGAGCCTCGGCGCACCATCTACAGGAGTTGGCGTACGACGGTCAGGTGACCGAGCCTGCCGACGTAATACCCAGCCCAGCGGCCGACGCAGCCCTCGAATGCAGCGAACTCCGTTGGCATACTGGCAATTCCATATCAGGACCGCTGTCTTTCCGGCTACCGGCCGGAGCCAGGATGGCGGTCACCGGTGCCAGTGGCATCGGCAAGACGTCGTTGCTCACCACTCTTGCCGGACTCACCCGGCCGGTCTCGGGCACCATTCGAATCCACAATGACGCACTCGCGGACTTGCCCGCCGCCGAGCTCCCCGGACTTATCCGGTTTTTCGCCGAGGACGCACACCTGTTCGCCACCACCGTGCGCGACAATCTCCTCGTCGCGCGCGGTGATGCGCCCGACGGCGACCTGATGGACGCGTTGTCCGTTGTGGGTCTGAACCCCTGGCTCGAGTCATTGCCGCAGGGACTGGACACGATGATGACCGCAGGCGCCGGGTCCGTATCGGGCGGGCAGCGCCGGCGGATACTGCTCGCCCGCGCACTGCTGTCCCAGGTGCCTGTGTTGCTCTTGGATGAACCCACCGAACATCTCGACGGACACGACTCTGACAGCATTCTGCGGAAGCTGTTGCACGCGAACAGCTCCCTACTGGCGGGGCGGACGGTGGTGGTGGCCACCCATCATCTACCCGACTCAGTGACCTGCCTTCGCATCCAGCTCGGCGATACAGTGCAGGTATGACGGAAACGCCACCTCCGCCCCCGCCGTATCAGCCAGCCGGCGGCTATCCGCCGCCGTTTCCCTACCCCTACCCATACGGCGCGCCCGGCATTCCGGTACCTCCGCCGGCCCCGAAAAACGGTCTCGGCCTGAGTGCGCTGGTGATCGGCATAGTTTCCGTGCTGTTGTCCTGCACGGTGTTTGGCGGCTTGTTCGGTGGTCTCGTTGCGGTCGTTCTCGGAATCGCCGGCCTGCTCAGGGTCAAACGCGCAGTCGCCGACAACCGCGGTGTCGCGATCTCAGGCATCGCCCTGGGCAGCCTCGCCGTCCTACTCTCCGCGACGATTCTCGTTTTCACCCTGGTATTCATGAAGTCGGCGGGTCTCAACGACTTCATTACCTGCCTGTCCGAGGTCAAGGGCGATCAAGCCAAGGCCACCCAATGCCAGAACGATTTCGAGAAGCGGATGAACGAGAAGGCCGGCACCCCCAAGCCCTGATCGCTACGGTCTGGGCGGATCGGCCGGCAGCACGTGCTCACCGATCCGATCGGTCGCCAGGCTGAGCGATGAGACGTACTGAACCTCGCCATTGGGGCCGGGCTTGGCCGAGGCAAGCATGTCGGGACGCTCGAACTCGATGCCGCTCACCGCGCAGTGAAGCAACTCCCCGGACGGGTTACCGTACTCGTCATACATGGGCAGATCGATACCGTCATCGCTGCGCCGCAGGTAGTACCTGCCGCGGGTTGCCAGTGCCAGGATCGGAGGCAGTACGAAGGCGATGACAACCGCCACGATCGGCGAGTAAGGACGGATGGCCGCGCCGAACACCCCGAAGAAGACCAGGATCGATATACCCGCCGAGAGCAGCATCGACACGAAGCCGACCGGGTTGACGTCGTAGAGCATGCCCCGCCGGAACTCCGGCTCCTTGGGTGAGAGTTTGAGCAGGTACTTGTTGATCGCGATATCGGATGCGACGGTGACCACCCAAGCCATACCGCAATTGGCATAGAACCCGAGGATGGTGTTGAGGAAGTCGAACATATTGGCTTCCATCAAAACCAGCGCGATCAGCAGGTTGAACAGTACAAAGATCAGCCGGCCCGGGTAATGCTTGGTGATGCGGGTGAAAGAATTGGTCCACGCCAGCGAGCCCGAGTACGCGTTGGTCACATTGATCTTGATTTGGCTGATCACCACGAGGATCACCGCCAGGGTGATCGCAAGCCAGTGCGGCATCATGTTTTGGTAGATCTCCAGGAACTGATGCACCGGCTGGTTGGCGACCGTGGCCCCGCCCGCCACGTTGGCGATGAGGTAGACCGCCAGAAACAGCCCGATCACCTGCTTGATCGCACCAAAAAGTACCCAACCGGGGCCGGCCAACAACATCGCTGTCCACCAACGGCGGCTGTTCTCCGGGGTCTTCGGCGGCATGAACCGCAGATAGTCGATCTGCTCGGCGATCTGGGCGATCAAGGAAAGACAGACGCCCGCCGCGAGCATGATCGAACCCAGGTTGACCCCCTGCCCATCCTTACCGCCGTATGCGAAGAACGCGCCGATCGAATCCGGATGACGCACAAGAAGGTAGACGAAGGGGATGACCATCATGACAAGCCACAACGGGGTGGTCCACACCTGCAGTACCGAGAGCGCCTTCATCCCGTAGATCACCAGCGGAATAATGATGATGGTGGACATCGCGTATCCGACCGGCAACGGTACGCCCAGCCCTAGTTTGAGCCCCTGGGCCATGATCGATCCCTCGAGGGCGAAGAATATGAAAGTGAATGTCGCATAGATGATGTTGGTGACGATGCTGCCGTAGTAGCCGAATCCGCTTCCCCGCGTGATCAAGTCGAGATCGATGTTGTAGCGGGCGGCGTAATAGGACAATGGGATACCGGTCAGGATGATGATGAGCGCGAAAACACCGATTCCCCACAGGGCATTTCCGGTGCCGTAGGAGATTCCGATGTTGGCACCGATCGCGAAATCAGCCAGGTAGGCGATTCCGCCCAGGGCTGTTACCCCGACAACGGCAGGGCTCCAGCGCCGAAAACGCCTGGGCGCGAAACGGAGTGTGTAGTCCTCCAACGTCTCCCGGAGGGCCGCGCTTTCGGCGACGTCGTGGCTGGACGGAGCAGACGAAACGGGTGCGGATGCAGTCGTATCGAGAGTGTCGGTCACGCGGACAGCCTGTCCACCGCCCAATTCGTGCGCGTTTTCCCGACGTTAATGTCCTGTTACGCGGCCGGTCCCCTAGCCACGTTGACCCGCAACCGTGGCATGAACTCCAGACTCAGCAACGCGAACGCGACCAGCGGCAACGTCGACATCTGTACCAGCACGTATCGCCGCTCACCGAGCGCGTGGAATTTACGCAGATAGCGGTACAAAGACTCCAGTGCGATTAGTGGATCGAGCATGTGAATCGCCGAATAGCAGACCTGCTGCGGGCGGGTGCGGTCCTTCTCGGCGAAGATCTCCGGGAAGGCCGCGAACGCCAGGGACAAGCGACGGGCGCCTTCCGACCGTGTGCGGCAGATCATGTCAACCGTCAGTCGCTCATCTATCCCGTTGGGCGAGCCGGGGCGCCGCCATGGGACGTCCAGGGAAACGTCGGTGCCACCGCCGGAGGTGACATAGCGATGAAATCCCTGCACCACGCCAAGATTGTCCCGGGCAATGATCAGCCGAATGCCGGGATACCGCCCGAGTAACGCACCGTCGAGGAGCATCGAAAATCCCCGCTCGTACCGGCCTCCATGTGAAAGCTCCATGACCTGCTGAAGTTCGGCGCGTAGCGCACCGTCGAGAGCTCGCTCATCGACAACCTCGGTGGTGATCCCGGCATTGCGGGTGCGCTGAACGCCCTGACGTAGGTTCCGATACTTGCGACCCACCAAGTCGAATGCCTGCACGTCGACGACAACATCGCGGCCCACGGCCACCGCGCGCAGGTGGTGGCCCACTGTGCGGGAGTCTGTCCACAACGGCAAGGCATGTTCACTGCACCCCAGGACTGCGACGCGCCAGCCGTGCGATCGGCACATTGCGGCGAAGTCGCGGACCAGCGCGGGGAACCGAGACTCGTCGCCGATCGGATCGCCACCGACCACGGCAAACCCGGCGCGGGTCCGATAGGCAATGGCCGCGCTCCGGTCCGCGTTGAAGTAGTACGACTTCAGCGAATGCATGGCGAACACCGCCAACGGATCGTCGCTGGTCTTGTCGATCAAGGCGCTGACCTGCGCCAGCGCCTCCGGCTGCGGCCGCGCCGATGTCGGCCACATCAGGATGAGGCCTGCCGTCACAACCAGTGCCTCGCCTGCGCGTTCGAACTGCAGCACGTTCGCGCCCAACGCGGTCACCACGGCGACTCCCGCCCACGCCGCGTGACCGTAGGTCACCGGTCGGCCGAGAAATATGCCCCGCGCGATGAATCCGACACAGAACAGCACGGTGAGAGGCCACAGGATTTCGTCGAAATCGGGGTGCCTCAGATATCCGGAATGGGCGACCAGAAGCACCAGCCAGCCCGTCACCAACAGCAGCATGGCGGCACTTACGAAACGCGCGGGCCGCGAATCACTATGGACGGCAATGCGTTCGGCAATGCGCACCGGCGTGGTGGCCGCTGCCGGTTCTAACATTCAGCACCTCCCCTGATGCCCACGTTCACACCCAGGATACGCCTGGAACTACCAGCGGTCGGAGGGATCACTCTTCCCGATGGCAAACCACAATATGGGTCCGAAGACGGGAAATACGAGCACGATGACGGCCCACGGGAGCTTCTCGCCGTTGGGCTTCACGGGGTCCTTGATGATGGAAATGATGGTGATAACGGTGAGAACCAGCACCAGCAGAGAAAGAATTCGAATCATGACCGCCCCGGAAAGTATTTGACAATGCCTTCCTGGATAGTACTGGCCAGCAACGCTCCGTCGCGATCGAAGTACCGTCCTGCACCCATTCCCCGGCCCGCCGAGGCGACCGGCGACTCGGTGGCATACAGCACCCAGTCATCAAACCGCAGTGGGCGGTGAAACCACACACTGTGGTTGATTGTCGCGGCGAATATCCGGTCGTAGCCCCAGGACAGCCCATGAGTGGTGATGATCGAGTCCAATATCGTCGTGTCCGAGGAGTAGACCAGCGCCGCACTGTGCAGCACCGGGTCATCGGGCAGAGCGGCATGGGTCTTCATCCAAACCCGATTATGTTCCAGCCGTTGCGATTTGGCCTTCAATACCCAAGCGGGGTCGTTGTCGTACCGCCACTCGATCGGTTTGAGTGCAGCCACGAACATCGGCACGGTCTCTTCATAGCCGACCAGATGCTCATCGATGGACGGCAATGTCTCCGGATCTGCCACCACCGGTGGATTCACCGCGTGCTCCAGGCCCGGTGAATCCTTGAGATACGACACCAAGGCCGAGGACAGCAACAGATCACCCTGGACCGCATCAACACGCCGATTGGCGAAATTGCGTTCGTCCCGCAACCGCTGCACCCGGAACTCGATGTCCAGTTCGGGATCGCCGCCGTTGACGAAGTGGGTCGAGATGGCCGCCAGCGAGAGCTTCTCTGACACGGTACGCCCGGAAGCCACGAGCGACTGCGCCATCAACTGCCCGCCGAAGGTGCGCGGCGGGTTGACGGTCGGATGCCCGCCGACGAACACATCTGTCTCGGGATTCTTCAGTTCCAGCAGCGCGAGAAGCTGTTCGAAGTCCGGTGCGTTGCTGATGCTGAGCTCCTAGTGGTCGTCCTCGCCGATCCGGTGCACGTGGATCAGATTGGTCGAGCCTACTGTCCCGGGTGGAGCGCCCGCGACGATGACCACGAGATCTCCCCGCTGATAGCGCTCCATCTCCAGCAATGCCGTATCCACCTGTTGAATCATGCCGTCGGTGGTCTCCATGACCGGGACGATGAAGGTTTCCGTCCCCCACGTGAGTGCCAGCTGGCTACGCACCTCCGGCAGCGGGGTGAAGGCCAGCACCGGCAGCGGAGTATGCAGCCGAGCCAGTCGGCGGACGGTATCGCCGGACTGCGTGAAGGCGACCAGGGCCTTGGCATTGAGGCGCTCTCCGATGTCGCGTGCCGCGTACGAGATGACCCCACGTTTGGTGCGCGGAACATGGGTCAGCGGCGGCGCACTCACCGAATGGCTCTCCACCGCGGACACGATGCGGGCCATGGTCCGCACCGCCTCCAGCGGATACTTGCCCACCGAGGTCTCCCCCGACAGCATCACGGCGTCGGCACCGTCCAGGACCGCGTTGGCCACATCGGAGGCCTCGGCGCGGGTGGGCCGCGAATTCTCGATCATCGACTCGAGCATCTGGGTGGCCACGATGACCGGGCGCGCGTTTTCCCGAGCGATCTGGATAGCCCGCTTCTGCACAATGGGCACATCTTCCAGCGGCAGCTCCACACCGAGATCCCCGCGGGCGACCATGATCGCGTCGAAGGCCAACACGATCGCCTCGAGGTTGGCGACGGCCTCCGGCTTCTCCAGCTTGGCGATCACCGGCACGCGGCGTCCCACACGGTCCATGACGGCGTGCACCAACTCCACATCGCTGGGCGAGCGCACAAAGGACAGGGCGATGAGATCGACGCCGAGCCGCAGCGCGAACTCCAAGTCCGCGATGTCCTTCTCGGAAAGGGCGGGCACCGAGACGTTCATGCCCGGCAGCGACAACCCCTTGTTGTTGCTGACCGGTCCCCCCTCGGTCACCCGGCAAACGACGTCATCGCCCTCGATCGCTTCGACCGTCAGGCCGACCTTGCCGTCGTCGACGAGGAGTCTGTCGCCGACGGCAGCATCCGCCGCCAACTGCTTGTAGGTGGTGGAAACCCGGTCCGGGGTGCCCACCACGTCCTCCACGGTGATCCGGACCTGTTCGCCGGTGGCCCAGTGGGCGGACCCGGTAGCGAATCTGCCCAGCCTGATCTTGGGGCCCTGAAGATCGGCGAGCACGCCGACCGCCCGCCCGGAATCATCGGATGCCTTGCGCACCCAGCGGTAGTTCTGCTCGTGGTCAGCGTGCTCGCCGTGGCTGAAGTTCAACCGTGCGACGTCCATGCCGGCCTCGACGAGCGCACGCACAAGCTCGGCCGAACCGGTCGCAGGGCCAAGGGTACAAACGATCTTTCCGCGTCTCGTCACGACTTTTGAGCATAGTCGGGGTACCACCTACTCACGAGTCAGCGCGGGCACGATTCACTCACCGGTTACCTTGAACGGTTTGCGTTGTCAGGACGCCAATTTGAGGCCGATGATGCCTGCCACGATCAATCCGAGGCTGAGCAGCCGCCAAACATTGGCGGAGTCGCCGAACAGGACGATGCCAAGGACCGCGGTCCCGACGGCTCCCACACCTACCCAGATCGCATACGCGGTGCCCACCGGCAGACTCTTCATCGCGATACCCAGCAACGCGATGCTGATGACCATGGAGCCCACAGTTCCGACCGTGGGCCACAACCGCGTGAAACCCTCGGTGTATTTGAGGCCGATGGCCCAGCCCACCTCGAGCAGACCGGCGAAAACTAGGACCAACCACACCATGAGAGATACCTCCGTGTTCGGTGAGGCCGTCCCCTGGCGAAAGAATGACCGGGCCGTCCCGGTCACCTCAATTCTCGCACACCTCAATCCCGAAGCTGGCGACCGGCCTTATCGGTGACCTTGCCGCCGAAGATCAACACCGCATCCACAATGGCCCAAATGATCGCGACAATCCCGAAGGTCACGAAACCGATCAGGAGCTGCACGACGCCCAGGAGCGTCTGGCCCAGATAGATACGGCCAAAGCCCAGGAACCCCACCAGGCCCAGTAGCTGCAAGAGGCCCGCGACCAGCTTCGACTTATCCGAGTACGGTGCCCCGGTGGCGGGGTCCCGCCCGTACGGGGCGGCGGGATCGACATACGGCGGCGGGTACGGGACGCCGGGCGCAGGGGGCACCGGCGGAGGCGTTCCGAATGGAGGCGGAGTGCTCTCGGTCATTTCTCCACAATGCCAGAATTGTCGGCCGGCTCGTCCACCGGTTTGTCCGTGGCGTCAGCCTCGCGAGCATCGGTGACTCCGTCTTTGGGGTCTTCAGTGTCTTTGGTGTCTTTGGTGTCTTTGGTGTCTTTGGTGTCTTTGGTGCTTTCGATGTCTTCGGGGTCGGCTGTTGCCTCGGTTTCCGCGGCGTCCTCACCACCGTCGGCTGAGGAGGGTGTGTCACCCAAGGTTGCTGGATCCTCACGCCCCTTGGGCGCCAGCAGGATATAGGCGACCGCACCGACGAATACCAACGTCGAAGTGAACGAGTTGACCCGGATTCCCCCGAACTGCGTCGCCGGATCCACGCGCATCAACTCGACACAGAAGCGGCCCACACAGTAGGCCGCGACGTACATCGCGAACAGCCGGCCATGACCGATTTTGAAGCGTCGGTCCACGACGATCAGCAAGACGAAAACGAGGACATTCCACAACAATTCGTAAAGGAAGGTCGGGTGCACGACCTGGGCGACCTCGCCGGTAGACACTCCGTTGAGATTGAGGACATCAACCGTACCGTCGGCCGAACGACGATAGAACAGTTCCAGCCCCCATGGCAGCGTGGTGGGTCCACCGGTGAGTTCTTGATTGAAGTAGTTGCCCAACCTGCCGATGGCCTGGGCCAGCACGATGCCCGGCGCGATCGCATCGGCGAAGGCAGGGAGTGGAATTCCCCGGCGGCGGCAGGCAATCCAGGCGCCAACTCCACCCAGTGCCACGGCGCCCCAGATACCAAGGCCACCCTCCCAGACCGCGATCGCCTTGCCGATCCCCTTGCCGTGCGGGCCGAAATACGTCTGCCAGTCGGTCATCACGTGATAGAGCCGACCGCCGACCAGTCCAAAGGGCACGGCCCACAGCGCGATGTCATAGATGACGCCGCGTTCACCACCGCGTTGCTCCCACCGACGATCACCGATGATCAACGCGGCAACAATGCCCGCAATGATGCACAGTGCGTAGGCGCGGATCGGGATCGGCCCAAGATGCCAAACCCCTTGGGGCGGACTGGGGATGTATGCCAGATTCACGACAGTCACAGTGCTCTACCTGTTTTCCCTGAACTCATGCCCTTCGGACTCCGGTGGCCAGTTCCTCGGCCAGGCTGCGCACGGCGGCGGGACCCTGCGGGGCCGCCGCCACCAACGCCGACCCGACGATGACGCCGTCGGCGTAAGCCGCGATCTCGGCCGCCTGCGCGCCCGACCGCACGCCGAGTCCGACCCCCACCGCGATATCGGAGACCTCACGGACCCTGCTCACCAGGGCCGGTGCGGCATTGGATACCGCGTCACGCGCACCGGTGACACCCATGGTCGACGCCGCGTAGACAAATCCCCGACAGGCGCCGATGGTCCTCTCCAGCCTTTCGGGCGTGGACGACGGGGCGACGAGAAAGATCCGGTCCAGGTCATGAGCGTCCGAGGCGGCGATCCAGTCATCGGCCTCGTCCGGGATCAGATCCGGTGTGATGATTCCGAGGCCACCCGCCGCGGCGAGCTCACGTGCGAACGCGTCAACGCCGTAACGCAGCACCGGGTTCCAGTAGGACATGACGACCGCGTGACCGCCGGCATCGGTGATGGCGCGGACGGTGGTGAAGACGTCGGCCACCCGAACCCCGTTGGCGAGCGCGGTTTCCGCTGCGGCGGCGATCATCGGGCCGTCCATCATCGGATCCGAGTACGCGATCCCCACTTCGATGATGTCGCATCCACCCCGCACCAGGGTGGTCATCAGTTCGATCGAGGTGTCCAGGTCCGGGTAACCGTTGGGCAGGTATCCGATCAGCGCGGCGCGTTCTTCGGCGCGGCACTTGTCGAACACCTCGGTCAGACGGCCGGGCTGTGTCATGACTGGCTGCCGTCCTTGTCCAGTAGGTCGAACCACTTGGCGGCGGTCTCGACATCCTTGTCGCCACGACCCGACAGGCTCACCACGATCACCGCACCCTCGCTCAACTCGCCACCGAGTTTGAGCGCGCCGGCCACGGCGTGCGCCGATTCGATGGCGGGGATGATGCCCTCGGCGCGCGAAAGCAGCAGGAAGGCATCCATGGCCTCGCTGTCGGTGATCGGACGGTAGTCCGCGCGCCCGTTCTCACGCAGCCAGGCGTGCTCGGGTCCGACTCCCGGGTAGTCCAGACCGGCTGAGATCGAATGAGATTCGATGGTCTGACCGTCGTCGTCCTGGAGCAGATAAGAGTAGGAGCCCTGGAAAGCACCCGGGGTGCCACCGGTGAATGTGGCGGCGTGCCTTCCGGTTTCGACGCCGTCACCCGCAGCCTCGTAGCCCACCAAGCGCACTGCCGGATCATCGATAAAGGCATGGAACAAGCCGATGGCGTTCGAGCCGCCGCCGACGCAGGCCACGGCCGCGTCCGGCAATCTGCCCACTTGATCGAGAACTTGCGCTCGCGCCTCCATGCCGATGACGCGCTGAAAATCGCGGACCATCACCGGAAAGGGGTGCGGCCCAGCGGCCGTACCGAAGCAGTAGTAGGTGTTGTGCGCGTTGGTTACCCAGTCACGCATCGCGTCATTTATCGCGTCCTTGAGGGTTTTCGACCCCGATTCCACCGACACCACGGTCGATCCCAACAGCCGCATCCGCGCGACATTGAGGGCTTGCCGTGCGGTGTCGACCGCGCCCATGTAGATCACGCATTCCAGGCCCAGCAGCGCGCATGCGGTGGCGGTGGCAACACCGTGCTGCCCGGCACCGGTCTCGGCGATCACGCGGGTCTTGCCCATCTTCTTGGCCAACAGAACTTGACCGAGAACATTGTTGATCTTGTGAGAACCAGTGTGGTTCAGGTCTTCTCGTTTGAGAAAGATGCGTGCGCCGCCGGCGTGCGCGCTAAGTCGTTCCGCTTCGTACAGCGGCGATGGGCGTCCCACGTAGTGGGTCTGCAAGCGATCGAGCTCGTCGAGGAATGACCGGTCGGACCTGATCTTTTCGTAGGCCGCCGTTACTTCCTCGATGACGGCCATCAGTGCCTCGGCCACGTAGCGGCCACCGTACGGACCGAAATGGCCCCGGGCGTCAGGATCGTGCGCCGTAGGCTCAGCGATCGCAGTGCTCATCTGCGGCAGGCCGGTGTTCTTCATGACGTCTAGCGAGCCGGTTTGGGGCAGGACGGATGCGTGCCCGCGGTCACCAGATCGGCGACCGCCCCTCGCGGATCTCCGCTGGTCACCAGCCCCTCACCCACCAGTACGGCATCTGCGCCGGCGCCGGCGTAGGCGAGTAGATCGGCGGTCCCCCGGACCCCCGACTCGGCGATGCGGATGACACCGCTGGGCAGTCCCGGCGCGATGCGCGAGAAGCAATCCCGATCGATTTCAAGGGTTTTCAGATCCCGCGCGTTCACGCCGATGACCGAGGCTCCGGCGGACAGAGCCCTATCGGCCTCTTCTTCGGTGTGCACTTCGACCAACGCGGTCATGCCGAGCGACTCGGTGCGATCAAGCAGCGAGACCAATGCCGTCTGTTCGAGCGCCGCCACGATCAGCAGGATCAGGTCGGCGCCGTGCGCACGCGCTTCGTGGATCTGATACGGGCTGATCACAAAGTCCTTGCGCAGCACGGGAACCGACACCGCGGCACGCACCGAGTCCAGGTCGTCGAGACTTCCGTTGAACCGCCGCCCCTCGGTGAGCACGCTGATGATGCGGGCTCCCCCGTCTTCATAGGCCTTGGCGAGCTCGGCGGGATCGCTGATCTCCGCCAGTGCGCCGCGCGACGGGCTGGCCCGCTTGACCTCGGCGATGACGGCGATACCGGGCTCGCGCAGAGCGGCCATCACATCGAGTGGCTTGGGCGCGGCCTTGGCTGCGGCCTTCACGGTGGCGAGATCGACAACGGCTTCGCGAGCCGCGACATCAGCGCGCACGCCATCGAGGATCGAATCGAGTACGGTTCCCGAACTCATGACCTCGACAATTCCCTTCTTGCGGCGCCCCCGCGCCTGCGCACTCGAACCTCACAGAAGGGTAGCCGCTGCGGGCCCACGCAAGAAAACCGGGTCACATCGGACCGGACTACGTCTGGGCCGGGCCCACGGTGGGATCGCGTCCGTCGTCGAGGCTGTCCCACATCACCCGTTCGCTCTGTCCCTTATCCACCGGACTCACGACCTCGGAGCGCCTCGCCGCGGGGGTCTGATACTTGGACGCCGAGGCGCCGCGTGCGGCCCGCAGCAGCGTGATGGCGGCCAACACCGATACCACGGCGGCGAGGACGGCAGTGGTGGCACCACCCGAGAGCCGATCGGCGCCGACCAGTGTCGACACGGCGACATTCTTGACCTCCGCCGCACGTGGCCCGACATCGCGCACCGTCCACAGACTGACACCGAGATAGGCAGCGGCTGCGCCGATGATCGCCACCAAGACGGCCAAGACACGCAGGGCCCAGCCTCGGACGGCGAGCGTGGCGATCGCGGCCGCGACCAGCGCAACGGCAAGCGGAACCAATGCGGCAGACCAATCGGCGCCCGACACCCACAGCGTTCTGGGCTCGCCGAGGCCGTCGAACGAACGCAATCGGACCCAGCTGAATTTCGAGGCAACCCACAGCGCTCCCGCCGCGATCACGAGCAGCCCGGCGCCCACGAGCAGGCGCCGGCGGCCCGGATTCCGCGGGGCGGGGTCAGACATCCGCGGCGCCCGTGAGCGTTTCCGCCGCGGCGATGGCATTGAGCACGGCGGTCGCCTTGTTGCGGGCCTCGTTGTACTCGTACTCGCCGGTGGAATCGGCGACCACACCCCCGCCGGCCTGCACATAGGCGCGACCGTCTTTGAACAATGCGGTACGGATCGCGATGGCGAAATCGGCATTGCCGGCGAAATCCAGGTACCCCAGGACGCCCCCGTACAGCCCGCGGCGGGTCAGCTCGACTTCCTCGATCAATTCCATGGCCCGTACCTTCGGCGCTCCCGACAGCGTGCCGGCCGGAAAGCATGCCGTGATGGCATCCAGCGCCGTCTTGCCGTCGGCCAACGATCCGGACACCGTCGATACCAGATGCATGACGTGGCTGTAGCGCTCGATATGGCTGTAGTCACTGACCTTGACCGAACCCGGCGTGCACACCCGGCCGAGGTCGTTGCGGCCGAGATCGACCAGCATCAGATGTTCGGACATTTCTTTCTCGTCGGCCAGCAGATCCTTGGCGAGCAGGACGTCTTCCTCATCGGTCGCCCCGCGCCAGCGAGTGCCCGCGATCGGGTGGGTGGTCGCCACTCCATCCTGCACGGTGACCAGGGCCTCCGGGCTGGATCCGACAATCGAAAACGCCGTTCCGCCTTCGGAGTCCGGCGCGTGCAGCAGATACATATAGGGGCTGGGATTGGTGACCCGCAGGATCCGGTACACCTCGAGTGGGTCGACATCGGTTTCCATTTCGAAGCGCATGCTCGGCACCACCTGGAATGCTTCGCCGGCTTCGATGTCGCCCACCAGCTTGTCCACGATGGCGCTGTACTCCTGGACAGTGCGCTGACTGCGATAGGTAGGTGCCGGCCGGTCGAAATGCGCGACGGTAGACGGCAGCGGCTGCCCGAGGGCGGCCGTCATCACATCCAGCCGCGCCACCGCGCCGTCGTACGCCTCGGCGACGCGTTCGGGGGTGTCATCCCAGTTGACCGCGTTGGCGATCAGGGTGATGGTGCCCTCATGGTGATCGACCGCTGCCATATCGGTGGCAAGCAGGAGCAGCAGATCCGGGAGCCCGAGGTCGTCGGCGGCAAGCTCCGGTAGCTTCTCGAGCCGCCGGACGATGTCGTAGGCCAGGAAGCCGACCATGCCACCGGACAGCGGCGGGAGGCCCGCGAGGGACTCGCCGGCCAGCAGATCCATCGTGGCGCGCAGCGCGTCCAGCGGGTCGCCCCCCACCGGGGCTCCTTCGGGGGTCGCACCCAGCCACGCGGATTGGCCGTCTCGCACCGTCAGCGCCGAGGGCGATCCGGCCCCGATGAACGACCAGCGGGACCACGACCGGCCGTTTTCGGCCGACTCAAGCAAGAAGGTACCCGGACGGTTGGCGCCCAGTTTCCTATACGCCGAAAGCGGAGTTTCACTGTCGGCCAGTACTTTCCGAGTCACCGGTACCACGCGATGCACGGCCGCCAGGGCATTGAATTCTTCCCGGGTGGTGGTGGCGGCGCCGCTGACGGTGCTATGCATGACGCCATTCTCCCAGACCGCTCCGAACCGATTGGGCCATGTCGCCCGCGGCGGGTGCTACGGGCTTAGCCCTCGTACGCCTTCAGCGTCGCCACTAACCGCTCCAGGCCCGCGACAACGGCAGCGCGCTCATCCCCCAGCCCGGCGAGTGCTTCGGCCTCTATGCGCAGCCGTTCGGGAAACAGCTCGTCTACAACCGACCGCCCGCTGTCTGTCATGGTGATGATCGCGGCCCGCCGGTCATTGGCGTTCGCCTCCCTGCGCACGTATCCCCGCTCTTCGAGCTTGCGGAGCATTCTGCTCACCCACGCCTGCGACACACCGAGCTCTTCGGCAACGTGGCGGGCAATCACCGGACCCTTGCGGTGACGGAGCACCACCAGCACGTCGTGCTCCGGTTCGGCGATGGCGGAAGTCGCGTAGAGAGGTTCGAGCAGGCGAGCAAGCATCCCGGTGGCGCGCTTGAGCGCGCCGATCACCTCCATCGGTGAGGTGTCGAGCTCTGGCCTGTTCAGCGTCCAGTCACGTGTGGTGATCGAGCTCTCGTGGACGGCCATCGTGCCTCTCGGTCCAGGTATGCCAGGTAAACGCGGGTCGGGCCCAGGCTATCGAAACCGTGGCATCGCCATCCGGAGCTCGGAAACATCCGCCCGAGGTGTGTCCAGTTTATTCCCCGAACGCCCCGCTCACGACGTGAGACAAGGATCTCACCGGCGAGATCCACACCTGATACATAACTTGTATAGTATCTGTCACGCATGAGCCTCGCTTTCGCTCTCGCAAACCTAAAAGAGCGAAACGAACACAGCGGCAGGCTCACCCGCCGCCACCAGAGCAGTTCCACCCCACTCGGCAAGCAATGAGGCCGGCCGATGTCTCCCGGATGTTGCGGGCCCACGATTGCGAACCCCGAAAGGTGCAGCCATGAGCGTTTCCAGAAGCCGTCGTGTGGTCAACAAAATCTGGTTGCCGACATTGGCTTTTGTCGTACTCCTCACCGCCGGGCTCGCCATCAAGTTCGCGCACGGAATCTTCGGCTCACAAGACCGAACCCACAGTCCCGGAGGAAATTTCGCGGTGGTCCAATTCAATCCCAAGAACATCGTCTACGAGGTGTTCGGTGACTACGGCGGTTGGGCGCGGGTCAGCTACTGGGACACCAACAACAGACCGGTGGAGGTCCAGCCCACATCCTTGCCGTGGACACACACGGAGACGACGGTCTTGACCACGGCGACCGGCGACATCACCGCGCAGGTGGCCGGAGGAAATGTCGGCTGCCGCATCACTGTTGACGGCTTGGTTCGCTCCGAGCACACCGCCACCGGTGAGCACGCGGGCGTCTGGTGCCAGGTGCTGTCGGCATGAGCGCACATTCCGCCCAGAAACCGTGGTTCGCCAAGATGATTCGGAAGTACTCGATACTTGTGGTGCTCGCGTGGGTTGCGTTCACCGTCGTGATCAATGTGGTGGTGCCGCAGCTCGAACCGGTGACCGACGCGAATCAAGGGCCGCTGGTCCCGCTCGACGCGCCGTCGTCCAAGGCGCTCATTCACATTGGTGAATCGTTCCAGGAGTCCGACAGCAACAGCCTGGCCATGGTCATCCTGGAGGGTGATCACAAACTGAACGATGCCGACCACAAGTTCTACGACGTGCTGGCGAGCAAGCTGGAAAACGATAAGAAGCACGTTCAATACGTGATGAATCTGTGGGGCCAGGGCACGACCGCGGCAGGCGTGCAAAGCTCCGACGGTCAGGCGGCCTACACGCTCGTGCGCGTCGCCGGCGATCAAGGCTCTACAGTCTCAGACGAGTCCATTCGCGCCGTGCGTGAACTGGTCGGCGAGGTCCAGCCCCCCAACGGGGTCAAGGTCTACGTTTCCGGCTCCGCACCGCTGTCCACGGACATGCTGCAGGTGGGTAACCAGAGCATGATCCGGTTGATGTACGTGACCATCGTGATCATCACGGTGATGCTGCTCATCGTCTACCGGTCATTCGCGACGGCATTTCTGACGCTGCTGATCGTGATGGTGGAATTGTCTTGCGGGCGAGGCGTAGTCGCGTTCCTCGCCTACCACAAGCTCATTGGCATCTCGGTGTTCGCGTCGAACATCCTGGTCTCGTTGATCCTGGGGGCCGGCACTGATTACGCGATCTTCCTGATCGGAAGGTATCAAGAGGCGCGCCATGCCGGCGAGGACCGCGAGACCGCGTACTACTCCGCGGTCAAGGGGGTCTCCCACGTCATCCTCGGATCGGGGCTGGCCATCGCGGGCGCGACCTTCTGCCTGCAATTCACCCGTCTCAACTACTTCAACACCATGGGACTGCCCTGTGCGGCAGCCACGCTCGTCGCCGTCGCCGCCTCACTCACCTTTGGGCCCGCGATGTTGGCCCTTGGCAGCCGCTTTGGGGTCTTTGAACCAAAAGTCAAGGCAGGCCACGGCATTTGGCGCAAGGTAGGCACCGTCACGGTGCGCTGGCCGGGGCGCATTCTCGTGGTGAGCAGCGTGGTGGTGATGATCGGTTCGATCACACTGCCGACGTACAAGCCCAATTACAACGACCGGATCTACATCGCCGACGATGTGCCGGCGAATCAGGGCTACGCGGCCGCTGACCGGCATTTCCCGGTCAGCAAGCTCAACAGCGACATGCTGATGATCGAATCCGACCACGATATGCGCAATTCGACGGACATGATCGCCCTGGACAAGGTAGCCCGCGAGGTCTTCCACACGCCCGGCGTCGCCATGATCCAAAGCGTCACGAGACCGTTGGGCACACCGCTGGAGCATTCCTCGTTCACGTACACGATGGGGACGATGGGCACCAAGATCAACGAGTTGATTCCGTTCCTCACCGATCTCACCGATCGGTTCACCCAGATGGCCGATATCACCGACCGGATGGCCACATTGATGCGCCAGCAGCAGGAGCTCACCGGGCAGCAGGCGGGCGCCTCACACATATCCCTCAAAGGCGCTCAGGAGTTGAAGGACGTCACCGTCACCATGCGGGACACCCTGGCCAACTTTGACGATCAATTCCGCCCGCTGCGCAACTACTTCTATTGGGAACCGCACTGCGCCGATATCCCCATGTGCTGGGCCATGCGATCGCTGTTCGATATGACCGATCAGGTCGATTCGATGACTGATGCGGTGGACGACAGTCTCAAGGCCGCGGTGATCCAGGACGCGGTCACTCCCCAGCTGGTGGAGGTCATCGGCAAGAGTGCCGCTGAGCTGGACAACATGAGAAAAGTGGTGCTCACCGAACAGAGCACCATGCGGCCGATGCTGACCCAGATGAATGAACTAGGCCGCCAAATGATGGATCTCGGATACGCCTTCGACAGTTCGAAGAACGACGAATTCTTCTACTTGCCACCTGAGGCCTTCGATAATCCGTACTTCCAGATCGACCTCAAATACTTCGTGTCCCCGGACGGCAAATCCGCGCGCTACATGATCTACCACGACGGGGAAGCACTGAGCCCCGAAGGCATTGACCATGCGCAGGCCTACTTGCCGGCGGCCAAGGAGGCGCTGAAGGGAACAACGCTGGCCGGGTCGAGGGTCTACCTCGGCGGTGCCGCGGCGACATACTGGGACATCCAGGACGCCACCAAGACCGACCTCCTGATCGCGGCGATCGCCGCATTCGCCCTGATTTTCCTGGTGATGCTGCTGATCACAAGAAGTGTGGTGGCGGCGCTGGTCATCGTCGGCACCGTGGCTTTTTCGTATTCCGGAGCGTTCGGCTTATCGGTGTTGGTCTGGCAGCACTTCCTCGGCATACCGCTGAGCTGGTTGAACCTGCCTATCACCTTCATCATCCTGGTGGCGGTGGGCTCCGACTACAACCTTCTGCTGATCTCGCGGTATCTGGAGGAAAGTAAGGCCGGGCTCAACACCGGCCTGATCCGCGCCGTGGCCAACTCGGGCAAGGTGGTGACCACCGCGGGCATCGTGTTCGCGACGACGATGATGGCCATGCTCTCCAGCGACCTGCTGTCGGTGGGCCAGCTGGGCTCCATCATCGGGTTGGGCCTGCTGTTGGACACTCTGATCGTGCGCTCGTTCATCACACCCGCGATCGCACGGCTTCTCGGCCCGCTGTTCTGGTGGCCCCGGCTGATCCGTTCGCGGCCGGCACCGGCGCAGTACAGGTGAGTTACGTTGACGATGGACCGATCTGACACGGCGGCGCAGATTCCAGTGAAACTCCCACACCCTGCCACCGGGTAGGAACACCGTCAGACTCTTCGATGACATGCTGCACCTCACCGGGTCGGCCCCATCCAGACCACCCGACCGTATCGAACGTATATTCGATTCGTCAACGCGATTAGCGTAGCCCGATGGTCGATGAGTGCTTGTTTTGCGGAATCGTCTCCGGTGCGGTGCCCAGCGTGCGGGTGGCCGAGGACACCGCGACGTATGCGTTCATGGACATCAACCCGGGATCAGACGGACATCTTTTGGTGGTCCCGAAGCGGCACAGCAGGGATCTGCTCGACATACCCGCCGACGACCTCGCCTCCGTCGCGGTGGCGGCGCAGCGCATAGCCAGGGCTGTTGTCACCGAACTCGGCGCCGACGGCGTAAACCTGCTGAATTGCTGTGGCGCCCACGCCTGGCAGACGGAGTTCCACTTCCACCTGCACGTGATTCCCCGATACGCCGACAAGTCCAAAGACGGATTGCGACTGCCCTGGGTTCCGGGTGTGCCCGGAGATACGCGCAAGGTCGCCGACCTGGGCAACCGGCTGGCCGCCACGCTGGCGTAGCGTTCACATCATGAAACCTGGTGATCGCGTCGCCGACTTCGAGCTTCCGGATCAGACCGGAACCACCCGCAGCCTGTCCGCCCTGCTGGCCGACGGTCCGGTCGTGCTGTTTTTCTATCCGGCGGCCAATACACCCGGGTGTACCGCCGAGGCCTGCCATTTCCGCGATCTGGCAAGGGAATTCAAGGAAGTGGGCGCTTTCCGGGTAGGCATCAGTGTCGATTCGGTGGAGAAGCAGGCCGACTTCGCGGACAAGCGCAAGTTCGACTACCCGCTGCTCTCGGATACCGGAGGCAAGGTGTCGGCGGCGTTCGGCGTGAAGCGCGGACTGCTGGGCAAGCTCGCCCCCGTCAAACGGACCACGTTCATCATCGGCACCGACAAGACGGTTCTGGAAGTCTTCGCCAGCGAGCTCAACATGAATGCGCATGCGGACAAGGCTTTGGAGTTCCTGCGCGCCCGCACCTAGCTCGCTGCGGTTAGCGCTCCCCGGTCAAGAGTTGATCGGCGTCAAAGCAACTGTGCGCGCCGGTGTGGCAGGCTGGTCCGGACTGATCCACTTCCAGGACCAGCGTGTCCCCATCGCAGTCCAATCGCACCGAATGCACGTACTGGGTGTGTCCCGATGTCTCGCCCTTGACCCACAGGCGCTGCCGGGAGCGTGAGAAGTAGGTGCCCTGCCGGGTGGCCAGCGTCAGCGCCAGGGCCTCGTCATTCATCCACGCGACCATCAGCACCGTACCGGTGCCGTGCTCTTGCACCACCGCGGTCACCAAACCGGCCGCATCGCGCTTCAGCCGAGCGGCAATATCCGGATCGAGTTCGGTCATCGCACCGTGATCCCTTCTGCCGCCATCGCCGCCTTCACTTCACCGATGGTCAGCTCTCGAAAATGAAAGACACTCGCCGCCAACACCGCATCGGCACCGGCCTGCACCGCGGGCGCGAAGTGTCCGATGGCGCCGGCACCGCCGCTGGCGATCACCGGGACGTCGACGGCGGCCCGGGCGGCAGCGATCATCTGCAGGTCGAATCCCGCCTTGGTCCCATCGGCGTCCATGGAATTGAGCAGGATCTCCCCCACGCCCAATTCTGCTCCACGACTTGTCCATTCAATCGCGTCGAGGCCGGTGCCCCGGCGTCCACCATGGGTGGTCACCTCCCACCCGGAGGGTGTCGGTGTATCGCCCTCACGAACGCGGCGGGCATCCACGCTCAATACGATGCATTGCGATCCGAACCGCTGCGCCAACTCGGCCAGTAGTTCAGGGCGCGCGATCGCGGCCGTATTCACACCTACCTTGTCCGCACCGGCCCGAAGCAACACGTTGACGTCGTCCACGGACCGCACACCGCCTCCCACCGTCAGCGGTATGAACACCTGCTCCGCGGTGCGCCGCACGACATCCAACATAGTGGCGCGCCCCGAGGAGGAAGCGGTGACATCAAGAAAGGTGAGCTCGTCGACGCCTTCGGCGTCATACGCCGCGGCCAGCTCCACCGGATCTCCGGCGTCGCGCAGGTTTTCGAAGTTCACGCCCTTAACCACCCGGCCGTCGTCGACGTCCAGGCATGCGATGACGCGGGTGGCAACACTCATCGGTAGTCCTCCGGATCTCCGACCTCAGCCAGTACTTCCAAGATCTGCTCCTGCACGCCCGGTGCCGCCACCAGCAGCGAGGGCGATTCCGGGGTCCAGGGCTCACCGTTCAGGTCGCTCGCATGGCCGCCCGCGGCCTGTACCAATGCGATACCAGCGGCGTGATCCCAGACGTGCGCACCGAAGCTCACCGCACCGCCCAATATTCCGCCGGCGGTGAACGCCAAATCGATTCCGGTACTGCCATGCATACGCAGCCGCGAGGTGATGCGGCTCAGTTTCTCCAGCACGGTCAGGCGATACCGCCCCGGAACCCGGCCCTTCCAATCAACATTGAAGGTGCCCAGGCCCACGGCCACGTCCGCAAGATCGGTGCGCGGCAAGGGCGGCATCGCAACTCCGTTGCGGAACAACGGACCGCCCGCCACGGCGGCGTACTTCTCCCCCATGAACGGCAACCAGGTCAGCCCGGCCACCGGCACACCGTCGGACATCAGCCCGAGCAGAATTGCGGCCATCGGAGAACCCGCCGCGTAGTTGACGGTGCCGTCTATCGGGTCGACTACCCAGACCAATCCGGAATCCACCGCCGGGCCGCCGAATTCCTCACCGTGCACCCCGATTCCGGTGCGCTCGGTCAGTGCCTGCACCACCATCCGCTCGATGGCGAGGTCTTCCTCGGTGGCAAAATCCTTGCCGCCCTTGAAGACCACGCCCTCGGCCCCATGACCGGCCACGAAACGCTGGGCCGCCGCATCCAGAATCACGGACGCCTCGCGCACCAGAGCTTCCAGTTCCGCGGTCGTGGTCATCTCAGGAAACAGCTGCTATCGCATCGGGCAGGGTGAAACGGCCTGCGTAAAGGGCCTTTCCGACGATCGCGCCCTCGACACCGGCGCCGGTCAATTCCGCGATGGCACGCAGATCATCCAGACTCGAAACCCCGCCCGACGCAATGACCGGAGCGTTGGCCACACCGGCGACCTGTGCCAGCAGCTCAAGGTTTGGCCCGGTCAGGGTACCGTCCTTGGTTACATCCGTGACCACGTAGCGCGAACATCCCTGTGCGCGCAGACGTTCGAGAACCTCCCAGAGATCTCCGCCGTCACTCACCCAGCCACGGCCGCGTAGACGGTGTGCGCCCTCGACAATTTCGACATCCAGACCCACAGCCACGCGTTCACCGTGCCGGGCGATCGCCGAAGCGCACCATTCGGGGTCCTCCAGCGCAGCGGTACCGAGATTGACTCGTGCGCAACCGGTGGCGAGCGCCGCGGTCAACGACTCATCGTCACGGATACCACCCGAGAGCTCCACCTTGACGTCGAGCTCACCGACGACCTGCGCCAGCAGCTCACGATTTGAGCCACGGCCAAAGGCCGCATCCAGGTCCACCAGATGTACCCACTCGGCACCGTCGTTCTGCCACGCCAGTGCCGCATCACGCGGCGAACCGTACGTGGTTTCACTGCCCGCCTTGCCCTGCACCAGGCGTACAGCCTGACCATCCGCGACATCAACCGCCGGTAATAGAACGAGACTCAAGAGATTCCCTTCACCCAATTGCTCAACAACACGGCCCCCGCGTCACCACTCTTTTCCGGATGGAACTGTGTGGCAGCAAGTGGCCCATTCTCCACCGCCGCGACAAACGGCACGTGGTGGGTCGCCCAGGTCACCAGCGGCGGCGCGATCGGCGACTCGCCGGGCGTTTCCAGTTCCCACTTCTGCACCGCGTACGAATGCACAAAATAAAAGCGGGTGCCTGCGTCGAGCCCAGCGAAGAGCTGCGAACCAGGTGCCGCATCAACGGTGTTCCAACCCATATGCGGAATCACGGGCGCATCGAGGCGGCTGACCACACCGGGCCACTGCCCACAGCCTTGCGTATCGACACCGAATTCGATGCCGTGACTGAACAGGATCTGCATTCCCACACAGATGCCCAGCACCGGGCGCCCCCCGGAGAGCCGGATATCGATGATGCGTTCACCGTCGATACCACGCAGTCCCTCCATGCACGCCGCGAAGGCTCCCACACCGGGGACCACCAGACCGTCAGCGTTGAGCGCTGTGCTGGAGTCGGCGGTCACCGTAACATCGGCGCCAACCCGTTCCAGTGCACGCTGCGCGGACCTCAGATTGCCTGAGCCGTAGTCGAGGACAACAACTTTCGGCCCAGCACCGGTCACAGGCTGCCCTTGGTCGACGGCACACCGGTGACCCGGGGATCGGGCTCGACGGCCTGGCGCAGCGCCCGGGCCACCGCCTTGTATTGCGCCTCGGTGATGTGGTGCGGGTCGCGGCCGTAGAGAGTGCGCACGTGCAGCGCGATCCGGGCGTTGAGCGCCAGCGACTCGAATACATGCGCGTTGATCACGGTGTGGTAAGGCACCGAAGAGCCAGCAATTGTGGTGTGCAGCAGATGGTCCGGCTCACCGGTGTGCACACAGTAGGGACGACCGGACACATCCACCACGGCATGCGCCAAGGTCTCGTCCATCGGGATGAAGGCATCACCGAACCGCCGGATGCCCTTCTTATCTCCGAGAGCCTCGGCCAGCGCCTGCCCCAGAGTGATGGCGGTGTCTTCGACCGTGTGATGGGCCTCGATTTCGGTGTCGCCCTTGGCGGTTATCGTGAGATCAAAACTGGCGTGCGTGCCCAGCGCGGTGAGCATGTGGTCGTAGAACGGCACTCCGGTGTCGATCTGTACCTGGCCGGACCCGTCCAGGTTCAGTTCCACCACGATGTCCGACTCACGGGTGGCCCGCGCCACGCGCGCTGTCCGCGCCTGAGTTGGAACCGTCATGATGCCTCCACTTCTAGGTCCGTCGCAGCCAGACTGTCGCTGACCTTCAAGAACACGTCATTCTCGCTCGCCAGTCCGACAGTCACACGCAGATAACCCGGAATGCCGACATCCCGAATGAGAACACCCGCGTCCAGGTACCGCCGCCAGCTCGCCGCGGAATCCGCGAATCTGCCGAACAGGATAAAATTGGCGTCGCTGGGAATAACCCGGAACCCACTGGCCGACAAGGCTTCCGATACCCGAATGCGCTCCGCGACCAACGTCGCGACGCTACCGAGAGTCTCGGTGCGGTGTTTCACAGCGGCCCGCGCGGCTGCTTGGGTCAGCACCGAAAGGTGGTACGGCAAGCGCACCAATAACAGGGCATCGATGACAGCCGGGGCCGCCACCAGGTATCCGAGCCGCCCGCCCGCGAAGGCAAACGCCTTGCTCATGGTCCGACTGACGATCAGTTTCGCGGGATACTCATCAACGAGCGTGATCCCACTCGGCGCCGCCGAGAACTCGCCGTACGCCTCGTCCAGAATTACCACGCCCGGTGCCACGTCGAGAATCTGGCGGAGCGCGTCCAATGGAATCGACTGCCCCGTCGGGTTGTTGGGGCTCGTCACGAAGACCACGTCGGGCTTACGTTCCCGCACGGCAGCCACCGCGCTGCCGACATCCAGCGAGAAGTCCTCCGAACGCTGCGCCTGCAGCCACTCGGTTTGGGTTCCGTCCGAGATGATCGGATGCATCGAATAGGACGGCGTGAACCCCAGCGCCCTGCGGCCCGGACCGCCGAAGGCCTGCAAGAGCTGCTGCAGTACCTCATTGGAACCGTTTGCCGCCCAGACATTCTCGGCCACGACAGGCACACCCGTCTGCTCCGTGAGATATGTGGCCAAATCCGTACGTAGGGCAACCGCGTCACGATCCGGATAGCGGTGTAGCTCCCCCGCTACCTCACGGATGGAGGCTGCGACGTCGTCCACCAGACCTGCGGACGGCTCGTGCGGGTTCTCGTTGGTGTTCAGCCGTACCGGCACAATCAATTGCGGCGCGCCGTAGGGACTCTTGTCGCGCAGGCTGTCCCGCAGCGGCAGGTCCTCCAGCCGGGCCGAGCCACCGATCGGAATGGTCATGATCGCTCGAACCTGCGTCGGACGGCCTCACCGTGCGCGGGCAGATTCTCGGCGTTAGCCAGTGTGATCACATGCCCGGCGACCTCTTTGAGTGCCGCTTCGGTGTAGTCCACGATGTGGATACCGCGCAGGAAGGTCTGCACGGACAACCCGCTGGAATGCCGCGCGCATCCGGCGGTGGGTAGTACGTGGTTGGAGCCGGCGCAGTAGTCGCCGAGGCTCACCGGCGACCACGGCCCCAGGAAAATCGCACCGGCATTGCGCACCCGCGCGGCCACCGGCACCGGTTCCACCGTGTGAATCTCCAGGTGCTCGGCCGCGTAGGCGTTTACCACCTTGATGCCCGCGTCGATGTCGTCGACAAGCACGATCCCGGATTGCGTGCCGGTCAGCGCAGCGGTGACGCGTTCGGCGTGCACCGTGGTCGCCAATTGCGCAGAGGTCTCCTTGACCACCGCGTCGGCAAGTGCCGCACTGTCGGTGACCAAGACGCTCGCCGCCAACACATCGTGTTCGGCCTGGCTGATCAGGTCGGCGGCCACATGCACCGGATCGGCGGTCTCGTCAGCGAGAATCGCGATCTCCGTAGGGCCGGCCTCCGCGTCGATGCCCACCAGCGATCGGCACAACCGCTTGGCAGCGGTCACATAGATGTTTCCTGGCCCGGTGATCATGTCGACCGGTGCGAGCTCAGCCCCATCGGTATCGGTGCCGCCGTGCGCCAGCAGCGCCACGCCCTGTGCGCCACCGACCGCCCAGACTTCTTGGACACCGAGCAACTGCGCCGCCGCCAAAATGGTCGGGTGCGGCAGACCGCCGAACTGCGCTTGGGGCGGCGACGCTATGACGAGCGATCCCACTCCCGCTGTCTGCGCGGGCACAACGTTCATCACGACGCTCGATGGGTACACGGCGTTGCCACCGGGCACGTATAGGCCCACCCGCTCGACAGGTACCCACCGCTCGGTCACCGTCGCGCCGTCGGCAACCGTGGTTACGGTGTCCTGGCGGCGCTGATCGGCGTGTACGGCCCGGGCACGCAGAATCGCCACCTCGAGCGCGTCGCGCACGGCGGGGTCTAGATCGGCGAGGGCGCGGTCCAGCTCTGCCGCGGGAACCCGGACGGTGCCGGGACGGACACCATCGAATTCGGCACAGAAATCCAGTGCGGCCTCCGCGCCGCGGTCACGAACTGCCTCTACGACGGGCCGCACCCGCGGTAATACCGCGTCGACGTCCGTGCCACCCCTGGGCAGGGCAGCGCGCAGGTGCGACGGCGACAGGCTCGCACCACGCATATCGATACGGCGAAGCAGGACGGGCGCGGCGTCATTCACATAAGCCATTCTCCCAGAGCTGCTCAACAGCATTTACCACGCAGTCACCGGTTGTATGTGACGCACGTCTAACTAGACTCGTGCGCGAGATTCCCGCACCGACCCCAAACGATCGGAATATCGATGTCAGCAAATAACCAGCCCGGCGTCCCCATGCTCCTGCCCGAATGGCTGGAACGAGCTCAGATCAAGTACATCAACCCGCTTATGGCCCCCATCGCGCGGTTTCTGCCCTCATTCGCCACCGTCACACATTACGGACGCACCTCTGGCACCAAGTACGAGACCACCGTGAACGCATTCCGCAAAGGCAACGTCGTCTCCATCGCTCTCATTCACGGCAAGACCAATTGGACCAAGAACGTGATCGCCGCCGGCGGAGCCGACATCACGCTGTTCGGCGGCAGGCAGATCCATGTGGTCAACCCCCGCATCGTGGAGCAGGGCCAGGGCGATCCCGCCCTGACACGCGCCACGCGTCAGGTGAACAAGCGCGCCGGCGTCTTCGTGGCCGACATCGCACAGTAAGCCGGTACTCCCGGCGCCACACGCTGGTGCGCGAGTTACATGTCCAAACCGATGTCGAGCACCCGTGCAGAGTGGGTCAATGCCCCAACCGCAAGGTAGTCGACACCTGTCTTGGCGTACGCAGCGGCGGTTTCCAGGGATAACCCGCCGGAGGCTTCGAGCTTGAGTTGCGGTGCGCGGGCGTCGCGCCGTTGCACCGCAACTTGAGCCTGCCACACCGGGAAGTTGTCCAGGAGCACCAGTTCTGCCCCTTCGGCCATGACCTCGTCAAGTTGTTCCAGCGAGTCCACTTCGACCTCGCACTCGATGTCCGGCGCTACCGCGCGGACCGCGCGCAGCGCAGCAACGACCGAGCCCGCGGCCACCACATGGTTGTCCTTGATCAACGCCGCGTCTCCGAGGCCGAGCCGATGGTTGACCCCACCTCCGGCACGTACCGCATATTTCTGCAAAAGGCGAAGTCCGGGAAGGGTTTTCCGGGTATCGCGGATCCGCGCACCGGTGCCGTCGACGGCATCCACCCAGGCGGCAGTGGTGGTAGCGATGCCAGAGAGATGACACACCAGATTCAACATGGTGCGTTCGGCGGTCAATAGGTCACGCGTCGGCGCGGTGACGGTGAGCAGCGAGACGCCGGTTCCCACCCGAGCCCCATCGGTGAGGCGACTGTCCACTCGGTAATTACCGGCACCGACAACCTGGTCGAGCACGATGAGGGCGATGTCGACTCCGGCGATCACCCCGCCCGCCCGGGTCACCATCGATGCGGTGCATTCGGCATCTGCGGGCACGGTCGCCCGACTGGTGATGTCCGGGCCGTAATGCAGGTCCTCGGCAAGAGCGCGCTCCACCACCGAACGCGCCTCCGCGAGTTCGGTTTCCGTCAGTGTTCCGGTCAACATGGCACTCCAGACGGTAGCGCAACTTCGCATCCATCCGCGTCGCGGCGCACCGGAAGGCTGACGGCAAAATGCGAATCGGTTCGGGGCCAGTCCGAACGGGCATGGCAGCCGCGCGATTCTGTGCGTGCCGCAGCAGCCGTCGCCACAGCCTGTGCTGTCAGGGTAAGCGCCGCATCCTCGACGTCGCGCGGTGTCATGCGAGCGGGGTCAGCCGGTGACACAGTGCCGCAACGTAGTTCGGCCTCCAACAGGCCGAGCCCATCGGCATCCCGCAGCACCGACGCCCACCGAGTCATCGCCGACTGCAACCTTCGGCGATCCAGACGCGGTGGCGCGGGGGCGCGTTCATCCACCACACCTGCGCGGTCAGCGATCCGCGCAGCAGCTTCCCCGGCACGCCTACCCACCACCAGACCTTCCAACAAACTGTTGGAAGCCAACCGGTTTGCGCCGTGCATGCCGGTGCGCGCGACCTCACCCGCGGCGAACAACCCGGCGACCTCGGTGTGACCGTGCGGATCGGTGACGACACCGCCGCAGCTGTAATGCGCCCCCGGCACTACCGGAATCAGCTGGACCGACGGGTCTATCCCGGCCGCCGCGCACGCGGCGGTGATGGTGGGAAAACGGATCGCGAAGTTACCGATGGTGCGGGCATCGAGGTAAACGTATTGGTCTCCGCTCTCACGTAGCCGCCGCGCGATGGCCCCGGCCACCACGTCGCGCGGCGCCAGATCCCCCTGCGGATGCACACCCGCGGTCACCGAATCCCCACGTGCGTCAACCAAGATGGCACCTTCGCCACGGACCGCCTCGCTGATCAGGGGCCGACATCCGGCAGCATCCGGGGTGTGCAGCATCGTCGGGTGGAACTGGATGAATTCGATGTCGGCCACGGATACGCCCGCGCGCAGTGCCAATGCGATGCCGTCGCCGGTCGATCCCTCCGGATTGGTAGTGGCCGAATATAGATGTCCCAGCCCGCCGGTGGCGAGGACCACGGCTCCCGCCTGGATCACCCCAAGCCCGTCGCTGTTTCCCACGAGCACGCCGCCTACGCCCCCGGGCCCGACGAGGATGTCGTGCACGACGTGGCTACGGCGGACGTCCAACATCGCTGCCGCGTGATCAAGCGCACGCTGTACCTCCGCGCCCGTCGCATCGCCACCGGCGTGGATGATGCGCCGCGCGCTATGCCCGCCCTCACGGGTCAATGCCCACTGACCCGAACGCGATTCATCGAATCGCGCGCCGTCGGCGACCAGATCGCGTACCGCCCGGTATCCGTCGGACACGATGGACCGGACGGCCTCGGCATCACATAGCCCGGCTCCGGCGCTCAGCGTGTCCAGAACATGCGCCTCGATGGAATCCTGCGAATCCGGAAGCACCACGGCGATCCCGCCCTGCGCGAAATGCGTGGCGGTCGCACCGACCTTGCTCAGTACCACGACCTTGCGGCCACGCCGGTGCACCGCCAACGCGGCCGCAAGTCCGGCGACACCCGCACCGACGACGACCACATCTGCGTCAGCGCGCCAGGTGGTCCCCGCCGGCATGGTCATTCGCCGCCGCCGGGTTGTCCGATCTCGATCATCCGCTGGACGCTGCGGCGGGCCAGGCGCGCGGTGTCCGGATCGACATCCACCTCGTCGCGCCCCTCCACCAGGCATCGCAACAATGCCGCCGGAGTGATCATCTTCATGTAGGTGCACGAGGCCCTGTCGTTGACCGCCAGGAAGTTCACATCGGGAGCCGCCTTGCGTAACTGGTGCAGCATGCCCACCTCGGTGGCCACCAGCACTTCGCGGGCCCGGGTCTCGCGGGCGGCGTCGAGCATGCCGCCCGTCGAGAGGATTTTCACCCGATCGTCGGGAACGGCGCCCTCGCCGGCCAGGTACAGCGCCGATGTCGCGCAGCCGCATTCGGGATGCACAAACAGCTCGGCATTCGGGTGCGAGCGGGCCTGTCCTGCCAGCTCGTCGCCATTGATACCGGCGTGGACATGGCATTCACCCGCCCAGATGTGCAGATTCTGACGGCCGGTGACCCGCTTGACGTGTGCGCCGAGGAACTGATCCGGGCAGAACAGCACCTCACGGTCGGGATCTATGGAAGCGACCACGTCGACCGCGTTCGACGAGGTGCAGCAGATATCGGTGAGCGCCTTCACCGCCGCCGTGGTGTTGACGTACGAGACGACGACCGCGTCAGGGAACTCCGCCTTCCAGTCGCGCAGTTGGTCGGCGGTGATGGAATCGGCCAGCGAGCATCCCGCACGCTGGTCGGGGATGAGCACTGTCTTCTCGGGGCTGAGGATCTTGGCAGTTTCCGCCATGAAGTGCACGCCACAGAACACGATCGTGTCTTCGGGCGCCTCGGCGGCGATACGGGACAAGGCCAGTGAATCACCCACGTGGTCCGCCACGTCCTGAATGGCCGGCAGCTGATAGTTGTGCGCGAGCAGTGTGGCACCGCGCTGGTCGGCCAGTCGGCGCACCATTTCGGCCCAGCGGGCATCGCCCTCCACACCGGTGTATCCACCGGGACCGTCAATCACACCGTCAAGTACTACGTCAGCTGCGGTCATGGCCGCCTCCTCGCGCCTCGGGTCTCGGTCTACAGCCGGGCCGGGCTTGGATGACCGAGGTTTTCGACTTATGATCGAAAACATGGTCCATACTAGCACCGCGCATGAAGTGTTAGCCGTGGTGTTCCAAGTACGTCACTTTGACCAGGCCCAGACGCCCGAGCTCGCGGTACTGCTGTGGCAACGAGCCCTCGATCCGCACCGCGGCGCGTGGGCCCTGCCCGGTGGCCGGGTACGCGCCGACGAGGATCTCCCCTCGTCCATCCGGCGCCAGCTCGCCGAGAAGGTAGACGTGCGTGAGCTGGCACACCTCGAACAGTTGGCGGTGTTCTCCGAACCTCGCCGAGTTCCCGGCCCACGCACCATCGCCTCGACGTTTCTCGGGCTGGTCCCCTTCCCCGCCACACCGGCCCTTCCCGACGACACTCAGTGGCATCGCGTGAACCATCTGCCTGCCATGGCGTTCGACCATCAGGTCATGGTCGCGCACGCACATACCCGGCTGGCCGCCAAGATGTCCTACACCAACATCGGGTTCGCCTTGGCGCCACAGGAATTCACCCTGTCGACACTGCGCGACATCTATTGCGCAACCCTCGGATACCCGGTCGACGCCACCAACCTGCAGCGCGTGCTGGTGCGGCGGGGCGTGCTCACTCCCACCGGCACCACCGCGAGATCGGGCCGCAGCGGCGGCCGCCCCGCCGCTCTGTACCGATTCACCGACGACCGGTACCGCGTCACCGACGAGTTCGCCGCGCTGCGCCCTCCCGGCTGACCGACTAGCTTCTTAGAGTCCTCTTAGGGTATGAATGCCGAGGACCTTGAAGGGAGCGTAGGTATGGCATCGCACGACCTGGCGATATCTGCTGACGTCAAGTGGATCGGCGAGGCCCCCCACCAGAATGTCGAGCGCGCCGCACCGACGCTGCCGCCCACCGAGGACCCCTTCTACCTACCCCCACTCGGCTACGAGCACGCCGCACCCGGAACGGTGCTCCGCAGCCGCGATGTCGAAATGGCTTTTCTCGGCGTCATTCCCCAGCGATTCGCCGCGACCCAACTGCTCTACCGCAGCAATGACCTGAATCGGCGTGCGGAAGCCGCGGTGACCACGGTCCTGATACCCGACCGCGACGATCCGGCCGCGCCGGTGCCGATCGTGTCGTACCAGTGCGCCATCGACGCCGTAACCGACCGCTGCTTTCCTTCGTATGCGTTGCGGCGCGGTGCGCGGGCACTCGGCTCCTTCACCCAGTTCGAACTGCTCTTGATCGCCGCCCTGCTCGCTCAGGGCTGGGCGGTCTCCATTCCCGATCATGAGGGCGTCGACGGGATCTGGGGCGCGCCTGATGAGCCCGGATATCGCACTCTCGACGGAATTCGCGCGGCCCTCAACTGCGACAGGCTCGGACTCTCGCGGCAGGCGCCCATCGGCTTGTGGGGCTACTCCGGCGGAGGACTCGCCACGGCCTGGGCTGCCGAAGCCAGCGCCGATTATGCCCCCGAGCTTACGATCACCGGTGCCGTCCTTGGGTCGCCCGTGGGCGATCTCGGCCATACCTTCCGCCGTCTCAACGGCGGGCTGTTCGCCGCGCTCCCCGGCCTTGTCGTCGCCGCTCTCTCCCATGTATACCCGGGTCTGGAACGGGTGATCGAAGAGCACGCGACCACCAGGGGCAAGGAGTTCCTCGGCCGGCTCGAAGATATGCCCACCTTCCGGGCCATCATCGCCATGGCCTTCAAGGATATGGACGATTTGGTGGACCGGCCGCTGGAGCAACTCCTGCAGACACCCGAGGTGCGGCACGTCTTCGACAGCATCAAGCTCGGCAAGACGGTGCCCACCCCGCCGGTCCTGATCGTGCAAGCCGTGCACGACGAGATCATCTCGACGTCCTGCATCGACGAACTTGCCGATACCTACCGTGGTGGCGGCGCCAATGTGGCTTACCATCGCGATCTGCTCAATGAGCACATCCTGCTGCATCCCATGTCCGCGCCCATGTCGATGGAATGGCTCAGCGCCCGGTTCCGGGGCGAACCACTGCCGACGGGGCCACGCAGGACGAGCTGGCCACTGGCATTCAAACCGTCGACCTATCTCGGTCTACTCAAACTGGGTTGGATCGGCGCCAAGGTGCTCGGCGGACGTTCCCTCTAGCGAATCTCAGCTCTCCAGCGCGGCGATGGCCGCCGCTACCGCCGCCTTCTTCACCTGTCGGTGCGGCCGGTCCGCGTATTCGATGGTGCAATCCGACAATCCGCCGAGGGCCACAGTTGCCTGGATCATTTGCGTCGCAGACGGTTTACCGCCGGCAAGCAGAACGATCAGACTGCGGCGCCATCCCATCATCCATTCACCCAATTCGAGTTGTCCCAGGGCGGCCAAGTCGCGCACGATGATGCCCAAGACAACCCGGTGAGTCCACAACACGTCGAAGTAGTCCTCGAGTAGTTGACGCCTATCCCCTGCGTTGTTCGTCGCCAAAAACGTTTGCAGGTCATCCACCATCGGCTGGACTATGCTCCGAACCAGCTCATCGCGCGACGAGAAGTGGTAGTAGAGAGCGGGTTTGGTGATCTTAAGACGGCTTGCGATGTCCTGCAGGCTGGTATTGCGCAACCCGCGTTCGGCGAACAGGTCGCGCGCGGCAGTCTGGATGCGCTCCCTGGTACCTGATGCGACGGCCGCGTCGGAGAGCATCTGCCGATCCTAACGCCTGACTTTCCGGTCGGTAAGCAGTACGCTCGCGCTACTTACCTATCGTTAAGTAAGGAGATGCCATGCGGGTCTTGATCTCGGGGGCGAGCATCGCGGGTCCCGTGTTGGCGTTCTGGTTGGCGCACTACGGGTTCGAGGTCACTGTCATCGAACGTTCACCCGCGCCGCGCAAGTCGGGCGGACATGCCGTGGACCTCTTCAAGCCCGCGATGGACATCATCGAGATGATGGGAGTCCTCGACCACGTCGAGGCACACAGCGCCGGCACCGAAGTCTTGTCAATACATCGCGCAGGCAAGCGGCCCATCGATCTTCCCGAGATGCTGATCTTCTCGGCCGTGTCGGAACGGCACGTCGAGATCATGCGAGATGACCTCAGTGAGATCCTGTATGGCGCCAGCGCCCCCGGCGCCGAGTACATCTTCGGCGATTCGATCACCGACCTGGCCGACGACGGCGCCGGCGTGCGAGTCGGCTTCGACGGGGCCCCAGATCAACGATTCGACCTCGTCGTCGGCGCCGACGGATTGCACTCACATGTTCGTGGCCTGGTATTCGGCCCGGAATCGGGGTATTCGCATTGGCTGGGCCAGTATCTCGCGGTCGCCTCCATACCCAACTATCTGGACCTGAGCGATCGCGCCCTGATGTACCCACAGGTGGACAAGATGGCCGGAATGTATAGCGCCGCACGGCTCTCTGATGCGCGGGCGTTCTTCCTCTTTCGCACACCAGAGCCCCTCGACTACCACCACCGCGACGTTGGCAGACAAAAGGCGCTCCTCGGCGAGGTGTACGCGGACGTCGGCTGGGAGCTACCCCGCATGCTCGCGGAGATCGACGCCACCGACACCTTCTACATGGATTCGATCACCCAACTGCGCATGGATACCTGGTCCAAGGGCCGGATAACGCTCGTCGGCGACGCCGGGTACTGCCCCGGCCCGGCAGTGGGTGGAAGCACGAGCCTGGCGGTCGTCGGAGCGTATGTGCTGGCAGGAGAAATCGCGGCTGCCGCAGGTGATCACGCAAGAGCCTATCCCGCCTACGAAGCGGCACTGCGGGAGTATGTGGAGGTCAGTCGCAAACTGGCACTCACCGCATCCGGCACGCTCGTGCCCAAGAGCCGCCTTGGACTGTGCACTCTTGTGCACGGCGCACGAATCCTGGGGCATTTGCCGTCGTCACTGACGCGCAACCTCTCCCGACTCGTCGCCGCGCGCCGGATAAATATCCACGACACCTTCGCGCTCCGCGACTACCAGGGCCTGATCAGCCGGTAGCGCATTAGCCAGAGCGTGGATGGGCAAGAGCGAGAACATCATTGGCGGCTACGACCGCCGAGTTGCTGAACGACACACCCTCGTTGCGGGTGTCACGCAGCGGCGCCGCACCACGTACGCTGACGTCCGGGTCGTCACAACAGAACACATAGGAGTGAGATGGACCGGACCGCCAATCCCTTGTTCAAGGCGGGCATGGCCGCTATCACCGCGACCGCATTGATAGTCGCGCCCGCGGTGACACCACCTACGCGACAGTCAATCCCCCTGCCCGACATCCGATCCGCCTCCGTGCGACTGAGTTCGCTCGCGTTCACTCCGCGGGCCGCCGAGGTACCGGCGAGTCCTCTCGCCGCACTAAAGCTCTCGCCCTCGCCCGCATCTGCCGCGCCGACCAGTCCACTGAAACGTGCACCGATCAGCCAAGTCGCCACCGCGGTGCAGCCGCGCGCCGCTGCCGCGCCATTGCCCACACCCGTGAGTGCTCCCACGCAGCCCGAAGCAGCCGCCGCGTCGGGCCCCGTAGTGGCGAGTTCCCTCACCAACGGCATCGACCAGGCCTACCAGTTCATCCAATACTGGGTCGACTACGGAGTCGACCTCGCACAGTGGGGCGCCGGATTCGTGCCCGTCATCGGTGGCCTCGTGAGCGCTCAGATCGGCATCGTCTACGACAATCTCGTTCGGCCCATTGCCAACAGCTTTGTCTATAACCTGGTCGACCCGATCCTCAACGACCCGAGTTTCTCCAACATCGTGAACTCGTTCGGACGGTTCGGCAGTGACATCGTGAATTCCGTCATCAACTTCGCGTGGGCGGAAGCGCGCTATTTCCTTCCCCCGCTACCGCCGCTGCCCGGCTTGGCCCTTCAGACGACTACCGATGCCAACGGCGCCGCACCCACCTCCGTCCACGAAGCATTGGTGCCGTTCACCAAGGCGTTCAAGGACGCCGAGGCACATTTCGCGGAGGCGCTTGGCCTGACCAAGCCCGACCCCAAGTCGGCCGCACTGGAAAAGACCGGCACCGCAGCACAAACCACCGGAGAAGCACTCAAGGAAACGACCAGGGAGTCCGTGCAGGAAGAGGGCAAGACCACCGAGACGGGTGCTGCCACCGGCACCAAGGAGGCGCTGGACCGCAAGGAATCCGCAGAAGGCAAGGCGTCCGCCAACGACCAAGCCACCGCCGTCGCCGACAAGACCAAGGCCGGCGACAGGGCCACGACGGAGAGCAGGAAACCGGTCACCACGGCGACCGAGGCCGCCAAGGAATCCACCAAAGACTCAGTCAAGGACGCCGCCGTACCAGGAGTTGCGGCTGACTCCGACGCGGCCTCCGGGAATCTGACCAAGGGCACCCTGGCCGCGAAAGAGACGGGGAATCAGCAACAATCGGCGACGGACGGCAAACCTTCCCCCAGTTCCGCGCCCGCCGACAAGCCCGACAAGGCGGTCAAACCGAAGGTCCCCGCGGCCAGCACGACCGAGCATGGGTCCATCAGCGCGCAGGGCATTGTCCGCGGCCCTGTGTCGCAGTCAACGTCGGGACAGTCCGGCCCGTCGGCCTCCACCCCCAAAACTGCCGATTCCAAGGTTTCCAGCTCCGGCGCTACTGGTTTCCAGACGTCGGATACCAGCACGCCGGAGAGCAAGATGTCCGACACGAAGACTGCCACCGGCACGACGGCCGGCACCAAAGCAACCGAGACGAAACCAAAAGCTGCCGAGACGAAGCCCTCCGACGCCAAGTCTTCCGGTTCGACGACATCGGGCACGAAATCTCCCGGCACCACCGCGCACGACTCGGCGAACAAGCCCTCGGCTTCGGCGAGCAGTGCGGCCAAATCCGGTGGCGAAGGGTCGAAATCAAGCAGCGGCAGCCACCGCTAGCCCTTCCGGATCGCGGCGCTGTTGACTTCGGCTTGCGAGAAGTGTTGGAGCAGGAAGTCATTGAGGCGCCTCGTGGGTGCCGCACGGGTGGCTGTGCCCCAGGCCAGGGCAATGGCGCGGTGGTAACCGTCCCCCGCGAGCGGTATCTCGCGTATTCCGGGGAGTGCGCGATCATCGTGCGGGAGCAGCGCCACGCCGAGCCCCCGGCCGATGAGCTCGCGGATGGTGCTGAACTCCGTTACCTCGATCGTGACATTGGGGGCATATCCCGCTTCGCGGCACCACCGCTCGGTGAGCTGGCGCAGGTTGTAGCTGGGCGGATTGGCGATGAAGGTCTCACCGGACAATTCGCGGAGCCGCACCTGCGCGGCGCCGGCCAATCGATGGTCTTCGGGAACGGCGATGTGTATGTGCTGGGCACCTATTGTGATGTGGTGCAATCGTTCTGGCGCCGGTATCACGACGGCAAGGTCCAGGTCGCCGGTGAGCAGCTGCGCACCGAGTTCGCTGCCGTGGGCCTGCTTGAGCAGCACGCGGATGCCGGGGTGCCGATGCCGGAAGGCAGCCAGCAGATCGGGGATGTGACCTGACCCCATCGTCAGCGGGAATCCGAAGCGGACGGTGCCGCGCTCTGGGTCGGCGTCCCCCGTCACCTCCGAGAGTGTGTGATCGAGTTCGGCCAGCGGCTCGCGAGTCCGGGCCGCAAGCAGACGAGCCTCCGGGGTAAGGCGCACCGTTCTGCCGTCGTGAATGAGCAGCGGCACTCCCAGCGCCGCCTGCAATGCGTGAATACGCCGGCTCATCGATGACTGCGGAATACCCAATGTGAGCGCCGCCTGGGTCATGTGCCCGTCGTGGGCTGCGAGCTCCACCAGGGCTCGCAGCTGTGGCGCGAGCTGCGATGTCCACTGATCCATTATCGGATGGTACTGCTTCAATCATTCATTGGACGGAACGGATGGCATCGGCGGATCGTGATGGGTATGAGCAGAATCCCGCGTGCATCCCAAGCGCACCCCATCGACGCCGACGTCGTGCTGATCGGCGGCGGAATCATGTCGGCGACCCTGGGCTCGATGCTGTCAATCCTGGCACCGGAGTGGCGAATTGTCTTGCTGGAGAGGTCAGATGCGCTCGCCACGGAAAGTAGCGGCCCCTGGAACAATGCTGGCACCGGCCACACCGGTTTCTGCGAACTCAATTACATGCCCGATCCCGGCGACGGCGCCCAGGCCGCCGCGATCGCTCGCCAATTCCACCTCAGCCGGCAGTGGTGGTCGTATCTGGCGGACCACGCATTGCTACGCCCCGACACCTTCATCCACCCTGCCGCCCATATGGACGTGGTCTTCGGGCACCGCGACGCGAACTATCTGCGCCAACGCTACGAAACCCTGGCAGCGGATCCGATGTTCAGCGGAATGCGGTTCAGCGATGACCCCGCCACCATCGAACGGTGGGCGCCCTTGGTGATGCGCGGTCGCACGCCCGGCGAACCCATCGCCGCCACCTTGCACCCGGAGGGGACCGATGTCGATTTCGGGGCTCTCACCGCAGCACTGACACGTATCGTCACCGATCGCGGTGGCCAGCTCCGGTTGGGGCACGAGGTCCGCGCGTTGCGCCAACGTATCGATGGATCCTGGATGGTGACCGGCCGAAACGCCGAGGGCGGCTTCGCGGTACGCACTCACAAGGTATTCGTGGGCGCGGGCGGGCATGCGCTACGGCTCCTGCAACGCGCGCATCTGGCCGAGGTGCGCGGATACGCCGTCCTACCCGTGGGCGCCGCGTTCCTGCGCTCGGCCAATGCCGCCGTGGCCGACGCGCACACCACCAAGGTGTACGGGCAAGCCCCCGTTGGTGCTCCCCCGATGTCAGTACCGCATCTCGACAAACGCATCGTCGACGGACGGCCGTATGTGATGTTCGGGCCGTACGCGACATTCAGCACCAAGCTGCTCAAACACGGACGATGGACCGACTTCTTCAGCACCGTGCGCTGGCACAACCTGCATGTGATCGCTGCCGCACTACTCCAGAACCTCGCCCTCATCCGATATCTGATCGGGCAGGTCGTCGCCGGCCCGCGTCAGCGGATGGGGCAGCTGCGGCGCTACTACCCCGCCGCCGCGCCAGACGATTGGGAACTTGTGCCGGCGGGACAACGCGCACAACTGATCACGCCCGATCCCCGGCAGGTTGGTGTGCTTCGGCACGGCACCGAACTGGTTGTCAGCGCCGATCACAGCATCGCCGGGCTACTCGGCGCCTCCCCCGGGGCATCCACCGCGGTGCCGATCATGCTCGACGCACTGCGACGCTGCTTCCCCGAGCAATGGCGGACCACCTGGCAACGGACGCTGACCGCGGCCATGCCGGGTGCCGGAGACATCACCTGGGACGAGGCGGCGGTCACCCGTTCGGCGCGGAGTACTGCACGTTCACTGCGGCTCGATCAAGCTAGGCCGTCGAATTAGCGCCTTCTGTCGGCGGCACGAGCACGGGCGCCCGGTATTCGGGTACCGGCGCAGGCGGCCAGGCATCCAGATCGTCACGGGCGCAAGCAACTACGCAGAACATATAGACCACCGCGGCCAGGCAGGGTGCCAGCGCCAGCGTGACGGCTATCTGAGCTTCCGTATGACCGTAGAACACCGCAGGAGCCTGGACGACATACTTGATCCGATGTCCCGCATCCAGTGAGGCGCCCGCGATATCCAATGCGCCGTAACGCAACCGGACCAGGACGGCGCCGACTCCCGCCGCCACCGCCGAGCAGGCCAAGGATCCCAGGGTGAGCGCGCCCACCATCATCGGGCCGCGGTGCGCCCTCCACTGCCATGCCGCCGCCGCCGCGATCACCGCGACCACCGCGGCCATCCCCACAAGCAGGGTGGTGCCGATGAAGAAGTTGTCGGCCTGGTTGCCCAAATGCACAAATACCCGACCATTGTCCCGCGTGTCAGCGATGGCCCCGTGCACACCGGGGGCGAGGAAGCTCCAGAGCACTCCCACCAGCACACCGGCCGCGGCCAATCCGCCGAAGACGATCGCTGCCGCGCGAATGTGCGAAAAGCGCGGCGCGCCCTCCCGGCTCGCCACAGCCACCGGTTGCCCACTCACGCTCGTCGGAACCTGCGGCTCTTCGCTCGCGCTCATCGAAACCTGCGGCTCTTCGCTCGCGCTCATCGAAACCTGCGGCTCTTCGCTCGCGCTCATCGCTGCTCGAGCTGCTTGGAGTCCACCTCGCCGTGCCGGGAACACTTCGCGTGCCACCCATCCGGCCGCACCTGGACGATCATTCGCCGTCCACACGCCGCACAGAACCGCGGCGGTTCCAGGCCCAGCTGGGCGGCGGTCGGAAGCAGCGCACCAGCAGCACCGCCATCGATCTCGATCCCGGTGTACACGTTGTACTTACCGGCAGCCACCGGTTCGGTACCCATGAGGTACAGGCTATTGGTCACAGGCTGCTGTTCAGAGCCTTGATCGGCATCTGCAGATCGTCGAGCAGCTCCAAGTCCGCCTCGGCCGGACGCCCCAGCGTGGTCAGGTAGTTGCCGACGATGACGGCGTTGATTCCGCCCAAGATGCCCTGCTTGGCGCCCAGGTCGCCGAGGGTGATCTCGCGTCCACCGGCGAACCGCAGCATGGTGCGCGGCAACGCCAGCCGGAACGCCGCGACCGCACGCAGCGCGTCCGATGCCGGCAACACCTCAAGATCACCGAAGGGCGTTCCGGGGCGCGGGTTGAGGAAGTTCAGCGGAACCTCATCGGGCTCCAGTTCGGCCAGGTTCGCGGCGAATTCCGCGCGCTGCTCCAGGGTTTCGCCCATGCCGAGGATACCGCCACAGCAGACCTCCATGCCTGCCTCGCGCACCATCTTCAGGGTGTCCCAACGCTCTTCCCAGCTATGCGTGGTCACCACGTTGGGGAAGTGTGACTTCGCCGTCTCCAGGTTGTGGTTGTAGCGGTGCACGCCCATCGCTGACAGGCGGTCGACCTGCTCCTGCGTCAGCATGCCCAGCGAGCAGGCGATCTGGATGTCGACCTCATTGCGGATGGCTTCGATACCGGCGGCCACCTGAGCGAGCAGACGCTCGTCGGGCCCACGGACCGCCGCCACGATGCAAAACTCGGTAGCACCGGACTTTGCGGTCTGCTTGGCGGCCTCCACCAGGCTCGGGATGTCGAGCCACGCGCTGCGCACCGGGGAAGCGAACAGACCCGACTGCGAACAGAAATGGCAGTCCTCGGGGCAACCGCCGGTCTTCAGGCTGATGATGCCCTCAACCTCGACCTCCGGGCCGCACCAGCGCATGCGCACCTCGTGAGCGAGCGCGAGCAGCTCTTCCAAGCGATCGTCAGGAAGTTGCAGGACTCGCAGCACCTGCTCCTGCGTCAGGCCCACGCCTTGTTCCAAGACCTGCTCACGGGCGACTGCCAATACGTCGGCGTCCGTCGCGGCTGTCAGCTCGGCTGTCTCAGTCACGCAGGGCTCCTCACTAGGTACAAACCTGATACACAATCCTGAACGGTGTTCAGGTTAGAGTATGGCCATCACTGAGCCAAACAAGGGGCGCACAGCCCCGCCGATGAACCGCTTGCGCGAAGAGCGTCGAGCGCTGAACCGACACGACCTGGTACGCCGGGCGACCGCGATTCTCGACGACTACGGAATCGCGGACCTCACGATGCGGCGGCTCGCCCGCGAGCTCGATATCGCACCCAGCGCGCTGTACTGGCATTTCGCGAACAAGCAGCAGCTACTCGGCGCGGTGGCCGATCACGTGCTGGCGCCGTTGGCCGAGTCCGACCGCCGGGATGCGCCCTGGCAGGAGCGCATCGGCTTTTTGTGCTCGGCCCTGCGCGATGCACTGCTCTCTCACAAGGACGGCGCCGAACTAGTGTCGGCGAGCTTCGCGTCCGGACAGACCGCACACATGATCACCGTGCTGGATCGCCTGGCCGAGGCCGCCGCCACCGCGGGCCTGGGCGCAGTTCCCGCGGCCCTCGCCGCCCGCAGCATCGTCTATTACGTGCTCGGTTACGTCGCCGATGAGCAGTCACGGCTGCAATGGGACTCGGCCGGCGCCCTTGAGATCGGTCAATCGTTCCTCGCGGACGGCGCGGGGTTCGATGATCCCAGCGCGCAATTCGGCTTCGGCACGCGCCTTCTGGTGGACGGCATCGGCCAGTTGGCCCGTCAATCCAGTCCGATCGGTTAGGCGACCAGGCCGGCGACCCACTGCGGTTCGAAAAGTCCGATACTCAGCTCCGCGAATACCGCGGGCATGAGCCGCGCCGCGCCCTCGGGAATCACCGCCCGCACGGGAGTCCCGAACTGGTTCGCCAGGTCTTCACGGTTGAGCCGTTGCGCCAGATCCGGCTCTGCGGGAAAGCTGCCCACCACCAGTCCTGCACAGGGAACCGACTGTGCGGCAAGAGCTTCCAGGGTAAGGGCGGTGTGATTAAGGGTGCCTAGATCGGCGGTGGTCACCACCAGCACCGGGGCATGGAGGACCATGGCCAGGTCGCGAAGCGTCTTGCCCCCGGCCGCCAGCTCCACCAGCAGACCGCCGGCGCCCTCGACCAAGGTCAAGGCGCCGGGCCGATCGAGGGCAGCGATCGCGGTGGCCATCTGCGTGTGGTCCAGTAGTTCCAATCCAGCCCGTGACGCCGAGGCCACCGGGGCCAGGGGCTCGGGATAGCGCACCAGGGTCTGGACCCGCGTCACGCCGGACAGCCGCGCCACCTCGCCAGCGTCATGGTCATCGCCGGTCTGCACGGGCTTACACACCGTCACGTCGATGCCCTGACGGACAGCCGCGGCAGCCAGCGCAGCCGTCGCCACCGTCTTGCCCACCCCGGTCGATGTGCCGGTGACCAGCAAAATCGTCATCGCCGCGCCAGCGTCAGCACCCCGGCAAGTACCTCGTGCACGCGTTCCATATCGGCCTCGGTGAGCGAGGCGCGGGCCGTCAGTCGCAACAGTGACTGGCCTTCCGGGACGGAGGGCGGACGAAAACAGCCCACCCGAACGCCCTGCTCCAAACATGATCGCGCGGCATTGAACGCGACCGTAGGATCACCGAGAATCACCGGAACCACCGCCGATTCCGGCCTGTCGGGCACACCGCACCACTGCCCCAGCGCCGCCGCGTGCGCCAGCACAGCACGTACCCGCGCGGGTTCACCGATCATCAGGCGCAGGGCCGCCAACGCCGATCCGACCGCGGCGGGCGCGAGCCCGGTGTCGAAGATGAACGGGCGGGCGGCATCAATGAGGTGCGCACGCACCGCCGCCGATCCGAGCACGGCCCCGCCCTGACTGCCCAGCGCCTTGGAAAGCGTCACGGTCACGACGAGGTCATCCCGGCCGGCCAGGTTCATTTCGGCGACCAGACCGCGGCCACCCGACCCACGCACACCAAGCCCGTGCGCCTCGTCGACCAGCAGCACTGCGCCGTGACGGCCGCAGACGCCGTACAGTTCGGCCAACGGGGCCAGCGCACCGTCGGCACTGAAGACCGCGTCGGTGAGCACCAGAGCACGTTCTTCGGGGCGCTGGGCCAGGGCCGCCGCCACCGCTTGCGTGTCGCGGTAGGGAGTCACCACCACCCGCGCGCGCGACAAGCGGCAGGCATCGATCAGCGAGGCGTGCGTACGCGCATCGGAGACGATCAGGGTCCCCGGGCCGGACAGGGCGACCACCGCCCCGAGATTGGCGGTGTATCCCGAGGAGAAGACCAGCGCCGACTCCGCACCCATGAAGGTCGCGAGCTCTTGCTCGAGCTCTTCGTGCAGCTCGGTGTTGCCGGTGACAAGACGCGAGCCGGTGGATCCGGCACCCCATATCCGCAACGCCTCGACACCTGCCTCGATGACCTGCGGATGCCGGGAAAGGCCCAGGTAGTCGTTGGAAGCCAGGTCGATCTCGGGTTCGGCCGCGCTGCGGGTACGCAGCCGTCGACGTAGCCCGGCAGCTTCCCGCTGCCGCTCGACCTCACCCAACCAGGCAAGCGGTGATGATGCCTCGACCACCGGCACCTCCTCTCCTGAACGGTGTTCAGGTTAGCGCACCTGCCGGGCGGACCCTACCGCCGTCGCCGCCCGCACCATCGCACGGGTGATTCGGCGGATTTCGCCCTCGTCGCAGATGTACGGCGGCATCGTATAGATCAGCGTTCGGAAGGGACGCAGCCAAACACCCTCGTCCAATGCCGCGCCCGTAGCAATTCGCATGCCCTGCTCACCCAACGGATGCTCCATATCGATGACGCCGATGGCCCCGCAGACCCGCACGTCGGCGACGCCCCCGAGATCCGCCGCGGGCGCCAGGCCCTCGCGCAGGCCCGCAGCTATCCGGGCGATTCGGGTCTTCCAGTCTCCGGACAACAACAGCTCGATGGAAGCGACGGCCACAGCGCACGCCAATGGGTTGGCCATGAAAGTCGGTCCGTGCATCAACGCACCGGCGGGGCTGTCGCTGATTGTCTGCGCGATCTTGGCCGTGCACAGCGTGGCAGCCAGGGTGAGGTAGCCGCCGGTGATCGCCTTGCCGACGCACATGATGTCCGGACTCACCCCGGCATGGTCGGCGGCGAACAGCTCTCCGGTACGCCCGAACCCGGTGGCGATCTCGTCGAAGATCAGCAGCACACCATGCCTGTCGCAGATGGCGCGCAGCTCTGCGAGATACCGCGGATCGTGAAATCGCATCCCACCGGCACCCTGCACCATGGGCTCGACGATGACCGCCGCAAGTTCGGCAGCGTGTTCGGTCAGCTCCGCTTCGAAACGCCGCATGTACCCGCCGTCGTAGGCGCTGGGGACTCGGTCGGCAAAGATCTGCTCGGCCAGCACGTCGGTCCACAGTGAGTGCATGCCGCCCTCGGGGTCACAGACACTCATCGGCGCGAAGGTGTCTCCGTGATAGCCGCCCCGCCACGTCATCAACCGATGCTTGGCCGGCAGTCCGAGGCTGCGCCAATACTGCAGCGCCATCTTGATCGCCACTTCCACCGACACCGATCCGGAGTCGCAGAAGAAGACCGTCTCCAACCCCGCCGGTGTGAGCTGGACCAGCAGCTGAGCCAGCCGGGCGGCCGGCTCATGGGTCAAGCCCCCGAACATCACATGGCTCATCGAGGCCAGCTGGTCGGTCACCGCGCGGTCCAGCACCGGGTGACCGTGCCCATGGATGCAGGACCACCACGAGCTCATCCCGTCCAGCACCTCGACGGATCGGCCATCGCGCACGACCGTGATGTTCGGGCCACTGGCACCGGTCACCACCAGCGGTCGCTGGGCCTCCGCGGGGATGCCGATCCTGCTGTACGGATGCCACAAATGCGCGGCGTCGACGGCTTCGACCTCTTCTGGTGTCAACTTCGGCACAGTCAGCGAGCCTGTCACAGGCCCCCGGCATGGGGCCATTCGCCTCTCGCGCACACGCCGTTGGCGCGCAACTGCCAAGACTCTCGGCAACCATGGGTACATTGGGGGCCGAAAATGTTCTTCGTCTCAGCAACTAAGCCCACAAAAGATCCCGAGGTGTCACCCGCCGCGGCGATGGACGCCACCCCAAAACCCAAGGGCGACAAGGCGTTCTACCGCTACGACCTCGACGGATTGCGCGGTATCGCGATTTTTCTGGTCGCCGTGTTTCATGTCTGGTTCGGCCGGGTGTCGGGTGGAGTTGACGTTTTCTTAACTCTTTCGGGCTTCTTCTACGGCAGCAAACTACTACGCACAGCGACCACACAGGGAGCTTCCCTCAATCCGGTGCCGGTCGTGAAACGACTGGTGCGGCGCCTGCTCCCCGCCCTGATTCTGGTGCTGGCGGCCTGCGCGGTGCTGACCGTGCTGGTACAGCCGGAAACACGCTGGGAGACGTTTGCCGAACAGAGCCTGGCAAGCCTGGGCTACTACCAGAACTGGGAGCTCGCCAACACCGCCGCGGACTATCTGGCAGCCAGCGAGTCGGTGAGCCCGCTACAACATCTGTGGTCGATGTCGGTGCAGGGACAGTTCTATGTCGGCTTTCTCGCATTGGTGTATCTGCTGGCAGTCGTGCTGCGCAAGCCGCTCGGCCGACACATCCGCACCGTGCTGATCGTGGTGATCGCGGTCCTGTCCGCGGCTTCCTTCGGGTACGCGATCTATGCCCACCTCGATTTTCAATCGATTGCCTACTACAACACCTTCGCCCGCGCCTGGGAATTGCTGCTCGGCGTACTGGTCGGTGCGTTGGTGGCGGGCACGCGGTGGCCGATATGGCTGCGCCAGCTGCTGAGCTTCGTGGCCGTCGTGACGATCCTGTCGTGCGGTGCACTCATCAACGGCGTGCGGGAGTTCCCGGGTCCGTTGGCGCTGGTACCTGTCGTCGCCACCCTGCTTCTCATCCTGTCGGCGGCGAACCTGCCACCGAATGCCCGGCAGCCGGCGGCCAACCGGTTCCTCGCCACCCGCCCGCTCGTCGAACTGGGTGCGCTGGCCTACTCGTTGTACCTGTGGCACTGGCCGCTACTTGTCTACTGGCTGGTCTACACCGGCGAGGCCAGGGTCACCGTCGCGGAGGGCGCCGCCATCCTCGGCATTTCCCTGGCGCTGGCCTACCTCACCAACAAATACGTCGAGACTCCCCTGCGTTACCCGCGGGTCTCACCCACCTCGGCATCGCTGTGGACCCGGTTGCGGCGCCCCACGCTGGCGCTGGGCACCTCGATCGTGCTGATGGCGGTTGCATTGACCGCGACCTCATTCACCTGGCTGGAGCACGTCACGGTGCAGCGTTCCAATGGCAAGGAGCTCTCCGGACTGCGCCCGCGTGACTATCCCGGTGCCGGAGCACTGCTGTACGGCGATCGGGTACCCGACCTGCCGATGCGGCCCACCACGCTCGAGGCCTCCGACGACCTGCCGATCACCACCGAGCAGGATTGCATCAGTGATTTCCGCAATCGCGCGGTGATCACCTGCACGTATGGCAATCCGCATGCCACCCGAACCATCGCCCTCGCCGGTGGCTCACACGCCGAGCACTGGATCACCGCACTTGACATCCTGGGTCGCCAGCACAACTTCAAGATCACCACGTATTTGAAGATGGGCTGCCCGCTGAGCACCGAGGAGGTCCCGCGCATCGCCGGGTCCAACGACCCCTACCCCGACTGCAAGAAATGGGTCGACGAGGTCATGTCGCGGATCATCCAGGAGCACCCTGACTACGTGTTCACCACGACCACCCGCCCACGTTCCGCATTGGGCGACGGCGACGTGATGCCCGAGAGCTACCTGGGAATCTGGTCGGCGTTCGATGAGGCCGGCATCCCGGTGCTCGGTATGCGCGACACACCGTGGCTCATCGATAAGGACGGCACTACCTACACCGCCGCCGACTGCATCTCCGCGGGTGGAAACGCCGACTCCTGCGCCATGGATCGCAACCGCGCACTCGATGATGTGAACCCCACCCTGGCCATCGCGAACCGTTTCCCGCTGTTGAAGATCCTGGATATGACCCGCGCCATCTGCCGGCCCGACAAATGCCGAGTGGTGGAAGGAAACGTGTTGGTGTATCACGATTCTCACCACATCTCCGCCACCTACATGCGCACCATGGCCAAGGAACTGGGCCGCCAGATCGCGCTCGCCACCGGATGGTGGCGCCCGGCCCAACCGGGCCAGTGACGCGCGCGATCCGGGCCCTTGACCGATAGGGTCTATCAGCATGACCCTGCCACCCCTTCAGGTATGGCCGGGTAACCCATATCCGCTGGGCGCCACCTATGACGGCGCGGGCACCAATTTCTCGTTGTTCTCCGAGGTGGCCACGTCCGTCGAGCTGTGCCTGATCGCCAAAGACGGCACCGAAACCCGGATCCCCCTGGAGGAGGTCGATGGATATGTGTGGCACTGCTATCTGCCGACGATCTCCCCCGGCCAACGATACGGCTTCCGCGTGCACGGACCGTGGGATCCGGAAAGCGGGCATCGGTGCGATCCCAGCAAGCTGCTGCTCGACCCGTACGGAAAGGCTTTTCACGGCGAGTTCGATTACGTCCCCGATACCGCGCCGCCGCTGCTGTCCTATCAGACAGATCCCGTGGACACCGAGACGCTCGTGCCACGGGACTCGCTGGGGCACACCATGACCACTGTCGTCATCAACCCCTACTTCGACTGGGGTTCGGACCGCCGACCACGCACCCCGTACCACGAGACAGTCATCTATGAGGCGCACGTCAAGGGCATGACGCAGACTCACCCCGGGATACCCGAGGAACTTCGGGGCACCTACGCGGGGCTGGCGCATCCCGCGGTGATAGACCACCTGCATTCCCTCGGTGTCACCGCCATCGAACTGATGCCGGTGCACCAGTTCTTCCACGACAGCCGGCTAATCGCGCTGGGGCTGCGAAATTACTGGGGATACAACACCTTCGGATACCTCGCACCGCATGCCGGATATGCTTCTTCACCACATGCCGGCGGAGCGGTGGCCGAGTTCAAGGCCATGGTGCGCGCACTCCACGAGGCAGGCATCGAGGTGATTCTCGACGTCGTCTACAACCACACCGCCGAGGGCGACCACATCGGACCGACACTGAGCTTCCGCGGTATCGATAACCGCGCCTACTACAAGCTCAACGACGACAACCTCGCCCGGTATACCGACTACACCGGAACCGGGAACAGCCTCAACGCCCGTAACCCGCACACGTTGCAACTCATTATGGACTCGCTGCGCTACTGGGTCACCGAGATGCACGTCGACGGTTTCCGTTTCGACTTGGCCTCCACCCTGGCGCGGGAACTGCACGATGTCGACAGGCTCTCGGCCTTCTTCGATCTGGTGCAGCAGGATCCGATCGTCAGCCAGGTCAAGCTGATCGCCGAGCCGTGGGATATCGGCGAAGGCGGATATCAGGTGGGCAACTTCCCTGGGCTGTGGACCGAATGGAACGGAAAATTCCGCGACACCGTCCGCGATTACTGGCGCGGGCAGCCAGCCACCCTCGGAGAATTCGCGTCGCGACTCACCGGTTCATCTGACCTGTACGAGGCCACCGGACGCCGCCCCAGCGCGAGTATCAACTTCGTCACCGCTCACGACGGGTTCACCCTGCGAGACCTGGTCTCCTACAACGAGAAACACAACGAGGCCAACGGCGAGAACAATCAAGACGGCGAAACCTACAACCGGTCATGGAACTGCGGTGTGGAAGGGCCCACCGATGATCCGCAGATTCTCGCGCTGCGCGCCCGGCAGATGCGCAACATCTTCGCAACCCTGGTACTGAGCCAGGGCACGCCGATGCTGTCACACGGAGACGAGATCGGCCGTACCCAGCAAGGCAACAACAATGTCTACTGCCAGGATTCGGCGCTGTCCTGGATGGATTGGGAACTCGCCACCGCAAACGCCGACCTGCTGCAGTTCGCACGGAGTGTGATCGCGCTACGTAAACAACACCCCGTGTTTCGGCGCCGGCGGTTCTTCGCCGGGCGTCCGATCCGGGAAGGCGAGGAAGTGCGCGATATCGCGTGGCTCACCCCTGCGGGCGAGGAAATGACCACTGCCGACTGGGACAGCGGATTCGGCAAGAGCCTGGCCGTATTCCTCAACGGTGACGCAATCCCCGAGCCGAACGCGCGCGGCGAGCGAGTATCCGGCGACTCGTTCCTGTTGTGCTTCAACGCATACGACGAGCCACTGGATTTCGTGACGCCCGACGGCGATTACGCGACCCAATGGACCGCCGTACTGGACACCGCCGCACCCGATGGCCAATGCTCGACCACGGTCAAGGCCGGCGAAGCGGTGCACGTACAAGACCGCGCCCTGGTGGTGTTGCGCAAAAGCGAGTAGCCGCCCTATGTCAGATAGCGGAAAGCCGGCGAGTCCGGCTCCAGCCGTTCGATATCCAGCCCGGATAATCGCATCCGATCCAGCAGACCCGACAGGTCATCCGCGTAGCTGAGCTCGATGCCCACCAAAGCGGCACCCATCTCGCGGTTGTTCCGCTTGACGTACTCGAACAGCGTGATGTCGTCGTTGGGCCCCAGCACCTCACCGAGGAAGCGCCGCAGCGCGCCCGGCTCCTGCGGGAAGTCCACCAGAAAGTAGTGCTTGAGCCCCAGGTGCACCAGCGAGCGTTCCAGGATCTCGCCGTACCGCGAGACATCATTGTTGCCACCGGAAATCAGGCAGACGACGGTGGCGCCCGGCTCGATCGCCATCTCCGCCAACGCGGCCACCGACAGCGCACCGGCGGGCTCCGCGATGATCCCCTCGTTCTGATAAAGCTCCAGCATCGCGGTGCAGGCGGCACCCTCATCGACTGTCGTGAGCGTAAGCATCTCCCCTGCCGCGGCAAGCACCCGATATGGGGCGGCCCCGGCTACCTGCACGGCACAGCCGTCGACGAAGGGATCCACATGGTCGAGGGGAACCGGACCGCCGGCCTGCAAGGCCGCGGCCATACAGGCAGCACCGGCGGGTTCCACCCCGACCACGCGAACCTCAGGGGCACGCTCGCGCAGGTAGGTGACGATCCCCGAGATGCAGCCGCCACCGCCGACCGGTACCACCACCACGTCGGGCGGACTATCCAATTGATCGAGTATCTCCGCTGCGATGGTGCCCTGCCCCGCAATCGTCCGCACATCGTCGAAGGCCGGCACCAGGGTGGCACCGGTACGCGCGGCATCGGCCTTGGCCGCCGCCGCAGCCTCGTCATAGCCGTGCCCGACTGCGATCAGCTCCACAAACCCGTTGCCGTGGTAGATGATTCGCTGCCGCTTCTGCTTAGGGGTCTTACTGGGGATGTACACCCGGCCGTGCACGCCCATCGACTTGCACGCCAGCGCGAATCCCTGGGCGTGGTTACCGGCACTGGAACACACCACGCCGGCGGCCTTCTCCTCGTCGCTGAGCTGCATCAGCAGGTTGAACGCACCGCGCACCTTGTACGAGCGAACCGACTGCAGGTCTTCACGCTTCAGATACACCTCGGCGCCGGTAAGGGCCGAGAGCCGATCGGCGTGCTGCAGAGGTGTGGGATGGACGACCTCGTCGATGCGCTTGGCCGCGGCATCGATATCGGCAGCCGTCACCACCTCGGACGTCATCAAGAGACAGGTGTCAGCACGAAAACCGGGATCTGACGGTCGGTCTTGGTCTGGTATTCCGCATAGGGCGGGTAGGCCTCGACGGCACGATCCCACCACGTAGCCTTCTCGTCACCGCTGACTTCCCGCGCCTGGTAGTCCTTGGTGACACTGCCGTCTTGCAGTTCGACAAGCGGGTTCTCTTTGACGTTGTAGTACCAGACGGGGTTCTTGGGGGCGCCGCCGAGCGAGGCCACGAGGGCGTACTCGCCGTTGTGCTCCACACGCATCAAGGCGATCTTGCGCAGCTTGCCCGACTTGGCGCCCAGCGTGGTCAGCAGAATCACCGGCATATCCGCGATGGTGATGCCGTCGGTGGTCCCACTCGCAATGATCTTGGCCACCTGCTTCTGCGACCAATCGAGTCCACTGGGTTCGTATTCACCGGTTAATGGCATGACGACAACTGTATCGCCGGGCCGGAACGTAATGCCACGCATATAGTCGCGCGCGAAATGAGCCGCTGCCCGTGTGTTCATTTTCTACGACCGTAGGCCTGTGTTCGGTTGACCGAACTTCTGCTTTAGGCCTATCCTGTACCCATGACGACATTCGAGCGCGCCGCACATGAGCTGCGGTCCCTGGATGTCGCCGCCTGGCCGGCCTACAAACTGCTCGCTCTTGGTGCGGGTGCCGTGGTCTTCATCGTCACGCTGTTGCTGATCGCATCGATGTCAACCGCGGTGCTTTCGGCAGCCGCCGTGGCCAGCTTCGGATGGCTCACCGGCTCACTCATTCACTGAGCAAGTCCCTATCGCGGGGTGTAATACATCCCCATGTCTTCGCCACGCGAATCCGCCGCCGGGCACCCGGGCGGCCACCGTATCGAGCGACTTGCCCATGAAGTGTCCGATGATGTCCTGGCCGCCGAAAAGCACCTGCCGTCGTGGCTGCGTCCGGGTGCTCCAGAAAGTCGCATACCGGTCCTCGTCGCTCTCGTGACAGCAATCTGTCTTCAGCTGGCGATCCCTGCCCAGTTCAACCTCACACCGCGCTGGCCCCTGCCGGCGTTGGAGTCCGCACTGCTCCTCGTCCTGGTAATCCTCAACCCGATAAAGTTCACGCGCTCAACGACTCTCGGGCGCTGGACGACATATCTGCTGATCGCCGCGATCACCGCGGACAACACCATTTCCGCAGCCCTACTGGATTACAAAATCGTGACCGGACAGATGGGCGACAATCCGCGCGTGCTACTCGGCAGCGGCCTGGCGATCTTCATCACCAACGTGATCGTCTTCGGCATGTGGTACTGGGAGTTTGATCGCGGCGGCCCCTTTGCGCGCCGCACGCCCGACCGTCCGCACCCGGATTTCATGTTTCCGCAGATGGCCAATCCCGAACTGGCGCCGCCGGATTGGCGACCGAAATTTCCTGACTATCTGTACGTGAGTTTCACCAATGTGGTGGCCTTTTCCCCCACCGACACCATGCCGCTGTCGCGATGGGCGAAGATGCTGATGACCCTACAGTCGATGGTGGCGCTCTCCACCGTCGCGCTGGTACTTGCCCGCGCCGTGAACATCCTGAGCTAGCGATGATCGCCCAGGAGTCCGTCCCGGACTCGGACGCCCCCGGGCCCGCCCATCGCATCGTGCACCTGGCCACGATGATGATGGTGAATGTCATTCCGCTCACCGGATGGTTCATCGGCGGATGGTCTGCGGGCACCACCTTGGCGGTCTATTGGTTCGAAACCGTTGTGGCGTCGCTGTTCATTGCGCTCCGTGCGCTGCTTCACAAACATTGGAGCCCGCGCCACGGGCACTTCCGGTATGAAGCACCTGGCCCGGATCGCCGATACTCGCGCACGTCCTTCGTCAGGGGCTTCCTGTTCACCACTCTCCTCTTCTCGGGGGCGCACGGGTTCTTCCTCACGGTCATCGTGCTCCTGCTCACCCACAACGGCAAGGCTGCGCTGATCGGTATCGATTGGCGCAGCGTGGGTTTGGGCTGCCTTCAGGTGCTCGTCGGACTTGCCGCCGACTTCGTGGTAGACCTGCCTTCGCTGCGGCGGTGGACCTTTTGGCAGCTCGAAGTGATGGCGAGCCGCGGATTTCTGCGGGTGGCCGTGGTGCACCTGACCTTGATCTTCGGGATGTTCGCGGTCGCGGTCACTGACGCGCCGTCCGCCTTGTTCGGCGTGTTCGTCGCCCTGAAGACCATGTATTCGTTGAGCACCATCTTCCCGCAATGGGAGCCTGCCGCCCCTCCGCGCTGGCTGAGCCGAGCCATGAACCGCATCCCCAGTGCTCGCCCAGGGCTGACATTTGAGCAGCAGTGGACCAAAGACCGCCGCGACGAGGCGGTCCGGCGCAAAAAGAACGAACAACCGTGGACCGGGATCAACCGCTGATCGGGCTAGCCCCCCAGACAGCCCGGACCGAGCAGTGCCTTGAGATCTCCCATCAGGGCGGACGAAGGAGTCACCCGAAGCGACTGATCGAGCTCCAGCGTGGTGACGCGCTCCCCGCTGATCAACCGCAGATGCACCTGGTTGGTGCCCGGGTGCCGGGTAAGCACCTGTTTGAGCGCCGTCACCTTGTCGATGGTGCACTGCCGCGTCGGCATCGTCACCGCGACCGGCCGATCGTCGGCCGCCTGAGAGAAGTCCGGCACCACGAGGTCATTGGCGATCAGCGAGACCCGGTCATCCCGGATCGCGACCTTCGCGTTGACGAGCACCACGGCATCATCGGCGATGTCTGCGCCGTACACCGAGTAGGCCTGCGGGAAGAACAGCACCTCAATGCCACCCGTGAGATCCTCCAGCTGCGCCGAGGCCCACGGCATCCCATTCTTGTTGACACGGCGGTTCACCGAGGCCAAGATGCCGCCGACCTTGACTACGGCATCATTGGCGACTTCGCCATCGAGGATCGCGGGGATCTGGGTATCGGTTTGTCTGCTGAGTAGGTGCGCCACACCGTTGAGCGGATGTCCGGACACATACAGCCCCAGCATCTCTCGTTCCAGGGCCAGCTTGTGCTTTTCTTCCCACTCGTCGTCGGGAACCTTGATCGCAAAAATATCGGAGGCCGGGACGCTGTCTTCCCCGCCGCCACCGAAGAGATCGAACTGCCCCATGGCTTCGGCCTTCTTGGTGCCGAGCACCGAGTCGACCGCGTCGGACTGCACAAGGAAAAGCCCCTTGCGCGGATGCCCTAGCGAGTCGAATGCCCCCGCCTTCACCAGAGATTCCGTGACCTTCTTATTGCAGGCCGCGATATCGATCTTGTGCAGGTAATCGGAGAAGTCGGTGAACGCTCCCTTTTCCTCGCGAGTCGCGATGAGGGACTGCACCACGTTGGCGCCGACGTTGCGCACACCGCCGAGTCCGTACCGAATGTCCTCACCCACCGACGCGAAGTTATGTACGGACTCATTGACATCCGGCGGCAACACGGTGATACCGAGACGACGGCAGTCAGCGAGGTAAACGGCCGCCTTGTCCTTGTCGTCGCCGACAGAGGTGAGCAAACCGGCCATGTATTCGGCCGGATAGTTCGCCTTGAGATACGCCGTCCAGAAGGACACCAGCCCGTACCCGGCGGCATGCGATTTGTTGAACGCGTACCCGGCGAACGGGAGAATGGTGTCCCACAAAGCCTTCACGGCCTTCTCTGAGAAACCGTTATTGGTCATGCCCTCGTAGAAGCCCTTGTACTCGGCCTCGAGGACTTCGAGCTTCTTCTTACCCATGGCCTTACGCAGCGCATCGGCCTTACCCATCGAGTAGGAGGCAACCTTCTGGGCGATGAACATGATCTGCTCTTGGTAGACGATCAGGCCGAACGTCTCGGCCAGGATGTCCTTGAGCGGTTCCTCCAGCTCCGGATGAATCGGTTTGATCGGCTGGCGCCCGTTCTTACGGTCGGCGTAGTCGTTGTGCGCGTTCATGCCCATCGGTCCGGGGCGGTATAGCGCCAGCACGGCGACGATGTCGTTGAACCCGGTGGGCTGCATACGGCGCAGCAGATCACGCATCGGCCCGCCATCGAGCTGGAAGACGCCGAGAGTGTCGCCGCGGGAAAGTAATTCGTAGGTCGCCGGGTCATCGAGCGGCAGATGGTCCAGGTCCAGATCGATACCGCGGTTGGCCTTGACGTTGTCCAGGGCGTCGCCGATGACCGTGAGGTTGCGCAGGCCCAGGAAGTCCATTTTCAGCAGGCCGATGGCCTCACACGACGGATAGTCCCAGCCGGTGATGATGGCGCCGTCTTGGGCACGCTTCCACAGCGGGATGGCGTCGGTCAGAGGCTCCGAGCTCATGATGACCGCGCAGGCGTGCACACCGGCGTTGCGGATCAGGCCCTCCAGACCAAGCGCTGTCTGGTAGATGTTGCGCACATCCGGATCGGTATCGATCAGGGTGCGCACCTCGGCGGCCTCCTTGTACCGCTCGTGCTCGGGGTTGGTGATGCCCCATACCGGGATGTCCTTGGCCATGATCGGCGGCGGAAGTGCCTTGGTGATGCGGTCGGCGATCGCGAAACCCGGCTGGCCGTAGTGGATCCGTGCCGAGTCCTTCAATGCGGCCTTGGTCTTGATGGTGCCGAAGGTGATGACCTGTGCGACCCGGTCGCTGCCCCATTTCTCGGTGGCGTAGCGGACCATCTCACCGCGGCGGCGGTCGTCGAAGTCGATATCGATATCCGGCGCCGACGGACGTTCCGGGTTGAGGAATCGCTCGAACAGCAGGCCGTGCGGTATCGGGTCGATATTGGTGATGCCGAGCGCGTAGGCGACAAGTGAACCCGCCGCCGAACCACGCCCAGGGCCGACCCTGATGCCGACCTCTTTCGCGTGGGAGACGAGGTCACCGACGACGAGAAAGTATGCGGGGAAACCCTTTTGCTTGATGACGTCCAGCTCGTAGTGAGCACGGGTGAAGTACTCGTCGGGCACTCCCCCCGGGACTCCCTCGAAGCGGCGCTCCAGTCCGCGGTCCACTTCCTTACGCAGCCAGGAGTCTTGATCTTCCCCCTCCGGCACCGGGAAGATCGGCATCCGGTCCTTGAAGTTCCAGACGTCTTCATAGGACTGCACCCGTTCGGCGATCAACAGCGTGTTGTCGCAAGCACCGGGAACGGCGTCATCCCAGAGGTCCCGCATCTCGGACGCGGGTTTGAGGTAATAGCCGTCGCCGTCGAATTTGAAGCGGGTGGGGTCCGAGAGCGTCTTCCCGGTCTGCACACACAGCAGTGCCTCGTGGTTGTGCGCGTGATCCTTGGTGACGTAGTGGCAGTCGTTGGTCGCCAGCGGCGGGATGCCCAGCTTCTTGCCGACCTCCAGTAGGCCCTCACGCACCCGCCGTTCGATGGACAGCCCGTGGTCCATCAGCTCCAGGAAGAAATTGTCCTTGCCGAAGATGTCCTGCCATTTGGCCGCGGCGGCAAGCGCCTCGCTCTCCTGCCCCAGCCGCAGGCGGGTCTGCACCTCACCCGATGGACATCCGGTGGTGGCGATGATGCCGCTGGCGTGCTCGGCGATGAGGTCGGCGTCCATGCGCGCCCACTTGCCCAGCTGCCCCTCGAACGAGGCCAATGACGACAGCTTGAACAGGTTGCGCAGCCCGGTGGCATTCTCGGCAACCATGGTCATGTGGGTATACGAGCCCGAGCCCGAGACGTCATCGGACTTCTGTCCGGGATCGCCCCAGAAAACACGTTTGGTGTCGAACCGCGACGCAGGGGCGATGTAGGCCTCGATACCGATGATCGGTTTGACTCCGGTGGCCGCGGCGACGTTGTAAAACTCGCTCGCGCCGTACATGTTTCCGTGGTCGGTCATGCCGACAGCAGACATGCCCAGCCGTTCGACCTCGGCGAGCATCGGCTTGATCTTCGCTGCACCGTCGAGCATCGAGTACTCGGTGTGGTTGTGCAGGTGCACGAACGAAGAATTCGAGGAGCTCACACGTGCCTTTCGTACCGACCCAGGATTGGGGCGTCAATCGCTAGAGGGGTCAGTTTATTGCGAGGGTCCGACAGACCCGGGCGTGTCGGGGGTGTGTCGTCAGCCTCAACGGGCTACCCGATTCACAGCGGTCACAAATGCCCCGCCAGCAACGCTTAGGGCGAGGCCCAACCCGGCGCGCAATTGACGTCGACCACGTATGTCATGGTCTTCTCGGCGCCGCTGTCGTGGCCGGAGCCTTCCCCCTCGATGTGAAAGCTGTCGTCGTTCCTGGTCGCTGTGATCTGCTCACCGACGTTGTCTTCCTCGGTGAGCAAAATGATGAGCTCACGCGTCTGGATATCGAAAGTCTGGACGGCCAGCGAATCCGGGTCCAGTTTCACCATCGCATGCCCGCCGGATGCTTTCTTCGGTCCGACGTTGATGAGCAAGTGAGTCACTCCCCTGTTCACAAAGCAATAGACCGGGCCGGGCATGTTCAACACGGCGCCGTCCACCGTGACCGTCGCATCGCCTGAGGGCATGAAGCCGGGGTGCCTGCCCCCGGTCTTGAGTGCCTGCACCATGCTTTGCGCCGGTATGTCATCGGTAGCAGCGACCGCAATGCTGGCTTCTGCGCCCTGCTGCCCGCCGGACGAAGCACAGCCGGACAACGTGGCCACCACGACTGCCACCCCGAGGATCATGTGTCGCAACGCTCAGTCCCTCCCCTTGACCGACACCATGCCGATGGGCGAAACCGTAGCCGGTCGGCCCGACTGGCGCGGCATGATCAGCGCACTGCGCACGGTATCGGCCGTGAAGATCACCAGCGCAGCCCAGATCAAGACAAAGCCCACCCAGCGCTCCGGCGGCATTGCCTCGTGTTTGACCAGCACCCCCCAGAGCATCTGCAACGTCGGCGTCACATACTGCAGCAGCCCCAGGGTGACCAACGGAATACGTTGTGCCGCAGCACCGAATAACAACAGAGGCAGAGCCGTCACCACTCCGCTGACCACCATCAGCGCGGTATGTCCGTGGGTGTAGCCCAGAAAGTGTTGCTGACCGGACACGCCCACGAATACCAGGTAGGCGCCCGCGAACGGCGCGGCGACGATCCCTTCGGCGGTCAGGCTTACCCGCGGGTCAACGGTGATCGTCTTCTTAATGGCGCCGTAACCGGCGAACGAGGCGGCCAGAATCAACGTGATGAACGGCAACCGGCCCACGCTGATCGTCAGTACCGCGACCGCGGTGAACGCCAACACCAGTGCCAATAGCTGCCACCGGCTGAGGGGCTCCCGAAAGAGCACCACTCCCAACAACACCGTCACCAACGGATTGATGTAATACCCCAGGGCGGCGTCGAGTACATGCCCGGAGTTGACGGCATAGATATACACGCCCCAGTTCAGCGCGATGAGCAGCGAAGCGCCGATGAGCAGCCCCCAGTTGCGCAGCCCCATGGCGACCAGGTCGCGCAGACGTCGAGAGACCGCGACGACGACCGCCATCAGCAGCAGTGTCCAGATCATGCGATGCGCCAGAATCTCCAGCGCACCCGCAGGTTCCAGCAGCGGGAAGAACGCCGGGAACAATCCCCACATCAGGTATGCGGCCGCGCCGAACAGATACCCGGATTTCGGGCTGCGGTTCTGTTCGGGAATGGCGGGGAGCCCGCTCATCGCAGGACGTCGAGCGCGTGGGCCAAATCCTCGGGGTACTCACTGGTGATCTCAATCCAGCGACCGTCCCCCGGATGGGCAAAGGCCAACGATTTGGCATGCAGCCACTGACGTTCCAGTCCGAGCTTGGCGGCCAGTGTCGGATCGGCGCCATAGGTCAGGTCGCCACAGCACGGATGTTTTATCGCCGAGAAGTGCACTCGAATCTGGTGCGTGCGACCGGTTTCCAGGTGTATGTCGAGCAGGCTGGCCGCCACGAACGCCTCAAGGGTGTCGTAGTGGGTGATGGAATGACGACCATCCTCGACCACGGCAAATTTCCAGTCGTGACCGCGATGCCGGCCGATGGGCGCATCGATTGTGCCGCTGGATGGATCCGGATGCCCCTGCACGAGAGCGTGATAGCGCTTCTCAACCCGCCGGTATTTGAAGGCTCGCTTGAGCTCGGTGTAGGCCTTCTCGGACAGCGCTACGACCATCACCCCGGAGGTTCCAACGTCCAGGCGGTGCACGATCCCCTTGCGTTCGGGAACACCGGACGTCGTCATCCGGAAGCCGGCCGCTGCGAGTCCACCGAGCACGGTCGGCCCGGTCCAGCCGACGGAGGCGTGGGCGGCGACGCCTGCCGGCTTGTCGACGGCAACCAGATCGTCGTCGGCATAGAGGATCTTCATGCCCTCGATCACCTCGACGCGGTTCTCCGGCGGCGCCTTGGGCTCGGGCAGCGTGACCTCCAGCCAGGTACCCGCGGTCAGCTTCTCGGATTTGGTGACGGCAACCCCGTCCAACAGCACCGCGCCCTCTTCGGCGAGGGCGGCCGCGGCGGTGCGCGAAAGTCCCAGCAGACGAGCCAAACCTGCGTCCACACGCATACCGGACAGGCCGTCCGGAACCGGCAGAGAGCGCGACGTCATGACGGCTTGGTCTGGGAAGCCTGCGGGTCCGCGTTCACGCTGTCCTCCGGGCCACTGCTCGCTGGTTTCGAGGTAGAACGGCCCTCGCGGTCGTAGTCGTAACCGAACAGCGACAGTGCCACCAGCAGAATCGCGCCACCCACCACGGAGGGGTCCGCGACATTGAAGACCGGCCACCACCCCACGGACAGGAAGTCCACCACGTGGCCGCGCAGCGGTCCCGGGCCGCGGAAGAACCTGTCCACGAGATTGCCCAGTGCACCGCCGAGAATCATGCCCAAGCCGATTGCCCACCACGTCGAGACCAACCGACGACCGATGAACAGGATTCCCACCACCACCGAGATGGCGATGAGGGTGAGCACCCAGGTATAGCCCGTGGCGAACGAGAACGCGGCGCCCGAATTGCGCACCAGCGTCCAGGTGACGGTGTCGCCGATGATGGGCACCGGCTTGCCGGGTTGTAGCAGCCTGACGGCGAGAACCTTGGTCACGACGTCCAGTACGAGCACCACCGACGCCACGATGAGCAGCAGTTTTATCCGCCGCTTTGGCTTCCGGGCGGTCTCGGACTCGTCACTCACGTCCCCCATCATCCCTTACGCGGCGCAGCGCTTTGCGCAACCTGTCTGCGATGATCGCCGCTGTGCCTGCCGCTCTTCGCCCAAATGACTCCTCGCCAGCGCTCGTTCTGTTGACCACCGGGGGCACGATCGCGACCGAGGTGGGCGCAGACGGCATCGCCCGGCATGCCAGTTCCGGCGGCGATCTGCTGGCGGCAAGTGGCCAGGGCAATGTGCTGGTCGAGGACCTGATGACGATCGACAGCGCGGAGATGACGCCGCAGCGCTGGCAGCAGATCGCGGCCTCGGTACGCGGGCATGTCGCCGCGGGCGCGACCGGAATCGTCATCGCACACGGCACGGACACCCTGGAAGAAACCGCTTTGTGGCTCGCGCTGACATGCGCGGTGCCGGTCCCCGTCGTACTGACCGGCGCACAACGCAGCGGCGACCACCCCGAGTCCGATGGTCCAGGCAACCTGCGCGACGCGTTGACGGTGGCGGCCTCCGGCGAGGCGCTGGGCGTGGTGGTGTGCTTCGCCGGGCAGGTCTTTCCGGCGGCGGGCATCCGCAAGGTGGATCTGACCGCGACCGCGGGATTCGCCGGGGCACCGCCGGTCGGGCAGATACGCGACGGCGCCTTCGTCCGCACCGCCCAGGCGTCCTCGTCGTTTCTGGGCACCGTGACCCGTCCGGCGCTGCCGCGGGTCGATGTGGTGAGCCTGTACCCGGGTGCCGACGCCGTGGCACTGGACGCCTTCGCGCGGGCCGGCGCGCAGGGCCTAGTGCTCGAATCGATGGGTGCCGGAAACGCCAACGACGCTGTCACCGAAGCGGTTTCCCGCCACATCGAGAACGGGATACATGTTGTGGTGACCACCAGGGTGCCGGGTGGCCTGCTGTCCCCGGGCTACGCACCGGGACAGAAGCTCATCGACGCCGGCGCGGTGGTCGCGCCTCGGCTTCGCGCCGGCCAAGCGCGAGTGCTGTTGATGGCGGCCCTAGCCACCGGTTCCGATCTCGTCGCCGTCATCGACCGGCTCGGCTGACTCCCCCGGCCAGTCCAGGCTCGCCACCGGGTCGGCGCGCGCGACACCCGGATCATCGACCGCGAAGGTGCGCGCGATACCCGGACCGCTGCTTCGCGTCTCAAATCTCACCGTCATGACACCGTGCCCGGTGCCCTGTATCCACCCGTGCCCGAACTCGGCGTGGTCGACGTCGTCCCCGACACCCCAACCAGCCGTGCTGTGGGTGGGCTCCGCGGTAGATGGCACCTCGTCGGACTCGGCAACGGGCTCGGCCTGATCCAGATCCGGGAACAACGAGGTCTGCTGAACATCGGAGAATCCCGAAAAACCTACGCCGACAAGACGGATCGGCCCGATCTCGACGGGATCCAGCAGCAGCCGGCGCGCCGCCGACATCAGTACCGCGCGTTCCGTGGTGGCGTAGGGCAGCGTCGCGGACCTGGTCAGGATGCTCATATCCGAGCGCCGCAACTTCACGGTGACGGTCCGGACGCCACGCCCGTGTTTGATGAGTCGCCGGTGGGCGTGGACACCGATGGGCTCGATGGCCTGGCGTAGTTGATCAAGGGTTGTCAGGTCGTCGGGAAACGTCGATTCCGCGCTGATCTGTTTGGTTTCGGCCCGCTCGGCCACCGGGCGGTCATCGACGCCACGGGCCAGCTGGTGCAGCGCGGGGCCGATCGTGCCACCCAAGACCGAGGCCGCCTCACTGGTCTGCAGGGCCGCGAACTGGCCAATTGTGTTGATACCCAACCTATTCAGGCGTTCTTCGGCGACCGGGCCGATACCCCACAATTTGCGCACCGGGAGCTCGTCGAGCAGTGTCCGTTCTTCCTCCGGCGCTATGATCCGCACGCCGTCGGGCTTGGCCAACCCCGAGGCGATCTTGGCAATCTGTTTACCCGAGCCCGCCCCTACCGACGCGGTGAGACCGGTCTCGCCGAGCACGCGTGAACGCAACTCATGAATGTAATCCGCGACTGCACTTGTTGTGGCACCGAATAATTCGGACGGTTCTCCAAACGCCTCATCGAACGACAGCTGCTCCAGAATGGGGATCATCGATCGCACTGTCTCGAATACGCGCCTGCTGGCCACGCCGTACACCGAACCGCGAGGCGGCAAGACGACAGCGTTGATGCCCACCAGGCGCCGAGCCTGATGCATCGGCATGGCCGAACGGGCCCCGAAGACCCTGGCCTCGTAGCTCGCGCCGGCCACCACGCCGCGGCCGCCGGTGCCGCCGACGAGTACCGGACGACCACGCAGGGTGGGCCGGGTCAGCTGCTCGACCGAAGCGAAGAAGGCGTCCATGTCGAGGTGCAGAACCCATCGACCGGCAGCACACACGCGCCCATCGTATTGCGGCCCACCGACTGCCCACGAGTATCGCTGTCGGAAGCTCGATATGGATTGGCCGAATCCCGGTAGCCGCTGGCCCGCAGCCCTCCTAGCCTGGCGTTATGGCAATGAATTTGGTGCATCGGTGGTGCTGTAGCTCGGAAATGTGGGCACGCAAGACCGAGTCGCAGCTCCTCCCCTGGGCGCTGCAGGGGGTTGAACTCGGTGCGGACACTCTGGAGATCGGGCCCGGCTACGGCGCGAACCTTCGGGTGCTGACCAATCGCACCCCGCAGCTCACCGCGGTCGAGATCGACGAAACCATGGCCACCCGGCTCCAGCGACTCTATGGCGACCGGGCGACCGTGATGCAGGGCGATGGCACCAAGCTGGGTTTCGACAACGACAGGTTCAGCTCCGTGGTGTGCTTCACCATGCTGCATCATGTCCCCACCGCAGATCTGCAAGACCAACTGTTTGCGCAGGCACACCGAGTGCTGGCACCCGGCGGAGTCTTCGCGGGGAGTGACGGCGTGCATTCCACGTTCTTCCGGCTGCTGCACATCGGCGACACCTACAACCCGGTGCCGACCACGTCGCTGCCGGATCGTCTGCGCGCGGCGGGCTTCACCGATATCGAGCACCACCTCGACGGCGGCAATCAGCGCTGGCGCGCAGTCAAGGCCGCCTAGAGCTGGGGCCCGGTGCAGTAGGCGCCGGGGTGCCCGGCTAGGAGCGACAAGCACGCCGACGTGCCATCATTGTCGCTCCTAGCCGGGCACAGGGAGACTTCGCCGAAGCGGGCTTAACCCGCCGCCTTCTTCAAGGACACCCGGACCCCGTCGCCGAGAGCGGTGGCGGGCGTCCGCGTATCCGGGCCGGCTTCCGCGATGTCCAATGTCGTGGCCAGGATCTCCCCAGAGATCAGTTCGCGGTGCCGTTCCGCCCACGCGCGATGCACGGCCGGAACCTCCAAGACCACCTCGATCCGATCGGAGACCTCCAGACCCGTCGATTTGCGCAGGTCCTGGAGCTCACGGATGAGATCACGTGCCCAGCCCTCCGCTTCCAGCTCCTCGGTAACGGTGTCATCCAGGATGACCAGCCCCCCACCTTCGGGAAGCGCCGCAGTCGAATCCGGTTCAGCGGCGACCAGTTTCGAATCGAACTCACCCTCGCGCAGGGTGATACCCGCGGCGACGACGGTACCGTCGGCCTGCTGAGCCCAGTCGCCGGACTTGACCGCCCTGATGACCGTCTGTACGTCCTTACCCAGCCGCGGGCCCGCGACCCGCGCATTGACGGTCAGCTCAAACTTGCCATACGCAGCGATATCGTCAGTCAGCTCAACCGATTTCACGTTGAGCTCGTCGGCGATGAGAGCGGTGTACGGCTCCAACCGCTTCGGATCGGGCACCGCCACGGTCAGCTTGAGTAGCGGCAACCGCACCCGCAGCTTCTTGGCCTTGCGCAAGGAAGACCCGGTAGAAGCCACCTTCCTCACCTCGTCCATGGCGGCGACCAGTGCGGCATCCGCGGGCAACACAGACTCGGACACCCAGTCGGTCAGGTGCACTGACCGCTCCCCGGTGAGCCCCCGCCAGATGACCTCGGTGGTCATCGGTAGCAGCGGCGCCGCCAGACGGCACGTCGTCTCCAGCACGGTGTGCAAGGTGTCGATGGCGTCCGCATCCTCTTCCCAGAAACGCGAACGAGACCGCCGCACATACCAATTGGTCAGCGCATCGGTGAACTGCCGTAGCTGCTCGCACGCCACGGAGACATCGCAGTCATCCATGGATGTGGTGAGATCGTCACGTAGTTGCGCCAGTTTTGCCAGGATGTATCTGTCCAGCACCTGCTTCGAGTCGGTGCGCCAGGTACCGGGCTTGGGCGCGTACAGCTGCAGGAAGCTCCAGGCATTCCATAGCGGCAGGATGACCTGCCGCACGCCCTCGCGGATCCCCTGCTCGGTGACGATCAGATTGCCGCCGCGCAGGATCGGCGATGCCATGAGGAACCAGCGCATGGCATCGGATCCGTCGCGGTCGAACACCTCGTTGACGTCCGGGTAGTTGCGCAGCGACTTGCTCATCTTCTGGCCGTCGTTGCCCAGCACGATGCCGTGCGACACACAGGTGCGGAACGCCGGGCGATCGAAGAGTGCGGTCGCCAACACGTGCATGACGTAGAACCAGCCACGCGTCTGGCCGATGTACTCCACGATGAAGTCGGCCGGAAAGTGCTTCTCGAACCACTCGGCGTTTTCGAATGGGTAATGCACCTGCGCGTAAGGCATTGAGCCGGAATCGAACCAGACGTCGAAGATATCCGGGATGCGACGCATGGTGGACTTGCCCGTCGGATCGTCCGGGTTCGGCCGGGTCAGCTCGTCGATGTAGGGCCGGTGCAGGTTCGTCGGCCGGACTCCGAAGTCGCGTTCCAGCTCATCGAGGCTGCCGTACACATCGATACGGGGATACGCCGGATCGTCGGACTTCCATACCGGAATGGGGCTGCCCCAGTAGCGGTTACGCGAGACCGACCAGTCACGCGCACCTTCCAGCCACTTGCCGAACTGACCGTGCTTCACATGCTCGGGATACCAGGTGATCTGTTCGTTGAGCTGCACCATGCGATCCCGGAATTCGGTGACCTTGATGAACCAGGAGGACACCGCGCGATAGATCAACGGGTTTCGGCAACGCCAGCAGTGCGGGTAGGAGTGGTCGTAGGTCTCGTGACGCAGCAGAACCGCCCCGTTGAGACCCGCTGCGCCCGTGCCGTTCTTGAGGTCCTTGATGATCTGCGCGTTGGCATCGAATACCTGCTGCCCCTCGTAATCGGGCACGGTCGCGTCGAATCGGCCCTTCGAATCGACAGGGGTGACCGGAGTGATCTGCGCCCTATCGGTGACGTTCTTGTCTTCTTCACCGTAGGCGGGTGCCATGTGCACGATGCCGGTACCGTCGTCGGTGGTCACGTAGTCTCCCGACAGCACGGTAAAGGCATTCGGCGAGGCGTCCTGCTGGAAGTATGGGAATGGCGGCAGGTAGCGCAGACCCAGCAACTCCGCACCGGTGTAGGTGTCCAATACGGTGGGCTCCTCGCCCAGTTCCCGCGCGTACGCACCGACCCGGGCCTGCGCCAACAGGTAACGGTCTTCGGAGTCTTCCGGTTTCACCACCGCGTAGGTCACCTCGGGATTCACCGCGACGGCGAGGTTCGACGGCAGCGTCCACGGCGTTGTGGTCCAGATCAGCAACCGCGCGCCGTCGAGCGTCGCCCACCGGCTGTCCTCGTTACCCGCGATCCGGTAGCCGACGGTGACAGCAGGATCCTGACGACTTTGGTAGACGTCGTCGTCCATGCGCAGCTCGTGGTTGGACAGCGGCGTCTCGTCACGCCAGCAGTACGGCAGCACGCGGTAACCCTCGTAAGCCAAACCCTTGTCCCACAACTGTTTGAACGCCCAGATGACCGATTCCATGAAGGTCAGGTCCAGCGTCTTGTAGTCGTTGTCGAAGTCGACCCAGCGCGCCTGCCGGGTTACGTACTCACGCCATTCCTTGGTGTAGCGCAGCACCGACTCGCGGCAGGCATCGTTGAACTCGGCAATGCCCATCGAATCGATCTGGGATTTATCGGTGATGCCCAGTTGCCGTTCGACTTCCAGCTCGGCGGGCAATCCGTGGGTGTCCCACCCGAATCGCCGATCCACCTGATAGCCGCGCATGGTCTGGTATCTCGGGACGATGTCCTTGACATAGCCGGTCAGCAGATGCCCGTAGTGCGGTAACCCATTGGCGAACGGCGGACCGTCATAGAAGACGTATTCCGGTGCGCCGTCACGGTTCGCGATGCTCGCACGGAAGGTGTCGTCCTGATCCCAGTAGCGCAGTACCTGCTTTTCCAGTGCAGGAAGATTCGGGGATCCGCTGCGCTGATCGGCGCCGAGATCGGTCCGCGGGTACGCGTCCATATGGGTACTTCTCCCTGTGCTCGCCGGCACGGGGACGATGGGACGCCGTCGGCGTACCTCCGCGGTACCACCCCGCTTGCCCCGACCTGGCCGGGGCCTCTCGCAACGGCTGTGACGGGCCTACCCGTCCGGTTCTACTCTGCTCACGCATTTCTTCCGGAGACTCCCCGGTGATAGCCGGATCAGAATCGGTAACAGCGATTCTATTCGGGTGCGTTGATATGGCCAAACCGGTTTCGAAGCACCATCAGCGCGGCCAGGACCAGCGCGATCGCCAAGAGCGCGCCCACAAAGAGCACCGTGAGCCCCCAGCCGCCGGCCTGGTACGCCAGTCCGCCCACAGCACCCGCCACCGAACTGCCCAGGTAGTAACTGAACAGATACAGCGCCGAGGCCTCGGCACGATCACGCTGCGCGACGGCGCCGACCCAACCGCTCGCGACAGTATGGGCCGCGAAGAAGCCGGCGGTGAACACACCGACACCGACGATCACCGTGAGCAGCGAGTTCGGGATTGTCAGCGCAAGCCCGGCGGCCGTGATGACGATCGCGGCGATCAAAACCGAACCGCGGCCCCGGCGATCCGCCAACCGTCCGGCCACCGCCGACGACATGGTTCCGGCCAGGTACAGCAAGAACAGCAGACCGGCAATGGCCGTCGGCAGCCCGAACGGGGGTGCGACAAGGCGATAGCCCAAATAGTTGTATACGGTGACGAATCCACCCATGAGCAGAAATGCCAAGCCGAACATGATGAGCAGGACCGGGTTTCGTAGGTGCACACCCAGGATCCGCAGGGTGGTGCCGACCCGGACCTTCTTCGGCACAAAGAACTGAGACTTCGGAAGCAGCGCGGCGAACAGCACCGTGCACACCAAAGTCATGGCACCGCTGCCCAGCAGGGCGATACGCCAGTTGCTCACATCAAGCACTGAGGAGGCCACCAGCCGCCCGGCCAGCCCGCCCACCGTGGTGCCCGCGATGTATCTGCCCATCGCCGAGCCCAGCGATCCCGGATGCACTTCTTCGGCCAAGAAGGCCATTGCCACCGCCGGAATCCCAGCCAGGGCAGCTCCCTCGGCGGCACGGCCGATCAACAACACAGCGAACGTGGGGCTGGCAGGAAGGAGCAGCCCGATGATCGTGGTGGCGATCGCCGAAACCAGCATGACGCGAGTACGGCCGAACCGTTCCGAGAGTGCACTGGCCGGAATGATCGACAGGGCGAGCATCCCCGTGGTTACCGAGACCGTCAGGGCCGCCGAAGCGGGGCTGACTCCTAGATCCGCGGAGAGTGCCGGCAGCACCGCCTGGGTTCCGTAGAGCGCCGCGAAGGTCGCCAGTCCCGCGGCGAACAGCGCACCGGTCAGGCGCCGGTAACCGGCGGTACCTGTCTGATGGGGTGACGGATCCACGCCATTGCGGACGGTGGTGGTGCCCTCGGTGCTCGCAGCCGTCGCCATGAGTCCCAATGTTGCTCGCGATCAGGCATATTGCGGAAATGAGCAATATTCGGATCTATAATTCATTTTACGTATAAACGGAGGTAGAGCCATGGCCGAGGGTGACTACGAGTGGTACATCACACTCGCCGAGCTACAGAACGTCACCGCGGCCGCCGACCAGCTCCGGCTTGCGCAGCCGACACTCACCCGCATGCTGGCCCGTTTGGAACGCCGCCTGGGCGTGCGGCTCTTCGACCGGCACGGTAAGCGGCTCGCCCTGAATCCATTTGGCCGGATCTTCTACCAACACGCCCGCCGCGCTCAGCTGGAACTGGATTCCGCGCGCCGCGCAATCGACGATCTCGCGAACCCTGCTGAGGGCGAGATCCGTCTGGGGTTCCTGCACACCTTCGGGCCTACCTTGATCGCCGGATTGATCGCCGGCTTCGCGACGACATCGCCGCATGTGCGATTCGTCCTGGAACAGGGCGCCGCAGGCAGTCTCGATGATCTGGTAGCCACCGGCGACCTGGACGTCGCCATCGTCTCTCCGCGCCCTCGGCGTGCGAATCTCGGCTGGCGCAACCTTTTCCGGCAACGTCTCGGCGTCGCGGTGCCCACCGACCATCGCCTTGCGCAAGCCCAGGATGTGTCGATGGTTGACCTTGCCGACGAACCTTTCGTGGCGATGCATCCAGGTTTCGGTATGCGTCGGCTGCTCGAAGAGCTCTGCGCCGCAGCACAATTCCAACCAAGGATCGTGCTGGAATCAAGCAATCTGATGACGGTGGCGGGTCTGGTGGCCGCCGGTCTCGGCGTTACCGTGCTTCCCGTCGACGCCACCACCTATCCGCCCGACCTGCGGATGTTGCGCCTCATCGACGCCGATGCGCACCGCGACGTCGGGATCGTCTGGAGCTCCGGGCAACCGCTGTCGCGGCCCGTCCGCAACTTCATATCCCACGCCGTCGCATCGACGTAGGTAACAATCATTGCCATGTCTGCCGAGGTGCCGGCCGAAAACGGGATGGCCCGGGCCATCGCGCAGATCGATGCTGCCGCCGACGAAGCGGCGTTCCATGCGGGGGTGAGCGCGACACGGATCGCGATCACATTGCAGGCGCGGGCGCGCGCACCGGAGGCAACTCTCGCCGCTGCGTGGTCCGAGGCATTGCGCAGCAGTGTCATCACCGCGGCGAGGCTCGTCACCGATGGCGTGAACCCCGGCTGGAGCTGGTTCGTTTCCGGGAGTGCGGCACGCGGCGAGGCGGCGCCGGGATCGGACATCGAGACGCTGATCGCGGTCGACGACACGATCGACGCCGAGGGCAAAACTCGCCTCTTGGAGCTGGCGGCACGGGTCCACACGACACTCGAGCGCGGCGGCATTGGCGGCGATTCCAACGGGGTGCTGGCCAGTCGCGGCCGATTCTGCCGCCGCACCACCGACTGGCTCGAGGGCATCGAGCGCTGGTGTGCCAATCCTCCGGCGGACCGGGGGGTCGTGATGGCGGGCTTGATGGCCGATTCACGAGGTGTCGGCGCCGACGCGTCGCTGCCGGACGGCGCCCTGCGCAGCAAAAACGCGCGCTGCGCCCAGCGCCACTACCCCATCCGTCATGCGATGCTGCAGGATGCGGTGGCAGTGCGCGCGGGATTCCCTTCGCGGTTGAAGATATTCGCGACGCAATCGGACTCGGTAGACCTCAAGATCACCGCGATGGACCCGGTGGTGAAGATCGCCCGGTGGGCGGCGTTATCGGCCGGATCGGATGTTCTCGCCACGCCCGCGCGGCTGGATGCCGCATCCACTGCCGAAACCCTCGACCGCGATGACGCCTCGACACTGCACGACTGTTTCGACTGGCTGCTGCGCTTCCGGTGGCGGGCACGAGCGGCGGCCTGGGAGGAAGGGCAGCCGATGTCCGATACCGTCTCGCTGTCCGCCCTTGCCCCTCAGGAACGTGCGATGCTGCGCGGTATCGCACGGGAGATCGCCGGCATCAGACGCAAGCTGGTTTACCTGTCGTCGACGTCGTCATTCAGATAATCGGTCGTACCAGCGCATGGCCCAACGAGCATCGCCAAGGGCCGTGTGCCGCTGCGCCGCGCTCGGGGTCTTCACGCCGAATTGCTGTGAGAGGTTGGAATAGTCGGCATCCGGTGTCAACCCGCGGTCCCGCAGTCGTGCCGCCGTGGTCGCGACCACGTCGACAAGTTCCGGATTCCAGGTGGGACCGACCCCGTGAGCCAGAAACATCCGCGCCAGACATTCGGTGTCGAATTGCGGTATCACCCCGACGATCGTGGCTCCCGCCGTCCATTCCGCGACAAGCGAAACAGCCTCGGCGGCACGGAAAACACGCGGAAATTGCAACGGCCGCAGACGAACCTGTGGATGGCGCTTGTGGAAACCGCTTATTTGCAGGCCCGCCGGATCGGCGGCCGCCAAGTCGAGATCCTGCACATCGACGCACAAATGCAACTGTCGCTGGCCCGCCGCGGTTCGCCGGATGATCGCAATCTCCCACGGTTCGCGCTCGCGGTGCAGCCCGGTGGTCTCCGTATCGAGAAAAACCAACGCCATCCAGACATCTTCTCGCGGGCGACACCTTGGGCACACACATACCGGCGTGTTTGTGTGCGCAACGCCGCGCTCGAGGTCTACGAGCTGAGGTTGAGTAGTTGCTCGGCGGCCAGCGCGGGCGTCAGGGTGCCTTCCCGCACCTGCTGCTCGATATCAGCACGCGACGCCTTCACGTCGGGGGCGTTCAAAACCCGGTCGAGCACCGCGTCGCGCACCATCGCCCACATCCAATCGACTTGCTGGCGGCGGCGTTTGGCCTCGAACTCGCCCGCTTCGGTGAGCACCGCGCGATGCTGCAGCACCGTGTCCCACATCTCGGAGACACCGTTGTTCTCCAGCGCACTCATGGTGAGAACCGGTGGGCGCCACAGCGTGTCATGCGGATAGATCAGGCGCAAGGCTCCCGACAATTCACGGGCGGCCTTCTTGGCTTCGATGGCGTGCTCACCATCGGCCTTGTTCACCACCACGATATCGGCGAGTTCGAGTACGCCCTTCTTGATTCCCTGCAACTGGTCGCCGGTGCGCGCCAACGTCAGGAAGACAAATGTGTCGACCATATTGGCGACCGCGACCTCGGACTGCCCCACGCCCACAGTCTCGATCAGGATGACATCGAAGCCGGCGGCCTCCAGCAGGACCACCGTCTCACGGGTGGCCTTGGCCACCCCACCCAGGGTTCCCGAGGTCGGCGACGGCCGGATGTAGGCATCCGGATGCACCGAGAGCCGACCCATCCGGGTCTTGTCCCCCAGGATCGATCCGCCGGTGCGCGTCGACGACGGGTCGACCGCCAGCACGGCGACGCGATGTCCCTGTTCGATGAGATACATCCCGAGCGCCTCGATGGTGGTCGACTTCCCCACCCCGGGCACTCCGGTAATCCCCACGCGCAGTGCGTTTCCCCCCTCGGGCGAGAGCTCGAGCAGCAACTGCTGCGCCTGCGACCGGTGATCTTGTCGGGTCGACTCCACCAAGGTGATGGCCCGGGCCAGGCCGGAACGGTCTCCCGACCGGATCAGTGCTGCCAGATTGTCAGGTGCCGACATCAGGTCAGGTCGTACCCGAGCCGCTCAGCCAGCTTGTGCAACAGGCCAATTGCGGCCTCCGAGATCACCGTTCCGGGAGGGAAGATGGCCGCGGCGCCCGCCTGGTACAGCTCGTCGAAATCGCCCGGCGGGATCACGCCGCCCACCACGATCATGATGTCCGGGCGCCCCACCTCGGCCAGCGCCTGACGCAGTGCAGGGACCAGGGTGAGGTGGCCCGCGGCCAACGACGACACACCAACCACATGCACGTCGTTGTCGGCGGCCTGTCGCGCGACTTCCTCCGGAGTCTGGAACAGCGGACCCACATCGACATCGAATCCGATGTCGGCGAACGCCGTTGCGATCACCTTCTGTCCGCGATCATGCCCGTCCTGCCCCATCTTGGCGACCAGCACGCGCGGCCGGCGGCCGTCGGCGTCGGCGAATTTCTGTACCAGCTCGGTTGCTTGCGTCACGCTGCTGACGGCGCCATCCCTTCCCACTTCGTCGCGGTATACCCCGCTGATGGTACGGATTTCGGCCTGATGCCGGCCATAGACCTTCTCCAGCGCATCGGAGATCTCCCCGACGGTCGCCTTGTGCCGAGCGGCGTTGATGGCCAGCGCCATCAGGTTGTTACCCAGCCCGTCTTCGCCGGCCCGGCCCGAATCGGCTGCCGCACGAGTCAACTCGGCCAAGGCTGCCTGTACCGCGTCGTCATCGCGCTCGGCACGCAGCTGCTGCAACTTGGCCAGTTGCTCGGCCCGTACGCGGGAATTCTCTACCTTGAGAACCTCGATCTGCTGGTCCTCGGCAACCTGGTATTTGTTCACGCCGATCACCGGCTGACGGCCCGAGTCGATGCGCGCCTGGGTGCGTGCGGCGGCCTCTTCGATACGAAGCTTCGGGATGCCCTGATCGATGGCCTGCGCCATACCGCCGGCCTCGGTGACCTCCCGAATATGTTCGCGCGCGCGGGAGGCGAGCTGGTGAGTCAGCCACTCGACGTAGTACGAGCCGCCCCACGGGTCGATCGGGCGACAGGTGCCCGACTCCTGCTGGATGAGCAGCTGCGTGTTGCGGGCAATGCGGGCCGAGAAGTCGGTGGGCAGCGCCAGCGCCTCGTCCAGGGCATTGGTATGCAGCGACTGGGTGTGTCCCTGGGTGGCGGCCATGGCCTCGATGCAGGTGCGGGCCACATTGTTGAACACGTCCTGCGCGGTCAATGACCACCCGGAGGTCTGCGAATGCGTGCGCAGCGACTGCGACTTGGAACTCTTCGGATCGAACTGCGCGACAAGCTCACTCCACAGCAGACGCCCGGCGCGCAGCTTGGCGACCTCCATGAAGAAGTTCATGCCGATGGCCCAGAAGAACGACAGACGCGGGGCGAAGACGTCGATGTCCAGCCCTCCGGCCAGGCCTGCCTTGATGTACTCGACGCCATCGGCCAGCGTGTATGCCAGCTCCAGATCGGCTGTGGCACCGGCCTCTTGGATGTGATAGCCGGAAATCGAGATGGAGTTGAACTTCGGCATCTTGGCGCTGGTGTACGCGAAAATATCGGAGATGATCCGCATCGACGGCTTCGGCGGATAGATGTAGGTGTTGCGGACCATGAATTCTTTGAGAATGTCGTTCTGGATGGTCCCGGCAAGCTTCTCCGTACCGACACCCTGCTCCTCGGCTGCCACCACATACAACGCGAGGATCGGCAACACCGCGCCGTTCATGGTCATCGACACCGACACCGAACCCAGGTCGATACCGTCGAACAGCTGACGCATATCCAGGATGGAGTCGATGGCCACGCCAGCCATGCCCACATCGCCCTGCACGCGCGGATGGTCCGAGTCATACCCGCGATGGGTCGCCAGGTCGAATGCCACGGACAGGCCCTTTTGGCCCGCCGCCAGGTTGCGGCGGTAGAACGCGTTGGACTCGGCGGCCGTGGAGAAACCCGCGTACTGGCGAATGGTCCACGGCTGATTGACGTACATCGTCGGATACGGCCCGCGCAGGAAGGGCACCTGACCGGGGAAGGTATCCAACGGATAACCCTGCGCCCGCACCGCCTCGCGGTCGGCGGCCGTGTAGATCGGCTTGACGGTGATCGCCTCCGGCGTCTCCCAATCAAGCTGCTCGGGACTGTATCCGTGCGCGGCGGCGGCCTCGCTTACCGCGGTCTGAACGGCGGCGGTGTCCGGGGCGACGGATACGCGGTCACCGTGCAGCGGTACATCGGCAAAGCTGCCCAGGATGGTGCCGGATTCCGAAAGATCCGTGAGGTCAGTCATGTCACGCTCCCAATGTGGTCAGCATGGCCGAAAGCGCTTCGACAGCATTGATTTTCATGGTGAGGTACCCATCCGGCCGGGAGGCCTCCGCGACCTCGGCAACAGCCTTCTCCGGTCCCGCGAGATACACGTCGGTGATACCGGCTGCCTTCGCCGCGTCGACGACAGCGCCGGCCTCGGCCGCATACCGGGCATCGGTGCCACAGATGACGGCGATACGGGCTCCGGCATCGGCCACCGCGCCGGCGACAGCACTCGCGTCCAGCACACCGGGGTTGATGGCTTCGATACCACCGGAGGCCAACAGGTTCGAGGCGAATGTGGTGCGCACATTGTGTTCGGCCAACGGTCCCAACGGCAGTAGCAGCGCCGACGGCCGGGCGCCGGAGGATGCCAGGAAGGCATCCGAGCGGTCCCGCAGTTCCTCGAAGTCGGCGGCGTACCGGTAACCCGTGCCAGGATGCGGCGGTAGCGGCTCCTCCGCGAGATTGGGGAACTCGTTCACTCCCGTGACCGAGGTACGCCGATGAGCGATGTCGTCGGCACGCTGGGCGCGGGTGGCCGCGATCCGTTCCCGGATCAGCTCGGTGGCGGCTTCAAAGCCGCCCGCGGCCTCGATCTCGGTGAACAGCGACCATGCCTGCTGCGCAAGGCTTTCCGTTAAATCTTCGATGAACCACGAGCCGCCGCCGGGATCGAGCACCCGCGCGACATGCGACTCCTCGATAAGCAGCAGCTGAGTGTTCCGTGCAATGCGGGCAGCGAAGGCGGGAGATACCGCGCTCAAACCACCCGGGATGGCGTCGTCGAATCGCCGGACCCGGACGCTGTCCGCACCGCCGACTCCCGCGCCGAAGGCGGCGAGGGTGGTACGCAGCATATTCACCCACGGATCACGTTGTGCCATCATCGGTTCGGAGGTCACCGCGTGGATAACCGCGCCACCGGCGTGGGGTGGACCGGCAACTTCGGCGACCCGGGCCCACAGCACCCGCGCCGCCCGGAACTTGGCGATGGACAGAAACTGATCGTCTGTTGCGGCGATACGGAAGCTGATCTGCTCCAGCGCTTCCGCGACGGTCAGGCCCGCCCGCTGCAGTAGCCGCAGATATGCGACGCCGGCGGCCACCGCCACCGCGAGTTCCTGGCTGTCGCTGGCACCCGACTCATGTGCGACGGTGCCGTCGACCGTGATGGCGCGCACCTGTTCGGCCCGCGCGGTCGCCCGACGGGCCAGGGCAACGGTCTCATCGATCGAAATCCCGGCCCGGTCCGCGAAGGCGTTGCCCAATGGGTCGGCGCCCAGATCGGCCACCACGGCAGCGGCGTCTCCCTCATAGGCATCGAGGGTGGTCAACAGGGCTTCGGCCACCGCCGCCAGCTCGGCACCGGCCTCAAGCTGCACGGGCGCCAGGTCCAGGTAGACACCCTGCAAGGCCCGAGCAACCGCCTCGGGTGGCAGGCCTGCCAACACGATGGCACTGGCACCCTGTCCCAGCGCATCGAGGATGGTCTCGTTCACCAGCGCCGGATCGGCGGCACCGCCGAACGCCTCGGCCACCTTCCACCCGCTGTTCACATCGCGGCGCGGGTCACCGCCACGCACGAAGGGCCACTGCCCGGGTAGTGACGGCTCGGGTAGCTCGTCAAGCGCGGTGTACAACGGCCGGATGGCAATTCCGTCGTAGGTGGGCGAGTCGAGCAGGCGCTCGGGGTCCGCCGGCAGGTCCTCGACCGCTTTGCGGGTCGATTTCGCCAGCACGCCGGCGACGCCCTTCTGCCATCGCGCGAAGTCACGCTGAATTTCGGGCACCTCAACAGTCACAAAACTGCTCCCTGCTGCTCGTCGTCGAGCGACACATATGGCACTCCATGCCGAAATGCCTATCACACTTACTCATCAGGCTAAATGACGCCGCCCATTACTTCCCAGTACGGGGGCCGGCGCACCACAACGACCGTGTCCTGGTACCCGCCATTCATGCAGGCTCCGTAGGCTTGTTCACCATGGGGTTCCGGCAGATCGGGAGAACGGCCGTCGCAACGCTGCGACGGCTGCCGCGACGCCAGCTGCTGTGGACCGGCGCCGCTCTTCTTATTGTGATCGCCGCGGTCCGGTTTGTCCCGCTGCCGACGGCCCTACAGATGCGCGACTGGGCGCGCGACCTCGGCCCGTGGTTCCCGCTCGCTTTCCTGGGCGCACACACGATCGTGACGGTGCTGCCCTTCCCCCGCACCGCGTTCACCCTGGCTGCCGGGCTGCTGTTCGGGACACAACTCGGCGTGCTGCTGGCCGTCGTCGCCAGCACCGCAAGTGCGGTCCTGGCCCTGTGGGCGGTCCGGGCGCTGGGATGGAAGCTCAGTGCATTGCATCACCGTCCCGCGGTGAAAAGCGTGGACGATCAGTTGCGCCGGCGCGGCTGGATCGCGGTGATGTCGATGCGACTCATCCCGGCGGTGCCGTTTTCGGTACTCAATTACGCGGCAGGGGCCTCCGCCGTGCGGGCGCTGCCCTACACGCTGGCCACCTTCGTCGGTCTGCTCCCGGGCACGTTGGCCGTCGTCGTGCTTGGTGACGCATTGACCGGGCACATCAGTCCCACACTCTTCGCCGTCTCGTTGGCTACCTCGGCGATCGGCGTGCTGGGCATCCTCTATGAAATTCGGCGCTATAAACGCACGCACACCGAGATCCCTGATCCGGAAAGCTCCGGCGCGCCCGAACGCGTCGGCCGCTAGGGTTGTACGACTTCTCGTTCGTCAAATCCCTTGGCGGTAAGCACAGCGAACAATGCGAGCAGGCTTGTCGCGGGTAACGCGTTGAGCATCTTGTCGTGTGCGCGTAGGTGTGCGCCGACTGCCAAAGTGAAGTAAACGGTCAGCATGAATGTGGTCAGTCTGCCCAGCGCCGACCACCGTATCCCGCCGATGAGCCCCGCTGCCGACGCGGTCTTCACGACGGGTAATAGCCACCAGATATCTTGCGGCAGACCGACTTTCTCCAGAGAATCTTTGACCGGTTTGATCGGCCCGACACAAGCCGCGGCATCGGCAGCCTGGACGGCGGCCAGCACGGCCAAGACCCTGGGTTTGGCTAAAAGCCGTTCCGTCATGATGATTTCGCCCCCAACCCCTTCACCATCAGGGCGCCGTAGGTGGCGAGCAAAGCCGACGCCGAGACGGCGTTCAGCCCGATATCGCGCGCGCGAACATGCGCTCCGACCGCCAGGGTGAAGTAGACGGTCAGCATGAGCAGGGTTAGCTTCGCAAGCCACGGGAACCGGATGCCCCCTAACAGGCCCACCGCCGACGCCGCCTTGATGGGCGCGAAGATCCAACGATATTGCTGCGGATAGCGCACATCATCGAGGCACTTGGCCACGTAGGGAATCGGCTGGACGCAGATGGCGGCGTCAACAGCCTGGAATGAGGCCAGAAGAGCCAGAACTCGCGGAGATACGAAAGCGCCATTGCTCATTACTCCAGTGAACCACTACTACGCCGCGCAGACGATGGCGCGACCGATTCCCGCTAGTGAGGAGCGTGTGCACCCAACGATGCGGAGATAACGGCCAATGGCGACAGGGCCAGCTGCATGTTGGCCCGCTCCTGGGGGGTCAGCCGACGGCGCTCCCAGAAAAGTCGCAACGCGCGAATACTCATCTCTCTATTGGACGCGGCCGCGCCGACATAATCCAGCGCGGCCGCGATATCCCAACGAATTCATGACGCGTCCCTTGCGGGGCTCAGTTGCCGTGGGCGAGTTGAATCGCCTTCACCACCAACAGAATGGCACCGACAACCAGATAGCCCCGGAGCGCGAGCATGCCCAGCTTTGTCCCCGGGCTCCACCTGACGGGTTCGAGCAGTGCCAGCGGCGGCATGCGCCACGTCCGCGCATCTACGCCGTCGAGCACTTTGGTCATCGCCAGCACCGCGGGATCGGCGCGTTGTCGGCTCGATACCCACCACAGGCCTGTACCGATCAACACCGCGAGAATCGTGACACCCACCGCCAGATCACGCGCGACCTCCACCACATCCAGATCCGGGAAGAGCGTGGTGGCCATCAGAATGCCGGAAAGGAACAGCAGCACGCCGACGATGAGCCCGGCGACAATGTTGAGCCACGGCTTATTGACCCACGGACCCAATACCGCCTTGTCATTGCACAGCAACAGCAGGAACACACTCGCGCTGGGCAGTAGCAAGCCGGCCAGGGCCTGCACCGCGGTGGTCATGAGCCCGAGTGGGGCGTTCGGTATCAGCACTATGGCCGCCCCCACCCCGACCATCACCGTGTAGGACAGGTAGAACGGCTTGGCGTCCTTGAAGCTACGGTGCAGTGAGTGCTTGAGTCCGAAGGTGTCCCCGAACGCGTAACTCGTAGCCAGGGTGACCGCAGCCGCACCGATTATCGACGCGTCCAACAGCACGATCGCGAAGATCTTGCCCAGCAACGGTTGCACCTGCCCCAGCCATTCGGCGATGAGGCCCGCATCACCGCTGTCGCCCCACTTGTCCGGGCCCGAATTACCGGTCGCGCGGGCGGCGTAGTCGGCGGTCATGAGCAGGGCGGCGGCCCCGATCACCACCACGAGTGAGCCGATCACGGTGTCGGCGCGCTCGTATCCGATGAAACGTGGGGTGATGCGCTTGTCGACGATGTTGGACTGCTGGAAGAAGAGCTGCCACGGAGCTACCGTGGTGCCCACCATGGCGATGATCAGCAGCACCGCCCCCGAGCTGACGCCGCCGTCGATACCAGGGACCACGAAATCGTGTGCGGCCCTTCCCCACTGCGGCTCGGCCAGCAAGAACATCGGAATCTGCAGCAGCGTGATCGCGATGAAGACGAACATGGCCCGCTCCCAGCGTCGGAAACTCCCGGTGGCCATGATCAGAATCAGGGCGATGGCCGCGAGGGGAACGGTGTAGTACTTCGAGACGCCCAGATACTCGGAAGCCAGTGCGACACCGATAAATTCGGTGACAAGGGTAAGAAAGTTCAGGATGAACAAGTCGCCCACCGAGAACCAGCCCCAGCCACGACCGAACCGCTCATTGATCAACCGGGCGTGCCCGACTCCGGTCACCGCTCCGAGGCGAACCACCATCTCCTGGTTCACGATGAGGACGGGGATCAGCAGCAAGAGCACCCAAAGCAGGCTGTACCCGTAGCTCTGACCGGCCTGCGCGTAGGTTGCGACGCCGCCCGCGTCGTTGTCGCCGACCATGACGATGATGCCCGGCCCCAGGATGGCGGCCATGGTGGCCATCCGCGACCTGAAGGTACGGGCCTGCCCGGGATCACTGACGCTGATCTTGCCGAACGCACCTTCGATATCTCCCAGGTGAGCCGAATCGAGCACAGCGCTCTTCGGTTGCGATACTTGCACTTTGAGCTGTCCGTTCGCAGTTTCCGCGCCGTTGACAGACCCGCTGACAGACCCGTTGACGATGCCGTTTTCACTCATGGCGCGACTCCGTCGGGGTTCGACGCGGCCTGACGGACCGGCCGCGGGGCCGGTTCACGCCGCCGCCAATCCTGGGGGATGAGCGCGGCCAACACGTCGTCATAGGTCACGACCCCGAGCACCCTGTCGCCCTCGTCGACAACGGGGATCAGGGCCAGGTTGTAGTCGGCCATCAGCAGGGCGACATCGGTGAGATCGGCCTGCGGTGCCACCCGCACCGGATCGTCGTCCATGACCGATTCGACCGCGGCGTCACCATCGGCCTGAAGCAGCCGGATCACCGACACCACACCCACCAATTCGCCGTTATCGGCCAGCACATGCACCTTCAGCAATGCCTCGGGCTGCAGGGATTTGGCGGCGGAGATGGCCCCCAGTGCGGCGCCGACAGTGCTCCCGAGCACACAGGACACGATGTCGACGTTCATCAAACCGCCCGCCGACTCGGGGCTGAACCCCATCAAGGTCACCACCTTGGTGCGCTGCGGCGCGGGCATCAGCTCCAGAACCGCGCGACGGCGGGACTGACGCAGGTCGAAAATGGCATCTGCCGCATCGTCCGCGCGCATGCGGCCGAGGAGAGCCGCGACATCGCCGTCGGACATGTCTTCGAACAGCTTGCCGGCCTTCTCCGAATCGAGTTCCTCGAATACGTCGGCCTCGAGCTCAGGGTTGTCGCGGACGCGATCCAGGATCTCGCCGCCCTCCTCCTTGGTGGCCTCCTCGAGCAGATCGGCGATCTCGGCGGGCTTGAGGGTGTTCACCCGTCCGCCGACACGGCGCGCCAACAGGGAACCACCATGCCCGATCATGGGTTCGAAGGCTTTCCAATCCCGCCCAGCCTGGCCCGCGCCAGCCTTGATAAGACCGAAAAACCTTGCGGGACGACGAGTATCGAGACGGGCAAGAATCCACCCCTCAGCCGTTTCCTGCAGCTCGATGTCATAGGCGTGTACCAATTCGGCGTTGTCGACATCGATGAACCGGTGGTCGAGTACGTCCTCGTCGAGCAGGTACTCACCGTCACGGCGCTCGAAGCCCCTGAGGTCAACCTTGTTCTTGCTCAACTCGATTCGATCCGGCGCCACGACAGAAACCACGTCCGCGGAAATGAAGACGGTGCGCCCGCCCATGTCCACGACGTATCCGGTGACGAGCGGATACCGGTCGGACCCGCGGAGCCGGACAATCACATCCTCCAGCCGGCCAATGGTCTCACCGGACCGCGCGACAACCGGAGCCTTCAATAGATCTGAGAATTGAATTACCCGCGGCGTAGCCGCCGTGTTCGAAGTAGCCATGCCGACTCCTCAGCGTTTGCACCAATACGCTTCGCCCGCCCGGGTGGGTGGACGAAGCGTATTGGCCTCGAATGAATTCCGAATGTCCACGCACTGTGAATCGACTGTGCGTGGTAGTGATTGCCGTACCGCCGAACTACCGCGGTGGATGTGCCCCGAGCGATGCCGATACGACGGCAAGCGGCGAGTACGCCAACTGCAGGTTGGCCCGCTCTTGCGGGGTCAGGCGGTGCCGGGTCCAGATACGGCGGACGGCGTTGAATGTTGTGGTCATGATCGGACTCCTTCTAGGGAGAGCCGCATACCCGAACCCGAGCGTCAAAAATGTTGACTCAAGCGAGGGTTCACCCTCGAACGCGCAGCAAGGTATGCGGCAGCTGTTGTCTATGCGGACCATCGCCGGATATCACGGTCGTGCCTCACCTCCTTGCCGTCGGGGCGCGCGCGGGCGCCTGCTGCAGGAACAGCGACCAAGAGAGAGAAAATTGCCGAACAACGAACGCCGCCCGGCACGCACCCCTCTCGTCAGGGCTTCGGCACTACGTGACGTGTCCGCCAGCGGAAGCCACTTCGGGTCATCCCTTAGTCCGGGAAGACCTGTCCTAACCTTGGGCGTCTCTCGACGTCGTCAGATCAGTGGCCTGTATTCACGTAGGAGCCTCACCTAGCAAGGTGCTGAACCGGTACCCATGATGGGCCGCTGAAATAGGCTTGTCAAGCCAGCGACATTCGCGTCACACCTCGGGCAACTGATGCCGGCTCACCGGATCGATCTGACCAATCTCCTTGGCGGCCGACTGCGCCTCGGCGACCGCCGCGGCCGCCTCGGGAGTCGCCTTGGTGTCGAACCATCCCGCCACCTCATCGGAGTCATCCTCGGGACGCTCCGTGGACGTATCGACCGGGGACGGCTCGTAGCGGAACACTCCGTCGTCGCCAGGGGCACCCAACAACTTTGTAAACCCTTGTAGCGCCGAACCGAAGTCGCTTGGAATCAGCCATACCTTATTCGCCTCGCCCTCGGCCATCTTGGGTAACGTCTGTAAATACTGGTAGGCCAACAACTCTGGCGTGGGTTTACCGGATTTCACTGCGGCAAAAACCTTTTCGATCGCCTTCGCCTGGCCCTGAGCCTGCAGATACTGTGCGGCACGTTCACCCTCGGCGCGCAGAATGCGCGACTGCCGGTCGGCCTCGGCCGAGAGAATCGCCGCCTGCTTGGCACCCTCTGCCGCGAGGATCTGCGACTGCTTGGCGCCCTCCGCCTGCTTGATGGAGGCCTCACGCACACCCTCGGCGTTCAGGATCATCGCACGCTTCTCGCGGTCGGCCTTCATCTGCTTTTCCATCGACTCCTGCACCGACGGCGGTGGGTCGATAGAACGCAGTTCCACCCGGGCCACGCGCAGTCCCCAGCGCCCGGTGGCCTCGTCGAGCACGCCACGCAGCTGGCCGTTGATCTGGTCGCGCGAGGTGAGCGTCTGTTCCAGGGTCATACCGCCCACCACGTTGCGCAGAGTGGTCGTGGTGAGCTGCTCGACGCCCACGATGTAGTTGCTGATTTCGTATACCGCCGCCTGCGGGTTGGTGACCTGGAAGTAGACGACAGTATCGATGTTCACCGTCAGGTTGTCCTCGGTAATCACCGGCTGCGGCGGGAAGGACACGACGCGTTCACGCAGGTCTACCTTGGCCCGGATCCGGTCCACGAACGGCACCAGGATGGTGAGCTGCCCACTCACCGTCTTCGAATAGCGCCCGAGCCGCTCGATCACCGCGGCCTCGGCTTGCGGAACGAGCGCCACGGACTTCAGCACGATGGTGACGCCCAGGATGATCAAGACGATCAACACAAACACTCCGGCCGCTACTCCCATACCCGTACTCCCCTATTCTCAGATCTTTTCGACAACCGCCGTGGCGCCGTCGATTTGAACCACTGTGACCGTCTCGCCCTGCTCGAATCGCCCAGACTTTTCCAGACTGCGGGCGGTCCACATCTCCCCACCCAGACGGACAAGCCCATGCAGATCGTCGACGGGTTCAATCACAATGGCGCTCTTGCCCTCCAATGCCTTGGCATTGGTATGCAGGACCGGTCCGGCCGTCAGGCGCCGCCGCAGCGCCGGGCGCACACCGACCAACAGCACGACCGCACTGATTACGAAGACCAGCCCTTCGGCCCATAACGGCATGTCGAATGCCCATCCGGCACCGGCCGTGACCAGGGCCGATCCGCCCAGCATCAACAGGAACATGTCCCCTGTCATCAGCTCGGCGGCCGCGAGCAGGATGCCTGCGACAAGCCACACAATCGGCATGTGTCCACATTAGCCCGCGTGGGCAACTGGTGGGGGCGGATGCGGCGCCTTACACTGCGAGCATCATGGCGAATCCGAGTGTGTCCCTGGCAGTGTGGGCAAGCGCGTGGCTGGCGGGCCGCGCGGCACCCGATGATGTCATTGATGCCCTCATCGCGTGGGCACCAAGGCATTTGGTCACCGCATACGATGCGGTCGCGGCGGGTCATACCGGGCTGTCCTGGCCCGATATGGACGACAACGGCCCCATCGGCCTGCTCCAGACGATCCGCACCGCGACCGGTCAACCACACGGTTTACCCGATATCCACGTCATTCTGCCCGCGCCGGGCGACCCTCGTGGGCTGCCCGCAGGCACACAGTTCCAGCGCGACGCCATGGAGGCCAGTGAGGCGATCATCCTCAGCGACCGCCAGAATGATTCCACCGCAATAGGATTGGTTCCGGCCGTGGAATACGACGAGGATCGCGACGAGACCACCGGGTTGTTTTGGACCGTCTATTCACTACCGGCGAAGATCCCGCCGCAACCCGCACAAGATCTCGGGGAAGCCGAGTTCCAACTGCGCCAGGCGGTTCGTGCCGCAACCGCGACGCTGGGGCGCCTGGACCGCGCGGTGGGGGCAACCGAAGCCGACCCCCGCGCCCTGGTCGAGGAGGTGCTATCCACGCTACGCGGGCATCGCCTGCCGGACTACGCGCCACACCGCGCGATTCGAGTCCTCGACTCGGCCAACCAAGTGGAGGCCATCGCCACGGCCGCGGCCGAGATCTTGGAGCTGCCCGGCGCACTCGATGATGGTGCGGTGTCCGACGCTTTGCGGCCGCTGATCTTAGTGGTGCGCGAAGCACGGATGGCTGCGGCCAGCGCCATTATCGGGGCCGCGCGCTAGTCCTCCTGCACACCGCAGCACAGGGGCGAGCACAATGCGCCGTTCACACTGAATCCGTACCCCGGGACCGGGTTCACCCCACTGGCCCGTAACGCCGGCCGTCCCTCAACGACCTCAGTGATCAAGTCGACCGCAAGGCGCGCGAATCGTTCATCCGCACCGGGCGTGGCCGCCCGGACGAGCTCGATATCGTGCTCTTGCGCGTATTCACGAGCCTCGTTGTCCAGGTCCCAGACCACCTCCAGGTGGTCGGACACAAACCCGATCGGCGCCACTGCCACCGATCGAATCCCTCGATCTTTCAGCGCCGCAAGGTGATCAACAATATCGGGCTCAAGCCACGGAACCTGAGGCGGGCCCGAACGCGATTGCCACACCACGTCGTAGTCCTGGTGACCAGTCGCGGCGGCGACCAATTGCGCCAGGTAATGTACTTGCCGGCTGTAGAGCTCGGGGCCGTGGCGCCGGTCCGCCGCAAGGGGAATCGAATGAGCCGTGAACACCAATCGCGCCTCACCGCGCAGGCTCGACATCGCGGCGGACACCGCCTCGGCGTACAGCTGCACCAAGGACGGGTGGTCGAAGTACTGACGAAGTTTGACCAGCTCCGGCGCGCCGTCACCGACGGCTGCACGGGCCCGGGCAATGTCCTCCACGTACTGCTTGCAGCCCGAATACCCGCCCCACGCCGAGGTGGTGAAAACAGCTGCTCGCCGAATTCCCTTGTCCCGCATCTCAGCAACCGTGTCCTCCACCATGGGATGCCAATTGCGGTTGCCGAAGAACACCGGCAAGGGATGCCCGGCAGACTCCAGCTGCCGTGAGATCTGATCGACAAGCGCCCGGTTGATGCCGTTGATCGGAGACACGCCACCGAAATGGAAGTAGTGCTCGGCTACCTCGTCGAGACGCTCGGGTGGGATGCCGCGGCCACGCGTCACGTTCTCCAGGAACGGCCGAACCTCCTGCGGCCCCTCAGGACCCCCGAAGGACAGCAGCAGCACCGCGTCAAATAACACAGCAGTCCGTCAGAGCAGCTGAGTGTGAGCGCCGCCGTCGGCGAAAATGATGTCGCCGGTGGTGGCGGGCAACCAGTCGGACAGCAGCGCGCACACCGTCTTGGCCACGGGTGTCGGGTCCTTCATGTCCCAGCCGATCGGGGCACGCTGATCCCAGCCCTCTTCCAGCAGCTGCATTTGCTGACCGGCCTCATCGCCGAGGGCACCGCCCACAATGGCGCTCATGGCCAACGTGCGGATCGGTCCGGCCGCCACCAGATTGGAACGGACACCGACCTTGCCTGCCTCACGGGCGACGAATCGGTTCACCGACTCCAGCGCGCTCTTGGCCACGGTCATCCAGTTGTAGGCAGGCATCGCCCGAGTAGGGTCGAAGTCCATACCCACAATGCTGCCGCCCCGGTTCATGACCGGTAGCACGGCCTTGGCCAGCGACGAGTACGAGAACGCCGAAATGTGGAAGCCCTTGGAGACGTCCGCGAACGGCGCGTCGAAGAAGGGGTTGACGCCCATTCCGCTCTGCGGCATAAAACCGATCGAGTGCACAACACCATCGAGCTTGTTGCCATCGCCGATCACCTCGGAAATGCGCCCAGCCAGGCTGCCCAGGTGCTCCTCGTTCTGCACGTCGAGCTCCAGCAGCGGGGCCGGCTTGGGTAGGCGCTGGGTGATGCGATCGATCAGGCGCAGCCGGTCGAATCCGGTGAGCACCAGCTCTGCGCCCTGCTCCTGCGCGACCTTCGCGATGTGGAATGCGATGGACGAATCGGTGATGATGCCCGTCACCAGGATGCGCTTGCCCTCAAGTAGTCCTGCCACGATTCTCCTTAGGTAATTGCCTGCGCTCCTGCGCACGCGGGGACGTCCGAGAAAGTTCCTAGTGGCCCATGCCCAGGCCGCCGTCGACCGGAATAACGGCGCCCGAGACGTAGGCGGCATCCGGCGAAGCCAGCCAGCTGACCACACCGGCGACCTCGCTAGGTTCACCGATGCGTCCCATCGGGATCGCAGTCAGCGCGGTCTCGACGTGCTTTTCACCCAGCTCGCGGGTCATGTCGGTATCGATGAAACCGGGCGCGACCACGTTGGCGGTGATCGAGCGCGACCCCAGCTCACGGGTGAGCGCACGGGCCATGCCCACCAGACCCGCCTTGGACGCCGAGTAGTTGGCCTGCCCCGGCAGACCGATCTGGCCGGCCACCGATCCCATGAAGATCAGGCGGCCGAAGCGCTTCTTGATCATGTTGCGCGAGGCACGCTTGGCCAGCCGGAAGGTACCGATCAGGTTGGCGTCGATGACCTTGAGGAACTGCTCTTCGCTCATGCGCATGATGAGCATGTCCGCGGTGATGCCGGCGTTCGCGACAAGCACCTCGACCGGACCCTGCTTCTCCTCGACCTCCTTGAAGGCCGCGTCGATCTGGTCGTTGTCGGTGATATCGCACTGCACGCCGAGCAGACCCTCCGGAGCTCCCGAACCGCGGTGCGTCACCGCCACCTTGTGCCCGTCGGCGGCCAGGCGCTGGGCCACGGCCAGACCGATCCCCCGGTTGCCACCGGTGACAAGGACGGAACGAGGAACGAATTCAGCGTTGGTCATGAGAGTCAACTTATCGTCTTCTTAGACTTCTTCCTAAACGACTGGCCAAGGAACCGCACAAGGAACCGCACAAGGAACCGGCACAAAGGAACCGGCACAGCGGGTATCGCATCAGTTGGGCAGGCGCCGGTTGATGACGAGCCCGACGAAGGCCGCCGCCAGCACGAGAAGCGCACCCAGCCGCAGCCAGCCGACGCTCGCGTCACCGCGGATCGTCTCGTACCCGATCTGCTGCTGCAGATTGGCGTACACCTCTTTGAGCTGACCCAGCGTGGACGCCGTGTACGTCTCGCCACCGGAGAGCTTGGCCACCTTTTCCATCATGTCCGGGGCGTACGGAACGTTCTGGCGTTGCCCGTTGATCTCGACGTACCCGTCTTTGGTACCGAACGCGATGGTCGAGATCGGCACCTGCTGATCCTTGGCCGTGCGCGCCGCGGTGTAGGCACCCTTCGGGTTGTCCGGGTTCGACGGCACCGTCTCCTTACCGTCGGACATCAAGACGATGCGCGCCGGAGGTGGCTTGTCGCCGCCGCCGATGACAGCACCCACGGTGGCGATGGCCTGTAGCGCCGTGAAGATGCCCTCGCCGGTCGCGGTGCGATCGGCGAGCTGCAGGTTGTCCAGGGCATTGACGGTGGCGTCGCGGTTGGTGGTCGGCGAGACCAGCACGGTGGCGGTACCGGCGTAGGCGATAAGACCCAAGTTGATACCCGGGGTCAGATTGCGTGCGAATTCCTTGCCGGCTTCCTTCGCGGCACCCAAACGGTTGGGTGCCACATCGGTCGACTCCATGGAGCGCGAGACATCGATGACGAGCATCACGACCGCACGGTTACGCGGAATCCGCACATCGTGCGTCGGACCGGCCAGCGCGATGGTCAGCACCATCAACCCCACCACCAATAATGCCGTCGCCGCATGGCGCCACGTTCGGGGACGCGTGGGCGCCACCGAGTCCAACAGCTCGGTATTCGCGAACCGCAGTACCCGCTTCTGCCGCAGGTATTGGGCCACCACATACAGGGCGATCAGGGCTGCCACCAACAGCAGCACCAGGAAGAACCACGGATGGGCGAAGCCCGTCAGGGTCATCGGCCCGAAGAACGGAACGTCGTTCATCGAGTCCCCGCCCCCGTTCCGGCCACCGCGCCGCGGCGTTGTTGCGAGACGAATCTCACGATGTCGCTGATCCAGTCACGGTCGGTCCGCAGGCTCAAAAGCGGTGCACCGCAACGACGTAATGTGCGTGCCACCTCTTCATGATGCCTTGCCGCCGCCTGCTGGAAATCCCGGCGCAAGTTCTCGTCGATCCGGTACTCCTTGGTGATGCCGGTCTCGGCGTCCTGAAGCAGCACCTCGCCTACGTCCGGTAGCTCCACATCACGCGGGTCCAGCACCTCGATGCCCAGCACCTCGTGCCGGCCTCCGATCGCACGTAGCGGCCGCATCCAGTTGATCGGGCCCAGGAAATCGCTGATGATCACGGCCATCCCGCGCCGGCGCTCCGGGCGGCGCAACGCGTCAATGGCAACCGACAGATCACCACGCACCCCCTGAGGGGCCTTGGGCATGGTCGCGATGCTGCGCAGGATGTCCTGTTCGTGGGCGCGACCGGAGCGTGCGGGCAACCGCACGATCTTGTCTCCGTTCGCGATGATCGCGCCCAGCCGATTACCTCCGCCGCTGTTGAGGAAGATGATCGCCGCGGCGGCAGCCACCGCGAGATCGCGCTTCTCACAGTTGGTGGTGCCGAAGTCCAGACTCGCCGACATGTCGACCACCAGCCACGTCTCCAGCTCGCGGTCGGCGATCATCTGGCGGACATGCGGGCTGGTGGTCCGGGCCGTCACCGACCAGTCCATCCGCCGCACGTCGTCACCGGGTTGATACAGCCGCGACTCCCCCGGCTCTGATCCCGGACCGGGGATCAGACCGAGATGGTTGCCGTGCAACACCCCGTCAAGCTTGCGACGGATCTTCAGTTCCAGAGTCCGCAGTGCCGCCGACAGCTGCGGATCACGGATCTCGCCACGACGCAGCGACGGGATGTCTACCGGCCGGCCGGAGGCCGGACTTGGCGTGCTCACCTGGGTGCGGCGTTATGGGCGGCCGGGACCGGGTTATTGGTCCCAACCATCGCCGGCGGCACCGAATTTCCTTGCTGCGGAACAGCATTCACCTGCGGCAGGCCTACCGTCTGCAGAATTCGGTTGATCGCCGTGTCGGCGGAAACCTCGTCGGCAAGCGCGTCGTAGCTCATCACCAGACGGTGACGGAGTACGTCCGGGATCACCTCGATGACGTCCTGCGGAATGACGTAGTCACGCCCACGCACCAGTGCCAGTGCGCGTGCCGAGGCGATGATGCCCAGCGAAGCACGGGGGCTGGCACCGTAGGAGATCCAGTTGGCGACATCGCCGAGACCGAACTGAGCCGGATTGCGGGTGGCCGCGATGACCCTGACCACGTAGTCGACCAGGGCGTGGTGCACGAAATTATTGGCCGCCAGGTCCTGCAGGCGCAGCAGCGCCTCGGACGACAGGATCTGCTTGGGCTCCGGGGGCGTGACACCCATCCGGTAGATGATCTCGCGTTCCTCTTCGACCGTCGGGTAATCGACGTTGATCTTGAACAGGAAGCGGTCGCGCTGAGCTTCCGGCAGCGGATACACGCCCTCGTTCTCGATCGGGTTCTGCGTCGCCATCACCAGGAACGGCTTGGGCAGGTGATAGTCCTTGCCGCCGATGGAGATCTTGCGCTCGGCCATGACCTCCAGCAGTGCCGACTGCACCTTGGCGGGCGCACGGTTGATCTCGTCGGCCAGTAGGAAGTTCGCAACCACCGGGCCCAGCTCGGTATCGAACTCCTCGCGGCCCTGGCGGTAGATGCGGGTACCGATGATGTCGGTGGGCACCAGGTCGGGGGTGAACTGGATACGCGAGAACGTGCCGCCCACCACCTTCGCGAAGGTTTCCACCGCGAGCGTCTTGGCAACGCCGGGCACACCCTCGAGCAACACGTGCCCCTTGGCAAGCAAGCCGACCAGAATTCGCTCGACCAGACGGTCCTGGCCCACGATGATGCGCTTTACCTCGAAAATGGCACGCTCGAGGTTCTGCACCTCAGCGGCCAGGGCCGGTGACGTCGCACCCTGCGGGGCGTGCGGCGCGGAGCCGGCGCTTCCGCCGGTGTACCCGGCACCTCCCCCTGGTTGCCCTGGTGATGACATCAACTTCCCTCCGGCTCTGCCTGACGATTCCATGCTTTTTCGGTGGCTTCTTGGTGGCCCTGTCCATACGGGCGACACCCAACCCTGGGCGGCGCCTTCGGTCCACTATTCCAGCATCCCGGGGTTTGGTCCACGTACCCGTTCGCTGGCGCGCCCTTCTAGCTCACCCGAAGGATCAGAAGAGCTACCACGCGATGATACGAACGGCGTAAGGAGTCATGCCGCCCGTGCGCACCGGGGACACGGTCACCTTGCCCGCACTGCCGCTGGCCTCCAGCATCTGGCCATTGCCGAGGTAGATCACCACGTGCTGAGAACCGCCGGGACCGTAGAACAGAAGGTCACCACGTTTTGCCTGCGCGACCGGGACCTTTTGGCCGGCGTTGTACTGGTCTCCCGAGTACTTCGGCAGCTTCACTCCCGCGGCCGCGTACGAAAACATGGTGAACCCGGAGCAGTCGTAGCCGACCTTGCCCGAGTCATAGTCGACACCACCGCTGGGCCCGCGCACGGTGCCACCGCCCCAGGAGTACGGCACCCCGAGTTGGGTCCCGCCACGCTGAATCACGCGCTCCACGGCGGCACGGCCGTAGACCAGCGGGCGCCCCGCGCCCGCGGACGCGCTGTTTCCACCGATCCCCAGCGCTCCCAACGCGGTCTGACCGACCCCCATCACGCCGTTCATGATCTTTGCGGGATCCGCGCCCTGGCTCGGGCCGGCGAAGGGCAGCGTGGGGTCGTATTGGCCGCCGGTCGGGTTCAGTCCGAGAGCGTTGAGGAAGGCGGTACCGACATTGGGACCGAGCGGGTTATCGTCGGCCGCGGCCCGCGGGACACCCATGAACAACACCAGTGCGATGGCAATAGTCACTGCGATGGCCGACCGTAATAGGAAGAGCCCCTGCACTTTTAGCACCTTTGCCGCCTTCACCACTTCTACCACTCAATCATCCGGGTTACATAGGGCGTCATGCCACTGGTGCGGACCGGCGACACCTTGACCACATCGCCGGTGTTCGGCGCTTCAAGCATCTGACCGTTGCCCAGGTACAGCGCAACGTGCTGACTTGCGTTGGGGCCGTAGAAGATCATGTCGCCACGCTTCATCTGTGCGCTGGGAACCTTGCGCCCGGAGTTGTACTGGTATCCGGTGTAGTGCCGCAGCCTGATGCCGACCGCGGCGAAGCCGTACATCATCAGCCCGGAGCAGTCATAGCCGACAGTTCCTGCACCGGAATCGATTCCACGAGTAGGGCCGTTATAGGAGCCACCGCCCCAGGAATACGGCGTGCCCATGGCACTACCGGCGCGGGCGATGACGCGCTCCACGTTCTCGCGGCCATAGACCTTGGGGAGGTACTCGCCGCCCTCGCCCGAAGCCGCCGCCGCCGGGGCGGCCTTCGGGCAGAAGATGCCGATCACACCGCACACCGCTGATTGCCCGACATTGGCCGCGGTATTGCCGATCCCCAAGACCATGTTGATGGTCTGCGTCGGGTCGGTGGGCACGTTGGCACTGGCGATCATCGGGAGGGTGGTGTCCCACTGGCCGCCGGAGGAGACCGGCGCGGGGCCCTCGGTCCATTCATTGCCATTGCCGGCGATCGCAGCACTCGGGTTGATCACCCGGGCGGTCGCGGTCGAGGCGGCATAGGCCGGGCCGCGCGCCGCCGCGAGCTGCGCCTCCGCACTCTTCTTCTTGGCCGTCAGGTCCGCGGCGACGCCACGCTGGGCCTCCAGCTTCTTCTGCACGTCCTTCATCGCGGACACCAGATCGTCTTGTTGCTGTTGGGCATCCGCGGCCGCCTGGTCGGCCTTCTCCTGGATGGCCCGGGCCTGCGATTGCTTGTTGACCTGCTCGGTACGCGCCCGGCGCAGATTGTCCATGACCGTCTGCGAGCTCGCTTCGACACTCTTGGTCACGGAGGCCAGACGCACCACGTCATCAGGATTGGTCGCGGTCAGATATGAGGTGGACGGGCCCGCCATATAGGTGGCCGCGGCCATCCGATCGAACTTGCCCTGAGCCTCCTCGATGGCACCGTTGGCGGCGTCGACGGCGCGCTGCCCCTCGGCGACCTGCGCGGCGGCACTGGCGGCGTTATCACGCGCGGCCTGCAGATCGACCAGCCCCTTGTTGATGGACTCTTGCTGGGTCTGCACATCGGCGGTCAGTTGTTCGATCTGCTGGTTCGTGTCGGCCAGCTGCGTGATCAACGAGGCCATGTCGTTCGGCTCGGCGGACGTTACTGCGACAGTCGTGGGAAACATCATCAGCCCGGCGACCAGTAGCGGCGGCACCATCAGTGCAGTTGCCACGGTTCGTTTGCCCCGCACCGCGAAACGGTCATTCACTGTCCGCTTCATCGCGTCTGCCGTCTCCCTATTCCTGCCAAGTCTCTGCACTGGTCGAGCCTTCTCGGTCATTAGCGGCCCTTCCCCGACACGCTCCCAGTTGTCACATAAGACGCACTAACAACATTGGCGCCACTTGCACCGTACGTCACTTTTGCAACTAATGAAACTTTAGTCACAAATTACAGATGTGTAATTAATTGCCCACTGGCGGACAATTACAGAGATGTCATCCGACGGTTAATTGACGCGAATTGAAAAGCGGCAGTTCATCCGGGTTCTATAGTGCGCGCGGCTATTTCGCGACGAAACCTGGTGTGCGAATGGTTTGCAAACCGTTACTTAACCGAGTCATTCGCCAAGCGGCCGCGAACGAGTGCAATTCCGGCGCAGGCCGCCGCGACCAGCACGACGAGCACAATGGTCAACGCGGTCCATGAGAAGTGCTCACGTCCCAGCTCGTCCACGAAGTTGTTGGCCGACAGGACCGGGTTGCCGGTCTTTGCGACATCCTGCCCCGCCTCCAGCGTCACCCTGTCGTACTTGGCGCTGTAGGTGCCGGCGTAGGAGGGGCTGATGACCAGGATCGTCGAGTCCGGATGGTCCTTGCCGATCTCGGTCGCGATATCGCGCAACGGGGTGTCAATCCAGGGATTGCCAGGAAGAGCGACGACCTTCAGGTCGATGTCCTTGGCATGCGCCTTGGCGACGACTTCCTTCAGCCCGGGAACGTCAGCCGCCGCGGCCGCGACGCCGTCCTCGTTGACGTCCGCGCGCGCCATCTGCAGACACTTGGCCGACCAGCCCACGGGGTCGGTTCCCGCGGTCTGTATCGACACGCCCACCGCCTGGCACAGTTCGGCGGGAATGAAGGTCGGCAGGTGCTGCGGCGTCACGCGACCAATCTAACCCCCGGCGAGCGCCGCGTTGCGCACCCGGACACGCCGTATTTGACGTGCATAACGACGCCTTCCCCCCGGGGTGGCGGATGCCACGACGGGAATGGCGGGTGAAATTTGTGCATCCCCCTTATTACGGGACAAGCGTACTGTTAGACTAGCGATGGAAGGCAGCCATCTGTGGTGGCGCCTCCGGAACCCCGCCTGGCACAGCCCGCCGGCGGGTGGCCTTCGAGCTTTGGAGCTGATGTGACTAGCAGTCCTAACAAGACGGAATCGGTGAATTCCTTCGGCGCGCGCGGCACTCTGCAGGTTGGCGACGAGTCGTACGAGATCTTCCGACTCAACGCCGTACCGGGTACCGAGAAACTGCCCTACAGCCTGAAGGTGTTGGCAGAGAACCTATTACGCACCGAAGACGGCGCGAACATCACCAAGGACCATGTCCTGGCGCTGGCCAACTGGGATCCCTCGGCCGAGCCGAGCGTGGAAATCCAGTTCACCCCGGCCCGCGTGGTCATGCAGGACTTCACCGGTGTGCCCTGCGTGGTCGACCTGGCCACCATGCGTGAAGCGGTCGCCGCCCTCGGTGGCGATCCGGACAAGGTGAACCCGCTGTCCCCCGCCGAGATGGTCATCGACCACTCGGTGATCCTGGACGTCTTCGGCACGGCCGACGCCTTCGAGCGCAACGTCGAACTCGAATACGAGCGCAACGCCGAGCGCTATCAGTTCTTGCGTTGGGGCCAGGGCGCTTTCGACGACTTCAAGGTCGTCCCGCCGGGCACCGGCATCGTGCACCAGGTCAACATCGAGTACCTGGCCCGCACCGTGATGGTGCGCAACGGCCAGGCCTACCCCGACACCTGTGTGGGCACGGACTCGCACACCACCATGGTCAACGGCCTGGGCGTGCTCGGCTGGGGAGTCGGGGGTATCGAGGCCGAGGCAGCCATGCTGGGCCAGCCGGTCTCCATGCTCATCCCGCGCGTCGTCGGCTTCAAGCTCACCGGCGAGATCCAACCGGGTGTGACCGCCACCGACGTGGTGCTGACCGTCACCGACATGCTGCGCAAGCACGGCGTGGTGGGCAAGTTCGTCGAGTTCTACGGCAAGGGTGTGGCCGAGGTACCGCTGGCCAACCGCGCCACGCTGGGCAACATGAGCCCGGAATTCGGTTCTACCGCAGCGATCTTCCCGATCGACGACGAGACCATCAACTACCTGCGTCTGACCGGTCGCGACGAGGCACAGCTGGCGCTCGTCGAGGCCTACGCACGTGAGCAGGGCATGTGGCACGACGCCGATCACGAGCCTGCTTTCTCGGAGTACCTCGAGCTGGACCTGTCCACCGTCGTCCCGTCGATCTCCGGACCCAAGCGTCCGCAGGACCGCATCGAGCTGTCCGATGCCAAGAACGCGTTCCGCAAGGACATCCACAACTACGTCGAGGAAAACCACCCGGCGCCGCACACGAACCTCGATGAGGCCGTTGAGGAGTCATTCCCGGCAAGCGACTCCGCGGTGCTGTCCTTCGCCGAGGATGACGCCGTCATCCCGTCGGCAGCCAATGGCGGCGAGGGTCGCCCGTCCAAGCCGGTCAAGGTGACGTCCGCCGAGCGCGGCAACTTCGTGTTGGACCACGGCGCGGTGGTGGTCGCGGGCATCACGTCCTGCACCAACACCTCCAACCCGTCGGTCATGCTGGGCGCCGCCCTGCTGGCCAAGAAGGCCGTCGAGAAGGGCCTGACCACCAAGCCATGGGTCAAGACCAACATGGCCCCCGGGTCGCAGGTCGTCACCGACTACTACAACAAGGCCGGTCTGTGGCCGTACCTGGAGAAGCTGGGCTACTACCTGGGCGGCTACGGCTGCACCACGTGCATCGGTAACACCGGCCCGCTGCCCGACGAGATCTCCAAGGCCATCAACGACAACGACCTCTCCGTGACCGCGGTCCTCTCCGGTAACCGCAACTTCGAGGGCCGCATCTCCCCCGACGTCAAGATGAACTACCTGGCCTCCCCGCCGCTGGTCATCGCCTACGGCATCGCCGGAACCATGGACTTCGACTTCGAGACCGATCCCCTGGGCAAGGATCACGACGGCAATGACGTCTTCTTGAAGGACATCTGGCCCAGCGCCTCGGAGATCGAAGAGACCATCGCCTCGTCGATCAACCGTGAGATGTTCACCAGCTCCTACGCCGATGTCTTCAAGGGCGACGAGCGCTGGCGCGGGCTGCCCACCCCGGAGGGCAACACCTTTGCGTGGAGCGACGATTCGACATACGTGCGCAAGGCGCCCTACTTCGATGGCATGCCGCTGGAGCCCACGCCGGTCACCGACATCAAGGGTGCGCGTGTGCTGGCCCTGCTCGGCGACTCGGTGACCACCGACCACATCTCGCCGGCCGGTTCCATCAAGTCGGGCACCCCCGCCGCGCAGTACCTCGACGAGCACGGTGTGGAGCGCAAGGATTACAACTCGCTGGGCTCACGCCGCGGCAACCACGAAGTGATGGTGCGCGGCACCTTCGCGAACATCCGCCTGCGCAACCAGCTGCTCGACGACGTCTCGGGTGGATACACTCGCGACTTCACCCAGGATGGCGGACCACAGTCGTTCATCTACGACGCGTCGGTGAATTACCAGAAGGCCGGTATCCCCCTGGTGGTGCTGGGCGGTAAAGAGTACGGATCAGGCTCGTCCAGGGACTGGGCGGCAAAGGGCACGCGTCTGCTGGGCGTCAAGGCCGTCATCACCGAGTCGTTCGAGCGCATTCACCGGTCGAATCTCATTGGTATGGGTGTCGTCCCGCTGCAGTTCCCGGCCGGAGAGTCCGCGGCCTCGCTGAAGCTGGACGGCACCGAGACCTACGACATCAGCGGAATCGAGAAGCTCAACGAGGGCTCGACGCCGAAGACCGTGCAGGTGACCGCTACCCGCGAAAACGGCGAGACGGTTCAGTTCGACGCCGTGGTCCGGATCGACACCCCCGGTGAGGCCGACTACTACCGCAACGGCGGCATCCTGCAGTACGTGCTGCGGAACATGCTGGCCGGTTAACCCCGGCCAGGACTAGGGGCCAACACAGTGCCGCGCGTTAGCGAGGATCACCTCGCGGCTCGTCGCCGCCAGATCCTCGATGGCGCGCGGCGCTGTTTTGCCGAGTACGGCTATGACGGCGCCACGGTGCGCCGTCTTGAGCACACCATCGGCATGTCGCGGGGCGCGATCTTCCATCACTTCCGCGACAAGGACACCCTGTTCTTCGCGCTCGCGCGCGAGGACGCCGAACGGATGGCGAATGTGGCCAGCCGTGAGGGTCTGGTGCAGGTGATGCGGGACATGCTCGCCGATCCGAGTCAATTCGATTGGCTGGCAACCCGTTTGGAGATCGCCCGGAAGCTGCGCAACGATCCGGAGTTTCGGCGGGGCTGGAACCAGCGTTCCGAAGAGCTCAACACCGCTACCTTGGCGCGGCTACAGCGCCAGAAAAAGGCGGGCAGACTGCGTGAAGACGTGCCCAGCGAAGTCATCCTGGGTTATCTCGACCTGGTGCTCGACGGTCTGGTGGCCCGCCTGGCCGCCGGCGAATCGACAGAGAGCCTCAGCCGGGTGCTGGATCTCGTGGAGGACTCGGTGCGACGTGCCGATCACGCCTGACACCAAGGACTGGACCTGGGTCCTGGAGAGCCGTTGCGGTGAGTGCGGATTCGATCCGGCCGCAACATCATTCGATCAGATACCACACATCGTCCGGGAGAATCTGGCGGCCTGGCAATCAGTGCTGGCCGGCCCCGACGTGCACCTGCGCCCCGACGAGCAGACCTGGTCGGCACTGGAGTACGGCGCGCATGTCCGCGATGTGTTCCGCATCTTCCTGACACGGCTGCGGCTCATGTTGGCCGAGGACGACCCGCTGTTCGAGAATTGGGACCAGGACAAGACTGCGCTCGAGGACCGCTACGCCGAACAAGACCCCGCGACAGTTACCGACGAGCTTGCCGCGGCCGGTGAAGCCGTCGCCGCCGCATTTGCCGCGGTGCCGCTCAGCGCGTTACAGCGGCGCGGAAGGCGAAGCAATGGCTCGGTTTTCACCGTCACCACGCTCGGGCTGTACTTCGTGCACGACCCGGTGCACCATCTCAACGATGTTTCCCGCCCGGCCGCGGATTAGTGCGGGAAGTCGATCACCGCGCGTGCGGGCGTATCGGCGACATAGACCACCGGGCATTTCGATGCGTGCGCAGCGACCTTCCATGCCAGCACGCCATTGCGGTCTTTGAAGATGTCGGGGTCTTGCATGAGGCGGGCCGATCGCACCACCGGTGAGCCGGGCGGCGCCCCGAGGTCATCGGGCTGCGGAAAGGACTTGACCCGTTGGTTCTCCGGGCGGTCGAAGCTGCCCATCACCGTGTCGTGCGCCGCGGCGCCACGGAACGCCACCGCGTATCCCCCATCCACGGGCGTGACGGAAAACGGCGGTGCCTGCCAGTAGGTCACCGGCCCCACCGGCGGTGCCAGCCTGTTCGGCCCGAAGACAAAGGTGACCCGATCTACGTCATCGAGGGTTTCGATGCGCACATCGTGCAGGATGTTGGCGTAGTTCTCGGCACCGCCGTCGGTCAGGGTGGGGCAGGCGGGCGCGGCCCCTGCCTGCGGGACAGGCACCAACGAGCCGACTACTAGTACAAGCGGTACCAGGTATCGATACATGAGTAGCGAATGTACGGCGTCCGCCACGAAATTGTCGGCATTCGGCTGCGTCTTGTCCGCGGTGGTCAAGCCCGAGCCGGCACGTGGTGACCCGTCACAAATACCGTTAGTGCGGCAGATCCACCACAAGCCGTGGCGGGTTGGTCAGGGTGCTCACTTGGGGACAGCGCTGCTTGTTCAGCCCCAGCGCCCACCTGACCTTGCCTTCGAAATCCTCACCTTGCTTGGCCTCCGCAAGAACCGGGAAGTCCTTGGGCTTGATCTCGTTGGGCCCCGGGTAGGAGCGGATCGGTTTGTCGGCTTCGTGGGCGGCGGCGCCGTCGAAGAGCACACCGAGCAACGCATTTCCCGCGACTACGACATGGTCGCCCTTAGGCCCCGCAGACACACTCGCCGGGCTGTCCACCGAGTACTTGGGAACCACCAGCTCATCCAGCGGCACCTTGTTCTTGGGATCGGCCTTGGGGTCCGGCCCGAATTCGAAGGTGACCCTGTCGTAGTCGTCTTGCTTTCCGACTCGGACATCGCGGAGCAGCGGGGCCACGTTCTTGCCGCCGCCGCCGCTGACCGTCTCGCACGCGGTAACCCGGAAGGTCTCCGGCGCCGGCGTCGTCGTTTGCGGCAGCGCAGTCGTCGTGGCCACCGGCGACACCAGCTCGCCCAGCTGGCGTGTCTGGCCGGCACAACCGGATGCCGTCAGCGCCGTCAGCGCCAGTACTCCGATGTTCCGGATACCGCCTTGTCCTCGCATCGCACCACGGTAGCAACAATTGTCGCCCGAAAGCTCAACGGGCACACTGCGTGTCGAAAGCCAACTAGACCTTGCGGCCGCGCCGATTCGGGCCTCCGCGGCCGCGCAGGACCACGCCCGATTCCACGAGCGCGCGGTGCACGTAGCCGTACGATCGGCCCGTTTCCGCGGCGAGCGTACGAATGCTCGCCCCCTTCTCGTATCCGGCCTTCAGCTCGGCACGCTCCTCGTCGCGCGTTTTGGCCATCGCGACCTCTCTCCCGACTCCATTCCACAGCCCTGCTGGGCAGCTCGACCCGGTTGCACCATAGCGCAAATGTGATCACGCATGTGCACGAGACGCGGTAGGAGGGGAAAGAAATAGGTTAGGCCAGCTCGATGAGGTCCCGATACTCGTCCGACCAGTAGTCCTCGGTGCCATCCGGCAACAACACTACGCGTTGCGGGTTCAGTGCCTCGGCGGCTCCGGGATCATGCGTCACCAGCACAACCGCACCGAGGTAACTGCGCAGCGCGTCCAGAACCTGCTCACGCGAGGCCGGGTCCAAGTTGTTGGTCGGCTCGTCGAGCAGCAACACATTCGCGGTCGAGGCCACCAGTCCGGCCAGAGCCAGCCGGGTCTTCTCACCGCCGGACAGCGTGCCCGCCAGCTGCTCCAGCTGGGGACCACTGAACATGAACGCGCCCAGGATTCCGCGCAGCTCCTGCTCTCCCGTATCCGGAGCGGCGTGACGGATGTTCTCCCAGACTGTCGCGTGATCGTCCAGGGTGTCGTGTTCCTGCGCGAAATATCCGAGTTTGAGACCGTGCCCCGGTTCCAACTCGCCGGCGTCGGCGGTCTCCACGCCCGCCAGCAGCCTCAGCAGCGTCGTCTTGCCGGCGCCGTTGAGTCCCAAGACCACGACCCGGGAACCACGATCGATGGCCAGATCCACCCCGGTGAAGATCTCCAGCGACCCGTAGTTCTTGGTCAGCCCCTTGGCCACCAACGGCACCCGCCCACACGCGGCCGGAGTGGGGAACTTGATGCGGGCCACCTTGTCGGCCACCCGTTCCTCGTCGAGCCCCGACAACATCTTCTCGGCGCGGCGCAACATATTCTGCGCGGCAACGGCTTTGGTGGCCTTAGCGCCCATCTTGGCCGCCTGGGTGCGCAGGGCTGACGCCTTCTTCTCCGCGTTGGCGCGCTCCCGGCGGCGGCGCTGTTCATCCAGCGACCGCGCGTCCAGATACTTCTGCCAACCCATGTTGTAAACGTCGACCTCGCCGCGTACCGCGTCCAGGAACCACACCTTGTTGACGACGTCCGCGAGCAGCTCGACGTTGTGACTGATCACCACCAGCCCGCCATCGTGATTTTGCAGAAAGCTACGCAACCAGCCGATCGAGTCCGCGTCCAGGTGGTTGGTCGGCTCATCGAGCAGCAGTGTCATGCTCGAGCCCGCGCCGCCTTCGGACGCACCGAAGAGGATCCGCGCGAGCTCGACACGGCGGCGTTGCCCGCCGGAAAGCGTCCGCAGCGGTTGAACCAGAATCCGCTCGGGCAACCCGAGACTCGAGCAGATCCGGGCGGCTTCACTCTCGGCGACATATCCGCCCAGCGAGGAGAAACGCTCCTCCAACTGCCCGTAGCGGCGCACCGCTTTATCGCGCTGGTCGTCGTCGGCCAGCTCGGCCATCAGTGTCTGCTGCTTTTCCATCTCGCTGATGATGGTGTCCAGGCCGCGCGCCGACAGCACCCGGTCACGAGCCAGCAGATCCAAATTTCCCTCTTTGGGATCCTGTGGCAGATAACCAATTTCGCCAATCCGGGACACCGAGCCGGCGTATGGTTCACCCTCGCCGGCCAGAATTCTCATCGAGGTGGTCTTGCCGGCCCCGTTACGGCCCACCAGACCGATGCGGTCACCGGGCTGAATACGTAACGCGGGGCCCGGCGCGTAGACGAGCGTGCGGGCGCCGGCGCGGACCTCGAGGTCCGTCGCGGTAATCACTACTTACTCCTTGGATGCTGGGTGCGTGCCGGGCACGTCTCAGCGCTTGTCTCTGAATTCCGCCGGCCGCTTCTCCTTGCGCGCGGCGGTGGCTTCTTCGAAGTTGTCGGTGAGTAGCCGGACATATAGCTGGCCCAGGCCCTCTTGGTGCATATGACTTTCCAGGCTAGCGGCGTCCAGCCCACTCCAAATCGTGCGCTTGGTCAACTCGATTCCCGGACGGGAGAACCCGGCGATGCGTTCCCCGATCGCGTAACACTCTTCCAGCAGCGACTCGGACGCCACCTTCCGGGATACCAATCCGATGCGTTCGGCCTCGTCGGCGTCGACGTCGCGGCCGGTCAACATGATGTCAGAGGCGCGCGAGGTGCCGATGGCGCGGGGCAGCAGATAGCTCAGACCCAGTTCGCTGGCGGTCAACCCGTTGTTGATTCCGGCCGCCCGGAAGTACGCGTCCTGCGAGGCCACCCGGACGTCGCACGCCAGCGCCAGGCATAGTCCGCCGCCGATGGCCGCACCGTTGATGGCCGCGATCACCGGCTGATGCATGCGGCGCAGCGTGAGGATCACCTCGTCGAGCAGTTCCATGGAACGCAACGCGATGGTGGGCTGGGTCAGTCCGCCGATATGCGGAATGGGGCCGGCCGACTTCTGGTCGGCGCCCGAACAAAAGCCCTTACCGGCGCCCGTGATCACGACGGCGCGCACGTCATTGTCGTGGCTGATATCGACGAGCATCTGCTTGAAAGGCAGCATCACGTCGAACGCCATGGCATTCATCCGCTCGGGCCGGTTCAGGGTGACCAGGGCAATTTCCGGACGCGGACGGTCCACCAGGACGAAACTCATGAATCCATATAACCGACCGCGCCGGGCTGCACCAAATCGCTGTGCCGCCGCACGTGCGGCCATGCCATACGGAGCGGTCAGCCGGCCCGGACCGGATTCTCGGCGCCGCTGCCGAGAACGGCAGACCGCTCGGCGGCCGATTGGTCGGACCGGCGGACAAACCGTTGCAGCAGGGTTACCGCGCTGGCAATGGAGACGATCAGAAGGGTGGGGCCGATCGCGACGATCAGAAGCTGCGACACGTCGACCGACAACGTGAAGATCAGGAAGACGGCCAACACCGGAAACATGCCGCAGAGCAGGCCCAGCCACAGGCAGATGCGTGTGTGCAGTGCGTGCCAGTCCGCGACATCCCGCTCCGTCCAGCCACGGCCCGCCAGTGCTCCATCGGCAAGCTTCGGCGAGATGGCGCTCGCGAACTTTTTGGATGCAGGCTTGCGCAGCAGCGCACTGACGACCAGGGACCATACGATCATGGAAACCGGGATGAGCTCGGTGACCTGCACAATGCGGGGGTTCTTGGTGGTGAATGCGACCGTCAGCGAGCACGCGGCCGCGACGATCACCAACCCGTTCACCGGCTCGAACTTGCGTTTGATCACCATGTTCAAGATTCCCTGCAGGACGGCGGTGATGATCGCGCCCGCGAGCGCGAGGTAAGGCGTTACCCCGAACGCGCGAAGGGCGTAGTACGCGATAAGCGGCGGAAGGGTGTTTATCGCGGTGGTCTTGACGTACTCCCGCAGGCTGGTCGGCGCGTCCACACCTTCCGAGAGAGGTGTTTCGCCGTCGACTGGAACATGACTACCCACGGTAAGTAAGCGTAGCCTACACTTACTTACCGTGGGTGGCTCCGCGCTTGGTTAAGCCTCTTGCTCGCGTAGCGCCGCCTCGACGTCCAGGTCCCTCACCTGCTGTACCAAATCGGCCAACGACGCCGGAGGCAACGCGCCCGCCTGGTTGAAGACCAACTGCCCCTGCTTGAACGCCATCAGCGTGGGAATCGAGCGGATATTCGCCGCCGACGCCAGAGCCTGTTCGGCCTCGGTGTCCACCTTGGCGTGCACCACATCGGGGTTGGCTTCCGACGACGCTTCGAAGACCGGGCCGAACTGACGGCACGGTCCACACCAGGACGCCCAGAAGTCGACCAGCACGATGTCGTTGTCGTGGATCAGGTCATTGAACGCGTCAGCGGTGATGTCACGTGTTGCCATGTAGTCCTCAACGTTGCCGGAGTGCGCGATGTTCCGCCGGCGGTCAGTAGAGCGCCGACAGTGCCTTGCCGATATTGAATCCGACGAATTCGCCCTGCCTGCCGGACCGCAGCTTGTTCACCCACTCCGGGTCCGACAACAGCGCCCGTCCGACCGCGATGACGTCGAACTCGTTATCGGCGAATTGACGCAGCACCGCCTCGACAGGTGCAGGTTCGATATCGCGCACCTCCGAAGGTTTGAACTCCGTCTGCAACCCGACCGAGCCAACGGCGACGGCCGGCAGGCCGGTGAGTCGTTTGGTCCAGCCCGCCAGGCTCAACTCTCCGTCGGCGCCCGCCAGCTCCGGGAACGCGGGCACATAGTGCCGACGGGTGGACGGATGAAAGACGTCCACACCCGCATCCACGAGGGGCGCCAGCAGGCCTTCCAGTTCCGCGGGGCTGTCGGCCAGCGTCGCGGTGTAATCGGCCTGCTTCCACTGCGAAAACCGGTACAGGATAGGGAAATCCGGCCCCACAGCGGCACGTACCGCACGCACCACCTCCACCGGGAACCGCAACCGCTGCGCTGCCGAGCCACCGTAGCCGTCGGCGCGAACGTTGGTCCGCTCCCACAGGAACTGGTCGAGCAGGTAGCCGTGGGCACCGTGCAGTTCGACCGCGTCGAACCCGGCGGCCTTGGCGTTGCGGGCGGCCTCCGCGTACTGCCCCGCAAGCGGGGCGAGCTCACCGGTCTGCAACGCGCGCCCGCGGGGCGACGCGTCACCGGCCAAACCCGACGGGCTCACCGACTCCACCCCGGGGTTGAACTCCGGATCGACACCGCGCTCCACACCCTGATGCCAGAGCTGTGCGGCGATCACCGATCCCTCCCCATGCACCGCATCGGTGACGGCCGACCACCCCGCCAGCGAATCAGCACCGGCCAGCCGCGGCACATTCGACTGCCCACCGGCGGCATCATGCGGGATGAAGACGCCCTCGGTGATGATGAGGCCGACACCACCAGCCGCGCGACGCCGATAGTAGGCGGCCACATTCTCTCCCGGCACACCACCGGGCGAGGCCGACCGCGTCATCGGCGCCATCGCGAATCGGTTGGGCGATGTCATCGATTTGACAGCGAAGGGCTCGAAAAGGGGCGCTACGTCTGGTCTCACGTCGGTCACGAGGTGTCAAACTACGCCGTCACCGCATCCATTCCAGATAACGTGGTCAACCATGTCACCAAACCTCAGGCCCCGGCCCGCGTTCCTGGTGATCGCCAGCGCGGTCCTGTTGTCGAGCACGGCATGCGGCGGGTCCCAGGACAAACCCACGGTGTCATCCCCCGGCCCCGCTTCGACCACTGTGACACGTCACGCCGGCGGGCATGACCGGGCCGGCGGGCTCATCTCGGCGGTAAGCGGGCACACCGTGCAAGTGGCTACGCCCGACGGCGGCACCGCAGATATCGACTTCAACACCATGACCAAACTCACCGAGGTGCGGCCGGGAGAGCTTTCCGATGTGGTGGTCGGCAGCTGCGTGAGCGTACTGTCGGCGCCCAGCGCGGATACCGACGACGTCACCGCGCAGCGGGTACTGATCAGTGCCGCCGAGGACAACAAGTGCGCCGCCGACACACCACCCGGCGGTGCGCCACCTCCCGGCATACCCCAGACACCGCCTCTCCCGGGGCCGGAGGGGCCGCCACCGGGCGCGCCGGCCCCATTCGGCGGGCCGAATGTGCAGGGCGGGGTCGCCTCCGTCAACGGCAACACCATTGTGGTGACCAACACCAACCCGAGCGCGGGGTCGGCGATACAGACCAATGTCACGGTGAACGACGACACCAAGTACGACAAACGCCAGCCCGCAGAGGCCATCGCCATCACCGCCGGCAAATGCGCTGACGCCCGGGGCACCAAGGACGGCCAGGGCGTACTGCAGGCCACCAAGATCGACCTCGGTCCCGCCGTCGATGAGAGGTGCGGACCGCCACTACGGTGAATACGTATGGATATCCGCCATGCGAAGCCGTCCGATCATTCGGCCATCAAAGACGCCATCCCGCAGTGGTGGTCGGGTTCACGCACCCCTGCACAGGCACGCGAGCTCAGCCTGTTGGTGCCCCCGCTGTTTCTTCAGCATTTCGGCTCCACCAGTTGGGTGGCCGAAGACGGGGGCACATTGGCAGGGTTCCTGATCGGGTTTCATTCGGCAGATCACGGCGATCAGGCGTACATACATTTCGTCGGCGTCGACCCCGCACACCGCGGCCAAGGGGTGGGACGCCACCTCTACGACCTGTTTTTCACGCAGGCTCGAGATGCCGGGCGCAGCGTCGTCAAAGCGATCACCTCACCACGCAACACCGCATCAATCCGGTATCACGCCGCGCTCGGATTCGTACTGCAACCGGGAGACAAGGAAGTCGGAGGCGTACCGGTCCACACCGATTACGACGGACCCGGAGAGGATCGCGTCTGTTTCATCCGGCGGATCGCGTGAGGCGGCACGCCATGACATCCACAGCAACTTCGCACACGGGCCGGAGCCCGACCCCAGCCGCGGTAAGCACGCTGAGTTGTCCCATTCGCCGATCACGGAGAGCATCAATGACCCCCACCCAGACACTTGCCCAACCACGATTCGCCCGCGGGGCGCTGCTGGCATTCGCCGGCCTGACAGCATTCTCGGTGGCGGCGTGCGGCACGCACGGCGACACCAATGCCGCCTCGACACGTTCATCGGCGCCCACCACATCGTCGTCGGCCCCCCACGGCGAGCACAACGAGAAGGGCCACGTCAGCGGCCTCATCGTGTCGGTGTCGGGTAACAGCGTCGAAGTGACCAAGCAGAACGGCAACGCGACCGTCAGCTTCGGTCAATCGACGAAAGTCTCCGAGATCTTCGCGGCGCAGCTATCGGATGTCACGGCGGGCAGCTGCATCGCCGCTATGACACCACCGGACTCCAACCCGCCAACCGCCCGTCGCGTCATGATGTGGCCGTCCGCGGACGGTAGTTGTGTGCGCGAACATCCGAAGGAACAGCAGTCCACCTCTCCCGCCCCGACGTCCGGCAAGCGCCCCGAGCATGAGGGCATTCGCGGCACCGTGGCCTCGGTCAGTGGAAACGCCATCACGGTGACCGGTACGGATCCGAACGGCACAGCCACCGGCCCCACCACCGTGACCGTCAACAACGACACAACGTATGCCAAACGGGCCCCGGTGGATCAAAATGCGATCGCCACGGGCAAGTGCATGGCCGCGCACGGCACCGACGACGCGTCCGGAAACCTGCAAGCCACGTCGATCACGCTGCGTGCGGCGCGGGACGGCTCATGCGATGGCGGCGGCCACGAAGGCCATCACCAGCGCTAGACGGTGAAGCCGAGGGCCCGGAGCTGCTCCCGACCATCGTCGGTGATCTTGTCCGGGCCCCACGGCGGCACCCAGACCCAGTTGATCTTGATCTCTTTGACAAGTCCCGCGCCGACGAGGGCGTTACGCGACTGGTCCTCGATCACATCGGTGAGCGGACATGCCGCCGACGTGAGGGTCATGTCGATGACCGCGACCTTGCCGCTCTCGCTCTCCTCGACATTCAGCCCGTACACCAGGCCCAGATCGACCACGTTGATACCGAGCTCTGGGTCGACGACATCGCGCATCGCCTCCTCGACATCTTCGAGAAGCTTTACTTCCTCTGATACCTCGGTCATCGCTTCACCTCGTGATGTTCTATTGCCTGTACCAACGCATCCTTGAACGCCATCCATCCTAGGAGCGCGCACTTGACGCGGGCCGGATAGCGCGAAACACCGGCGAAGGCAATGCCATCGCCGATGACGTCCTCGTCGCCGTCGATGGTCCCGCGCGACGAGATCATCTCGTTGAATGAGGCCACCGTTTTCAGTGCCTCGTCCACTGTCAACCCGATCACCTGATCGGTCAGCACCGACGTGGCGGCCTGGCTGATCGAGCAACCCTGACCGTCATAGGACACGTCGGCGATCTTGTTGTCCTGCACAAAGACCCGCAGCGTCACCTCGTCGCCGCAGGTGGGATTCACATGGTGTACCTCGGCCGCGAACGGCTCACGCAGCCCGCGATGGTGCGGATGCTTGTAGTGATCCAGGATGACTTCCTGGTACATCTGCTCCAGACGCATTATGAAAAGAACTCCTGTGCGCGGCGAACACCGGCGGTCAGCCGATCGACCTCGTCCAGGGTGTTGTACACCGCGAAAGATGCGCGGGCGCTGGCCGCTATGCCGAATCGACGGTGCAGCGGCCACGCACAATGATGGCCGACCCGCACCGCGACGCCCTCGTCGTCGAGCACCTGTCCTAGGTCGTGCGCGTGAATACCGTCCACCACGAAGGAGACCGCCCCACCGCGATCGAGGTTGTCCGTGGGGCCGATGATGCGGACGCCCTCGATGCCGGCAAGCCCGGCGAGCGCCGCGGACACCAACTGATGTTCGTGTGCGGCAACGGCTTCCATACCCACCGCATTGAGATAATCGACGGCCGCGCCCAGGCCCACCACCTGGGAGGTCATCGGCACACCTGCCTCAAATCGTTGAGGCGGCGGTGCATAGGTGCTGACCTCCATGGTCACCGTCTCGATCATGGAGCCGCCGGTGATGAACGGGGGCATAGCCTCCAGCAGCGCACGCCGGCCATACAACACCCCCACCCCGGAGGGGCCAAGCATCTTGTGTCCGGAGAACGCCGCGTAGTCCACCCCCAGCTCCCGGAAGTTCACCGACATGTGCGGGACGGACTGGCAGGCATCGAGAACCACCAGGGCGCCAACGGCCTTCGCACGTCGCACCAGTTCTGCCACTGGCGCGACGGCACCCGTCACATTCGACTGATGGGTGAATGCGACAACCTTGACCGCTTCGGTGAGTTCCAGCGAGTCGACATCAATACGGCCATCGTCAGTCACGCCAAACCACCTCAGGGTGGCGCCGGTGCGGCGGCAGAGTTCCTGCCACGGAACCAGATTCGCGTGATGCTCGAGTTCGGTGACGACGATCTCATCGCCCGGTCCCACCGCACGATCGAACCTGTTGTCACCGAGGGTGTAGGCCACCAGGTTCAGCGATTCGGTCGCGTTCTTGGTGAACACGATCTCGCCGTCGTCGACACCCACGAACCGGGCAATCGCATTGCGCGCGCCCTCGTAGGCGTCCGTCGCTTCCTCCGCCAGCTGATGTGCGCCGCGGTGCACGGCCGCATTGCGCTCGGTGAGGAAACGGCGTTCGGCGTCGAGCACTTGCACCGGGCGCTGCGAGGTGGCCCCGGAATCCAGATACGCCAGCGGTTTACCACCGCGCACCGTCCGACTCAGGATCGGGAAATCATTCCTGATCGCGGTGATATCGAGCGGCACAGTGGCCGTCACGGTCAGGCTCCCACCGCTTGGGTGAAGCGCACATAGCCGTTCTCCTCCAGCTCGTCGGCCAGCTCGGGGCCACCGGACTCGACGATGCGGCCGCCGACGAAGACATGCACGAACTGGGGCTGGATGTACCGCAGAATCCGGGTGTAGTGCGTGATGAGCAAGATGCCCCCATGCTCACGCTCGGCGTAGCGGTTCACACCCTCGGACACAATGCGCAGCGCATCAACGTCCAGGCCGGAGTCGGTCTCATCGAGTACCGCGATCTTCGGCTTGAGCAGACCCAATTGCAGGATCTCGTGGCGCTTCTTCTCGCCGCCGGAGAAGCCCTCGTTCACGCTGCGCTCTGCGAAGGTGGAGTCGATCTCCAACTCCCCCATGGCCTCCTTGACTTCCTTGACCCAGTGGCGCAACTTCGGAGCCTCACCGCGTACGGCGGTGGCGGCGGTACGCAGGAAGTTCGACATCGACACGCCAGGCACCTCGACGGGGTACTGCATCGCCAAGAAGAGACCCGCCCGCGCTCGTTCATCGACCGAGAGCTCCAGGACGTCCTGACCGTCGAGGGTGATCGATCCGGACGTCACCTCGTATTTGGGGTGTCCGGCGATGGCATAGGACAGCGTCGACTTGCCGGAGCCGTTGGGCCCCATCACGGCGTGAGTCTCTCCCGAGTTCACGGTCAGGTTGACGCCCTTGAGGATCTCGATCGACTCGCCCTCCTTGGGCGAGATGCTGACGTGCAGATCCTTGATTTCTAGCGTGGTCATGAGTTGCTTTCTATCTACGAGTTCGACTTAGTTCGCGTTCGCTTGCAGTTCTTGTTCGATGGCCTCGGTGAGGCGGTCTCGCACCGACTCGATCCCGATGCGGCCGATGATGTCCTGGAAGAAGCCACGCACCACCAGGCGGCGGGCGTCTTCTTCGGGAATTCCGCGCGAGCGCAGGTAGAACAGCTGCTCGTCATCGAATCGGCCGGTGGCACTGGCATGTCCGGCCCCGGCGATCTCCCCGGTCTCAATCTCCAGGTTAGGCACCGAGTCCGCCCGCGCCCCGTCGGTGAGGATCAGGTTGCGGTTCAGCTCAAAGGTGTCGGTTCCGGTGGCCTCGGCGCGGATGAGCACGTCGCCGATCCAGACGGTGTGCGCGTCGGGCTTATCCGAGGACGGATCTCCCTGTAGGGCTCCCTTGTACACAACATTCGACTTGCAGTTCGGCTGGGCATGGTCGACCAGGAGCCGGTGCTCGAAGAACTGCCCCTCATCCGCGTAGTACAAGCCCAGCAGTTCGGCATCGCCGCCCGGCGCACCGAAACGGACGGTGCCCGTCAGCCTCACCACATCTCCCCCCAAGGTGACCGCGATATGCCGAAGCACGGCGTCCTTGCCGAGTTTGGCGTGGTGGGTTGTCACGTGGACGGCGTCGTCGGCCCAGTCGGCAATGGAGACCACCGTCAGGCGCGCGGCGTCGTCCAATACAAACTCGACATTCTCGGCGTACGTTCCGCTGCCGCGATAGTCGATCACCACGGCCGACTCGGACAATGCACCGGCGCGAACCTGCGTGTGGCCGTACGCGACCTGCCCCTGGCCGGGCCCGCTGAGGCTGATTTCGATCGGGTCGGCGACGACTTGCTGCTTGCCGACAGAAACCACGGTCGCCGTCGAGAACGACGAATACGCCTGTGCCGCGACACGATCCGACGGGATACCGCCCTGGCCCAACCTGTCATCGGAGCGCTCGACGGTTTCGACCGTCACACCGCCGGACGCGTTCACGGCCACGGGAGCCGCCGCCGTCGCCACCGCGGTCCCGTCGTGCAGGCCGCGCAGGCGCCGCAGCGGGGTGAACCGCCACAACTCGTCGCGACCGCCGGGCACCTCGAAGGCGTCGACATCGTACGAGCTGAACAGCTCGCCCTTGTTGATGCCCGTACCCTCTACGGCCCCAGCGAGATTCGATCCACCCGGGGTGGAATCAGTGAGATTCGACATGCGTTAACCGACCGCGCCTTCCATTTGCAGCTCGATGAGGCGGTTGAGCTCGAGCGCGTACTCCATGGGCAATTCCTTGGCGATGGGTTCGACGAACCCGCGCACCACCATGGCCATCGCCTCATCCTCGGTAAGGCCGCGGCTCATCAGGTAGAACAGCTGATCCTCGCTGACCTTGGACACCGTGGCCTCATGGCCCATCGTGACGTCGTCCTCGCGGATGTCGACGTAGGGGTAGGTGTCGCTGCGGCTGATCGTGTCAACAAGCAACGCATCGCATTTCACCGATGAGTGCGAACCGTGCGCACCCTTGTTGACCTGCACCAGACCCCGGTACGAGGCACGTCCGCCGCCGCGAGCCACCGACTTGGACACGATCGTGGAGGACGTCTTCGGAGCCAGATGCAGCATCTTGGCGCCGGTGTCCTGATGCTGCCCCTCGCCGGCGAATGCCACCGAAAGCACCTCGCCCTTGGCGTGCTCACCGGTCATCCAGACCGCCGGATACTTCATGGTGACCTTGGACCCGATGTTGCCGTCGATCCACTCCATGGTGGCCCCGGCCTCGGCACGGGCGCGCTTGGTCACCAGGTTGTAGACGTTGTTCGACCAGTTCTGGATCGTCGTGTACCGGACGCGCGCATTCGGCTTCACGATGATCTCCACGACGGCCGAGTGCAGCGAATCCGACTTGTAGATCGGCGCAGTACATCCCTCGACGTAGTGCACGTAGGAACCCTCGTCGGCGATGATGAGCGTCCGCTCGAACTGGCCCATGTTCTCGGTGTTGATCCGGAAGTAGGCCTGCAGCGGGATGTCGACATGCACACCCGGCGGCACGTAGATGAACGAGCCGCCCGACCACACCGCGGTATTGAGCGCGGAAAACTTGTTGTCGCCGGCGGGGATCACGCTGCCGAAGTACTCCTTGAAGATCTCCGGATGCTCACGCAGACCCGAGTCGGTGTCCAGAAAGATGACACCCTGCGATTCGAGGTCCTCACGGATCTGGTGGTAGACGACCTCGGACTCGTACTGGGCTGCGACACCGGCTACCAGCCGCTGCTTCTCGGCCTCCGGGATACCCAATCGGTCGTAGGTGTTCCTGATGTCCTCGGGCAGATCGTCCCAGGACGCCGCCTGCTTCTCCGTCGAACGCACGAAGTACTTGATGTTGTCGAAATCGATGCCATCGAGGTTGGACCCCCAGTTCGGCATGGGCTTCTTGTCGAAAGTACGCAACGCCTTCAGGCGGATGTCCAGCATCCACTCGGGTTCGTTCTTCTTTCCCGAGATATCGCGGACCACGGCCTCGGAAAGCCCGCGCTGAGCGCTTGCCCCCGCGACGTCGGAGTCCGACCAGCCATAGCCGTAATTGCCCAGCGACGCAATGGTTTCGTCCTGGGTCAAGACCTCACGTTCGAGGGTCATCGTGACTCCTTCTACTCGTTTGACATCCGGCGCGGGCTGGGCACCGGGACTGGGCTGTTAGGCAGGCGGTGACGTCTGCATCGGCACATGGGTGGTGCAGGCGCAGTCGCCGTTGGCAATGGTCGCCAAACGCTGTACATGTGTTCCCAACACCGCGGCGAAGGCCTGCTGTTCCGCCTCGCACAATTCCGGGAATTCCGCGGCGACATGCGACACCGGGCAGTGATGCTGACAGATCTGCACCCCTTGCAGAAATCCACCGGACCCACCCACCTTCTGGGTGGAGGCGGCATACCCCGCGCGGGTGAGCGCGTCGGCCACCTGGCCGACAGCCGCCGGGAGGTCGTCCTGAGGCGCTCCGATCGTCAGATCCCCCAGGATCGTGTCGATGCGGCGCCGCGCGAATGTGCGCACCGCCTCGTCACCGCCAATTTCACGCAGCTGGCGCATGGCCGCCGAAGCCAGATCGTCGTAGGCGTGGTTCAGCTTGGCGCGGCCATCGGCCGTGAGCTGAAACCGCTTGGCCGGACGACCCCGGCCGTGATGCTGCCAGGCCGCAGCGGGATGTGCGACGGCGTCACCGGCGTCGATGAGCGCATCCAAGTGCCGACGCACGCCCGCGGCCGACAGGCCGAGCCGTTCGCCGATCTCACCTGCGGTGATGGGCCCCGATTCGAGGAGCAGGCGAACCACCGCCGCCCGGGTCTGCCCCTCGGTGGATGCGGCCGGAGCAGCGTTCAGCGACGGCGCTGCCGTGGCGGCAGTCCCTGCTGACGTACCCGGACCGAATTTCACAACACCAGTGTGACGCAATTCGGAATGCCACGTCTAGCAAGGGTTACCTATGTTGAGCGGCAGCCCACCGGGTGGACAGGCCCGTCCGACTGGTTCCGCGGCGCGAGCATGGCGGGCCGATACGCTGCTGGCGTGTCGGTACGTGGGCAATGGCTGAGCTCGTCGCTCTCGCATCTGCATGACGATGAGCGCTCGTCGGCTCCACTCAATGAGCACGAACTCACCGCCATGAACCGGACGCGTTTGTTCGGCGCCACCGGAACCGCCCTGATGGCGATCGGAGCGCTCGGAGCCGGCGCCCGCCCGGTGATCCAGGACCCGATCTTCGGGGTTCGGCTACTCAATCTGCCGTCGCGAATCCAGACGGTGTCCCTGACCATGACAACCACCGGCGCGGTGATGATGACGCTCGCCTGGTTGATGTTGGGCCGCTTCGCGATCGGCAGCCTGCGCAACAAAGGTCCGGACGGTCGCCCGGATGGGCCCAGAGGTCCGGTGCGCAGGATGTCCCGGGGCCAGCTGGACCGGACCCTGCTGCTGTGGCTCCTGCCGCTGCTCGTCGCGCCGCCGATGTACTCCAAGGACGTCTACTCGTATCTGGCACAAAGCCAGATAGCGCGACTCGGCAAGGATCCGTACACCGAGGGCCCGGCAGCCGCCCTCGGGCTGGACCACGTGTTCACGCTCTCGGTGCCGAGTCTGTGGCGAGAAACACCTGCCCCGTATGGTCCGCTGTTCCTGTGGATCGGTAAGGGCATCTCGTGGCTTACCGGCGATGACATCGTCGCCGGGGCGCTCTGCCATCGGCTGGTCGAACTTCTCGGCGTGCTGCTGATCATCTGGGCCACGCCGCGCCTGGCCCAGCGCTGCGGCGTGGCGGAGGTCAGCGCGCTCTGGCTCGGAGCCGCCAATCCGCTGCTCCTGATGCACCTGATCGCCGGAATTCACAACGAGGCCCTCATGCTGGGCCTGATGCTGGCCGGCACCGAACTGGCCATGCGGGGTGTTGATTCCACCCATTCACTCGCCGGCGTACGACACTGGCCGCGCAGCCACGCTCAGTGGGCCAGCTGGGCACCTCTCGGGAACCTGCTGGCCGGAACGCTGCTGATCACCGCATCATCACAGGTCAAGCTGCCCTCCCTGTTGGCGCTGGGCTTCGTCGGGATGGCGCTGGCGCGCAGGTGGGGCGGCGGGGTTCGCGGCCTGTTCCAGGCCGGGACACTGTTGGGCGCTGTCACCGGAGCGTGCACGGTGCTCATCGGATGGGCCAGCGGGCTCGGGTTCGGGTGGATTTACACACTGGGTACGGCCAACGCGGTACGCAGCTGGATGTCGCCGCCCACGCTCGTCGCGCTGGGTACCGGACAAGTCGGCATCCTGCTCGGCCTGGGTGATCACACGACCGCCATCCTGTCGCTCACCCGCGGCATCGGCATCGGCATCATCGCGATCGCGGTGTCCTGGCTACTGTTCGCCGTGCTGCGTGGGCGCCTGCATCCCGTGGGCGGGCTGGGCGTAGCCCTGGGCATCACCGTCCTGCTTTTCCCGGTCGTGCAGCCCTGGTACCTGTTATGGGCGATCATCCCGCTGGCTGCCTGGGCCACCCGCCCCGCCTTCCGCGGCACCGCGATCGGGATAACGCTGCTCGTGGGCATTTTCGGGCCCACCGCCAACGGCGACAGGTTCGCCCTGTTCCAGATCATCGACGCCACTGCGGCGAGCGCCATCATCGCCCTGCTGCTGATCGCTATCACGCACGACTATCTGCCGTGGCGTCGGCTGCCTAACGGTCACCAAGAGGCGCCGCTTACGCTGACTGACCGTGACGCAACCATCGACCAGGACAGCACCACCAGTGCGGATGCGGTCGGTGACCAAGCGATACGGGACGGCCGCGGCTCCGATCACAGCGTTGGACAGCCTGGACCTTGAGGTCCACGCGGCGCAGGTCTTCGCCTTGCTCGGCCCCAACGGCGCGGGAAAAACCACGACCGTCGAACTATGCGAAGGCTTTCTGCATCCCGATGAGGGCACCGTCGAGGTACTCGGCATGGACCCGGTCGCGAAGAACTCCGCCGTACGCTCGCGCATCGGGGTCATGCTGCAAGGCGGCGGCGCCTACCCCACCGCACGCGCCAGCGAGATGCTTGGACTGGTGGCCTCGTACTCCGCGAATCCCCTTGACCCACAATGGTTATTGGACACACTGGGCCTTACGGATGCCGCCCGCACCCCGTACCGGCGGCTGTCGGGCGGGCAGCAACAGCGCCTCGCGCTGGCGTGCGCGCTCGTAGGCCGGCCAGAGCTGGTTTTTCTCGACGAGCCGACCGCCGGCATGGACGCGCACGCGCGGCTGGTGGTGTGGGAGCTGATCGACTGCCTGCGCCGGGACGGCGTCTCGGTGGTGCTGACCACGCACCACATGAAGGAGGCCGAGGAGCTGGCCGACCAGTTGATGATCATCGATCATGGTTCGGTGGTGGCCGCAGGTACGCCCTCGGAGCTGATGCAGTCCGGCGCCGAAAACCAGCTGCGCTTTGCCGCCCCTCCACGTCTGGACCTGACCCTGCTCACGTCTGCCCTGCCGGAGGGCTACAAGGCCACCGAGGTGACGCCGGGCGAGTACCGCGTCGAGGGCGTTGTCGACCCACAAGTGCTGGCCACGGTCACGGCGTGGTGCGCGCGGATGGACGTCTTGACCACCGACCTGCGCGTGGAGAAGCGCAGTCTTGAGGACGTCTTTCTCGATCTGACCGGCAGGGAATTGCGATGACCGACACCACCACACCCCGCTTCGATCCGGGCACCTTCACTCCCGATCCACGGCCGAGCGCCGTCCACACCATGCTTTTCGCGCAGTTCTGGCTGGAACTCAAGCTGCTTCTGCGCAATGGTGAGCAACTGCTGCTGACCATGTTCATCCCGATCACCCTCCTGATCGGATTGACGCTGCTGCCGCTGGGGCAGTTCCCCGGCTCGCGCACCGATATCTTCGTGCCCGCCATCATGGCGCTGGCTGTCATCTCCACTGCCTTCACCGGACAGGCCATTGCCGTCGGGTTCGACCGCCGTTACGGCGCCCTGAAACGTCTGGGTGCCACCGCCTTGCCGGTATGGGGAATCATCGCGGGCAAGGCGCTGGCCGTGGTGACGGTCGTCGTGCTGCAGGCTGCGGTGATCGGTGCGATCGGTGGCGCGCTGGGTTGGCGCCCGCACCCGGTCGGCCTGCTAGTCGGCGCGGTGGTCATCGCGATCGGCACCGCGGCCTTCGTGGCGATGGGCCTGCTCCTGGGCGGCACGCTGCGCGCGGAAATCGTACTGGCCCTGGCGAATCTACTGTGGTTCATCTTTGCCGGCCTGGGAGCGCTGACACTCGAAGACGGCCGCACCACCGACGCGATTCCCCGCGCCGTGGTGCTGTTGGCGCGTCTTTCTCCCTCGGGCGCGCTGTCGGAGGCGCTCGCGGCCGCGATGACGCTGTCCGTGGACTGGTTCGCGATCGCCGTGCTCGCGGTGTGGGGTGCGCTGGCCGGCTACGGCGCGCTGCGCTGGTTCAAGTTCACCTGAGCCGAGGTATATCCACCCCGATACCCCAACTACTACAGGCTGTAGTTGGCGGTGGCATAGACTCAGCACGTGCTATATCGAGCATTTCTGCGGGTAGTCGATCTGCTGCCGATGCCAAGTTTGCGTGCGCAGCGCCTCATCGCCGCGGCAGTGATCCTCACCCAGGGTGGCATTGCCGTGACCGGAGCCGTCGTGCGGGTCACCGCCTCTGGTCTTGGCTGCCCCACCTGGCCACAGTGCTTCCCCGGCAGCTTCACCCCGGTCGCGGTGGCGGAGGTGCCGCGAATCCACCAGGCGGTGGAGTTCGGCAACCGGATGATCAGCTTCCTGGTGGTCATCACGGCGGCGTTGGCGGTACTCGCGGTGACCCGAGCGCGTCGCCGGCGCGAAGTGCTGGTGTACGCGTGGCTGATGCCCGCTTCGACGGTGTTGCAGGCCATCATCGGCGGCATCACGGTACGCACCGGACTGCTCTGGTGGACCGTCGCGATTCACTTGCTGGTCTCGATGGGCATGGTGTGGCTGGCAACCCTGCTGTACGTGAAAGTCGGTGAGCCCGATGTCGTTTCCGATCTGCCCAGCGTGCCCCCGCCGCCCGCACCACTGAGCCGGCTCACCGCATTGATAGGCGTGACGTTGGCCGCGGTCCTGGTGGCCGGAACGCTGGTCACCGGCGCCGGGCCGCACGCCGGCGACAAGAGCATCACCCGGGTGGTCCCCCGGCTGCAGGTCGAGATCACCACGTTGGTGCACCTGCACGGCACTCTGCTTATCGCCTACCTCGCGCTACTCCTGGGCCTTGGGTTCGGGCTGGCGGCGGTCGGCGTAACGCGGCATATCTGGGTGCGCTTCACGGCGGTGCTGGCACTCACCCTGGCACAGGCACTCGTCGGAGTGGTGCAGTTCTACACCGGAGTGCCCGCTGTTCTGGTAGCGCTGCACGTCGCGGGCGCGGCCGCATGCACAGCCGCCACCGCGGCGCTGTGGGCGGCGCTCACCACTCCGGAGCTAGCCGCGACCGCGCTGCCCAAGCGGGCCGAGGCCCAACCGCTCTAGCGCGTCCTCGACGCCGATCACGAACTTACGTTGGGCGAGGTCACGCTCCTCGGTCTCCAGCTGACGCCAGCCCAGGGAAGGCTCGACCAGCTCGAGTTCCAGCAGTCGCGGGTCATCGTCCGCCACCCCACCGATCACGTCGACGCGCGCATAGAGCAGGTCCGTCATCGCCACTCCGCACTGTGTCGCGGCCGCCGCGAGCGCCGCCGCGCCGAGCCTCCACAGCGCCGAGGTCGGCTTCACCGGTGCCAGTCGCTCGGAGTGGAACAGGCCCGACTCATCGACCTCTGCGGCAGTGCCCGGCGGAGGCAACAGCGCTGCCTTGGTAAACGCATGCGACGGTTCACCGTTGAGAAAGACCAGCGCGGTCTCTCCATGCTGATCGACCCGCGGATCGTAAGGCTGAATCAGCACGGTGCGCCCCTCGTCCTGCAGAGCCTCCGCGTGATTGCGCGCGGCCTCCGGGCAGGTGAAGCGGCCCGCGCCGCGAGATCCGCCCGCCACCGCAGGCTTGATGACGAGCTCGCCATCAGGCAGGACAATCGGCTCATCAGAGGCGAAGAACATGCTGGGCACAGTCGGAATGCCCGCTGCGGCAAGATCATTCAAGTAGCGTTTATCGATGTTCCAGCGCACCACCGGCAGCGGATTGAGCACATTGCGGACCGAGCCGGCCCATGTCAAGAATTCATCCAACCGTTCGGGGTAATCCCAGGTGGCGCGCAGAATTACCAGGTCGGCCTGCGTCATCTCCGGGTCATCCCAGGACAGCCACCGGGCATGCAGATCGCGAACACGCAGCGCGGCAACGAGTTCGGCGTCATCGCCATCGCCGGCGACGAGCTGTGGGCAACCGGCCAGAACAATGCGCGGATGGAAGATATCCGGCCGTCCCAGCCTTACGTCCGGGCGACCCACCCGGCCATCTTCTTGACGTGACCCGGCGCCGGAGTGGCAGTGCTGACCAGTTCACGGTCCCAGCCTTCGGCAACCTCAATGCCTTCGACGGCTGCCACGGCAGCACGCGCGGTGGCGAGGTCGGCGACCACCTGGTCACCGAGAACCCCGTCGGCGCCCACCAGAGTGATACGCACACCGGTCTCCCCGACCGGCTGCAAGACGGCCTTGGTAGGCATGTGGTGCGCCTTCACGAAGGCCGTCAGGGCGCGGTGCACGGTCGACGGCACCGTGGGCTTCGCTTCGTCAGACATGAGTAAAGACTACGGCTTGCCGCGAGCGATGTACCGACCTGGTTCGGTTGCCAAGGCCCCTGCTGGCCGACGACTGCTGAATACTGGATGATATGCGCGCCATCGAGGTACCCGTGACCGGAGGACCAGAGGTCCTCACGCTCGTCGAAAAGACCGATCCCGCACCGGGTCCCGGCGAGGTGCTTATCGACGTGGACGCGGTGGGGGTCAACTTCCGCGATATCTATCTGCGAAACGGCAGCTACACCGCTCCGCTCCCCCATATCCCGGGATCGGAGGTCAGTGGCGTAGTGCGTGCCGTAGGCGAGGGAGTCCAAAGCCTGGCCCCCGGAGATCGGGTCGCCAGTCCGGTCGCGGCCTGGGGATACGCCGAGTCGACCACTGCCCCTGCCGATTACACCGCCAAAGTGCCCGCAGGTCTCTCCGCCGAGGTAGCGGCGAGCTCCCTGCTACAGGGGATCACCACGCACTATCTGTTGACCTCGGTCTACCCCGTGGCGGCCGGTGACACCGTGCTGGTGCACGCCGGCGCCGGCGGTATGGGACTGCTACTGACCCAGTGGGCGACGTATCGAGGAGTCAGGGTCATCACCACTGTGTCGAGCGAGGCGAAGGAGAAGCTGTCCCGCGAGGCGGGCGCAGCCGAGGTTCTGCCGTACCCGGACCCCGCCGATCCATCCGAGTTCGCCGCACAAATCCGGGAATTGACAGCCGGCGAAGGTGTCGCCGTCGTCTATGACGGGGTCGGAAAGTCAACCTTTGAGGCCAGCCTGGCCGCCGTCCGCGTGCGTGGCCTGATCGCCCTGTACGGAGCGGCCAGCGGCCAGGTGCCGCCCTTTGACCCGCAGCGTCTCACCGCGAAGTCCGCTGTGCTCACCCGCCCCACCATGGGACATTTCATCCGCACCCCCGAAGAGTTCGCCTGGCGTGCCGACGATGTCCTGGACTTGGTGTCACGCGGGACCTTGAAGATCACGATCGGTGCCGGCTACCCGCTCGAACAGGCCGCCCAGGCCCATACCGACCTGGAGGCACGCAAGACCACGGGGTCGGTCGTATTGGTTCCCTGACGCGGCTCAGAGCTGGAAAAGGGTTGGCCAGCCGACCACAGAGTCGACGGCGAGCGCGCAGAAAACCACAGCCAGATAGTTGTTCGATTGCAGGAAAAGACGCAGCGGCCTGATGGGCTGGCCTTTGCGCACACCCGAGTACAGCTGGTGCGCCATCGCCAGGAACCACACCCCAGCCAGGAAAGCGACCACCGCGTAGATGACACCGGCGGCCAGCGCGAGCGCCAACGTGGACAGCACCGTGAGCCAGGTGTACACCAGGATCAGCTTGGTGACCTTCTCCTCGGTGGCGATCACCGGCAGCATGGGGACTCCGGCGGCGCGGTAGTCCTCCTTGTACCGCATCGCGAGAGCCCAGGTGTGCGGCGGCGTCCAGAAGAAGATGACCGCGAACATCACCAGCGCCGGCCACTGAATCGTGTTCGTGACCGCCGACCACCCGATCATCACCGGCATGCATCCGGCGGCTCCGCCCCACACCACGTTCTGCGCGGTGCGACGCTTGAGCACGAGCGTGTAGACGAAGACATAGAAAGCGATGGTCGCCACGGCGAGCAGGCCCGACAGCAGATTGGCGGTCCACCACAACCACGCGAAGGCGCCCACACCCAGCACGACTCCGAAGATCAGGGCGTTACGGGTGGTCACCGAGGACATGGCCAGCGGCCGCCGTGCGGTGCGCTTCATCACCTTGTCGATATCGGCGTCGGCGACGCAATTCAGGGTATTGGCGCTGGCTGCCGCCATCACGCCACCCAACAGCGTATTCAGGATGAGCAGCGGGTTCACGTCGCCGCGATCCGCCAGCAACATCGCCGGAATGGTGGTGACCAGCAGCAGCTCGATGACGCGCGGCTTGGTCAGCGCGATGTACGCGAGGATGGTGCGGAGAAAGGGCGGTGCGTTCCGGCCACGGCCTTGCGCGCCCTGCGTCTCTCGCATCCGCACCGCGCTGATCCTCCTGGGTAGCTTTTTGGTGAGCCAGCCGACCCGCGGCACTGAGCGCTCTACTACACACGATGGTAGACCGCCAGGGTCCGGCGTCGACAACCAAGGTCGGCCCATCGAAGTGAACACCGGTTGTCTGTCACTGGACTATCACATTGCTCGCACGGCGTGACCCGGCCTTGAGGCAGCGGCATGAAATCGTCAGCACTACGATGGGGCCCGTGACCGCGATCTCACGTGAACTGGCGGAAGTCCCGACCGATATTCCAACCCTGACCCGGGTCGACCACCCGGATGACTGGACCGAGCTGGACTCACGCGCGGTGGACACCGTGCGGGTGTTGGCCGCTGACGCGGTGCAGAAGGTTGGCAATGGCCACCCTGGCACTGCGATGAGCCTGGCGCCCGTGGCGTACACGCTTTTTCAGCGTCAGTTGCGCCACGATCCCAGCGACACCACCTGGATCGGCCGCGACCGGTTCGTGCTGTCCTGCGGGCACAGCAGCCTGACTTTGTACTTGCAGCTCTACTTAGGCGGGTTTGGCCTGGAGCTCTCCGATATCGAAGCGCTACGCACCTGGGGCTCCCTGACTCCCGGGCACCCCGAGTACCACCACACCAAGGGTGTGGAGATCACCACCGGGCCGCTGGGCCAGGGCTTGGCCTCCGCGGTCGGCATGGCGATGGCCTCCCGATACGAGCGTGGCTTGTTCGATCCGGACGCCGCCCCCGGTACCAGCCCGTTCGATCACTTCATCTACGTCATCGCCTCCGACGGGGATATCGAAGAGGGCGTGACTTCGGAGGCCTCGTCGTTGGCGGGCACTCAGCAGCTCGGAAACCTCATCGTCATCTGGGATGACAATGAGATCTCCATTGAGCACGACACCAAGATCGCACTCTCGGAGGACACCCCCGCCCGCTACGAGGCGTACGGCTGGCATGTACAGACCGTCGTCAGTGGTGAGAACGTCACCGGCCTTGAAGAAGCACTGGCCAACGCCCGTGCGGTCACCGACCGCCCGTCGTTCATCGCGCTGCGCACGATCATCGGTTACCCCGCTCCCACCAAGATGAACACCGGCGGTGTGCACGGCTCGGCCCTGGGCGCTGACGAGGTGGCCGCCACCAAAAAGATTTTGGGCTTCGACCCGGATAAATCCTTCGAGGTGGCCCCCGAGGTCATCGCGCACACGCGCGAACTGGTGACGCGCGGTAAGCAGGCGCATGCCGAGTGGGACAAGAGCTTTGAGGCCTGGGCGGCCCGTGAGCCCGAGCGCAAGGCGCTGCTGGACCGCCTCCAGGCGCGTGCGTTGCCGCAGGGCTGGGACGCCGGGCTGCCGTCCTGGGAGCCCGGTTCCAAGGCGGTGGCCACCCGCGCCGCCTCCGGCGACACGCTTTCGGCGCTCGGGGCCAAGCTGCCCGAGCTGTGGGGCGGCTCGGCGGATCTGGCGGGCAGCAACAACACCACCATCAAGGGCGCCGATTCCTTTGGCCCGACCTCCATCGCGACGTCCGACTGGAATGCCCAACCCTATGGCCGCACACTGCATTTCGGCATCCGCGAGCACGCGATGGGTTCCATCTTGTCCGGCATCGTGCTGCACGGACCCACCCGCGCGTACGGCGGAACGTTCCTGCAGTTCGCCGACTACATGCGCCCCGCGGTGCGTCTGGCCGCGCTGATGAACATCGACCCGATCTACGTCTGGACACATGACTCGATCGGTCTGGGCGAGGACGGGCCCACCCACCAGCCGGTGGAACACCTGGCCGCCCTACGCGCCATCCCCAACCTCTCGGTGGTGCGCCCCGGCGACGCCAACGAAACCGCGTACGCCTGGGCGACCGTCCTGGAGCGCCAATCCAGCACCGGCCCCGTCGGTTTGGCACTCACCCGCCAGGGTGTGCCGATCCTGGAAGGCACCAGCCGCGAAGGCGTGGCCAAGGGCGGCTACGTGCTGGAGGCAGCCAGTGACAATCCGGCGGACGCTCCCGATGTGATCCTCATCGGCACGGGCTCGGAACTGCAGCTCGCCGTCGAGGCCAAGAAGATTCTTGCCGCCAAGGGAATTGCGGCCTCCGTGGTGTCGTTGCCCTGTGTGGAATGGTTCGAATCCCAGCCCCAGGAATATCGCGACAGCGTGCTGCCGCCGTCCGTACGCGCGCGTGTGGTGGTGGAAGCCGGCATCGCGCAGGGCTGGTACAAGTTCGTCGGCGATGCGGGGCAGATCGTCTCCCTGGAGCATTTCGGAGCTTCGGCCGACGACAAGACGTTGTTCCGCGAGTTCGGCTTCACCCCTGACGCAGTGGCCGCAGCGGCCGAAAGGTCAATCGCAGCAGCTCAATAACCCCGAATCAGGAAGGGATGAATCCCATGAGCACATCTGATCAGAACGCTAATCTCGCCGAACTGAGCGAGGCCGGAGTCGCTGTCTGGCTCGATGATCTCTCCCGGGACCGACTCAATTCGGGCAATCTCGCCGAGTTGATCGCAACCAGGAGTGTTGTCGGGGTCACCACGAACCCGGCGATCTTTCAGGCAGCCTTGTCCAAGGGCCATGCCTATGACGCGCAGATTGCCGAGTTGGCCGAGCGCGGCGCCGATGTTGATTCGGCGATCCGCACCGCGACCACCGATGATGTGCGTGCGGCGTGCGATGTGCTCGCTGCGCAGTACGAGGCTTCCGGTGGCGTCGACGGGCGCGTCTCCATCGAGGTTGACCCGCGTCTTGCCCATGACACCGATAAGACGATCCTGCAGGCGATCGAGCTGTGGAAGATCGTCGACCGGCCGAATCTGTTGATCAAGATTCCGGCCACCAAGGCGGGTCTGCCCGCGATCACCGCGGTGATCGCCGAGGGTATCTCGGTGAACGTCACCCTGATCTTCTCAGTGCAGCGCCACAAGGAGGTCATGGACGCTTACCTAAGCGGCCTGGAGGCCGCCAAGGAAGCCGGCCGCGACTTGTCCAAGATCCACTCGGTGGCCTCGTTCTTCGTCTCGCGGGTGGACACCGAGATCGACAAGCGCCTCGAAGAGATCGGCAGCGGCCAGGCATTGTCACTGCGCGGCCGCGCCGGGGTCGCCAACGCCCGGTTGGCTTACCAGGCCTACGAGAAGGTCTTCGGCTCGGACCATCATGCTGGTCACCGGTTCGCCGCGCTCAAGGACGCCGGCGCACGCGTGCAGCGTCCGCTGTGGGCCTCCACGGGTGTGAAGAACCCCGACTACGACGACACCCTGTACGTGGTGGACCTGGTGGCGCCGCACACGGTGAACACCATGCCCGAGAAGACCTTAGAGGCGGTTGCCGACCACGGCGTGGTCACCGGCAACACCATTGCCGGAACCTATGACGGCGCGCACGCGGTGTTCCATGAGCTGACGCGCGCCGGAATCGACCTTGACGACGTGTTCGAGGTGCTCGAAACCGAAGGCGTCGAGAAATTCGAAGTTGCCTGGAACGAGCTCATCGACGCCACCCAAGCCCAACTCGACGCGGTATCCACCCAGGACTGAGCGTGGATGACGGTCTTCACACGAAAGGCTCATCCATGACCGAGGTTCTTCCCCCCGATAGCTCGTTGACGGCAAATCCGTTGCGGGACAAACGTGACAAGCGCTTGCCCCGCATCGCGGGCCCTTGCTCGCTGGTGATCTTCGGCGTCACCGGCGATCTGGCGCGCAAGAAGTTGATGCCGGCGATTTACGACCTGGCCAATCGGGGGCTGCTGCCGCCGTCGTTCGCGTTGGTCGGGTTCGCCCGCCGGGATTGGGCCAACGAGGATTTCGGGCAGATCGTGCTCGATGCTGTCAAGGCACACTCACGCACGCCGTTTCGTCAGCATGTGTGGGATCGCCTTGCCGAGGGAATCCGGTTCGTGCAGGGCAGTTTCGATGACGACGCGGCCTTCGAGCAGCTCAAGAAGACGCTGCAGACCCTCGATGAGGAACGTGGCACCGGCGGCAATCACGGTTTCTATCTGTCGATTCCGCCGAATGCCTTCCCCACCGTCTGCGAGCAGCTGTCCAAATCGGGCCTGGCGCAGCCCGTGGACGGCGCGTGGCGGCGCGTGGTGATCGAGAAGCCCTTCGGCCACGATCTGGCCAGCGCCCGCGAGCTCAATGCGGTGGTCAACGAGGTTTTCCCCGAGGAGTCGGTCTTCCGCATCGACCACTACCTCGGCAAGGAGACGGTGCAGAACATCCTGGCGTTGCGGTTCGCCAACCAACTGTTTGACCCCATCTGGAACGCGCACTTCGTCGACCATGTGCAGATCACCATGGCCGAGGACATCGGTTTGGGAGGCCGCGCAGGATATTACGACGGCATCGGGGCGGCGCGCGATGTCATCCAGAACCATCTGCTGCAGCTGCTGGCCTTCACCGCGATGGAGGAGCCCATCAACTTCTCCCCCGCCGAGTTGCAGGCCGAGAAGATCAAGGTGCTCTCGGCAACCCGCCTGGCCGAGCCGTTGGCCGAAACCACGGCCCGTGGCCAGTATGGTCCCGGCTGGCAGGGCAGCCAGCAGGTGCCCGGCCTGCTGGAGGAGGAAGGTTTCTCCAAAACCTCGACCACCGAGACATTCGCGGCCATCACCCTGGAGGTGGACAGCCGGCGCTGGGCCGGGGTCCCGTTCTACCTGCGTACCGGAAAACGCTTGGGCCGCAGGGTTACCGAGATCGCACTGGTGTTCAAGAGAGCACCGCACCTGCCCTTCGACTCCACCATGACCGAGGAACTCGGAGCCAACGCACTGGTGATCCGGGTGCAGCCCGACGAGGGCGTCACACTGCGGTTCGGATCCAAGGTGCCCGGAAGCGCCATGGAAGTACGCGATGTCAACATGGACTTCTCCTACGAGCAGGCCTTCACCGAGGAATCACCGGAGGCCTACGAACGGCTGATCCTCGACGTGTTGCTGGGCGAGCCGTCACTGTTCCCGGTGAACGCCGAGGTCGAATTGTCTTGGCGGATCCTCGATCCCGCCCTGGACTTCTGGGCCTCCCAAGGCCGGCCGGACACCTACGAGTCGGGAACCTGGGGACCGCAATCGGCGGTGGAAATGCTGGCCCGCAGCGGCCGGGAATGGAGGCGGCCATGATCATCGATCTGCCCAACACCACCACCAACGACGTCAACAAAAAGCTCGTCGAACTACGCGAGACCGGCGGAGCGGTCACCATGGCCCGCGTGCTGACCCTGGTGGTCATCACCGACGCCGGAGACGACGTGGAAGAGGTGATCGAGGCCGCCAATGGTGCCAGCCACGAACATCCATGCCGCGTGATCGTGCTGGAACGCAATCCCCTTGCCTCCGATACCGGATTGAGTGCTCAAATCCGCGTCGGGGGCGATGCCGGGACCGGCGAGGTCGTCGTACTACGCCTGCGCGGCCCGCTCGCCGCCCATGAGCACAGCGTGGTCATTCCGTTCCTACTGCCCGACACCCCGGTAGTGGCGTGGTGGCCCAATCAAGCACCCCCGATCCCCGCGCAACATCCACTGGGCCGCCTAGCCATTCGCCGGATCACCGACGCCACGACGGCCCCCGACCCGATGAACGCCATCAAAAACCGTCTCGCCGGTTACACCCCGGGCGATACCGACCTGTCCTGGAGCCGCATCACCTACTGGCGAGCCCTGCTGGCCTCGGCGCTCGATCAGGCACCGTACGAAGGCATCAACTCCGCGGTCGTCTCCGGGCTAGCCACCGAACCGGCACTGGACGTCACCGCCGGATGGCTCGCCTCACGCATCGACGGCCCCGTCACCCGGGTCGTCGGCGACCTGAAGGTCGAACTGCACCGGGACAGCGAGATCATCACCCTGAGCCGCCCGCAGACCGGGGCCATCGCGACCCTGACCCGCACCGGACGCCCATCAGCGTCACTACCCCTGCCACGCAGGGAGACACGCGATTGTTTGGCCGAGGACTTGCGCCGCCTCGACCCCGACGAGATCTACCGCACGGCGCTCGAGGGAATCGCGAAGGTGCAATACGTATGAGTGAGACGATCATCGAAAAGTACGCGGACACGGATGCTTTGGTGACCGCGGCGGGCGATCGGCTGGCATCGGCGATCACCGGCGCCCTCGCCGAACGGGGCAAGGCGATGATCGTACTGACCGGCGGCGGCACCGGCATAGCGCTACTCAAGCACCTACGCGATGTCGCCAGCGGTCTCGACTGGACCAACGTCCACGTGTTTTGGGGCGATGACCGGTACGTCCCCAAGACCGATCCGGAACGCAACGCCTGGCAAGCCTGGGAGGCACTGCTGGAGCACGTGAACTTCCCACTGCGCAACATGCATGCCATGCCCAACAGCGAAAGCGAGTACGGCACCGATCTTGACGCCGCCGCACTGGCATACGAGCAGCTGTTGGCGGCCAATGCCGAGCCCGGCCAGGATTGCCCGGCATTTGATGTCCATCTGCTGGGCATGGGCGGCGAAGGTCATATCAATTCATTGTTCCCGCATACCGATGCCGTCAAGGAGACGCAGCGGCTCGTCGTGGCGGTGCCCGACTCTCCCAAGCCTCCGCCACAACGGATCACCTTGACCCTGCCGGCAATTCAGCGCTCACGCGAAGTGTGGCTGGTGGTTTCCGGCGAGGCGAAGGCCGATGCAGTGGCTGCGGCCGTCGGCGGTGCCGACCCTGTCGATGTGCCCGCGGCCGGCGCCAAGGGCATCGAGCGCACGGTGTGGCTGCTCGATGAGGCCGCGGCAAGCCAACTGGGCTAATCGCCGAGACGATCGCCCGCCACCGCGGCGGTGATCGACTTGATGGCCTCCGCGATCGGTAGGCGATCAACATCCTCGGCGCGCCATTGCAGCATCGTGGGTATTTCGACGGTGAGATCGTCGATCGGCAGCAGTACGAACTCGGCAGGATCCAGACCCTTGAGTTCTTCCGATTGAAGTGAACGCAAGGTGATCTTTGTTGAGTTTCGCAGGGTCAACAGCATGCTGGAAACGTCGTCGCAGCGCGTCAGGGAATCATTGAGTACGCCGCTATCGAACAGAACATGCTGGGCCTCGAGCATCGACGCGATCTCCCAGGCCTCCGGCCCGTGCACGTAGGTGTAGCCGCGTAGATCCGCCAGCTGGACACTGACTTTCGCGGGAAACGCGGACGCGTCGGCAAGAATCGCCAGCCGCTCGGTGTTCAACAGCCGGGCCTGCACACGAGCGCTTGCCGCAGGGACCCGGGAAACCCCCAGATCGATGCTTCCGGCCAGCAGCTGTCGTTCCATGTCGCGTGACGCGACTTGATTGACGATGTAGGTGTGATCCCGTGAGAGCTCGGCCAGGACGTCCGATATCGTCCGACGGCTCCGGCCGTTCAGGGCACGGGTGACGCCCACCCGTACCGCACCAGCGGGCATGCCCAACAGGAGTTTTCGCGGCAAGGCATCGAAGTCAGACACGATGGTCCGCGCGAGCGGAACCAGCCTCTCCCCAGCATTGGTCAATTCGACATGATGGGTCGACCTGTCGAAGAGTTGTTCGCCTAGTTCGTTTTCCAGGGCCTTTATCCGCTGACTCAGGGGTGCGACGGACATATGGAGATTTTGGGCAGCCTTGGTGAAACTCAATTCCCTCGCGACTGCCAGAAAATATCGCAGGTGATGAATCTCCATTCTCGAATGCTACTGACTATTGACGCGAACGGACGCGTTCATGCCCATGTCCGGCACCGTACGCCGGTATGTCCATGCCGATAAGACAACTTTGCGAGATGGACATTCCCATTGCCCAACATACAAATTAACCTCGCACCATAGGCACGGTCAGCGTCGACATTGCTTTGCTGTCAATTGATTGACCGATGTCGCCGCGCATGCCGCGCCCGCCCTGCCCCCCAAGTACGCAGTGGTCGGATGCCGCTGCCAATCGGCGCACCGGCCCAGAAAAACGAAGGGGTAGGAGTGAAGAACTCTAACCAACTGCAACAGCGGGCACTCAAGGCTGTGACCGCGCAGCTACCGATCGATATCGATGGCAGTAACGTCATTGTGGAGGACGGCCTCTCTTACACGCGCAGCCCGATCAAAGCGCATGACTACGCGACTGGTTTGTTTTCGGCATTCGGGGGCGCCGTTGAGTACTTGGGACGGATGCGCGGGCTGCCCGCCCAGACGTTGACCGTCAACCGCCGGCTTTCCGGGCTCTCCCTGAACTCTTTGCAACTGACGTTCTCGAACGGCCGTGCACTCGGGTTCGATGACTACACGACCGGCCCCGACAACGGCATCTACCGCACACGGGACAACCGGTTCTTCGGGATGATCGGACTGCACCCGAAGCTGCGAGACGGCATCACCGAGTATTTGGGTGCCACCAGCCGTGAAGGCCTGCGGCGCGCCATTTCCCAGCGCGACGCACAGGATCTGGAGGACTCATTCGCCCAGCGGCGGCTGCCCGGAGGCATCGTCAGAACTCCGCAGGAGTGGCTCGATCACCCTCAGGGGAGGGCTTGTGCGGAGCATCCGATGGTGCTGGTGGACCAGCTGAGTAAGGGAGGCTCCCACCGCCGCCTGGGAAACGCCACGGTGCGTCCGCTGGAGGGCGTCCGGGTTGTCGAACTTGCCAATGTGGTCGCAGGCCCCACCACCGGCCGGGCTCTGGCCGAGCAGGGCGCCGAGGTCATCAAGCTCGCCTGTGTCGGCGGGCCAGTCACCATCGGCATCTGGCTCGACGCCAACTGGGGCAAACGGCAGTTCCGCATGAACATCAAAGGCCCCGCCGGGCAGGCCAAGCTACGAGAGCTACTCGCCGGTGCAGATGTGTTGCTCAACAGTATGAGCCCAGGGCGGCTTACCGAATTGGGATTGGGCCCGGAGGCACTGCAACAGATCAATCCGAACCTGATACTCGCTGACTTCTCTTTTGCGCCAAAGAATTCGCCGTGGTTCGACCGCAAGGGCTTCGAACAGATCGCCCAATCCGTATCGGGCATAGTTTCGGTGAACTCGCAGGACCGCTATGTGGACGATCCGACCCATATCTCGGTGCTGATCAACGACTTCTGCTCGGCCTACAACCTGGCCACCGGTATCGTCTCCGCACTCGCCGCACGGGAAGAGCAGGGCGGATTCTGGTACGTCGAACACTCACTGCTGCGGAACGCCACCGAAGCGGTGCGCTACGTCCGCCCGATGAACGACGAGCGGTACGCGCCGGTGTCGATCGCCGACCTGCGCCGCTGGGCCATCGATCAGGACACCCCGAACGGTGTCTTCACGCGCCTGACGCCTCCGGTGACCTTCAGCCACACCCCCTCGAAGGCCTGGCGCCCCACCGGGCTGCCGTTCGGCGGGGTCGAGGGGCTGTCATGGCAGGACAAGCCAATCGGTTCCGATGACCCACTGGCGACTCCCCATTATCCGTCCAGGATCGTCGCCGAGGGCCGACTACACGACTTTGTCGAGTGTTACGGCATCGAGGACCGCGGCGATGGAGGCGGCGATGTGAGCTTTTTCTCCCCTGGGTTGGCGGTTCTCTCCAGAAACCAAGGGCTAGAGGCTATTTGATGCGCATAGTCATTGCCATGACCGGGGCGACCGGCGCGGTTCTCGGGGTTCGACTCCTCGAGAACCTAGCAGCGCGGCCCGACATCGAAACCCACCTGGTGATCAGTCGTTGGGGCCGGGCCACTATCGACTATGAAACCGACCGCACACCAGTCGAAGTCGAAAAACTGGCCGATGCGGTGTACAAACCCGATGACATGTACGCCCCGATCTCATCGGGGTCATTCACCACCGACGCAACAATCGTGGTGCCCTGCAGCATGAAGACCGTGGCCGCCATTCGCGCGGGCTACTCCGACGGTCTCATCGCACGCGCGGCAGACGTAACCCTGAAGGAGCGCCGGCGGCTGGTGCTGGTGCCCCGAGAAACACCGCTGTCCGAGATTCATCTGGATAACATGCTCGCCCTGTCTCGCATGGGTGCACACATAGTTCCGCCCATGCCCGCGTTCTATCAAATGCCCAACACCATCGACGACCTGGTGAACCACACGGTGATGCGCATCCTGGACGCCGCCGGCATCGAGAACGAAACCGCGCCGCGTTGGCGGGGACTTCCTGCTCGAAATGAGCGAAATACCAATAAGAATGGAAATCCATATGGCGTTCAATGACCTCCGCCGCTACCTCGCCGACCTGGAAGCACACGGCGAGCTGCGCACCATCAAGACTCCCGTGAGCACCGAGATCCAACTTGGGGCCATCGCCCGACTCGCATGCGAAACATACGGTCCGGCAGCACTTTTCGAAAACCTCGTGGGCTACCCGACGTTTCGCGGACTCGCCGCGTTCGAGACATATTCCGGCAATCCAGACAATCGAGCCTGGCGCCTCGCCCGCGCCCTGGGGCTATCCGACGACACCACTGGTGATCAGATCGTGGACTTCCTGGCGGGGTTTCGCGATACCGCGGGCGTCGCCCCAGTTTTGGTTGAGACCGGTCCGGTGCACGAGAACATCGTCCGCGACCGCGGCGAGTTGTTGGACTACCTGCCGATTCCACACCTGCACCCCGGAGACGGCGGCCCCTACGTAAACACCATCGGCTTCTTCGTGCTGGAATCCCCGGACCGCAGCTGGGTGAACTGGGCGGTAGCGCGCTGTATGAAACTCGACGGTGACCGGATGGTCGGAATGACCGCGGTGATGCAGCACATCGGCATGTTGCGCCGAGAATGGGACAAGATCGGCACGAGCGTTCCGTTCGCCCTCGTCCTCGGCGCCGACCCGATCACGACGCTGATTTCAGGAGGCCCTTTGGCCAAGTTCGGCGCCAGTGAGGGTGACATCATCGGAGCCATTCGGGGTGAGCCGCTTGAGGTCGTCGAGTGTGTGACGAGCTCGCTCCGCGTACCCGCACACGCGGAGATCGTCATCGAGGGATACATCGACCTGACCGAATCCGCGGACGAAGGACCGATGGCCGAGTATCACGGTTACATCGACAAGGCGAAAAACACCACCGGCGCACCAGATTTCGGCGTGTACCACATCACCGCGGTGACCCACCGCAATGACGCCATCTATCCATCCACCTGTGCCGGAAAACCGGTTGACGAAGACCACACCATCACCGGACCAGGAGTTGCCGCGGCAAGCCTCAACGCACTACGGGCAGCGAGCCTGCCCGTAGAGAAGGCCTGGATGGTGCCTGAGTCCGCAAGCCACGTGCTGGCTGTGACTGTCAGCGATGGTTGGTCTGGGGAATTCCCCGACGCAAATGAGCTCTGCCGCAAGATCGGTAACGCGGTCAAGACGATGGACCATTCGGCGTACTGGGTACAGCGAATCCTGGTTACCGACAACGATATCGACCCGACTTCTCCGTCGGACCTGTGGTGGGCGTACGCAACCCGGTGCCGCCCAGGCGATGACTCCATCATCTTGGAGGATGTGCCCATCATGGCGCTGTCACCGATCGTCAACACTCGCGAAGAACGGACTAAGACTCGCGGTCGCGTGGAAGTGCTCAACTGCCTCATTCCGCCCTATGCGGATGATCTCTCGGTCACGTCGGCCGCGCTGCGTCAGGCCTACCCCCACGATGCGATCGCGTTCGCCGAACGAACGTATCTCGGCGAGTAGCCGGGCTCGTCGCGCCTGCCGCGCCAGCTCGTCACGGCAATTCGGTCACGCCTGGGTATTGACCCGCCCCCGCCATCGGCATATATTACCGACTGGTCAATTCGCTGCCGTTATGGCGGCGTATTGCGGGCACGGACGCCACCACCCGATCACACCGGGTCGCTAGCCGCGCCCATCGTGGCTAGCTGAAGAGGAGCTCGACGTATGCAAAACCGGATGTTGGAGCGCGCGAGCGCGTGGTCTGGCCTGGTTTACCTGCTTCTATTCGGCACCGGCTGGCTGCTGGTCGCACGTTTCATGCCGCCGATTCCGCCCTCTGCCGGGCCGGCGGAAGTAGCGTCCCAGTTCGAACAGCGACACGTTTGGCTGATGCTGGCAGCGGTGCTGATGATGATTTCTACGTTTGCCCTGTTCCCGGTATCGGCACTGTTGGTGTTGATTGCCCGCAGGATCGAACGCCAGGTCGGCATGGTCACGGTGATGATGGGCCTGACCCTCGCGACCTACCTGGTGATGAACTTCTACACGCCGTTCTCGTTCGGCATCGCAGCCTTTCGGACCGAGCGCGACCCGGCCCTGGTCCAATACGCGAGCGACTACGGCTTCCTGCAGTTCATGGGTGGTATCCCGATGTTCCTCATGGTGTGGCTGCTCAGCGCCTACGCCATTCTGGTGTTGAGCCCTCGCCACGATCCCGTTGTCCCCCGCTGGTTCGGCTATCTGAACCTGTGGATAGCAATCCTTTACCTACCAGAGCTTTTGGTGTTCTTCTTCCACTCCGGCCCCTTCGCCTGGAACGGCGTCGTAGGGTTTTGGATTCCCGCGATTCTCTTCATCGTCTATTTCGCGATCTCTCCGGTGATCCTGATCCCCCTGGTGCGCAAGCTGATTGCCGAGTCGACGGAAACCGCCGTGACACCGGTGCGCATTTCGTGACCATCGAAACCGGCCCCCGACCTTCGACGCACCGTCGTCGTATCGGTGGCCACGTGCCCGCAGAAGCAGAGCTGTGGATCTTCATCATGGGAGATCTCACCGTGTTCGGCGTCTTCTTCGCGGTCTGGGGATGGAGCTACGCCCGCAACCCGGCCATGTTCGAGCTCGGCCGCGCGAGCATGTCGCAGTCGATCGGTCTGACCGAGACCCTCACCCTCATCAGCAGTTCTGCTGCGGTGGTCACCGCGCTTACCCGTGCGCGGTGGAAACAATGGTCCCGGGCGTGCGCCTGGTACCTCACCGCAATCGGTTTCGGTGCGGTGTTCGTGGTGTTGAAAGCCTTTGAATACGGTCGCCATCTGACCACCGGCCTGGATCCCCTCGCGGGTGAATTCTTCATGTATTACTTCGTTTTCACGGGAATTCACCTGCTGCACGTACTGATCGGACTCCTCGAACTGGGCGCTGCCGCGCGGTCGATGCGCCCTAGAGCCACACGTCGCTATGGCGTAGCTCTACTGGAAGGTATCGGCGTGTACTGGCACATGGTGGATGTCTTATGGGTCGTGCTGTTCTCGTTGATCTACCTGATCTAGATACTGAGCAACCCGTGATCATTTCCGCGCTCCCGATGCCCGCCCGCCGCAGCACACTCGTGACCTGGCTGGTGCTGACCGGCTGTACCGTGCTGTCCTGGTCCGAGAGCTCCTCGGGGCGCCCCTCCATTCCGGTGATTCTGGTTATGTTGTCGCTGACCGCGATCAAGTCGGCACTGATCATCGCGTCCTACATGGAGATCAGCCGAGCGCCAAGGTGGCTTCAAATGCTCGGCGGCACATGGGTGGTAGTAGTTTTCGGAATGCTGGGTTACATTCTGTGCGTGGCGGCCTAGGTCTCGTTGCCCTGTCCAGCGGCGAACAGTGCGTCGGGGTCCACGGGCAACCCATGTTCGGCCGGCGCTGTGGCCGCACGCGCGTGGGTGACGACAGCCGCCGCGGGAACCGAGGCGGCGGCGCCAGGTGCCGGAGTCCGCAGCCGCTCCACGTTGATCGCGAACTCGGCCACGCCGTCCCGGATCGCGGCAGCGTGTTCGTCCAGCCGGTCCAGGAGTTGAGAGAGCGTGCGCCCCATCTTGTTTCCAAGCTCGGAGGCCTCAGCCACAGCGGAAGCGATGGTGGTCGCGACACTGCCGCCCTGGGTGATGGGAGAGGCCGCCCGTGCCGCCGTGAACTCGGTGATGACGTCGTCTACGTAACCCTCGACCCATTGCCCGAGCATGCTTCGCGTGTGGGTGACCAGATCGGTCACCACATTGATGCGTTGATTGATATTGGCCGCGACGAGGCGCAGCTCCTGTAGCGCGTCATCGATCGGGCCAGACGCTTCGCTGAATCCTGTTGCCGCCGCGCCACTGTGCCCTTCGCCCAGCGCACTGAGCACAGCCGAGAGTTCCTGCTGCACATTAGTGACGTCGGCAATGCAGTACCGCCAGAAAGTAGCTTCGGCAGAGGCTGCGACCGGGTTACCACGTAGCGCATCCAGCGGCTCTTCGAGAAACTGGACATGCTCGACCACGAAGCCCAATCCGGCATCGTCAAGGCGCGTGAGCGGCTTCAGCTCGGCATCAAGGGTGTCCACCGAACCCTTCACCAATCTTCGTCATCGCGGCGACGGTCTGATCCTCGGCCTCGGCGATCCGCCGGGCCTGATCATGTAGACGCTGCCCCGTCTCCACAATCACGTCGCCGAGAGTGCGCACCGCATCGCTCAGCTCCTCGATACTGCCCCGCACCGATGCGACGAAATCCGACGACACCGCCCCCAGATCCCGGTCGCCGAGCCCCTCGCCGTGATGCTCGAGAAGAAACCGCAGCGATCCTCCCGCGCTTTCCAGATTCGCCGCCTCGCGCAGCACCACATCCCGGTCGAACCGGAAGGTGCCCGTCTCATCGGTCATGAGGCCGGTCCCAGATGTTCGCCCTCCCCGAGGTGCCCCCCGTCCAGGTAGCCCTTGACGTAGTCCATCGCCGGTCCGTCGCCGGTGAGGTCGTGCAATGTGCTGTGAATCTGACTGGCTGCGTTGACCTGCGCCGCGGCGATGGTCCGGGTGATGATGGCCGATAGATCTCTCGCGTCCATCGACAGCGTCGACTCGTCCAGGTCCAATGTCTCGATGCGTCCCCCCGAACCGACGGTCACCGCCACCCCCACGTCGTCCTTCGCATGGCCGCGAACCAGCCCGACGGTCTGCTGCACATACTGCGCACGCTGCCCCAGAATCTCCAGGCGATCCTGGTATTCGCGAATCCATTGGCGGGGGTCACCACGGCACTCCGACATGACGAGGGGCTCCTTTCCTGGACACGACCGGTGAAACGGGAACGTCCCCTCCGCGTCCCCGGTCCACCGACCGCTGATGGCATTTGTCGACTTCTGTGCCATACATAGAGATTGATGGGCGCAGGACGTGAATCGGTTCCATGAATTTTGAAGAAATTTCTTGGCAAATGAATGAAACGTCAATTACCTGCAGGAACAACTGCCCCAGAGACAAAACAGCGGACTACCTGTGCAGTAGTCCGCTGTGTGAGAATCGTTCTGGCGCTATCCGCCGAGCTTGATCTGCAGCCCGACGCCGATGATCGAGATCACCCAGATCGCGGTGACGAAGTAGGTGAGCCGGTCCAGGTTCTTCTCCACCACGGTCGACCCCGAGAGGCTGGACTGCACACCACCGCCGAACAGCGTGGACAGACCGCCGCCCTTCGCGCGGTGCAACAGCACCAGCAAGACCACCAACAAGCTCGTGATCACCAGGACGATCTGCAACGCCAATTCCATGCGGCCAGCCTACCGGCTCCCTTCCGGCGACCTGCGCAGGGACGCCGGTCAGCTCACTTCTGAACTGTCGGACAGCCAGGTATTGCATTCCCACAGCCGATTCTTGAGCGAGCCGTGCCGCCACCATGCCGCAGAATGCTCGTTGGACCCATGGTCACGCTTGGACCGTTGCCCATCGCCCCGATATTGGTCGTTCCAGGCAAGATCGAGTTCGTGCTGGGTGATCGTGCCCCCGCGCCGCGACCCGAGGAACATTCCCGAGGAGCACTGGGCCTGAAGTTCGCTTCGCCGCGACAGCTCCAGCCCCACCGGGGAATCGACTCCCGCAGCGACGCGCTGGTTCCATTCCTCCGACGATATGCCGCTGAGCTCCTGGACATGATGTCCGTACTCGTGCGCATACACGGCAAGGTAGAAGCCGTCATGATTTCCGTACCTGTTGGGCGACATGCTCACCGTCGACATGTAGATCGTGTTGTTGGCCGAGCAGTAGAAGGCGGCTGTCTCGCCGCCGCTGAAGTCCTCGCCCCCGCAGGGCGAATCCACGTAGCTTCCGGCCACTACCAATCCCGGCGACGACCATGGCAGACGCAACCCGTCCAGAAGCCGCTTCCACTCCGGATCCAAGCACCCGAGCAGATCCCGGTAGAACGCCTCTGCGTGAGGAATGTCAAACGGCCATGTGCTCGTTGAGCAGGGCGCATTGGTGAACCCAGCCTCCCGGTCCCGGAACAAAGGGTTGTCGCCGAGCGCGTAGACCGGCTGAGGGCCGGGCGGTGGCTGCGGGGGTGTCACCTTGGGGCTGATCCAGGTCGAGGTCGGAGAATACTGCCATGTCGAGGTCACCCGCACCGGGTGGCGCCCGCCGGAGTCCTGATGGACCGACCACACCACCACCGTTCCCAGCATCAGGATCGCGACCAGCACGAAGGACGCGCCGCCGATGATCAGGCCGGTGTGAGATCTGCCGCGCGCCCGCGGGCGCGGTCCGTACCCGACTGGCGGTGGAGATACCGGGCGCCCCGGCGGTACCCGGTACGCGGGCAGCGGCTGAGGCGCCTGATATCCCGGAAACGGCGTAATAGGTGGTGGGTGCCATCCACGTTGCGGTGGTGCCATGGGGGCGTGAGCAGGCGGGGGCAGCGGCGCGCCCCAGGCAGGCACCGGTCTGGGCTGGAAATACGGTCGCGGCTCCATGCAGTCCCCCCACCACATTCTGTGAATGCGCGCCAGCATATCGACCCTGACCTAGGGTTACCGCCGTGGGAGAGATGAGTCGTGGGGTGGCTTTACGGTTGGCGTTGTATCTGCCGGTGTGTATGGGAGGACTTCTGCTGGCGGCACCGGCAAGCAGCGATGTTTCCCCGGGCACCGTCGCTGTTGCCATGACCCTCGCCGACGACGGCGTGCTGAACATCACCGAGACCATCACGCCCGCCAAAGGTCAAGTGCTGCAACGCCATCTACTGCTCGATGTGCCCGTTGAAGGTAATCGGATACAACATTTCCAGGTCAGCAACGTCACTAGCACCGGCGACGCGGAGGCCGCTGGCGACACCGGCACATTGACCATCGTGGCTCGCGGTCCAGCGACCGTCAGCTATGCCGTCCGGGGTGCCGTCGCCGATGCCGCCGATCACCAGCAGGTGACCTGGCCGTTTGCCTCCGGCTGGGATTCGGGAATGAGGGATGTCACGGCCTCATTCGCCTCTCCCAGCACCAAACCCAGCTCCCCCACGTGCTCCCTGGGCCCACCGGGTTCTCGCACACGTTGTACTGCGGCGCAGGTCGATCACACCGGGGTGGTGCGAGTCCAGCAAGACAATGTGCCGCCGGACTCGATCGCAACCTTCACCGTGACGGTTCCGGCCCGCACCGTTCCCGCCGGCGCCATTTTCACCGTGATCCCCGGCCCGGCAGGCCCCTTCGCGCTGACGCGACCGGCGATCGCAGCCCTGGCCGGCCTGGGGGCCGTCACCGCCGCATTGGCCGGTTGGGTAGTCGTGGCCCGCCGCCGGGACACCCACGCCGCCGAAACCAGCGTCACCCCAATCGATCCCCTGGTTCGCGACCACACAGGATCACATTTCGCTGCGCCGGACGGGGTGCTCCCCGGGCAGATAGGCACCGTCATCGATCTGCGGGTGGATGCCGTAGACCTGACCGCGACGGTCATTGATCTCGCGGTCCGCGGATATCTGTGGATCGCCGAAACAACGGGTGCCGAAGGCCGGCTCGATTGGCAGATATCCCGGCGCGCCCCGGCGGACAGCCTCTTGGCCCCCTATGAGGCGCAACTTCTGGACATCTTGTTGCCTGCGAAGACCGAGACGGTGTACATGTCCAGCCTCCAGATGCCGGGTTCCCGGGTGGATATCGGCCGCATTCCCGAGATGATGTATGCCGACGCCCGGCTTCGCGGATGGTTCCGCCGTACGCCGGAGCACCTGGGCGCCCTGACCGGTTACGGGGTCGGCGTGCTGCTGGCGGGTCTCGTAGTCACCGCCGTCCTAGCCGTCAGCATCGGCAACGCGATGATCGGGGTCGCGGTGTGCGGCGTGGGCGCGGTCTGCGCGCTGGCCGGCACGCTGCTGCCGATCCGCACCGCGCGCGGGCATCTGCTGGTGGCGCACGTGGCCGCGCTGCGCCACTATCTGAGCGAGTTCAACGTCGATGACTTGGCGCCCGCTGATCGCGAGCTGGTGCTGACCCGGGCAGCACCGTATGCCGTTGTGCTCGGGCAGCTCGGCCCGTGGCTCACGGCCATGGGAAGGCTGGATACCGCCGCCGACGGTACACCCGGAATCGATTGGTACGATACGGCTTCCAGCGATACCGCGAACCTGCCCGCCTTCCTCACCGCCCTCGACGGAGTGTTGGCGCGCGGCGCGCATCTACGCAATCTGCCGTAGATCCCGGCTAAAGCAGCGGACCGCCCGCGGCGATCGCCGACATCTGGGCGAACTGCTCGCCGTCCAGCGAGGCGCCACCGACCAACGCTCCGTCGACATCCTCCTGCGCAACGATCTCGCCGACATTCTTGGCGTTGGCCGAGCCGCCATACAAGACCCGGACAGACCCCGCCACGTCGGCGTTCGCGATTTGCGCCAACTCGGCGCGGATCGCGGCGCACACTTCCTGCGCGTCGGCGGCGCTGGCCACCCGCCCGGTGCCGATGGCCCACACCGGCTCGTAGGCGATAACCACCTTGCCCACCTGTTCGGCGCTGAGGCCGGCCAGTGACCCACGCAAGGAGTTCACGTTGTACTGGACGTGATCTCCGGCTTCCCGGATGTCAAGTGCCTCACCGATACACACGATCGGTGTGAGGCCGTGTTTGAGGGCCGCGGCCGCCTTGGCCGCCACCAGCGCGTCGTCCTCGCCGTGATACTGGCGGCGCTCGGAGTGCCCGACAACGACATAGGTGACACCCAGCTTGGCCAGGAAGGCGCCGCTGACCTCACCGGTGTACGCGCCCGAGTCATATACGGACAGGTCCTGTGCGCCGTAGGTAAGGCGTAACTTGTCACCGTCGACCAGGGTCTGCACGCTGCGGATATCGGTGAACGGCGGAATGACCGTCACGTCCACCTTGTCGAAGTACTTGTCCGGCAACGAGAACGCGATCTTCTGCACCAAAGCGATGGCCTCGAAATGATTGAGGTTCATCTTCCAGTTGCCGGCGATCAACGGCTTACGCGACATACGGAACTCCTCTAGTCCTCGAGAACGTCGATACCCGGAAGCACCTTGCCTTCAAGGTATTCCAGGGATGCACCACCACCGGTGGAGATGTGCGAGAAACCATCATCGGGCAGGTCCAGGGCGCGCACCGCGGCAGCCGAATCGCCGCCACCGACCACGCTGAACGCACCCTTCTCCGTAGCAGCGATGATCGCCTCGGCGACACCCCGGGTACCCGCGGCGAACGCCGGGAACTCGAACACGCCCATGGGGCCGTTCCAGAAGATGGTCTTGGCGTTGGACAACACCGCGGCGAACCGCTTCACCGATTCCGGTCCGATGTCCAGACCCATCTTGCTGTCCGGAATCGCGTCCGCGGCAACGATTTCCGAAGGTGAATCGGCGGCGAACTCATCTGCCGCCACGATATCCATCGGCAGATGAATCACATCGGCATAGGTATCGAGCAGCCGCTTGCAGGTGTCAACCATCTCCAGCTGTACCAACGACTTGCCCACCGGCAGACCTTGCGCGGCCAGGAATGTGAAGCACATGCCGCCGCCGATCACCAGGCTGTCGGCCTTGGTAGCCAACGATTCGATGACCGCCAGTTTGTCGGAGACCTTGGACCCGCCCAGAACCACCGCATAAGGCCGCTCGGTACTGGCCGTGAGCACCCGCAGAACTTCCACCTCGGCAGCCACCAGACCACCGGCGTAATGCGGCAGCAAGGTCGCCACGTCGTACACGGACGCCTGCTTACGGTGCACTACCCCGAATCCGTCGGAAACGAACGCGCCGCCGGTGCCCGTTGGGCCGCCGACCAACTCGGCCAGTTCCCGCGCGAGCGCGAGACGCTGTGCGTCGTCCTTGCTGGTTTCCCGGGGGTCGAACCGGATGTTCTCCAGTAGCAGCACATCGCCGTCGGTCAGGCCCTCGGCGCGTGCCAGCGCGTCGGTCCCGACGACGTCTCCGGCCACCTGCACGTGCTGCCCCAGCAGTTCACCCAACGCCGCCCCGACCGGGGCCAGGGACAGTTTTGGGTCCGGCTTTCCATCGGGGCGGCCCAGGTGCGCGGTCACGATGACCTTGGCCCCGGCACCCGCAAGCGCGCGGATGGTCGGCACCGAGGCCACGATGCGACCGGGATCAGAGATATGGGCGATGTTGCCGTCCAGGTACTCGAGCGGGACGTTCAGGTCCGACCGGACCAGCACGCCCTTGCCCGAAACTCCCTCGGCCAACAGGTCGTTGAGGGACTTGATCGCCATCGTTACAGCGACTTGCCGACCAGGCCGACCAGGTCGACGAGGCGGTTCGAGTAGCCCCACTCGTTGTCGTACCAGGAGACCACCTTGGCCTGGTCGTCGATCACCTTGGTCAGACCCGCGTCGAAGATCGAGCTGTGCGGGTCGGTGACGATGTCCGAGGAGACGATCGGCGCGTCGTAGTACTTGAGAATGCCCTTGAGCTTGCCCTCGGCGGCGGCCTTCATCGCGGCATTGATCTCATCGGCGCTGGCGGCCTTCTTGAGTTCGACGGTGAGGTCGGTCGCCGAACCGGTGGGGATCGGCACGCGCAGGGCGTAGCCGTCGAGCTTGCCCTTGAGCTCGGGGAGCACCAGGCCGATGGCCTTGGCGGCACCGGTGGAGGTCGGCACGATGTTCAGGGCGGCGGCGCGAGCACGGCGCAGATCCTTATGCGGGCCGTCCTGCAGGTTCTGGTCCTGCGTGTAGGCGTGGATGGTGGTCATCAGGCCCTTGACGATGCCGAACTCGTCGTTGAGGACCTTGGCGAGCGGGCCCAGGCAGTTCGTGGTGCACGAGGCGTTCGAGATGATGTTCTGGCTGCCGTCGTACTTGTCGTCGTTGACGCCCAGCACGATGGTGATGTCCTCGTCGCTGGCCGGCGCGGAGATGATGACCTTCTTGGCGCCGGCGTCCAGGTGACCCTGCGCCTTGGCGCGTGCGGTGAAGATGCCGGTCGACTCGACGACGACGTCAACGCCCAGGTCGCCCCAGGGAAGGGCCGCAGGACCCTCCTTGACCTCGAGCGCCTTGATCTTGTGATCGCCGACGACGATCGTGTCATCGCCCTCCAGGCTGACGTCATAGGGCAGCCGGCCCAGGATGGAGTCGAACTTCAGCAGGTGGGCCAGGGTGGCGTTATCGGTCAGGTCGTTGACCGCGACGATCTCGATGTCAGTGTTGACCCCTTGAGCCTTCTGCGCGTCCAGTGCCCGAAAGAAGTTCCGGCCGATCCGGCCAAACCCGTTTACGCCTACCCGGACAGTCACGTAGCGCTCCCTCTTTGTCGGTTTGAGATGTGGTGTACCCGTTATCGGCACTCACATTAGCCCAGGGGGTGAGCCATTTCGTCCCGGCCCAGTCGCGCGACGATATGGGCGGCGGCTGCCAGCACCAGCGGCGCCACTCCCGCGATGACGAACACCGTCGTGTTGCCGATGACATGTGCCACGGGAACCACCAGCGCGAAGGATGCCGGCAGCCCGACCAGGGAGACGAAGAAGTCCATGCTGGCCGCACGGCCCAGCATCTCCTCGGGCACGCGACGCTGCATCAGCGTGCCCCAGATGACGTTGGCCGCCTGCATGGTGCCGCCGACGATGATCATGGCGACCGCGATCATCCAGACGTGGCCGGTGAACCCGATGAAGATCAGGGGTAACGAGCCCGCTCCCCACATCAGGATCATCACCGTCAAATATCGGCGGGCCAACGGTAGTGACGACACGATGAATGAGCCAACCGCTCCCGCCAGACCGAAAAGCGCCAATACCGTGGCATGGGCGCCGGGGTCGCCGCCGTGATCGCGGATGACGAACGGCAGCAGTATCTCGATGGGGCCCACGACCACCAGCACGTAGCCGATCGCGAACAGCAGTGTGGCGAAAAACCAGGTGGTGCGCACCATGTACCGGAATCCCTCTGCCAAATCGCCGAGGGCACGACGCAACGGGTGCTGCCGCACCTCCGCGGACGCGGGCGGCTCATGCTTGTGCCGGACCAGCAGCAGGCAACTCAGACCCGCGCCGACGAGCATGCCCTCCAGTAGGAATGCACCACCCGGCGACCACACGCTCACGATGGCCGCGCTTACCGCAGGGCCTGCGGCCAGCTGCATCACCGGCCGCAGGATGCCTTCGATTCCGTTGGCGGCCAATAGTTCATCGGCAGGGAGCAGACTGGGCAACAATGCGGTGTAGGCCGGTATGTAGAAACCCTCGGCGATACCGAACAGCAATGAGTTCAGTGCCAAATGCCAGATATGGGCCGCGCCGGTCAGCGCAAGGGTCGCGGTGGTCAGCATCAATGCGGTCTGCACCGCGAGCGAGCACCGCATCACCCACAACTTGGGCAGACGGTCGGCCGCCACGCCTGCCGGTAGCACGCTGAGCAGCAGGCCGACGCTGAACGTGGTACCGACAACGGCAACTTGTGCCGGCCCCAACCCCATCCGAATGACCTGCCAGACGAGCGCGACAGTCCACATGCCGTTGCCCAGCAGGGTGATCGCGAGGCCAAGCGTGAGCAGTCGATAGTCGCGGTGTCGCATCGGGCGCAGCGCCCGCGGGAGGCCGGACGTCGAAGGATGTGACTCCCCGCCGGAAGAGCCCCCGGAGTTTTTGCCAAGGACCCCTTCGGTTTTCAACTGTTCGGGGAAGTCCACCAATCCAGGGTACGAAAGCGCTCCGACAATTCGCCAACGTTTTTCGACCGCCGCGAGCGGCAGACTAGGCCTCTTCGAGCAGCTCGGGGGTCACGGCGGACTCAGTGTCCGGGATGCCCTCGGTCTTGGCCTTGCGATCGGCCATCGACAACAACCGCCGGATGCGGCCGGCGACAGCATCTTTGGTCATCACCGGGTCGGCCAGCCGGCCCAGCTCCTCTAAGGAGGCCTGACGATGCTCGACACGCAGTTTGCCCGCAGCCGCCAGGTGGTCGGGGACGGTGTCACCCAGGATCTCCAGCGCCCGCTCCACTCGCGCCGCCGCCGCGACCGCAGCGCGCGCGGACCGGCGCAGGTTCGCATCATCGAAATTGGCGAGCCGGTTTGCCGTTGCCCGCACCTCACGCCGCATGCGGCGCTCTTCCCAGGTCAGCCGGGTGTCCTGGGCGCCCATGCGGGTAAGCAGGGCACCGATCGCCTCGCCGTCGCGGACCACCACGCGATCGCTTCCCCGGACCTCACGCGCCTTGGCACTTACGCCGAGCCGTCGGGCAGCACCCACCAGCGCCAACGCGGCCTCTGGACCCGGGCAGCTGACCTCCAGCGCCGAGGAACGTCCGGGTTCGGTCAACGATCCATGCGCCAGGAACGCACCGCGCCAGGCCGCCTCGGCGTCTGCGACGCTGCCGCCGACCACCTGTGCCGGCAGCCCGCGCACCGGGCGACCCCGCAGATCGAGCAGGCCGGTTTGCCGGGCCAATGCCTCTCCGTCTTTGGCGACGCGCACCACATACCGGGTTGTCTTGCGGATACCGCCGGCCGACAGCACGTGCACCACCGCGTTGTAGCCGTACAGATCGAAGATGTCCTTACGCAGACGGCGGGCGATGCTGCCCTGGTCGACCTCCGCCTCGACGACGACCCTGCCGCTGACGATGTGCAGCCCGCCGGCGAACCGCAGCAGCGACGCGACCTCGGCGCGCCGGCTACTGACCTGAGTCACCACCAGGCGGCTCAGTTCGTCCTTGACCTCGGCGGTCATCGCCACGTGGCGTCCCCTCTCTGGCTTCCGTGCTGCGTGCGTCCGCCCCCCGCGGCCAGGCGCACCGTGGATTCGGCATCTGTTCCGGCGGCAGTTCCTGTGCCCAAGGCCGCGCCACCCGTCCGTACTCGGTCCAAGACCGCCGCCAGTTTCGCAGGGTCATGTAAATGTGTACCAGGACGCGAGACATCAGCGAACTGAACCTGCGCATTGAACAAGGCGGCCGCCCTGGTCAGGTGGTCGCGTTCGGTGCTGTCTGCGGACGCGGATTCGACAACGATGTCGTGCACTCCGAACTCGGGAGCGTGTTGCGAGAGTACGTGCAAATGACGCTCAGCGGAAAAGCCCGCCGTCTCCCCCGGCTCCGGGGCGAGATTCAGGATCAGCGCCTTGCGCGCCGGTGTCTGTTGCAAAGCCGCAAAGAGCTCGGGCACCAAGACATGCGGGATCACGCTCGTGAACCAGGATCCTGGGCCTAAAACCACCAGGTCGGCAGCCATAATCGCGTCGATGGCCTGTCGGGTGGCGGGCGGGTTACCCGGATGGAGGCGCACCCGGCGGACCTTGCCCGGGGTGGTGGCCAATGCCACCTGGCCGCGGATCACCCGGCTCATACGGGGATCGGATTCCAGTCCCGATACGTCAGCCTCGATCTGCAACGGAATCGGGCACATGGGCAACACGCGTCCGGTAATGCCGAGCATGCGCCCCATCTCGTCGAGGGCGGTGACCGGGTCGGCGAGCATGTCGGTGAGACCCGCCAGGATCAGGTTGCCGATCGGGTGCCCCGCCAGGCCCCCGCTGCCACCCAACCGGTGCTGTATGGCCGTGGCCCACATACGTCCGCGGGGGCTGTCGGAGGCCAGCGCCGCCAACGCCATCCGCAGATCACCGGGTGGCACGATCCCGAGCTCGGAACGAATGCGGCCGGAGGAGCCGCCGTCATCGGACACAGTGACCACCGCGGTGATGTCGTGGGTGAGCCGCCGCGCCGCCGACAACGTCGCGTAGAGGCCGTGCCCGCCACCGAGCGCGACGATGCGCGGCTCCCGCCGGGTCAGCTGGGTGTCCTGCGCGATACCGGAGCTCATTCGCGTCCCAGGTCGCGGTGCAACACCCGCACCGACAGGTCGTCGTCGGGAGCCAAGGATGCGGCCAGCGCCTCGGTTATCGCGACGCTTCGATGCTTGCCGCCCGTGCACCCCACCGCGATTGTCATGTAGCGCTTCCCCTCTCGCCGGTAGCCGTCGATCACGAGGTTCAGCAGCCGATGGTAGGTGTCCAAGAACTCGTCCGCACCGGGTTGGCTCAACACATAGTGGCTGACCGAGGGATGTTGTCCGGTATGTGGCCGCAGCTCATCCACCCAGTGCGGGTTCGGCAAGAACCGAACGTCGACGACCATATCCGCATCCATCGGGAGACCGTACTTAAAACCGAAGGACTCGACGGTCACGCTGATGTGTGCAACGGACTCGCTGCTGAAGGCACGCTCGATGGCCGCGCGCAAGGCGGGGACGGGAAGGGACGAGGTGTCGATCACCAGGTCCGCCGAAGCCCGTATCGACGAAAGCAGCGCCCGTTCCGCCGCGATGCCCTCAGCGAGCGTCTGGCCGCCCTGCAGCGGGTGGCTCCGCCGGTTGTTCTCGTACCGGCGGACCAGACTCTCGTCCGACGCCTCCAGAAACAGCACCCGGGGACTGATTCCGCGGGTGGCCAGGTCGGCGCGGACGGACTCGAGGTCGCCGGTGAAGCCTCGGGACCGGACATCCATCACCACAGCGAGCTGAGTGATGCGTGAACCGGCGGCCAAGCCCAGGTCGACCATTCGTGTGATCAGTTCCGGCGGAAGATTGTCGGCGACGTACCACCCGAGGTCTTCGAGCACCTTGGCGGTAGTGCCGCGTCCCGCGCCCGATAGGCCCGTGACCAGCACGACGTCGATATCGGCGTTTGCGGTCTCGCTAGGTGGATGGAGTGTCATCGACTCCATTTTCGACCATGGCGGGCAGTACTGCTTCGGTTGCACCGGAACTCGGGGCCGAACTGTCAGTTTCGATGAGGGCCTCACGCACCGCGACCGCGGTCGCCGCACCGATGCCGGGCACGGCGGTGATCTCCTCCACGCTCGCCTTCTTGAGCTGGGCTACCGAACCGAAATGCGAGACGAGTGCAGCCCGGCGCGCCTCGCCCAAACCGGGTATGCCGTCGAGCACGGAGGCCGTCATCCGCCTGGACCGCTTGCTCCGGTGGAAGGTGATGGCGAACCGGTGTGCCTCGTCACGCACCCGTTGCAGCAAGTACAGCGCCTCACTGGTGCGCGGCAGAATCACCGGATCCGGCTCGCCCGGAACCCACACCTCTTCGAGCCGCTTGGCCAATCCGATCACCGCGACGTCGGTGACGCCCAGCTCGCTGAGTTCGGCGGCGGCCGCGTTGACCTGCGGCGCCCCGCCATCCACGACGAAAAGATTCGGCGGATAGGCGAACTTGCGTGAATGTCCCTCCGCCGCATACTCGGTCACCGCCTGCTGATCTTGCACGTGACGAGCGAACCGACGCCGGGTGACCTCTGCGATGGAGGCGACATCGTCGGAGCGGCCGTCTCCCGCGGCCTCCCTGATGCTGTAGTGGCGGTAGTCGGACCGGCGCGAGAGCCCGTCCTCGAAAACCACCAACGATGCCACCACGTCGGTGCCCTGGACATGACTGATGTCGATGCACTCGATGCGTAAGGGCGCCTGCTCCAGCCCCAGTGCGTCCTGCAGCTCCTGCAATGCGGCCGACCTGGTGGTGAGATCACCGGCGCGTTTGAGCTTGTGCTGCGCCAGCGCCTCTTTCGCATTGCGCTCCACCGTCTCCGCCAGCGCCTTTTTGTCGCCGCGCTGCGGCACCCGTAGGGAGACCCGAGAGCCCCGCAGTCCGGTGAGCCATGAGGTCATTCCCTCGGCATCCCTGGGCAGCACCGGCACCAGCACCTCGCGCGGTACCGGCGCCACATCGGCCTCGGTATCGGCGGCGTACACCAGATCCGCCTGGTCACCGTAGAACTGGGTGAGGAACTGCTCAACCAATCCCTGGAGATCGGAATCGCCAGGGTCGCCGGTCTTTTCGACAATCCAGCCACGTTGTCCGCGAACCCGCCCGCCACGCACGTGGAACACCTGCACGGCAGCTTCCAACTCGTCGTCGGAGAACGCCACCACATCTGCATCGGTGCCATCGCCGAAGACCACGGTCTGCCGTTCCAGCGCTCGTTGCAGCGCGGAAATGTTGTCGCGCAACCGTGCGGCCCGCTCGAAATTGAGTTCCTGGGCGGCCTGGTTCATCTCACGTTCCATGTCGCGGGCCAGACGATCGGTCTTACCCGATAGGAAGTCGCAGAAATCCAGGACTATCTCACGGTGCTCCTGGGCACTCACCCGGCCGATGCAGGGTGCCGAACACTTCTCGATATACCCGAGCAGGCAGGGTCGATCAATTTGCTTGTGGCGCTTGAATACTCCGTTCGAGCAGGTGCGCGCCGGGAACACCCGGGTCAGCAGGTCGAGCGTTTCCCGGATGGCCCACGCATGCGAGTAGGGCCCGAAGTAGCGCACGCCCTTGCGACGTGGGCCGCGATAGACGAACAGCCGCGGATATTCTTCATTGAGGGTGACCGCGAGCACCGGATACGACTTGTCGTCGCGATAGCGGACGTTGAAACGAGGATCGAATTCCTTGATCCAGTTGTATTCGAGCTGCAGGGCCTCGACCTCGGTGCCCACCACCGTCCACTCCACGCTGCCGGCAGTGGTGACCATCTGCCGGGTGCGCGGATGCAGACCCGTGATGTCGGCGAAATAGGAGGTGAGTCGGCTGCGCAGGCTCTTGGCCTTGCCGACGTAGATGACCCGGCCATGCGGATCGCGGAATCGGTAGACACCCGGCTCGACGGGGATCGAGCCGGGAGCCGGTCGATAGGTCGAGGGATCGGGCACATGTCCAGGCTAGTCCGGGGCTCCGACGACCGACCTCATCGGCAGTGAGACATCCATGCCCGCCGACTCCCCACCGACCGCGCGATCCACTGCTACCCTCAGGGGGTACTTCAACGTAGAGACGAAGGAGTAGCGACGGTGCGTAGATCTACCGCGAGGGGCTTGCCGGTACTACTCACCGCGGCCACGGGGCTGTCTCTCATCACGGCGATCAACGCGCTCGCGGTTCCCGCGAATGATGCCGATGCCGTCATCAACAGCTTGCAGGCCAGCGGCTATCGCGTCACCGTGACGCGGATCGGCTCCGGGCACCAGGACAACTGTGTCGTGCAGTCCGTCAATCAGCAGTCGCCCGTATCCAATGTGGCCAGCGCGCGCGATATGCGTAACAGACCGACATCGGTTCCCGTGTCCACCAAGGTCGCTCACGTCACGCTGGCGTGCTGAGAGTTAGGACGAGTTGGATGAAATTCAGCGTTGGCCCATTGGCCGTTGCCCTGGTCACGATGAGCGGTATCGCGGTGTTCCCCGCGATCGGCTCGGCGGATCCGGAGACCCCAACCCCCACGCCGGCGTCCGAAACAAACTCTCGCACAGCGATACTCCCGGTCTTTGCGCAGGAAGGCATCCGTGTCCGAACCGGTAAGCCCGGCGAGCTCTTGACAATCCACCTCCCGGAGGACGTTCCGCTGGCACCCGCACAATGGGGGCCGGACGGGGACGCGACATACCGAGCCGCAGACACCGAATACACGGTCACCCCATTGATCGACGGCGGCGAGTACTTCACCATCGTGAAAAAGGACCCCGGCGAGTCCTTTGACTACAAGGTGCGTCTCGGACTACCCGCGGGCACTCATTGGGTGCGCCATGGCACCACGTTGCTGATCGAATCCGATGGTGCGCCCGATAATCCCTCACTGCTGGTGGGAATGTTCGCCTCGCCCAAGGTGACCACGGGCACGGGAGCCGACATCCCCTTGACCGTCGAGATCGACTCCGATGCCACGGTGACGCTCTCCGCACGCAGCCCCGCACTCGCCAACACTCCGGTCGAGATCGGTTTCTCCTACCACCCGGTGGACGCCACCACCTAGCGTACGGTCAGGGCGCACCGAAACCGAAGGCCGACATGAGTCGGTGGCCGTCACCGCTACGCACCGAATCGGCAAGTTGCTGTGCCCGGTTTTGGTTCTCCGACTTGGTGGTGACGGCAATCGAGTAGCGCTCGACCGACACCGCATCGCCGGCAAAGCTCAGCGTGGTCACGCGCGGCTCGTCACTTGTGGCGTACGAGGAGTAGGTGAGCCCTACCTCTGCCCGTCCCTCGGCCACCGCGTCCACCACCGCATTCGCGGTGCGCTCCGTCTGAGCCGGACCGAGCGGAGCCGCGAGTGATTCCGCAACGCGCGCAGTGGCAGCGCCACACGCGAGTTCCGGTGCACACACCGCGAGCCGCGCGCCCGAGCGCACCGCGTCGTTGAAGGTGAAGACATGATTCGGGTTCCCAGGTGGGGTAACAATCACCAGTCTGTTCGCGGCGAACGCCGCCGGATCTTTCACCTGCCCCGCCTGTGCCGCCCTGTGCATATCCACGTCCTGCACCACCAGCACATCCGGTGCCGGCTCCCGCTCCAGCTCGTCGGCAAGTTCTTGCGACCGCTTGAATTTCAGCTGTATCTGGGTGCCCGGATGGTCGATCTGGAATCGTTTGGCCAACTCGCTGAACACCGTGCGCATCGCCTGGTCGACGGAGACACGCAGCGTCATCGGGACGGCGGCACCGCCGATCTCGCCCGCGTCTCCGGGCCGCGTGGTCGGGGCGGGGGGCTGCGAAGTACCGCATCCCGCGACCGCAAGAAACGCTGCCAGCGCCACCACGAGGGATGCCGATCGCCGCGGTCCGAATAATCCGGCTGTCTGGGGCGCGCCTCCGAACACGCGCGGAACCTATCACGTAGGTCGACCGCCCAGCCGACCATGGCATAACGTGATCACACTGTGAGAGCCCTGACCAGAGCGCTAGCCATCGCCTCTATCGCCCTTCTGGCGTCCGCGGGCTGCGCCGGCGACATGACGAGCAGGCCGGGCGGCGCGGCGGAACCATGCGGGATCACCGCAAACGGTGTTCCGATCACGAAAACCGCTGCCACGCAAGCGGCTACCGAACGAAACATCTCCACCAATCCCGAAGTGGCCACCGGCTATCGGACCGGGATGACCGCGGTACGTACCGCGAGCTATGCCGCCGCAACCGCAAACCCCCTGGCCACGCAGGCCGCGTGCAAGGTGCTGCGTGACGGAGGGTCCGCCGCCGATGCCCTGGTTGCCGCCCAAGCCGTGCTCGGGCTGGTCGAGCCGCAATCCTCGGGCATCGGGGGCGGCGGCTTCCTCGTCTACTACGACGCCGCCAGCGGTGCGGTACAGACCTATGACGGTAGAGAAGTCGCCCCGGCCGCCGCGACCGAGAACTATCTACGCTGGGTCGACGACGCAGACCGGACTGCACCCAGACCCGATGTGCGGTCGTCGGGCCGCTCGATCGGAGTGCCCGGAATCCTGCGCATGCTCCACGACGTGCATGCCGAGCACGGAGCCGCACCCTGGCGCGAGTTGTTCACTCCGGCAGTTCAATTGGCAGACGACGGCTTCGAGATCAGCCCGCGCCTGGCCGCGGCGATCACCGATTCAGCGGCCAGTCTTGCCCTGGATCCAGAAGCCGACCTCTACCTTCTCAACACCGATGGTTCGGCCAAACCCGCCGGAACCAAGATCACCAACCCGGCCTACGCAAAAACCCTCGGCGCCGTTGCTGCCGACGGACCCGATGCCTTCTACCGGGGCGCCATCGCCGAAGCCATCGTGGCCGCGGCGGCGGACACCTCGTCGGGACGCACCCCGAGCCTGATGACCACCGCAGACCTATCTGGATACACCGCCAAGAGGCGGGCGGCGCTGTGCACCACCTACCGCGACCACGAGATCTGCGGTATGCCAGCGCCTTCCTCGGGAGGTATCGCGGTGGCCGCGACATTGGGCATCCTGCAGAACTTCCCGATGGCATCCTTCCGGCCCACCGATATCGATCTCGACGGCGGCAAGCCGACGGTTGACGGGGTGCACTACATCGCCGAGGCGGAACGGCTCGCCTATGCCGACCGCGACAAATACGTTGCCGACACAGATTTTGTTGCGCTACCGGGTAATTCACCCGACACTCTGCTGAATCCGACGTACCTGGCCGGGCGGGCACGACTGATCTCCGGCGATACGACGATGGGCGTCGCCAAGCCGGGCGAATTCAACATACCGGCATCCGCGGCGGTATCCACCCCCGAGCACGGCACCAGCCAGGTGACCGTCGTCGACGCCCGGGGCAACGCGGCGTCGCTCACCACGACGGTGGAGTCAGCATTCGGCTCGTTCCACATGGTGGACGGGTTCTTCCTCAACAATCAGCTCACCGACTTCTCGTCCGAGCCCGTGGGTAAAGACGGGCTCCCGGTCGCCAACCGGCTGCAACCAGGAAAACGCCCCCGTAGCTCGATGGCGCCCACCCTGGTTTTCGAACGCGCCGAATCCGGCAAGCGCGGCGCGTTGCTCCTGGCACTCGGCTCGCCGGGCGGCTCGGTGATCATCCAGTTTGTTGTGAAAACCCTTGTCGGCATTCTGGACTGGGGCCTCGATCCACAGCAGGCGGTATCGATGGTGGACTTCGGCGCCAATAACTCCCCCAAGACCAATGTCGGCGGCGAACACCCCAGTATCGATGCCCGCGACAACGGCGCCGACGACCCCTTGATCCAGCGGCTGCGCGCACGTGGCCACATCGTCGACGTCGCCGATCAGTCCAGTGGCCTGTCCGCGCTGGTGCGCCGGGGCCCGGGCTGGATCGGTGGCGCGGACCCTCGCCGCGAAGGACTGGTCATGGGCGACACCGGATAGCGGCCGATCAGCCCAGCGACTCAAGCCCCCGGTCGTCGATCGCGGAGGCGCGCGAGGTGTCCTTCAGTTCCACGCCGGAGCGGCCCAACTGAAGCGCTCCGCCGACCAGACTCGCCGCGATGCGCGCCGCTTCCGAGTAGCTGAGCCCGTCAGGCGGATGGATATTGGATATGCAGTTGCGATCGGCATCGGTGCAACCGGGCCGCGGTAGGTGCGTGAGATAGATACCGAGGCTGTCGACCACACTGAGCCCCGGTCGCTCACCGATGATGACGATCAACGTCCGGTACCGCCCCTGCTCGGCGACGTGGTCCCCCAGCGCTACCCGAGCCTGCGTTGCGATCACCGGCGCGGCCAGCGTGTACGCGTTTCCCAACCTCAGGGCGAGCTCGCGCAGGAGCGGAACACCGTGGCGCATCAGGGCAGTGGGTGATAAACCGTCGGCGAGTACGAATCCGATATCCGCCGGTCTACGCGCCACCGCCGACAGGTCGGCGGGCAGCCGGCCGAGGTCGGGTCGGCGCAAGTACTCCGCCCGGGAACCCACCTGACTGGTCACCACGACGGGTACGCCCAACCCGAGCGCACCGACGTCAGCGGCGAAGCGATCGATATCCAGGGGTACGTGCACGGCGTCCCGTGCAATCGCATGCGCGGCAGCCAAGTCCAGCACATCTCGAGTGTGCAGCGCATTACCTGCCCTGTCCAAACCGATCCGGGCCTGGGTGTTCAGTCTCAGGTCTTTCCAAAACCTCTGGCGCGCAACGTCACCGGCTGTCATCGGGCGCCCGAGATGGTAAGCGCACGCAACGGTGAGCTCGTCACGTCGAAGGGGGTGAGGCGGCCGTCATCGTCAACCATGCCGATGGCGTGCAGCCACTGTTCAAACTCCGGCGCGGGCCGCAGACCTAGCGTCCGGCGTGCCTGCAGCACATCGTGAAACGACAGACTCTGATAACCCAGCATCACATCGTCGGCGCCCGGAACGGTGATAACGAAGGCCACGCCCGCCGCGGCAAGCAGGATCAGCAGCGTATCCATGTCGTTCTGGTCGGCCTCGGCATGATTGGTGTAACAGACGTCGACGCCCATGGGCAGGCCAAGCAGCTTGCCACAGAAATGGTCTTCCAGCCCGGCGCGCACGATCTGCTTACCGTCGTAGAGGTATTCGGGTCCAATGAATCCGACGACGGTGTTGACCAGGAAAGGTTCCAGGTCACGGGCCACCGCATAGGCCCTGGCCTCCAAGGTCTGCTGATCGACTGGTTTACCGCCGGCACCCAGGTGAGCACGAGAACTCAGCGCGGAGCCCTGCCCCGTTTCCAGATACATGACGTTGTCACCGACGGTCCCGCGGCGCAAGGCCCGGGTGGCGTCGCGGCCCTCACGCAGCAGCGCGATATCGACGCCGAAAGCGGAGTTGGCGCCCTCGGTTCCGGCGATCGACTGAAACGTCAAGTCCACCGGCGCTCCCCGCTCGATCAGGCCGATCGTGGTCGTGATGTGTGAGAGGACGCATGACTGGGTCGGGATGTCGTAGCGTGACCGGATCGAATCCAGCAGCTTGAGCAGATCTCCTGTCGCCTCGGGAGAGTCCGTCGCAGGATTTATACCGATGACCGCGTCACCGCATCCCAGCAGTAGTCCGTCGAGCACGGCCGCAGCGACACCGCGTGGATCATCGGTGGGGTGGTTCGGCTGCAGGCGGGTGGCCAGCGTGCCCTTGCCGCCGATGGTGGTCCGGAAGGCCGCACTCACGTGCATGGCGGCCCCCACCGCGATCAGGTCTTGATTGCGCATGATCTTGCTGACCGCCGCCGCCATCTCCGGGGTGATCCCCGCGGAAACCTCGGCGATCCGCCGTGCCCCATCATCACGAGAAGCGCTTTCCAACAACCAGTCCCGAAAGCCACCGACCGTCAGGTGCGAGACGGCGCTGTACGCCCCGCGATCGTGGCTGTCGATTATCAGCCTGGTGACTTCGTCGGATTCGTAGGGCACCACGGCCTCGTTCAGGAAGGTGTCGAGCGGCAGGTCCGCGAGAACCCAAGCAGCAGCGGCCCGTTCGGCGTCCGAGCCTGCCGCGCACCCGGCCAGCTCATCACCCGATCGCAACGGGGTCGCCTTGGCCATCACATCCACCAGTCCGTCAAAGGCGTAGTTCACCCCGGCGACCTGTTGCCGATACTTCACGTGAGCTCGCTTTCCGCCTCCGCTAGCATCGCGAATTCCTCATCCGGCGAGTTCGCCACCAGGCGGTGACGGCTGTACAGCGCGAAATACGCCATGAATGCCGCGAAGACCGCCAGACACAAGCCGGCCGCCACCGGATTGACCAGGAAGGTTGCGACGACTGCCAACACCGCCACGATCAGCGCGAAGCTGGTAGTCACGATTCCGCCCGGTGTGCGGTAGGGCCGCGGCATATTCGGCTCGCGAACCCGCAACGTGATATGGCTGACCATCATCAGCACATAGCTCAGGGCGGCCCCGAAGACCGCCATGTTCAGCAGCAGGTCTCCATGTCCGGTCAGTGACAACGCAAATCCGACCACACCGGGGACGATCAGCGCCAGCGTCGGCGCCTTGCGGGAATTGGTCACCGAAAGAACCGTCGGCAGATAACCCGCGCGGGACAGTGCGAACAACTGTCGCGAGTAGGCGTAGATGATCGAGAAGAAGCTCGCGATAAGCCCGGCCAACCCGATGTAGTTGACCAATTTCGCGGCGGTGCCGTGACCAAGCGCCTCAACCAACGGATTACCCGAATCGGACATCTGTTCCGCACCACCGGCACCGGTGGTCAGCACCAGCGCCGTCGCACAGGTGACCAACAGCACGGCGATCGCCGCGATGATCCCGCGCGGTACGTTGCGTTCCGGGTGGGCCGTCTCCTCGGCTGCCAACGGCACGCCCTCCACGGCGAGGAAGAACCAAATGGCAAACGGGATGGCAGCCCAGATGCCCAGGTAACCGTGCGGCAAGATGCTGGACGATCCGGCCGCGCTTTCGTCCGCCGCGATGTTGGTCAAGTTGTGGAGGTCGAAATGACCGGCTGCGGCAATCGCGAAGATCAATAGCCCCACCAGGGCGATGGCGGTGATGACGAACATCACCTTCAGCGCCTCCCCGACACCGGAGAGATGGATTCCGATGAAAAAGGCATAGGCAGCCAGGTAGACCCACCATCCGTTGGTGATCCCGAACAATCCCAGCGACTGCACGTAGGCGCCGATGAAGGTGGCGATGGCGGCGGGAGCGATCGAGTACTCGATGAGAATGGCTGTACCAGTAGCGAATCCACCCCATGGGCCCAGGGCGCGACGCGCGAACGTGTAGCCGCCACCTGCGGTCGGGAGCGCCGAAGAAAGCTCCGCCATGCCCAGCACCAGTGCCAGGTACATACCAGCGATGACCACAGTGGCAAGCGCCAGCCCGCCGAATCCGCCTTGCCTCAAGCCGAAGTTCCAGCCCGAGTAGTCCCCGGATACCACGTAACTCACCCCGAGGCCGGCCAGCAGCAGCCAGCCCGCGCTTCCCGATCTGAGCTGACGCTTGCGTAGATAATCCGCGCTCTCGAGATGTTCCTCGATGAGTCCGTGTTTGGTGGTCGCCATATCGTTTCCTTGTTCTCTGCAGTTCAATTCAGTGGGATGACTTCACTTTCGGGTGTTATCGCCGACGGTGGCGGTCAGAAGAATCCCTGGGCTTTGGAGCCGTAGGACACCAACAGGTTCTTGGTCTGCTGGTAGTGATCGAGCATCATCTTGTGGTTCTCGCGGCCGATGCCGGACCGCTTATAGCCACCGAAGGCGGCATGCGCGGGATACTGGTGATAGCAATTGGTCCACACCCGGCCTGCCTTGATGTCACGTCCGGCGCGGTAGGCGATGTTGCCGTTGCGGCTCCACACTCCTGCGCCCAGCCCGTACGGCGTGTCGTTGGCGATGGCGATGGCATCGTCGTAGTCGGCGAATGAGGTGACCGCAAGCACCGGACCGAAGATCTCCTCCTGGAAGATCCGCATGGAGTTGTTCCCCGCGAATACGGTGGGCGTGACGTAGTACCCGCCCGAGAGATCACCGCCCAGGTCGGCGCGGTCGCCACCGGTAACCAGCCGTGCGCCTTCGGATTTACCGATATCGATGTAGGACAGGATCTTCTCGAGCTGCTCGTGCGAGGCCTGCGCGCCCATCATGGTCTCGGTGTCCAGCGGATCGCCCTGGCGGATCGCCTTGGTGCGGATAGCTGCCAGCTCCAGGAAGTCGTCGAAGATGTCGGCCTGAATGAGGCTGCGTGACGGACAGGTGCACACCTCGCCCTGGTTGAACGCGAACATCGTGAACCCTTCCAGGGCCTTGTCCTGGAAGTCGTCACCTCCTGCCATCACATCGGAGAAGAACAGGTTCGGGCTCTTGCCGCCCAGTTCGAGGGTGACCGGGATCAGGTTCTCACTGGCGTACTGCATGATCAGGCGGCCGGTGCTGGTTTCCCCGGTGAAGGCGATCTTCGCGATCCGGCTGCTGGAGGCCAGCGGCTTACCCGCCTCCACCCCGAATCCGTTGACGATGTTCACCACGCCCGGCGGCAACAGGTCACCGATGAGCGAGAACAGATGGAGGATCGACGCGGGAGTTTGTTCTGCGGGTTTGAGCACCACCGTGTTTCCAGCCGCGAGAGCTGGCGCCAGCTTCCAGCTGGCCATCAGCAGCGGAAAATTCCACGGGATGATCTGTCCGACAACGCCGAGCGGCTCATGGAAATGGTACGTGACAGTGTCCTCATCGATCTGCGAGAGCGAACCCTCTTGTGCGCGTAGCACGCCCGCGAAGTACCGGAAGTGATCGATGGCCAACGGGACGTCAGCGTTGACGGTTTCACGAATCGGCTTCCCGTTGTCCCACGACTCGGCCACGGCGATGGCTTCCAGATTCGCCTCCATCCGGTCGGCGACACGGTTGAGGATGAGCGCCCTGTCCGCGGGCGAGAGCTTGGCCCAGCCGGGCGCCGCGGCATGCGCCGCGTCAAGCGCCTTCTCCACATCGGCTTCATCCGAGCGTGGTATCTCGCAGAACACCTCCCCCGTCACCGGGGTGCGGTTCTCGAAGTACCGCCCATGCTCTGGTGGGACCCATTGCCCGCCAATGAAATTCTCGTAGCGGGACGCGAATGTCATCAGCGATCCCTGCGCTCCCGGGCGGGCGTAAACAGTCACGGAGGTCTCCTACCTTCAAGGCGACAGATGTGTCGGTGATCACTCAAGGTAGGTAGTGGCCCGTTGCAGCACGGTTGCAACCTTCACTCCGGCGCGCGCCGGGCTCAGGCCAAGTCTGAATCCAGCGCGATCAGGTGACCGCGAGCCTCCGACCGCGCCACCGCGCCCGCGCCGGGGTGATCGTGCAGCCCTTGCCAGCCCTCACGGTCGTCCCGAGCCTCCGGCAGATCTAGCCAGCGGCGCAGCAAGTGCAGATCGCCGCTAGCCAGGACGGCACCCCGAAGGCTGGTGCTCAGCTCCAGGCGCAACCGCGCAACCGCCGGCGCCGCCGAACGAGGCAGCAGCTCACCGTGATAGTGATCCATGGCGTTGGCGATCTCCCCCGCCCGCAGTGCGGAGAAGACATCAGCCATGTCGCTTCGCACCTTCTTGAGCAGCCGGTACGGCCGTGACCCGATCAGCTCGCCTCCCACGATGCGGCGTAGTCGCGACATTTCCGCGCGAATGGTCACCACGTCGAGGTCGTTCTCGTCGAGCAGCATCGCCAGGTGATCGGCGCTCAGGCCCTCGGGGTGCCTAAGCAACAGCGCCAGGATCTCGGCATGACGTCCCGACAGCCGATGTGTGCGTTCGCCGTCCGCGGTGTGTAGCACCGGGCGGCCGACACCGAGCAGGGTCAGCCGGGGCCCGGTGTCGGCGTCTACCTGAACGCGCCCCGGATAGTCCAGGGCGATGAAATGCTCGACGGCCACCGCCGTCGCACGCACCAGCGCCAAGGTCTGCGGGGAGGCGATGTCCACACCGCCGGTAAGGTCCAGACTCCCCAGTGGCGTTCCGGACAGCGGGTCGTGTATCGGGACCGCGGTGCACGACCAGGGTCGCACCAGCCTGCAGAAGTGTTCGCTCCCCCGGATCTGTACCTCGCGGTCCAGCGCCAGCGCGGTACCCGGGGCGTTGGTGCCCACGGCGCGCTCACTCCAATCGGCACCCGGAACAAAATTCATCGCGGCCGCCTTGCGGCCTGCCCCGGAATCGCCCTCCACCCAGAGCAGCGCGCCATCGGCAGCGGTGACCCCGACAAGTGCACCTGAGTCGGCAGCGTGATCCACCAGTAGGCGGCGGATCACCGGCAGCGCCCGGGCGAGCGGATGACTGTTGCGTAATTCGGTCAGTTGCGTGGCGGCAGCCGCCTCACCTGGCCCGCGGTCAGGATCGACCCCGGTGGCCAGGCTGCGCTGCCAGCTGTCGGTCACCAGGCGCGGCAGCGGTATCGACTCCAGATATGAACCATCTACCTGGCCCGTCACAAAGAGCTCGTGCGCGTCGCGTACGGATGTCAGCGATACGCGGGCGGGCCCACAACGCGCCGATGTTCTCGTAGTCGCCACAGTCTCCAAGCTCTCTGCCATCGCCGTTCTTGCAGGCACGGCCGATATTCTCACGATACTTGGACGTGGGCACCGCGATGGGGAACTGCGCGATATCCGCGATACATGCGGGACACCGATCGAGCGGTCGCCGGAGGGCACGGCCCCTAGCCGCGGTACTTGCCCAACACTTCCCGCAGTGCGTCCATCGCGTCAACGGCCCGCTGTTTGTCGATCGCCTGGATCGCCATCATTGGCTCGTACTCAAAGTCCTCCAAATCCAGTCGCGCCCATTGCGCGCCCGGGGGAAACGACACCCCGACCACCTCGGACCACGGAATGAGTTTGGGGCCCAGCACATTACGCACCTCGATACCGGCCGAACCGGCCCGCACGCGCGGGCGGGCGAACATCAGGACCACACACGCGATCACGATGCCCACCAGAGCGATACCGACCTGATCAGAGGTCTTGAAGATCACCCCGCTGGGCGAGATCTTCAACAGGAATCCGACGGCGATATGCGCTGCCGCGATCACCAGCGCGGCCCCGTACACGAAATACGGCGACAGATGTGGTTTGAGAACAACGTCCCATTCAGCCTCGGCCACGCGCCTCACGCCCAGGGTTGGCGCAGCCGGCGCAGGGTCAGCGCGGTGTCCAGCGCCGCGGCCGCCGCCTGAGCGCCCTTGTCTTCCGCGGATCCGGGCAGACCGGCGCGGTCGATTGCTTGCTGCTCGTTGTTAACGGTCAGCACGCCGTTGGCCACCGGCGTGCTGGTATCCAAGGAAACGCGCGTCAGACCCGTGGTCACGGCATCGCAGACGTACCCGAAATGCGGTGTCTCCCCTTGGATCACCACTCCCAGTGCCACGACAGCGTCATGAGTCCGGGCCAGCGCCTGCGCCACGACAGGGATCTCGATGGCCCCCAGCACCCGCACCACGGTGGGGCGGTCGATGCCCGCTTCGGTGGCCACCCGTTGCGCCCCCTCGAGCAGCGCCGTGCAGATCTGGTCATGCCAGGTGCTGGCCACGATCGCCAGGCTGATGCCTGATGCGTCACCGACACTCAGTGACGGGATCCCATCGCCGCTCACGCGCCATCAGCCTCGGGATGATCGTCCAGGTCGGCGAGGTCATGGCCCATTCGGTCCCGCTTGGTGCGCAGATAGCGGATGTTCTCCGAGTTGGCGCGCACCGGCAGCGGCACTCTCTCGATGATGTGCAATCCATAGCCGTCCAGCCCCACCCTCTTGGCCGGGTTGTTGGTCAGCAGCCTCATCGACTTGACGCCCAGGTCGACCAGAATCTGTGCGCCCAAACCGTAATCGCGCGCATCGGCGGGCAGACCGAGCTTCAGGTTCGCATCCACCGTGTCCTCGCCGGCGTCCTGCAACTGGTAGGCCTGCAGCTTGTGCATGAGGCCGATACCGCGGCCCTCGTGGCCGCGCATGTACAGCACAATGCCGCGCCCCTCCTTGGCCACCATCTCCATCGCCGCGTCCAATTGCGGACCGCAATCGCAACGGCGCGAACCGAATACGTCACCTGTCAAACACTCGGAGTGCACGCGCACCAGCACGTCATTTCCGTCGCCGTCGGGACCGGAGATATCGCCCAGGACCAGTGCCACGTGTTCTACGTCGTCGTAGATGCTGGTGTAACCCACCGCACGGAACTCGCCGTGTTGCGTGGGGATACGGGCCTCGGCTATCCGCTGCACATGCTTCTCGTGCTTGCGCCGCCACTCGATCAGGTCGGCGATCGACACCAGCGCCAGATTGTGCTCGTCGGCGAAGACCCGGAGTTCCTCGGTTTGCGCCATGGCGCCCTCGTCTTTTTGGCTGACGATCTCGCAGATGACCGCCGCGGGGCGCAGCCCGGCGAGTTTGGCGAGGTCGACCGACGCCTCGGTATGACCGGGACGGCGCAGCACCCCACCGTCCTTGGCGCGCAACGGAACCACATGCCCAGGCTTGGTGAAGTCGTCGGCAGTGCTCGCGGCGTCGGCCAACAGGCGCATCGTGGCCGCGCGATCCGAAGCCGAAATCCCTGTGCCGATACCGTTTTTCGCATCCACCGTGACGGTGTAGGCGGTGCCGTGTTTGTCCTGGTTCACCGCATACTGAGGCAGCAGCCCCAGACGGTCACAGTCCTCCCCGGCCAGCGGTACGCACAAGTAACCCGATGTGTACCGCACCATGAAGGCCACCAATTCCGGGGTGGCCTTCTCCGCGGCGAAAATCAGATCGCCTTCGTTTTCCCGATCCTCATCGTCGACGACGACGACGGCCTTACCGGCGGCGATATCGGCGACAGCGCGTTCGATGCTGTCCAACCTGGTCATGGGGACCACTCTCGTTAGGGGCGTGTGGGCATATCAATTATGAACCACCGCCGATTCGTCGATTCGCGCGCTGTTCACTCAATGGAACGAGCCGCGCTATCTGCGCTCTTCGCGCAAGCCGCTCATCGGTGTCTGCGCTCTTCGCGCAAGCCGCTCATCGGTGTCTGCGCTCTTCGCGCAAGCCGCTCATCGGTGCTCAAGCAATCTCTCGACGTACTTCGCGATCACATCCACCTCGAGATTGACCGTCGTTCCCACCGCCGCGGCGCCCAGCGTGGTCAGATCCAGCGTGGTCGGAATGAGCGACACCTCGAACCAATCCGGCCCCAGCCCGGAGACCGTCAGGGACACCCCGTCCACGGTGATCGATCCCTTTTCGACCACATACCTGGCCACCGCCGAGGGCAGTGAGACCCGCACCACTTCCCAGTTCTCCGACGGTGAGCGCGACAGCACATTGCCGGTGCCGTCGACATGCCCCTGCACGATGTGCCCGCCGAGCCGGCTGTTGACCGCCGCCGCCCGCTCCAGGTTGACCTTGGCGCCCGCCTCGATCTTGTCCAGACTGGACCGTGCCAGCGTCTCGCCCATCACGTCCGTGGTGAAGACGCCCCCCTCGCGTACATCGACCACCGTCAGGCACACGCCGTTGACGGCGATCGAGTCGCCGTGTTTCGCGTCCTCCACGACGAGAGGTCCGAGCACAGTGAGACGGGCAGAGTCCCCGAGGTCCTCCCTGCCCAGGATCTCGCCAAGCTCCTCAACGATTCCTGTGAACATTCGACAAGCCTAGCGCCGCCGCCGCTCCCCTTTTGATCGCCTTATCGTGCAATCGGTTTCAGGCGCGCGTTCCCGCCGCCGCGCACGCCATCTGCACATCATTGGCGTCCTTGTTGAGATCGCCGGCCTTGCCGTTGACCGAGTCCTGCCCGATGCGCAGACCCATCAGGACCACGAGCTTGTACGCGTCGCCCGACCACGCATGCATGGGGGCGGCCAGCTCAGGGGCCAGCCCGGGGGTATTGGCCGCGTCATTCGCCACCTCCGCGGCCTGACGCAACGCGGTCCGTCCCACCACATTCGTGTTGGCGGCGATGGCGTTGTTGTAGTCGCCCTCAGCTACCGACATCTCGTTAGCGAAGTCCGAGTAATTGGTGGCGGCATATGCCATGGCGTTCGACATTTTCGAACACGCCATGACCGCCGCGTCGCTATCGCCCGCGGGCACCTCCAGCGGCGCAGCACCGGCCTCGGCATTGACCGGCGGCGGTGTGGCCACGACGGGCTGATCGACCACCTGCGCAGGCGCCGGGGCCGGGGCGGGCACGCCTGGCCCGCCGTCGTTGGGGTCGGCGTAGGAGCTGGGTGCCACCGCAAGACCGGCCGCGAACGCGGTGACCGCGGGAACCGCCAAGTACCGGCGGATATTAAGTAGCCTCATCGATTCCTCTCCAGATGATCGGCTGCACGAGGGCGGGCTCCGCGACACTGCGTGACAAACCTCGGCCACGCCGCCCAGCGGGCGTGCGCGATGCCGTACCGATCTGACTATAGGTAATCGGCGCAGTCGCAACTGTCGGTAACCTGAACGCACAATTAACAACTCATGGCAGCATGGATTTCCACTATCCGTTGAAATTCGCTTGCTACTAGCGCCCCCAAAGCCCCCAACAGCCACATTGCTCACAGTGAGGTATCTGTCACCTTGTATGCGATTCTGCAGGCAGATGAGTTTTCGAGTTTCGATCACGCCGGTTCGAACGGTGTGGGCATACGTTCGAAATAGATAGACATTGGGCGCTAACTGTTATCTGTCCCTTTACCGTTCCGACATAAAGCCACCCAATCATTCGTCGGGACAGCTCCCATATCGGACAAACGGACCTGAGAGGCCCTATCGCCCATGCTGAAAAGTCTCGTCTCGCTGACTACTGTTTGCGCTCTGGCGCTGACGGCGCCCCTCGCGTTTGCCGACCCCGAAGATCCGAACCCAGCCCCCGCCCCCGCCCCCGCGCAGCCGGTCGCCAATGACGTGCCCCCGGGCCCCGATGGCGCGATTGCTTCCGCCGAGCCAGGAAACTTGATCACCCCAGACGGCTGGACCGTTACCGTCGCCGGAAAGAACGAGTCCCTGTTGCCGGTCGCTCCCCTCACCACCGCGCTGTCGTCCCGCGAATACATCGTGGGCGGAAGCTTTATCGGCGCGGTCTCAGGTGCGGGCAAGACCAAGCTCGCCGGCGGATCGCTGGAGGCCGGATACCAGATCGGCTGCGGCATCATGGGCGGCCCCGTCGAGCTCACGGCCGGTATCGGCCTCTCCGGCGGTTTCGGAACCAGCGGTCTGACCAGCGTATCGCTGCCGATCAACGGCCTGGTCAAGGTCGACCTCAAGCCGGGTCAGGTGACCATCGTGCCGGTCAACAAGAAGTCCTTCGAGGGCAAGACCACCCGCACCACCATCACGGGCTTCCGCATCAAGATCGACAGCTGCGTTGGCCAGTCGTTCATTCGCTCGTACGCGACGATGACGAGTTCCACCGACAACACCGACGACGTGGTCACCTACATGGGTATCACCAAGGCCGTCTGACAGATGAACGACACCCATTCGAACTCCTCACACCTGAGCACGAGAGGCGCCACCCCCATGCTGAAGAGTCTTGCCGCCGCCACCGCCGTGTGCGCGCTGGCCGTTACCGCACCGTTCGCCCTGGCAGACCCCGGCGACCCGCCCGCCCCGGTGCAGCCCGTGGCCGATGCGCCGCCGCCCGCCGACGGCCCGCCGCCGGACAATGGCGTCGTCGCCTCCGAGGAACCCGGCATCGTCACTACGCCGGATGGCTGGAACCTGAAGGTTGCCGCCAAGGACGAGACCCAGCTGCCCATTCCCCCGCTGACCACCTCATTGGCCTCGCGCGAGTACCTGGTGGGCGGCACCTTCACCGGGTCGGTCACCGGCTCGGGAAGCACCACCCTCAGCGGCGGCACGCTGGAGGCCGGATACCAGATCGGCTGCGGTATCAGCCTGGCGTGGGTCAAGCTCAACGGCGGTGCCAACATCACCCCGGCCATCAGCGCCGCCGGTGTCCCCACCGTGAGCGCCGGTATCACCGGTTCGATCGAAGTCCACCCGCAGCCCGGTGAGGTCATCAACGTCAGCGTCGACAAGAAGAAATACAAAGGCAAGGAAGCCCGTGTCACGCTCAAGGATGTCCACATCAAGATCGACGGTTGCGTCGGGCAGTCCTTCCTGCGCTCCTACGCGGTGATGACCAGCTCATCGAAGGACAACGACGACATCGTCGCGTACTACGGTGTGACAAAGACGTTCTGATACAAGGTCTTTCGTCGCCCTAGGCGAGCCAAAAGACGCATCGGATATCGAACCCAGAGGAGAAGCCAATGACGGGCATCCATCGCCGCTCAACGAGGAAGACATCTACCCCGCGGATGGCGGCGGGAGCCTTCGCCCTGGGTTCGATATTCGCATTCCCGGCTGTCGCGGCCGCCGACCCGGCTCCCCCGCCGGCACCGGTGCCGGGCCTGACCGGCACCAATGACGCCTACTCGCCTGATCCCCCGGCGAACCTACCCCCACAGCAGGGCCTGCTCTCACCACTTGAACAGAGCACCGGGCGCGGCGAGGGGCCGGCCGGACTGCCGACCCCGCTGCCAGACCTTCAGCAGGGCGCGGTCAACGAGTTCGTGCTGGCGCAGAACAACACTCCGTCTGCGCCGGGAACTTCGCCCGACACACAGCGCGCGCCGAACACCAACGCCCTGAACAACCAGTACCTGATGCCGCAGAACATCAAGCCCGCGGCGCCCGGCCAAGGACAGTTGTTTGATGTCGAGCCTGGCGAGGAAAACGCCGACCTCACCAAGACCGAGGCTCTCAAGCACCTCTGGCACGGGTACCAAAATGGTCAGTACCGCGGCGGCTTCGTGAATCGCGGGAACAAGGAAACGCTCAACCAGCCGCTCCCGGGTACCGCTCCGCCGCCCGGAACCCGGATCCCGGGCCTCGGTGACGACTCTCAGGGGCCGCCACCCGAGCAGTGGCACTGGACTCCCCCCGAGCCCCCCGAAGGTGCTGCCCCGGCAGCACCCGGTACGCCTCCGGTTCCGCCGGCACCGCCGGTGCCCGCACCTCCCGCGTAGCTATCGCCGCAGCGCTTTGCGCGCCAGATAGTTTCCGAAGAACTGGGCCGCTTGGACCAGCGCGATGATGATGACGGTCGACACGATGGTCACCTGCCAATTGAAGCGCTGGTATCCCTGCACTATCGCGAAGTCCCCCAGGCCCCCACCGCCGACCAGCCCCGCCATGGCGGACATGTCGACGATGCCGATCAGTACGAAGGTATACCCGAGGATCAAAGGCCCCAGCGCTTCCGGCACCAATAGGGTCACGATGATGCGCAACGGACCTGCTCCCACCGCGCGGGCCGCCTCGATGACTCCGGGATCGATGGTCACCAAATTCTGTTCGACGATACGGGCAATCGCGAAGGACGCGGCGACGATCATCACGAACACCACGGCGGTGGTACCGATCGTCGTACCCACTACCCCCAGAGTGATGGGCCCGAGTGCTGCGATCAATACCACGAACGGAATCGGCCGAACAATGTTCACCACCACATTCAGCAAGGTGTGCAGCAACCGATTCTGCAGTAGGCCACCGGATCTGGTGGTGTACAACAACACTCCGAGTGCCAAACCGACGAGCCCACCCACGACCAGGGTGATGGACACCATGTACAGGGTGTCGCCGAAGGCCTCGAACAATTGCGGGCGCAGCCGCTCCCAATTCGTCGTCATCGGGCCACCCGCTGGACCGTCGTCACTGCGGACAGATCCGAGACAACATGTGCCACTTGATCGTCAGGCCCCTCCAGCTCTAGCGTGAGATTGCCAAACGAGCGGGACTGCAACGTGGTGATCCCGCCGTACACCACTTCGAAACGCACGCCCAATTCGGTGGCACGTGCCAGCGCCGGGCCGATTTGCACACCCTCGCTGATCTCGACAGCGACAATCCTTCCCTTGTGCCGCTGCGCTATTCGCGCAATGTCCTCACCACTGGGGGTGTTCCGCAGCACGGTGCCGACGAAACGCTTGCCTGCCTCGCTCTGCGGCGTGGAAAACACATCAAATACGGTTCCGGTCTCCACTACCTTGCCGTCGGCAAGCACGGCGACATGGTCGGCGACAGTGCGGACAACATCCATTTCATGGGTGATCACCACGATTGTCACCCCGAACTCGGCGTTGACTTCGCGCAGTAGCCGCAACACGTCACTGGTGGTTTCCGGGTCCAGCGCACTGGTCGCCTCATCGGCCAGCAGGACCGATGGAGACGTCGCCAGTGCCCGCGCGATACCGACACGCTGCTTCTGTCCCCCGGAAAGCTGGTCCGGATAGCTTTTGGCCTTATCGCCAAGGCCAACGAACTCCAGCAGCTCGGCGACCCGCGCATTGCGTTTGTCAGCTGTCCATCCGGCCACCCGCAGCGGGTAAGCAATGTTTCCCGCCACCGTACGAGACCGAAACAAATTGAACTGTTGAAAGATCATGCCGATATCGCTACGCAGGCCCCGGAGTTCACGCTCGCCCAGCGCACTCACTTCCGCGCCGTCCACGATGACGCGGCCGGAGGTGGGACGCTCCAAGCCGTTGATGAGGCGCACCAGCGTGCTCTTGCCCGCTCCCGAGTAGCCGATCATGGCAAACACATCGCCCGAGCCGATGTCGAGCGACACGTCATCGACTGCGGTCACCGTCTTCTTTCCCACCCGAAAGGTCTTGGTGACGTTCTGGAATTGGATCAGTGGTGCCACATCGCCCATTTCCCGGATCACTTCTCGTTGCGTATCTGCTGTTCGATCCTGCTCAGGATCGCCGCGCAGTCCTGTCCGTTTTTGGTCACGGAGAGCTGAGTTCCCTTGCTTTCCTTGGCGTACGCCTCCGTGACGGCCGGCGAATGAAAGACGTCCACGAGTTTTTGGTAGGTGGGATTGTCCTTCTCTTCTGCGCGCGCCACGATCACGTTGATGTAGGGCTCGGCGCCTGGACTCGTCGGATCGTCGGCGTAGAGCGCGCTCTTCGGATCGATATTCGATTGGGCCAGATAGGTGTTGTTGATGACGGCACCGTCAATCGATTTCAACGACAGCGGGGTTTGGGCCGCGTCGACAAGTGCCACGGTGACCCGCGAGGCATCCTTGTCTATATCGGCCGTACTCGGCGTCACCCGTCCACCCTTGAGCGCGATGAGACCGGCCGCCCGCAACACAAATAAGGCCCGAGCCTGGTTAGGCGGATCGTTGGGAATCGCGATCTGTCCGCCCCGCGGAATGTCGGCGAGCGTCTTGTGCTTCTGGGAATACAAGCCGAGCGGCACAATATACGTAGCACCCACGGGGGCCAGCGTCGCATTGTCGGCCACGTTATATTCACCCAGGAAACGCAGATGCTGGAATAAGTTCACGTCGATCTGTTTTTGAGTGAGTGCCACATTAGGCTGGCTGTAGTCCGTGAAGTTGGTCGTGACGAGTTTGATCCCCGCCTTTTCCGCCTCCGCTACGAAGACATCCCAGGAATCCTTGCCGGCCTCGGTGGTGCCGATACGCACGATATTTCCACCGCCACCATCTTCACCGGAACACGCCACACCTCCCACGGATATCGCGAGTACGGCAAGAGCAATGGCGATACGCTTCATGTCAGCCTTTCAAATTCAGCATGATCGCAATGATTGACATTGCGTAATATCTGAAGGATCAGCAAATTGTTATTTGGCCCCAGAACGGCGCCACGATACCAGACATAAAAGCGCTATGTACCCCGGGGAAATGTGCCCCGAAGCCCACGAAGCCCACGAAGCCCACGAAGCCCACGAAGCCTACGAAGCCTACGAAGCCGCGGAAACCGCCGCGGGCGTTGGCGGCGCCGGCAGTTCGGGCCCGCCGTTACCCGGGCCCGCCGCAGGCATTTGCGCCACCAACTGTGACTGCATCTGGGCCGAGATCGCCGACCAGGACATCGCCGCGGGCTTGCCGCCCCAGCGCAAGGAATAGATACCCACCAGCAGCGCCTGTCCGGGTTGGGTGACCGTATACACCGGGCCTCCCGAATCACCGTGTTGTCCACCGACATCCACCATGGTGAACCAACCGTTGTTGATGGCCTCCACCTTGCCGCAGGTTTCGCCGGACACCGATCCCATCAGGCACACCGGCAGACCCAGCTCGGGACCGGCATTCTGCGCCATCCGTAGCGCAAGCCCGTTGGGCAGGTTGCTGCTCAGCTCCACCCCCGGGCCGAATGAGATGCCCTCGTAGTCCGAGACGACGTCGCCGGGTCCGATCGCGCCGCCGGTGGGCAGGTTGCGGCTCATCAGCAGTACCTCACCGAGGCGATTGCCGGCCAGATCGACAATCGATCCGGTGGCGTTGCAGTGACCCGCCGTCAGACCGATACGGGAGACCGGGTCGACATAGCCAAGAGTGCAACGGCTGTCTCCCTGGACTATCGACATGCCCGGGAAAGCGACAATCTTGGGAGCGGTTTCGGCAGCTGGATCGGCGATCGAAAGCGCAGGTGAAGCAACAAGAACGCCGGCAACCGCGGCGACTGCGGACACACCACATGCCAGTGCTCTGCTCACGTTTTTCACAACAACCAGCCCTCGGTTGACAATCCCGCCCTGCAAACGAGCATGGCGACGGATTGCTGGGGTGTCAATTTCATCCTCAGCAACACCGCCGTGTCGCGCGCCGCCCAGGGGTCGCGCACAGCCTCTACGATCGGACCCATGCGCAATCGCATCCGCCTCGCCCTGATCCCTGTCGCAGTCGCCGCCATCGCCTTGGCCGGCTGCTCCAAGACCGACAAGGCCGACCCCAATCTGCCCGAGGCCGCCACGCTGCTCAGCGAGTCGGCGGCCACCACCAAGACCCAGACCAGCACGCATATCGTGCTCAAGGTCACCGGCGACAAGCCCACACTCAAGCTCTCCGACCTCACCGGCGATCTGACCACGAAGCCGGCCGTGGCCGCCAAGGGCACCGCCAAGACGGGCGGCCTCGAGCTGCCGTTCGTCGTGGTGGACGGCGAGTTGTTCGCCCAGCTCGGCAGCGCCTACAGCAGCATGGGGCCCGTCAAGGACGTCTATGACGTGGGACTGATCCTCGATCCCAACAAGGGGTTGGCCAACCTGCTCGCGAACATCACCGGAGCCAAGTCCGAGAAAACGGAGACCATCGACGGCGTCGACTCCGTTCTGGTCACCGGAACCATGAGCAAGGACGCCCTGAACACCTTCACGGGCGGCACCACGCTCACCGCTGACATCCCTGCCAAGGCGTGGATTCAAAAGGACGGCAACCACGCGCTGACCAAGATCAGCGTCGACACCTCACCGGGCAACACGATTGAGATGTCGTTGTCCGACTGGGGCAAGCCCGTCACGGTCGACAAGCCCGCCCAGTGACGCACACAGCGACGGAGCCCGGCACTTCCCTGCCGCTGCGGCATCGCAGCATCGCGATAGGCGCCGGAAGTCTGGCGGTGCTGTTGGGCGCCCTCGACACCTATGTCGTGGTCAGCGTCATCACCGACATCATGACCAGTGTCGGCATCGCACTGAACAACATCCAACAGGTCACCCCGATCGTGACGGGTTACCTGCTCGGGTACATCGCCGCGATGCCGCTGCTGGGACAGGCCTCCGACCGATTCGGGCGACGGTTGATCCTGCAACTGGCCCTGGCCGGATTCGCGATTGGTTCCGTCATCACAGCGCTGTCCACCGATCTGACGATGCTGGTCAGCGGCCGCGTCATTCAGGGTGTCGCGAGCGGTGCGCTGCTACCGGTCACGCTGGCGCTGGGGGCCGATCTGTGGTCGCAGCGCAACCGTGCGACGGTTCTCGGCGGCATCGGTGCCGCGCAGGAGCTGGGCAGCGTGCTGGGCCCGCTGTACGGCGTGCTGTGCGTCTGGCTGTTCGGCTCGTGGACGGCGATCTTCTGGGTCAACGTGCCGCTGGCGATCATCGCCATCGTGCTGGTCCAATTCAGTGTTCCGGCACACCAGCACGACCCCGATCGCCCCAAGGTCGATGTCGTGGGCGGCGCGCTGCTGGCCGTCGCCTTGGGCCTGCTGGTCGTGGGCCTGTACAGCCCCGACCCCAAGGTCTCCGCGTTACCTGAGTGGGCCCTACCGGTTCTCAGCGGTTCCGGAGTCGCGTTCCTGGCGTTCATTCTCTGGGAATCGCGGGCCAAGACCCGGCTTATCAAGCCCGAAGGCGTTCGCTTCGGGCCCTTCTTCGCGGCGTTGGCCGCATCACTGGCAGCTGGCGCCGCCCTGATGGTGACCCTTGTCAATATCGAGCTGCTCGGGCAGGGCGTCCTGCAGATGGACAAGGCCGACGCGGTGTTCCTGTTGTCCAGGTTCCTCGTCGCCCTGCCGATCGGCGCAGTGATCGGCGGCTGGCTCGCGACGCGATTCGGCGACCGGATCATCGCGGTGATCGGCATGCTCATCGCCGCGTTCGGGTACTACCTGATTTCCGGGTGGCCGGTCGACGTGCTGGCGGCCGTGCACAACTTCGGCTTCTTCACTCTTCCCCGCCTCGACACGGACCTGGTAGTCGCCGGTATCGGCCTGGGTCTGGTGATCGGTCCACTGTCTTCAGCCGCTCTACGCGTGGTGCCCGCTGCGCAGCACGGCATCGCGTCGGCACTCGTGGTGGTGGCCCGCATGACAGGAATGCTCATCGGCATGGCCGCCCTCGGCGGCTGGGGCATTCACCGCTTCTATCAGAACTTCGATGCGCTGGCCGCAAAGGAACCCAAGCCGACAGGAAAGCCGAATCTCCTTGAGTTGCAACAGCAGCTGCTGAATCGGAGCATCACCGCCTACAGCGAGATGTACAGCGAGATGTTCGCGATCACGGCGGTCGTCTGTGTCATCGCGGCGGTTATCGCGATATTCGTCGGCTCACACCGGAAGTCGGGGCACGAGGCTCAGTAGTACGTCCGGACCCATCCGCTCGATCTGGTCGTACTCCCAGCGCAGTGCCCGCGACAGGGTGGTAACGCCCACGTCCTCCACGGCGGGGACGTTGCCACCCAGCAGCATCGGCGCCAGGTAGGCCAGGATACGGTCGACCAAGCCGGCGCGCAGGAACGCGCCGGCGAGTGTCGGGCCACCTTCCAGGATGATGTCGGTGCGGTCACCCAGTGCCGCGAGCACCTCCGCGGGATCATGGGTACGGATCACCATGGTGTGCGAGTCGTCGTTCAAAACCTTTGCATCCGATGACACCTCACGCATACCGACCACCACGCGCAGTGGCTGATGCGGCACCAACTCGTTGTCCGGGGTACGCGCGGTGAGCTGGGGGTCATCGGCGAATACGGTGCCGGTTCCCACCAGGACGGCATCGGCGAATGCCCGGCGCCGATGTACATCGGCCCGCGACTGCTCGCTGGTGATCCATTGGCTGGTGCCGTCATTGGCGGCACTACGCCCATCGACACTGGCACCGTATTTCCAGGTGACATGAGGACGTCCGGTGCGCTGCTTGTGTAGCCACTCCCGCAGTGGTCCCGCCGAGACGCGGTCAGAGGCCAGGCCATCAAGCACCTCGATACCCAGCGTGCGTAGACGCGCCGCTCCCCCCGCGGCCTGCGGATTCGGATCGGCGACGGCATAGACCACCCGTGAAACACCCGCCGCGGCAAGCGCATCTACACACGGACCGGTCCTGCCCTGATGGTTGCACGGCTCCAGAGTGACCACGGCGGTACCGCCCCGGGCGGCCGCACCGGCCCCGGCAAGCGCTACCACCTCGGCATGTTCCTGACCCGGTGGACGAGTACCGCCCACACCGGCGACCTGCCCGGCGGCATCCAGAATGACCGCACCGACAGGCGGATTGGGATAGGTGCTGCCCTTGACCTCTTCGGCGGCCCGGATCGCCAGATCCATGGCCTCGTCGAGGCCGATCGGGTTGGTCATATCAATCAACGGGCCGAATGTGCTGCTGCCCTGGCGGCTTGCTCGCGCAGCGCCCGCACCGCCGCTTCGGGGTTCTGCGCCCCATAGACCGCCGAACCTGCGACAAAACAGTCGACGCCCGCCTCGGCGGCCTGCTCGATGGTGTCGGTGTTGATGCCGCCGTCGATTTCCACCAGCACCGACAACTCGCCAGAGTCGACGAGTTTGCGCACCGCGCGCACCTTGTCCAACACGCTCGCGATGAAGGATTGCCCGCCGAACCCCGGTTCGACCGACATGACCAACAACGTGTCAAAGTCCTTCAGCACCTCAAGGTATGGCTCCAGCGGTGTGCCCGGCTTGATACTCAGCCCGGCCTTCGCACCCGCCGCCCGAATGTCGCGCGCGACCCCGACGGGATTGTCGGTGGCCTCGGCGTGGAATGTCACATTATGCGCGCCGGCCTCGGCATAGCCAGGTGCCCAGCGATCCGGGTTGTCGATCATCAAGTGGCAGTCGATGGGGATATCGGTTGCGGCGAGCAGACTGTCGACCACGGGCAGCCCCAGGGTGAGGTTGGGCACGAAATGCCCGTCCATCACGTCCACGTGCAGCCAGTCGGCTCCTTCAACGGCCGCCATCTCCTCGGCGAGGCGTGCGAAATCGGCGGACAGGATCGAGGGGGCGATCATGGGAGCGCGGTGAGACATGTCGTTCAGCTTATGTGCCCCTTCATGCGTGTTTACGCAGGAGGGCGGTGAACATGGCATCAGTGCCGTGCCGGTGCGGCCATAGCTGCACCGCATCTGCGTCGCCCAACCCCGCCACGCCGGGAAACACCGCCCGGGCGTCTTCGGCGCTCACCGCGTAGCGGCGCACGGCATCGGAGACGACACCCACCGTCTCCGCCAGGTGTGGCGAGCAGGTGCTGTACACAATGACGCCACCCGGACGAGTCAATTGGATTGCACTGGCGAGCAATTCGCGTTGCAACTTGACCAGCGCCGGAATGTCACCCGGTTGTCGGCGCCACCGTGCTTCCGGTCGGCGGCGCAGCGCACCCAGCCCGGTGCATGGCGCGTCGACCAGCACCCGGTCGAAGGATGCGGCAGCCAAGTCGCTGTCGCGCCCATCCGCGGTGACCACCGTAACCGGCAGAGACTTCGTGGCGTTTGCCACCAACTCCGCGCGGTGCGGCGCGACCTCCACCGCCGTTACATGGGCGCCGCGCTGGGCGGCCAACGCCCCCAACAGCGCGGTCTTGCCGCCCGGGCCGGCGCACAGATCGAGCCACTGCTCGTCGGCGCCTTGCAGCGGAGCCAATGCGGTCGCACGCGCGATCAGCTGGCTGCCTTCGTCCTGCACCTGCGCCAGGCCGTCGCGTACCGGCTCCAACCGGCCCGGATCCCCTCCGGGTAGGTACACGGCGAAGGGTGAATAGCGGCCGACGGTGCCGCCGACCGCCTCCGCCAACGCTTCCGCATCGATCCGGCCCGGACGCGCGGCAAGGTGAACGAGCGGGCGCTCATCGTCACTGGCGAGCACCTGGGCAAGCTCCGAGCCCGCCGGTCCGAGCGCGTCGGAGAACGACTGTGCGATCCACCGCGGGTGAGCGGTCGCGAAGGCCAGCCGTCCGATCCGGTCCGACTCCGGCGGCGCCAACTCCTCAACCCAGTCCGCCTCGTCCCGACGTGAGATGGTGCGCAACACCGCGTTCACGAAACCCGCTCTGCCCTGGTCGAATTCGACGGCGACCGCGTCCACGGTGGTGGACAACGCGGCATGCGGCTCAACACGGGTCCGCAGCAGTTGGTAGGCGCCCAAACGCAACGGGTCGCGCAGGCCCTCATCGACCTGATCGATGGTGCGGCCCGCGGCGGCCTCGATCACCGCGTCGAGAAGACCACGGGCCCTGCATGTTCCATAGGTGAGCTCGGTGGCGAAGGCGGCGTCGCGGCCGGTGATACCGCGTTCGCGCAGCAGCGCGGGCAACGCCAGATTGGCGTAGGCATCTTGGCGCGATACCGCCCGCAGTACGTCGAGGGCGGCCTGACGTGGTGGGTCAAGCTTACGGCGCGCACGCTCCGCAGGACCCGCACTCCGACGGGAGTCCTGATTCGGCCGGCGGCGCGGCGGACGCGTACTCACAGCGCGTGAACCTCCGCATCCAGCCGGGCACCCCGGGCCCAATCCGCGGCCTTCATCACCTTCTTGCCCTGAGGCTGCACCTCATCGAGTGCGATCGCCGTGGTTCCCGTGCCAACCAGGACGTCACGCTTGCGCACCACCACGGCGCCGGGCGGTAACTGCTCGTCGGTGGCGACGCCGACCGGGCCGACCTTGACCCGCATCTCGCCGATATTGGTCCAGGCGCCCGGTTCCGGAGTCATCGCCCGAATATGCCGGTCGATAGCGTGCGCGGGTAGCTCCCAGCGGATGCGCGCCTGCTCCACCGTGATTTTCGGTGCGATGCTCACCCCGTCCACCGCCTGCGGCACGGCCACCAGCGCGCCGTCCTCGATGCCGTCCATTGTCGATTCGAGCAGGCCCGCGCCGGATTCGGCCAGCCTGCCCAGTAACGCACCGGCGGTGTCATTCGGCGAGATTCGTTCGGTCACCACCCCGTACACGGGCCCACTGTCCAGTGCGGGCTCAATGAGAAATGTTGTAGCGCCCGTGATCTCATCTCCAGCCGCGATCGAAGCTTGTACCGGCGCGGCACCACGCCAGGCCGGCAGCAGCGAGAAGTGCAGATTCACCCAGCCAAGCCGCGGCACCGCCAGCAGCTCGGGTTTGAGCAGGGCGCCGTAGGCCACGACCGCACAACAGTCGACGTCGAGTTGCGCCAACTCGCGTACGAACTCGGGTTCGTTGGGGCGCGCCGGAGTAAGCACGGCAACCCCGTGTTCACGTGCCAGCGCCGCCACCGGAGAGGACGCCGATGCCCTCCCTCTGCCCGCACGGGCATCAGGCCGGGTCAACACCGCGACCACCTCATGACGAGACGCCAATAACCTCTCCAGAGACGGCAACGCCGGGGCCGGAGTACCGGCGAACACTATGCGCACCGCGCCAGTCTAGGAAGGATGCACCGCCCACATCGAATCCCGAAGAGCGCGGAACCACACAGACCATGCGATGGGGTTCGCCAAGAGTAGCGGGAGAAACTCTGGATACATCCGATACCATAATTTCGATGGCTACCAGAGGACGAGGCCGGCCCAGTGGCGCTCCGTACGATCGCAAGTTGCGAACCGAGGAGCTGCTCGACGCCGCCGAGCGCGCGATTCGCAACAGTGGCGGAACCGTCTCCATCGCCGAAGTGGCCAGGGAGGCCGGGTTCGCCAGGTCCGCATGCTACGCGGTATTTCCCACCAAGGCCGACCTGCTGCGCTCGTTGAGTCGACGCCACGCAGACCGACTGATCTCCGGCGCCTGGCAGCACAGCATGGTGGGCGACACACGGGACCAGATCCGGGCCTTTTCCACCCTGGTTATCGATTGGATCAGCGCGGAACCCGAGCTGTACATCGCACTGGATCGCGACCTCACCGCGCAGGAACAGCTCGATCACGGTGTCTTTGATCTCATAGCCCAGGTGACCGAAGAGCATTTGCACGCCCAGTTTCCCGGCGACCAGATGACGCGGCTGGCACCCATCTGGTCGCGGCTCGCCGTCGGGGGCGTGTTGATGACCATCAACTGGTGGAGCGCCTCGCGCACCATGACTCAAGACGATCTCATCGGCTACATCGTGGAGACCTTCGCCGAAGGCATTGGTGAGGGGTCCCGGCTCGTCGCCGCAAATTGCTGAAATTCGCCAGATCAGCCCACGTGGAGCGGATCGATCTGAACCCTGACGGGCTGCGCGTCGCGGCGAGCGCTCAGCGTGGTGACGCCGCGGCGCAAAGCCGCGGCGAGTTCCAGTCCGGCGGCGCGTTCGACCCGAACCAGCATGCGCACCACCTCGACGCTGTCGGGCACACCCGCCGGACGCCGCGCCCCTAGCGGCAGCTCGACGGGCCCCAGCAGCTCGGCCCCCTCCGGCAGGTCGGCCGTGTCAATGAGGCCGGCGACCGCCTGGGCGGGCCCGTCGACGGCGGCGATGTGCACCTGCGGCGGCAGCCCCACCTCCGCGCGCGCCGCCAATTCGGTGGCCGCGTGTCCCACCGGATCCCACCGAATGAGCGCTTGCACGGTGGGCAGGGAGGAATCCGCGACCACCACCACCGTTCCGCCCTCATCGCGCCCGCGCACCAAGGCCGCGGCAGCCATCCACTTGCGCAGGGTGTCCTCCGCGGCGCGTAGATCCTGACGTCCCAGCAGTGCCCACGCGTCTAGCAGCAGCGCCGCGCCATACCCGCCCGGTGTCACCGGCTCCGCCCCGGGAGTGCACACCACCAGGGTCGGCGGCCCGGTCACCGTGTCATGGACCTCACCGCCACCGGAGGTCACGACCGGCACCCCGGGCAGCGCTCTGCCGAGCTCCTCGGCCGTCCTGCGAGCGCCCACCACCACAGCACGTACCGCACTGGAGCCGCAGCGCGCACAACGCAAGTCGGCGTCTACCCGTCCGCACCATCGACAGCTGGGGCTCGCACTGTGCGATGCCCCGCCGGGCCCCTCCCATGCCAACGGCCCGGTGCAGTGACGGCACCGCGCCACCGTCCGGCATTTCGTACAGGCCAGCGCCGGCACATAGCCACGGCGCGGCACCTGCACAAGTACTGAATGACCGCGCTTCAGTGCGTCGCGGGCCGCGGTCAACGCGACCATCGGCAGGCGCGCCGAACGGGCCGCCGGATCACGCTCCTGCGCGTATCCGCTGTCATCGAGCGCACTGATCCGTGCCGAGGACTTCCGCACCGTGGGCCGGGCGGCCACCAGATCGTGAGCCCAGCCGCCTTCGACGAGCGCCTGCGACTCGGCCGTACGGGCATACCCCCCGATCACCGCGGCGCAGCGCAATTGGTGGGCGCGCAGCATCGCCACGTCCCTGGCATGCGGATAGGGAGAACGCGGCTCGGCAAGATTGTCGTCGCCGTCGTCCCACACCATCACCAGTCCCAGATCGACCACCGGCGCGAACACCGCAGCCCGGGTGCCGATCACCACAGTCGCTTGGCCGCGTAGCACCGCCAACCACCGCCGATATCGTTCGGCCGGCCCCAACTCGGCCGAGAGCGCGACAACACGTTGCACGCCAACGTTTTTCACGCATTCAGCGGACAGCGCGTCGATATCCCGCTGGTCGGGAACAATCGCCAACACTCCCTTGCCGGTGCTCGCGGTGGCCCGCGCGGCCTCGGCAAGCCGCAGGCACCAGGCCTCCCCCGGCAGCGCCTGCCAGACCGCGCGCGCGGCACGGCCGTGCGTCAGCGCGTCCAGGAATCGTTCTCCGCGCTGATAACGCGACCAGCCGGAGCGATCCGGAGTTTCCGGCGGCAAGCCGTCCGCGCCTGGCACCCGGTTTTCCTTTTCGACGCGTGCGTGACGCGGCGGCAGCGCGAGGCGCAGTACATCCGCGCGAGTCCCGGCGTAGCGAGCCGCCACCGCGTCGACGAGCCTGCGGACATCCGGGGTGAGCACCCGGGTAGGAGATACGACGCGATCCAGCCAGCCGAGCTTGCCAGAGTGGTCACTTTCCGAACGGCGCTCCAGCAGGATGGCGTCCACCAGGCGGCCGTGGAAACGCACCCGCACCCGCACACCGGGCTGGGCATCGTCCGATTGCTCGGCCGATACGAGATAGTCGAACTCCCGATCCAGATGCGGCACGGTGAGCAACGGCAGCACCCGAGCAATGGGCTCGTGTTCGGCCACCACCCGCGTCGCAGTCACCTGGTCGTTCTAGCAGACGCAGCCGACGCAACCGCGGATCCACCACCGCACGGTCGCCGATGTGCGCTACCCAGTGTGGCCCGTCCCGGGTAAGTCCCCGAGGGGATGCCGCTAAGGTGAGGCCATGACAGCCACCGCCGGTATCGATCCGATCATCGTCAAGATCCTGGAAGCTGTTCCGATTCAACTCGTTTCACCGGACGGGCCGCAGGCCTCCCGGGATGCCTATCGGGCGATCGCCACGGCGCGCCCGCCGTGGATCGAGGTGGCCAACATCGAAGATCGCACGATCCCGGGCCCCGCCGGCGAAATACCGGTTCGGATCTACTCGCCCGCCGAGGGCGGAGTACGTCCGGTTTTCGTGCTGATCCATGGCGGTGGATGGGTCATCGGCGACCTGGACACCCACGACGCGGTGGCTCGCGCCGCGGCGGTACAGGCCGATGCCGTGGTGGTCTCGGTGGACTACCGGCTGGCGCCCGAGCACCCCTACCCTGCCGCGGTCGAGGATTGCTGGGCCGCCCTGCAATGGGTGCACGAGCACGCCGCCGAGATCGGCGGCGACCCGGGCCGCCTTGCCGTGGGCGGTGATTCGGCCGGTGGAAACCTGTCGGCAGTCATGGCGCAACTGGCCCGCGACAATGGCATTGACCTGGCTTTCCAGGTGCTGTGGTACCCAGCCACCACCTTTGACACGACGCTGCCGTCCATGGTGGAGAACGCCGAGGCGCCAGTGCTGGACTTCAAGACCGTGGGTGCGCTGAGCAAGTGGTACCTCGGCGACACCAATCCGGCCACCGCGGGCCCGACGCTGGTCCCGGCCCGTGCGGAAAACTTCGAGGGATTGGCTCCGGCCTTTATCGGCACGGCACAGTTCGATCCGCTGCGCGATGACGGCGCCAAGTACGCCGAGCTGTTGCGTGACGCCGGTGTGCCCGTACAGCTACACAACGCGCCGACGTTGATCCACGGTTACCTCGGCTACGCCGATATCGTGCCGTCCGCCACCGAGGAGCGCGACCTTTCCCTGGCCGCGCTCAAGCAGGCCCTACACGGCTAGACCGGGACCTGCCACGCCCCAACAGGTACATGAGTACGCCGCCCAGCAGGGCGCCGACCGGCCAGGAAAGGGCGGTCACGCCCTGGGCTCGCGGCACCAGCGCGATAACGACCGCCACAATGCCGCCGATACCCAGCGAGATCAGCGCGGCCGGATTGAAGCCGCCGGCGTAGTGATACGCGCCTCCGGGGGATTCGGAATACAGGTCGGCGGTGTGGGTGTGTTGCCGGCGCAGCAGGTAGTAGTCCACGACCAGGATGCCGAACACCGGTCCCATCAAAGCGCCCACACCACCCAGGAAGTACACGATCGCGGCCTCGTTGCCCCAGATTTTCCAGGGCAGCACCGCGACCGACAGCACCGCGGTGATGATGCCCCCGGTGCGAAATGAGATGTACTTCGGTGCCACATTGGAAATGTCGTACGACGGCGAGACGAAGTTGAGCACCACGTTGATGCCGACGGTGGCGATCGCGAAAAGAACCGCGGCGACCACCACGACGGCATCCGAGTCGATATCCGCGACCAGCTCGACCGGATCGGTCATCGCACTGCCGTACTTCTTCAGTGCGGCAAGCGAAATGACGATCGAGATCACCACGAAGGCCGTCTCGTTGAACGGGATACCCAGTGCGTTGCCCCGCAGAATCGCACGCCTACTCGGCGCGAAACGCGCGAAGTCGGCATAGTTGACCAGCGGACCCGCCATGAAAGCGACCATCAGGAAAGCCACCCCGACGAACGCCAACACCGTGGCCCCAGCCGACAACGGTGCGCCGGTACGAGCGCCGAAGTCGATGCTCCAGCCCACACTGTCCAACATCCATACGGCCAGGGCGAGCATCCCGATCCAGACCACCGGGCCGGCCACATCCGATGCCTTGCGCACCACTTCCATGCCGTAGTTCAGGATCAGCAGCTGCACAGTCCACAGGGAAAGGAATGCGGCCCACCCCAAGGCATGTAGGCCCAGGAATGTCGGTTCCGTCCAGGACCGCAGTCCCGGGTCCAGCCGTAGCAGCAGCACGATAACCGCCGTGGATGCCAGGTAGGTCTGGATGCCGTACCAGAAAATAGCGACCAGGCCGCGCAGCAGCGCCGGGATGTTGGCGCCGAACACACCGAACGTGGCGCGGGCGAAAACCGGGAAGGGCACGCCCAGCCGTTGGCCGGCTATCCCGATCAGATTGCTCCCCGTCCAGAGCACCAGCACCCCGGTGAAGAGCGCCAGCATCGTCTGCCAACCGGTAAGACCCAGCGCCAGCATGCCCACCGCGAATCCGTAGCTGCCCAGGCTGTGCGCGGAGGTCATCCAGAGACAGAAGATGTCCCACGTGCGCCAGGTGGCCTGTGCCGCCGTGGTGGGCGCCAGGTCATCGTTACTCAATCTACCGGCCGCCGGGCCGGCCGCCTCCAGGACCACTAGCCGCTCTTCGCCGTGATGTGTTGTGACAGTGCGGGTATCACTGTCTCTCCATAGACCCGCAGCGTCTCTTCCTTGTTGTCGTGTTGGAGGTAGCCGGCGAATTGGTCCACACCTAAGGCCTTGAGCTCGGACAATTTGGCGATATGTTCATCGGCGGTGCCCAACACACAGAAACGGTCCACGATGTCATCACTGACGAACTCGGCGTGGGTGTTTCCCGCGCGGCCGTGTTGGTTGTAGTCGTATCCGTCACGGCCGGCGATGTACGCGGTAAGGGTCTGCGGTACATCGCCCTGTGCGCCGTATCTGGCCACGATATCGGCGACGTGATTACCCACCATCCCACCGAACCAGCGGCACTGCGCGCGCATGTGCGTCCGGTCCGATCCCACATACATGGGTGCAGCCACGCAAATCCGTACCGCCGCGGGGTCGCGCCCGGCAGCGACCGCTGCCTCCCGCACTGCCCCGATCATCCAGCGTGCGATATCGATGTCGGCAAGCTGCAGGATGAAGCCGTCGGCGACCTGCCCCGCGAGGGCGAGGGCATTGGGCCCGTACGCCGCCACCCAGACATCGAGCTCGGACCCTCTGCTCCACGGGAACTGCATGGTGGCGCCGTGATATTCGACGGGACGGGAGTTGGCCAGCTCTCGAATGACATGTATCGATTCGCGCAGCGTTGCCAGCGTGGTCGGCGTCCCACCCGTTACGCGGACCGCGGAATCGCCACGACCGATGCCGCAAATGGTGCGGTTGCCGTACATGTCATTCAGGGTCGCGTACAGCGACGCCGTGACGGTCCAGTCTCGCGTGGCCGGATTGGTCACCATGGGGCCCACCACAATGCGCCGCGTTTCGTGCAAAATCTGGCTGTAGAGCACGTAGGGCTCCTGCCACAGCAGATGCGAATCAAAGGTCCACAGATGGCTGAAACCATGAGCCTCGGCAAGTTTCGCCAGCTGCACGATACGCACCGCGGGTGGGTCGCATTGCAGGACAACTCCGAAATCCATCGCGGGGCCCTCTCTATCAACCAGCCTCAGATGAGGTATTGACACAGGTCGCGGCGCAGGAACACACCGTCCCCCTTACTGCCGAGGTACTCGTCGCCGTCGACGATCACCTTTCCGCGGGACAGCACGGTATCGACGTGCCCGTCGATCTCGTATCCCTCCCACGCCGAGTGGTCCATATTCATGTGATGGGTCTTGCCCAGTCCAATCGAGGTGTGCCCGTTGGGGTCGTAGACAACGATGTCCGCATCGGCCCCCGGGGCGATGACGCCCTTGCGCCCGTAGAGCCCGAACATCCGTGCCGGCGTGGTCGAGGTGATCTCGACCCACCGCTCCACGCTGATCCGGCCGTCCACCACACCTTGGTAGAGCAGGTCCATCCGGTGTTCGATGGATCCGATACCGTTGGGAATCTTGGAGAAATCCCCGATGCCCATGTCCTTCTGCCCCTTCATGCAGAACGGGCAGTGGTCCGTGGACACCATCTGAATGTCGTTGGTGCGCAATGCGCGCCACATTTCGTCCTGATGATGCTCGTGCTTGGCACGCAGCGGCGTCGAGCAGACCCACTTGGCGCCGTCGAAACCGGGCGCGCCCAGGTTGTCCTCGAGGGACAGATACAGATATTGCGGGCACGTTTCGCCATATACGTTCTGGCCGGCGTCACGCGCGGCCGCCAATTGCGCGACGGCCTGTTTCGCCGAGACGTGTACCACGTACAGCGGCGCACCGGTCAGATTGGACAGCATGATGGCGCGGTGCGTGGCCTCTTCCTCAAGCTGCCACGCGCGGGCGATGCCGTGGTAATAAGGATCGGTCTTGCCTTCGGCGAGTAACTGGGCCACCAAAACGTCGATCGCGGGACCATTCTCGGCATGCATCATCGTCATCAGCCCCGTCGCGGCACCCACCTGCATGGCCCGCACTATCTGTGCGTCGTCGCTGTAGAAGACTCCGGGATAGGCCATGAACATCTTGTAGCTGGTGATGCCCTCGTCGGTCAGCCTGCGCAGCGCCGCCAAAGAAGCATCGTTGACATCTCCCACAATCTGGTGAAACGAGTAGTCGATGGCACATCGCCCGGCTGCCATCTCATGCCAGGTATCCAGCGAATCCTGCAGCCGCTCACCGAATTTCTGCACTGCGAAGTCGATGATGGTAGTCGTGCCGCCCCACGCGGCGGCGCGCGTGCCGGTCTCGAAATCATCGGATGCCGTAGTACCGCCGAAGGGCATGGACATGTGAGTGTGCGCGTCGATGCCCCCGGGAATAACGTATTTGCCGTGGGCATCGATCACAGTATCGACGGTTTTCGCGAGGTCCATCCCGAGCAGGGTGCTGCCGGGCAATAGGACCGCCGCGATCGTCGCGCCGTCCACCAAGACATCGGCGGCACCGCGTCCGGTCGCCGACACCACCGTGCCGCCCCGGATCAAAGTCGTTGCCATCGCAGCCTCCTACGGTGCGATGATCGGGCCGTAGGTATCCGGACGGCGGTCCCGGTAAAACTGCCAGTCATCCCGAACTTGACGGACCAGCGACAGGTCGAGATCCCGTATCACGATCTCTTCGTCGGTCGCGGAGCCGATTTCGCCGACATAGTTGCCGCGCGGGTCCACAAAGTACGAACTGCCATAGAAGCTGACCGCCTGATCGCCGAATTCACCGCTTTCGGCGCCTATCCGATTGTTGGCGCCGACGAAGTACTGGTTCGCCGCCGCGGCGGCGGGCTGCTCGAGTTCCCAAAGCCTGTTGGAAAGACCAGGTTTGGTGGCCGACGGATTGAAGACCAGCTCTGCTCCGGCCAGTCCGTAGTTGCGCCAGCCCTCGGGGAAATGGCGGTCATAACAGATGTAGACGCCGATCTTGCCGACGGCGGTGTCGAACACCGGGTATCCGAGATTGCCCGGCCGGAAGTAGAACTTCTCCCAGAACCGGTCCAGATGCGGAATATGGTGCTTACGGTACTTGCCCAGGTATCTGCCATCGGAATCGACGACGGCGGCGGTGTTGTAGAGGACGCCCGGTTGTTCCTGCTCGTACACGGGCAGCACCAGGACCATGCGGTGCTCCCTGGCCAACTCGGCGAATCGCTCGGTAACCGGGCCGGGCACGGGTTCGGCGTAGCCGTAGTACTTCTTGTCCTGGACGATGCCGAAATACGGGCCGTAGAACAGCTCTTGAAAGCAGATCACCTGGGCACCCCGGGCCGCAGCCTGGGCGACAAAACGCTCGTGTTTGGCGAGCATCGATTCCTTGTCGCCGGTCCAAGTCGCTTGCGTCAGTGCGGCTCTGATCACCGTCATTGACCGACTTTATGCGCACTGCGCCGTTGGCGCGCGCCAAACGGTTCAACGGGCGCCCGGTGCCCAACCGCCGGGCATGTATCCAGGGTGCCCTCCGGGCGTGGTAGAACACGTTACAGTTTTGTGGTTCGCATCACGGCGGCCCCGCTCGCTCACGAGGAAAACACCATGCACTGGTATACCGGAAATTCCATCTACGACACCGTGCTGACGGCGGCTTTCGCGTTCGCGGCGTTCGTGATCGTCGGAGGCTTCTTCGCACAAAGCTCGTATGGCCGCTTCTCCACCACGAAACTTGGGCTCAATCTGAATCCGAAGCTCGGCTGGTGGCTGATGGAGATACCGGCGACGGTGGTATTTCTTGTCTGCTACCTGACCGGGCCCCGCCGGCTCGAGACCGCCCCGCTGGTCCTCGCCGCGATCTGGATGTTGCACTACGCCAACCGCGGCTGGTTCTTCCCGCTGGCCATCCGCCAGGTGCCGGGCAAGCGCAGCACCTTCAACGTCTCGGTCGTCGTCATGGGCATGCTGGTGACGTCGATGCATGGGTACCTCAATGGCACGCTCTTCAGCCATGACTTCTTCGGGCAGTACTCCGATGCCTGGCTGCACGATCCGCGGTTCCTACTCGGCCTGGTGGTCTATCTGTGCGGGTTCACGCTGCTGCTCAGTTCCGAGTCAATCGTCCGTAACCTGCGTGAGAAGAAGAACCCTGGCGCGGCCGAATACCGCATCCCATTCGGCGGTGGGTTCCGGTTCGTCACCAGCCCGGCATACCTCGGCGAGCTGATCGCCTGGTCCGGCTTCGCCCTGCTGACCTGGGCATTGCCCGGTGTGGTGATCTTGTTGATCACCGCCGGCAACCTCATCCCGCGCGCGCTGGCCACCCACCGCTGGTACCAGGAGAAGTTCATCGACTACCCCGCCGACCGGAAGGCGCTGATCCCGAAGATCATCTAGGCGCCGAGCCGACGCAAAAGCCCCCGCACTCGGCGTGTCGGGGGCTTTGCGTCGGCTCGGCAGGAAGCGCAGCGGCTAAATGGCGGCCTTGAGTGCATCGACGCGGTCGGTCTGTTCCCAGGGCAGCTCGACATCGGTGCGGCCGAAGTGGCCGTACGCGGCGGTCTGCGCGTAGATGGGACGCAGGAGGTCCAGGTCGCGGATGATGGCGCCGGGACGCAGGTCGAACACCTCGTTGATGGCCTTCTCAATCTTGGCCTGATCGACGGTGGCGGTACCGAACGTGTCGACGAACAGACCAACCGGCGCTGCCTTGCCGATGGCGTACGCGACCTGCACCTCGGCCCGGTCGGCGAGGCCGGCCGCGACGACATTCTTGGCCACCCAGCGCATCGCGTACGCGGCGGAACGGTCCACCTTTGACGGGTCCTTGCCCGAGAACGCGCCGCCGCCGTGGCGGGCCCAGCCGCCGTAGGTGTCTACGATGATCTTGCGGCCGGTCAGTCCGGCGTCACCCATCGGCCCGCCGAGCACGAACTTGCCCGTCGGGTTGACCAGCAGCCGGTAGTCGGAGATGTCCAGACCATCCTGGTTCAGCTCGTCGAGCACTACCTGGACCACCTTCTCGCGGATGTCCGGGGTCAGCAGATTTTCGAGATCGATATCCGCGGCGTGCTGCGTGGAGAGCACGACAGTGTCCAGCCGGACGGCCTTGTTGCCGTCATACTCGATGGTGACCTGAGTCTTACCGTCGGGACGCAGGTACGGCAGCAGCCCATCCTTGCGCACCTCAGTCAGGCGGCGCGAGAGCCGGTGTGCCAGCGCGATGGGCAGCGGCATCAGCTCGGGGGTGTCGTTGATGGCGTAGCCGAACATCAGGCCCTGATCGCCGGCTCCCTGAGCGTCCAGCGGATCCGCGGCGCCCTCAACGCGGGCCTCGTGGGCCGTGTCGACACCTTGCGCGATATCGGGCGACTGCGCACCGATGGCGACATTCACACCACATGAGTTTCCATCGAAGCCCTTGGAAGAGGAGTCATAGCCGATTTCCAGCACCCTTTCCCGGACGATGTGCGGGATATCGACATAGGCGGAGGTAGTCACCTCGCCGGCGACATGGACCTGACCGGTGGTCACCAGCGTCTCCACCGCCACCCGGGACTTCGGGTCCTGCGCGAGCATGGCGTCCAGGATCGAGTCACTGATGGCGTCACAGATCTTGTCCGGATGCCCTTCGGTCACTGATTCGCTGGTGAAAAGCCGTCCAGCTGAGCTCACAGCGCAGCCCCTTTCAGATCGTTACATGTCCTAATCATTATGGCCGACGAACCAAGATCGAGGCCATGCCCGGTTGTCAGCTTCACTGACAAAGCCCGGCAACGGCATCCACAATACGGCTTGCCATCAGAACTTTGGTGCCGTGTTCAAGGACAACTTCGGTGATGTCACCACCACTCTGCGCCGAGAGCAACCACCCGTCATTGCTGTCCACCTCGAAGGCCCGTCCCTCGCCAACAGCGTTGACTACCAACAAATCACAGCCCTTGCGCTTCAACTTGGCGCGGGCGTGAAAGAGCACATCGCCGTTTGCGTCGCCCGTTTCCGCGGCAAACCCGACGATTGCCCGCATCTTGGGCAGCTGCCCGTCTGCACGCGCACGAACCACACCGGCCAGCACATCGGCGTTGCGCAGCAACTCAATGGGCGCGTCATTCTCACCGGCGGCCCCGTGGCTCTTTTTGATCTTGCTGGTCGCAACGTGGGCCGGCCGGAAATCTGCCACCGCTGCCGCCATGATCAGCGCTTCGGCCGCAGGAGCGTGTTTGGTGACAGCGTCCTGCAATTGCGCGGCGGAGCTGATATGCACCACCTCGACACCGGCGGGATCCGGTAAGCCGACGGTATGCCCCGCGATGAGCGTGACTTCGGCACCACGCTGAGCGGCGACCCGGGCGATGGCGTATCCCTGCTTACCGGAACTGCGGTTTCCGATAAAGCGCACCGGGTCCAGGGGTTCACGAGTGCCGCCGGCGGTGACCAGGACCCGCACACCGGCCAGATCGTGCGGCAGCGCGTCGGGTCGTGCCAGCAATAATTGGGCCAGGGTGGTGATTTCTTCGGCCTCGGGAAGACGGCCCGGGCCGGTGTCCGCCCCCGTCAGGCGGCCAGAGGCGGGCTCCAGGACAACCGCGCCACGGCTCCGCAGGGTCGCGACATTCTGCTGGGTTGCCGGATGCAGCCACATCTCCGTATGCATCGCGGGGGCGAATAGCACTGGACACGTGGCGGTGAGCAGGGTCGCGGTCAGCAGGTCATCCGCCCGGCCGGTGGCGGCACGCGACAGCAGGTCCGCGGTGGCGGGAGCGACCACTACCAGGTCGGCATCCTGTCCGAGCCGCACGTGCGGAACCTCGGGAACATCGTCGAACACCCCGGTACGGGCCGGCTCACCGGAGAGCGCCTCAAAGGTCGCGGCTCCCACGAACTGCAGGGCCGACTCGGTGGGAACGACCCGGACGCTGTGCCCGGCCTCGGCGAGCTGGCGCACCACGGTGCAGGCCTTGTAGGCGGCGATTCCTCCACCCACTCCGACGATGATCCGGGACATGGACGTCGCCCTAGCCTTGATGCTCTTCGCGCAAGCGGCTCATCGCAGAGCTTCTTACTCGCCTTCGGTGTGCTCGAGCAGGTCGCCGTGGATCTCGCGCAGCGCGATCGACAGCGGCTTCTCCTGCAGGCCTGGCTCGACCAGCGGTCCCACGTACTCGAGGATGCCGTCGCCCAGCTGGTTGTAGTAATCGTTGATCTGGCGTGCGCGCTTGGCGGCGTAGATCACGAGCGCGTACTTACTCGAGGCACGGGCCAGTAGCTCGTCGATCGGCGGGTTGGTGATACCCAGCGGCGTGTCGAGAGCGGCGTCGTAGCTGTCGGTGCCCGGTTCGACGATGACGTCGGTCTGGGAGGTGCTCACTAAAGAATCTCCTGGATAGGTATATGGCGCTGAATATGGCTGGCGCGGAATTCGTGCAGCGCTGCCGGTTAACGTCCGACCAATAACGATACCAACTTTGCGCAGGCATTTTCCAACTGGTCGTTGACGATGACGACATCAAAGTCGGTTTGGGCCGCCATTTCCACCGTGGCCGTTTCCAGCCGCCGGGCAATCACGGACTCCGATTCGGTGCCCCGGCCGGTCAGCCGATCCACCAGCGCCTCCCAGCTCGGTGGCGCCAGAAAGACGGCGAGAGCCTGCGGGAGCGCGGCTTTGATCGCCCGGGCACCGGCCAGATCGACCTCGATGAGCGTCGGGCGGCCCGCCTCCATGGCCTCACGCACGGGCGCGGCCGGGGTTCCCGAGCGTTGTAATCCGCCGTGGATGTCCGCCCATTCCAGCAGCGCGTCGGTGTCGATCAACCGCTGAAACTCCTCGGCGGTGACGAAGTGATAGTCGACACCGTCCACCTCACCCGGCCGTGGGGCCCGGGTGGTCGCGGAAACGCTGAAGAACAGGCCGTCGACCTCATCGCGTAGCCGACGCACAACGGTGGATTTACCGACGGCGGAGGGGCCGGATAGGACTACTACCCGGCCCCTCGTCGAAGCTGTCATCTGGAGTAGATCAGGAAAAGTCGAACCGCTCCAGCAGCGCCTTGCGCTGACGGTCGCCAAGGCCACGCAGACGGCGGGTCGGGGCGATCTCCAGCTCGGTCATGATCTCCTGGGCCTTGACCTTGCCGACCTTGGGCAGGGCCTCCAGCAGAGCGGAAACCTTCATCTTGCCCAGGACCTCATCGGTCTCGGCGTCCGTGAGCACCTGCTTGAGATTGGTGCCACCTTTCTTGAGCTTCTCCTTGAGCTCGGCCCGGGCGCGGCGGGCGGCAGCCGCCTTCGCCAACGCGGCGGCGCGCTGCTCGTCAGTCAACTGTGGAAGGGCCACGATTCCTCCGTCTCGTACGAAACTCGTCGATTTTTCTGTTCGGCTGGAAACACAACCAGCCAGCGACAGCGACCGTACCCACGCCAGCCGACAAATGTGAACCCCACCCCCCTTATCTCGGGGAAAATCGCCTGCTAGAGGGGCCGCGAGCGACCCCGCCGAGCAACCATCGCATCCTCGCCGCCCCACCCGGCATTTCTCCAGATAAGTTTTTAAATATGTTGCACCACATACGGTTTCGCACAGAGTTGACAACACCGGCAATTCGTATACCCGAAGCGGAGACAAGCAAACCGTGATTGCCGTGAGGGCAAACTGAAAATCTTGTGTGAATCTCGTGTTGCGCGTGTCGCGCCCCGTCAACCTTCAGTTGAAGAGACGCAGGTGAGGGCACCACTCGCGGAGCGCCCGTGCGGCCGCTCAGCGCAGCGCATCAGTTGCTGGGTAGGGTGCCAAATATGGGTGACCACGAGCACCCATCACGTGAGCGTGATCGGGTACTAGATGCCGTGAGGCTGATGTCACTGGCCACCGTGGTGGCCTACCACGTCCTTGCCGGCAGCCCCACCCTCGTCAAGGGCAAACCCGCGATGGCATCGAATTACAACGTACATTGGCTATTTTGGCTGGTACCGCTCATGCCGCTGTTTTTCTTTGCCGGTGCCGCCGCAAACGTGCACTCCTGGGAGTCCGGCAAATCCTGGGGGCAGTTTCTGATGGGCCGGGCAACGCGGCTCTTTCGCCCCGTGTTCTATTTTTTGGCCGTCGTCGCGCTGATCACCACCTTGCTGCGCATCACGATGGGCAACTCACCACAACTGCTGTACCTCGAGATGCGCCATATTGAACTGCTCTGGTACGTGGGGGCCTACCTGTTGACGCTGGCCTTCATGCCGTGTCTGGCGCGCATCCGCACCGCGCACCAACTCGGCTGGTTCATCGCGGCGATGTGCCTGCTCACCGCCCTCACGGACACCGTCAGTCTGATCACTGACACGTGGCTGACGACGGGCTGGATCAACATGATCTTCATGTGGCTGATCCCCGCGGCCCTCGGCATCGGCTATCAGCGCCGGCTCGTCCCCCGCCCGGTGGCGTTGACCCTCGCGAGTGTCGCATTGGCCGCGACCGTGGCACTTGCCGTCCTCGGTCCGTATCCATCGGGCCTGATCGCCAACATGCCGCCGACCCTGCTGCTCGCCGCAAGCTCGATCGTGGAATGCCTCGCGGTGATCGCGTTCGCACCCACCATCAATCGCTGGGTCCAGGGCGCCAGGACCTGGCGTTTCTTCGAACTGTGCAACAGCGGCAGCATGACGATCTACCTCTGGCACTGGGTTGTCACATTTCTGCTGTCCTACGGGGTCTATTTGACCTTCCGTATCGGGCTGCTGAGCCAGCATGACGCGTGGTACTGGCCGGCAAACGTGCTGCGGCTGCTCATCGTGTGCGCCGTCGTGGCGGTGTTCTTCGTCCCGCTGCGGGCCACCGAGCGACGGCCATTGCCCTGGTGGGATCGCCCGGTGCCGGCGATGAACACGGGGCGCGATATCGCGGTCGGTGTCCTGGTGCTGGTCGGCGCGATACTGACGCTGGTCTACACCCGGATCTACGTCATCGATCCGCACTGGGGCGGATTCACGCCGATCGGACGATGGATCGTGGTGGCTTCTCTGGTACCGCTGGCCGCCGCACGCTTCCTGTGCCGAAACCCCTTGTCCCCCACTGCCGGTCAGGTAATGGACGGACGGCCGCTGGCGCACTCGGCCAGATAGACACCCGCGGACCCGAGTGTGCGGATTGTGTCGATTTTCGGTCGGTTATCGACCGGATTCGCACTCTCGACCGGCGCCAGGCTCAGTCGAGTAGATAGGCGACGCTGTCGCGCAATCGACTTACCTGCGCACGCAGCGCGGTAGCGTCCGGCCCGGCCCGCAACACCTCACGGGAGACCGCGGGCAGCAGCAGCGATCCCTGGGCACCACCCAGCCCACGTAGGTCCTCGGGCTTGCCGCCCTGGGCGCCGAGCCCCGGCACCAGCACCGGGCCGCCCAGCGACGATAGATCCGGTGGATCCGTGACGGTCACGCCGACCACCACGCCCACCGAACCCGGGCCAGCCTGTTCCGCGTTCAGCGCGGCCACCTCGTCCACCATCGCTTGCGCGACGGTCTTTTCTCCGGCGCGCGCCCGCTGCACCGGAGGGGCCTCCGGATTGGAGGTCGCGGCCAGCACAAAGACGCCACGATCACGTTCGCGCGCAAGATCCAGCAAGGGGGACAACGACCCGAACCCCAGGTACGGGGAGGCGGTGACCGCATCTGAGCTCAGCGGTGAATCGCCCAGCCAGGCTTGTGCATAGGCCGCCATCGTCGAGCCGATGTCCCCGCGCTTGGCATCGGCGAGCACCAACACACCCGCGTCACGCAATCCCGCGATAGCGCGTTCCAGGACCGAATAACCTGCCGCACCGTGAGACTCAAAGAACGCCACCTGCGGCTTGACGATCGCGACGTCGGCGAATGCCTCGACGCAGATATCGCTGAACCTGGCCAGACCCGCTGCGTCGGCGTCGAAACCCCAGGCACGCAGCAGCTCCGGGTGCGGATCGATGCCCACACATAGCGGGCCGCGTGATGTGGTCGCGGCCCGCAGCCGTGCCCCGAACGTCACCGGATCCACCGCTCTTCACACAAGCGGCTCATCGCAACCCGACGCTCTTCGCGCAAGCGGCTCATCGCAACCCGACGCTCTTCGCGCAAGCGGCTCATCGCAACCCGACGCTCTTCGCGCAAGCGGCTCATCGCAACCCTGCGTGGAGTTCCTGCAACGACCGCACCCCGATATCGCCGCGGATACCGGCTTCGATGCCCTGCACCGCGGCCGAGGCACCCTGCACCGTCGTGATACACGGAATGTTCATCGAAACCGCGGCAGAGCGGATCTCGTAGCCGTCAACACGCGGGCCGGAGTTGCCATACGGGGTGTTGATGACCATCGCGACATCGCCTGCCTTGATGACATCCACCGCGGACAGCGCGGGCAGCGTGCCACCCGGCTCCTGATAGTGCTTGCGCACCTCTTCACATGGAATTCCGTTGCGGCGCAACATCTCCGCCGTACCTTCGGTGGCCAGCACGGTGAATCCCAGATCGGCGAGCCGTTTCACCGGAAACACCAGTGAGCGCTTGTCGCGGTTGGCCACCGAGACAAAGATGGTGCCCTCCTTGGGCAGCGATCCGTACGCGGCAGTCTGGCTCTTGGCAAACGCGCTGCCGAAATCGGCGTCGATACCCATAACCTCACCGGTCGACTTCATCTCCGGCCCCAGCAGGGAGTCGACTCCGCTGCCGTCGGCCTTACGGAACCGGTGGAACGGCAGCACGGCCTCCTTGACCGCCACCGGAGCACCCGGCAACGAGGTGGCGCCATCGCCCTCCGCGGGCAGCAGGCCCTCTTCGCGCAGGCCGGCGATGGTGGCGCCCAACATGATGCGCGCACATGCCTTGGCCAGGGGGACCGCAGTGGCCTTGGATACGAACGGCACGGTGCGGCTGGCACGCGGGTTGGCCTCAAGAACGTAGAGCACATCGTCTTTGAGCGCGTACTGCACATTCAGCAGTCCGACCACACCGATGCCATGCGCGATGGCCTCCGTAGCCTTGCGCACCTTCTCGATATCGCTGCGGCCCAGGGTGACCGGTGGCAGCGCACAGGCGGAGTCGCCAGAGTGGATACCAGCCTCCTCGATGTGCTCCATGACGCCGCCGAGATAGACCTCGGTGCCGTCGCACAGCGCGTCGACATCGATCTCGATCGCGTCCTCCAGGAACCGGTCCACCAACACCGGATGCTCGGGCGACAGCTGGGTGGCCCGGGCGATGTAGCCGTGCAGAGTTTCCTCGTCGTAGACGATCTCCATACCGCGTCCGCCCAGCACGTAGGACGGGCGCACCAGCACCGGATAACCGATGTCGGCGGCGATCTGCTTGGCCTGCTCGAAAGTCGTAGCGGTACCAAATCGTGGGGCCGGCAATCCCGCCGACACCAAGAGATCGCCGAAGACGCCGCGGTCCTCGGCGCGATCGATGGCCGCCGGGCTGGTGCCCACCACCGGCACGCCGGCGTCGGCCAGACGCTTGGCCAACCCCAGCGGAGTCTGCCCGCCGAGCTGCACAATCACCCCGACAACGCCCGGTCCACCGCGACCGGATTCGGACTCGGCGTGGTACACCTCGAGCACATCCTCGAACGTCAGCGGTTCGAAGTAGAGGCGATCAGCGGTGTCGTAGTCGGTGGACACCGTCTCCGGATTGCAGTTGACCATGATGGTCTCGAAACCCGCCTGCGACAACGTGGTTGCCGCGTGTACGCAGCTGTAGTCGAATTCGATGCCCTGGCCGATGCGGTTGGGCCCAGAACCCAAGATGAGTACCTTGGGGCGCTCGGTCTGAGGGGCCACCTCCGACTCGGCCGCCGGGTCCAGCTCGTAGCTGGAGTAGTGGTACGGCGTCTTGGCCTCGAACTCGGCGGCGCAGGTATCGACGGTCTTGTACACCGGTCGGATACCCATCCGATGACGTAACGACCGAACGCCGTTCTCCCCCGCCAATTCCGGACGTAGCGCGGCGATCTGGCGATCAGACAGCCCGTAGTGCTTGGCACGCCGGAGCAACTCCTCGTCGAGGATCGGCGCCTCACGCAATTCGGTACCGAGCTGATTGATCTGGGCGATTTCTTCGACGAACCACGGGTCGACACCGGTCACCTCGGCCACCTGCTCAACCGGCACGCCCGCGGCCAACGCGCGCTCGATGCCGTAGAGCCGGCCATCGCGCGGCACCCGCAGTTCCTTCAGGAAGGCGTCCAGGTCCTCGATGGGCTCAGTCTTGTCGGTCCAGAAGCCCGCCGCCGAGGTCTCCAGCGAGCGCATGACCTTGCCGAGCGCCTCGGCGAAGTTGCGGCCGAGGGACATCGCCTCTCCCACCGATTTCATGGTGGTGGTCAAGGTGGCGTCGGCGCCGGGGAACTTCTCGAAGGCGAATCGGGGTGCCTTGACGACCACATAGTCCAGGGTCGGCTCGAAACAGGCGGGGGTCTCCTTGGTGATGTCGTTGACGATCTCGTCGAGCGTGTACCCGATGGCAAGCTTGGCCGCGATCTTGGCGATCGGGAAGCCGGTTGCCTTGGAAGCCAATGCGCTTGAACGAGACACACGCGGGTTCATCTCGATGACGATGAGACGGCCGTCGCGCGGGTTGATGGCGAACTGGATGTTGCAGCCGCCGGTGTCCACCCCGACCTCGCGCAGGATCGCGATGCCGAGATCACGCATCTTCTGGTACTCGCGGTCGGTCAAGGTCATCGCGGGCGCGACCGTGACCGAGTCGCCGGTGTGCACACCCATGGGGTCGACGTTCTCGATCGAACACACGACCACCACGTTGTCGCGGCCGTCACGCATCAGCTCGAGTTCGAACTCTTTCCAACCGTAGATGGACTCTTCGATCAGCACGTTCGCCGAGGGCGAGGCCGAAAGCCCCTCTCCCGCCATGCGCTCGACATCGTCGGCTGTGTACGCCATGCCGGAGCCCAGACCGCCCATGGTGAACGACGGGCGCACCACGACCGGCAGCCCGAGGTCGGCAACTGTCTCGCGGACCTCTTCCATGGTGAAGCAGACTCGGGACTTGGCGGATTCACCACCGACCTTGGCGACGATGTCCTTGAAGCGCTGCCGATCCTCACCGCGCTGGATGGCCTCGAAGTTCGCGCCAATGAGCTCCACGCCATACCGGTCCAGTGCACCGTTCTCATACAGCGCGACCGCGGTGTTCAGTGCGGTCTGGCCGCCCAGTGTCGGCAACAGGGCGTCAATCTTGTTGCCCTTCTCTGCCTGTGCGGCAATGACTTTCTCCACGAACTCGGCAGTAATCGGCTCGACATAGGTGTTGTCGGCGTACTCCGGGTCGGTCATGATCGTCGCCGGGTTCGAGTTGACGAGGCTGACCTGCAACCCTTCGGAGCGCAGCACACGGCAGGCCTGGGTGCCCGAATAATCGAACTCGCACGCCTGGCCGATCACGATGGGTCCGGAACCGATGACCAGGATGTGGTTGAGGTCTGTGCGACGTGGCATCAGCGGTTACCCCGATTCTCCGAGTTTGTTTCCAATGCGGATGCGAACTGATCAAACAGGTATTCGGCGTCATGAGGTCCGGCCGCCGCCTCCGGGTGGTACTGCACCGAGAAAGCAGATCCGTCCAACAGCCGGATCCCTTCCACCGTGCCATCGTTGGCGCAGGTGTGGCTTACCTCGGCGCGCCCGAACGGTGTGTCGAACTGCTCGCCCGCCTCACCTTCGAGGGCAAAACCGTGGTTCTGCGCGGTGATGGCAACCCGCCCGGTCGAGTGGTCGATGACCGGAATGTTGATGCCGCGATGCCCGAACGTCATCTTGTACGTCGACCGCCCAAGTGCCCGGCCCAGCAACTGGTTACCGAAGCAGATGCCGAACAGCGGGATCTTGCGGTCCAATACCGCCCGGGTCACCGAGACGACATGGTCCGCGGTGGCCGGATCTCCCGGACCGTTGGACAGAAAGACACCGTCGGGCGCGAGCGCGAGTAGCTCATCGGGGCTGATCGAGGCGGGCACCACCTGCACGCGGATGCCACGTCGCGCGAAATTACGCGGTGTGTTGGTCTTGATGCCCAGGTCCAGGGCGGCCACCGTGAACCGGTGCGCACCATCGGGTTCCACGGTGTATGTGCTGGCCGTGCTCACCTCCCCGGCTAGATCGGCGCCCAGCATGGCGGGCTGCCCGTTGACGCGGGAGAGCAGGAAATCTGTGGGCGCGTCGGCAACGGTGCCACTGAAGATGCCCGCCTTCATCGATCCGCGGGTACGCAGGTGCCGGACCACGGCGCGGGTGTCAATGCCCGCTATGCCGACGACATGCTGCGCCTTGAGGGCATCGTCCAAGGTACCGCTGGCGCGCCAGTTCGATACCCGGTTCGAGGGATCGCGCACCGCATATCCGGCGACCCAGATCTTGCCGCCGCGGCTCTCGTCGTCCTCGTCGTTCCACCCGGTGTTGCCGATCTGGGGAGCTGTCGCCACCACGATCTGCCGGTGGTAGCTCGGGTCGGTCAGGGTCTCTTGGTACCCCGACATGGCCGTGCAGAACACCGCCTCACCAAGGGTTTCCCCCACCGCGCCGAACGGCTTACCGGTGAAAACCCGCCCGTCTTCGAGAACCAGCACCGCCTTGTCACGACCGAATCCTCTTCGCGCACGCGGCTCATCGGTCATGACGCTACCTTCCATTCCTCGTATTCACTTCGCGGTCGGGCCAAAAATCCTGTGTCGATCTCGGTGCCAGAGGGCAGCCGCCACCGAATCGCGAGAATTCCGTCGTGGGTGAGCACCTTGCCCGCCAGCGCCTTGGCCGTGCGGATTTCGGTGATGGCATCGGCGGGTATCCAGATCTCTCCGGTTCCGCTGCGCTCCAACAAGATTCCCCGAGAATACCGGGTAAGGGTGGTCGCGGCCCGATACCCCAGGTCACCCACCGCGATTCGGTCTTGCCAGTCGGGCGCGATGGTACTGCCGACGTAAAGACCTTCCACGGGTTCGATCACCATGTCGCCGCGCTCCGCCGGCGTGACCGGCAGCTCGCCGACGACATCGGTCTGCCGCTGCGCGCGGGCGCGCCAACCGCGCCACATCAGGCGGAAGAGTAAGACCGCCAACGTCAGTGAGGCGCCCGCCATGATGAGCGCACCAATGAAGTCGCCGTGGTTCACTGTGCCAAATCCTCGTCGCACAGATGACTCATCGACGCCACCCTCCCGTCCCGCGCGGTGATGCGGCCACGCAGTAGCGTGGCGGTCACCGTGGCGGGCAAGGTCATTGATTCGAACGGGGTGTTGGCCGACTTACTGGCCAAACCATCGCCACTGACAGTCCAGGACGCATCGGGGTCCACGATGGTCAGGTTGGCGGGCTCACCGACGGCAATCGGGCGCCCTTGGTCGGGCAGGCCCACGATCTGCGCCGGGCGCTCACTCATCACCCTGGCGATATCGCGCCAGGTGAGCAACCCCGGTCTCACCATGGTCTGCACGACCACCGATAGCGCGGTCTGCAATCCGAGCATTCCCGGGCGGGCCGCGGCGAACTCACAGCATTTCTCGTGATCGGCGTGTGGCGCGTGATCGGTTGCCACGCAGTCGATCACTCCGTCAGCGAGAGCCTGGCGCAGCGCCGCGGCGTCGCTGGACTCACGGAGAGGCGGGTTCACCCGGTACACACCGTCGTAGGAAGACAATCGGCCATCATCGAGCAACAGATGGTGCGGCGTCACCTCGGCGGTAATAGAAATCCCTTGCCCCTTGGCCCATTTGAGTAGTTCAACGGTCCCGGCAGTGGAGGCGTGGCAGATGTGCACCGGTGCACCCGTGTCGCGGGAAAGGATCGCGTCGCGCGCGACGATGGATTCTTCGGCGGCGCGTGGCCATCCGGTCAGGCCCAGCCGAGCCGCGTTGGCACCCTCGTGCGCCACCGAGCCGACGGTGAGCCGCGGTTCCTCGGCATGCTGGGCAATCAGCACGCCCAGTCCCTTGGCGTATTCCAGGGCACGGCGCATCACCAACGGATCGTGCACGCACTTGCCGTCATCGGAGAACATCCGCACCCGGCCCGCACCGCGTGCCATCATCGCCATTTCGGTGAGTTGCTTGCCTTCGAGCCCGACAGTGACCGCACCGACCGGATGAACGTCGACGATGCCTACCTGCTGACCACGTTGCCACACATGGTCGGTCACCACGGGGCTGTCGGCGACGGGGTTGGTATTGGCCATCGCGAACACCGCGGTGTAGCCGCCGAGCGCGGCCGCGGCCGAACCGGAATCGATGGTCTCGGTGTCTTCACGTCCCGGCTCACGCAGATGTGTATGCAGGTCCACGAACCCGGGCAGCAATATCTGACCGGGCGCCTCGATGGCCGTATCGACCTCGGTCTCGATGCCTGCGCCGATGCCGGCCTCGATGCGGGTGATCTGACCGTCCTCGATGAGGACGTCGACCTGGTCACCCTCGCCGTACAGCAGTACGCCCTTGATCAACACGCTCATGCCGGAACCGCCTCGGGGCTATCGGAGGACCCGACCAGCAGGTGGAACAGCACGGCCATGCGGATATGCACTCCATTCGATACCTGTTGCAGAACACCGGATTGCGAAGAATCAGCCACCGCGGACGCGATCTCCATGCCGCGCAGCATGGGTCCGGGGTGCAGCACTACCGCGTGTTCGGGCAGCAGCCGCTGCCTGGCCTCGGACATGCCGTATAGGACCGAGTACTCGCGGGCCGACGGAAAAAAGCCGCCGGTCATGCGCTCGGCCTGGACCCGCAGCATCAGCACCGCGTCGGCCCCCGGCAACTCGGCGTCCAGGTCGTGGGTCACCGTCACCGGCCAGGTCCCGACACCGACGGGCAGCAGCGTCGGCGGCGCCACCAGCACCACCTCTGCGCCGAACGTGTTGAGCAACAAAGCATTCGACCGGGCGACCCGGCTGTGCAGGATGTCTCCGACGATGACGACGCGGCGCCCTTCGAGACTGCCAAGCCGCTGCCGGATCGTCAGTGCGTCGAGTAACGCCTGGGTGGGGTGCTCATGCGTGCCGTCACCCGCATTGACGACGGCCGGACCGCCCTCACCTTCGGCGGTCCACTGCGCCAGCTGTGCGGCTACCCCGGAGGCCGGGTGGCGGACGATCAACGCGTCGGCGCCGATCGCGCGCAGGGTCAACGCGGTGTCGCGCAGCGACTCCCCCTTGGCCACCGAGGAACCGGAGGCACTGACGTTGATGACGTCCGCGCTCATCCACTTGCCCGCGACCTCGAAGGAAACCCTTGTGCGCGTGGAGTTCTCATAGAACATCGTGATGATGGTGCGGCCGCGCAGGGTCGGCAGCTTCTTGACCTCACGCCCGGCTAGCGCCTGCAGGAACCGGTCGGCGTCGTCGAGGATGGCGGTGGCCTCGTCACGCGTGAGGTCGGCCGCGGAGAGGAGATGTCTCATGTCTGCGCCCCTTGCCCGCTCGTGATGATCACCGCGTCGCGGCCGTCGTGTTCGGCCAGCAGCACCTTGACGTCCTCCGAGCGTGCCGTCGGCACGTTCTTGCCGACGTAATCCGCACGCAGCGGCAGCTCGCGATGTCCGCGGTCGACCAGCACCGCCAGCTGCACCGCACGCGGCCTGCCGAGGTCCCGCAGCGCGTCAAGTGCCGAGCGCACGGTACGGCCGGAGAACAGCACGTCGTCGACCAGCACCACCAGAGCGCCATCGACGCCACCCTCGGGAATGGAGGTGCGTTCGAGCGGGCGGTGTGGTTTGTTGCGCAGGTCGTCGCGGTACAGCGTGATGTCCAAGAATCCCGCGGGCACCTCGACACCGGAGAATTCGGTGATGTGTGCGGCGAGCCGCTTGGCGAGGGTGGCTCCGCGGGTAGGGATGCCGACCAAGACGACGCGGGGCGCGTCACCGGAGTCAGAAAGCGCGGTCTTTTCGATGATTTGATGCGCGATACGCGAGATGGTCCTGCCGACATCTGCGGCGGACAGCAATTCGCGTCCTTCAACCGGATGTCGCCGACATTGCGGCTCCGAGTCAGATGATGCGCCCACGCTTACGCGAGACCTCCTTCTCCGCCTCACTGGACGGATCGTTAAAGGATGTCACTTATCGCCAGGGAGCTTAGCATCCGGGCACCCGCCAGCCTCCGCTGACAGTATGGAGAGATGGCCGAACCCGATTCCACCTTCGATGCCGCCCTCGCCCCGATCCGCGCCGCGATCGACGACCGCATCTTGGCCGGGGCGGTGACCCTGGTGTGGCAGGGCGGACAGCTCAGACATCTGGGCGCCACCGGCTATCGCGATATCGACGCGGGACTCTCGATGGCCGAGAACACCATTTTCCGCATCGCCTCCATGACAAAACCCATCATCAGCGCCGCCACCATGAATCTGGTCGACGACGGCACGATTCGCCTGAGCGACCCGATCACCACCTGGCTACCGGAGTTCAGCGACATGCGGGTGCTCAAGAACCCGGAGGGCCCACTGGATGACACATTCCGGGCGCCGCGGCTCATCACAGTGGAGGACCTGCTGACCCACCGCAGCGGGCTGACCTACGACTTCATTTCCACCGGCCCGATTGCCAAGGCCTATCACCCTCTGCACACCGCGGCGTTCCGCGAGCCCGATGAGTGGCTGGCGGCGATCGCTGCGCTACCACTGGTGTACCCACCCGGCGAGCGCTTCCACTACAGCCATTCCACCGATGTGTTGGGCTTGCTCATCGCCCGTGCGGCCGGTTTGCCGCTGAACACGCTCTTGCGTCAACGGATCCTGGATCCACTCGGCATGAATGACACCGATTTCTTCGTTCCCGAGCACAAGGCGGCACGCCTGGCACGCCTGTACGGCCTGGGCGATGACGACACGATCGTGGCAGCCGACAGCGGTTACCTCACCGCGATGCCCACCTCAGCACCCGCGCTGTGCCGCGGCGGCGGCGCTCTGGCCAGCACCGCGCACGACTACCTCACCTTCGCACGCGCGCTGCTAGGCGGCGGCCAGGCCGACGGGGTGCGCATCCTGTCCCCCGAGTCGACCCAGGCGCTGCGCACCAACAGGCTCACCCCTGCTCAGCGTCGGCTTCCGTCGTTCGGGATTCCCTACTGGACCGGACGCGGCTTCGGCCTCGGCTTGTCGGTCGTCATGGATCCCAACGAGGCCGCGCTGTTCGGGCCTGGCGGCACGGGCACCTTCGGCTGGCCAGGAGCTTTCGGCACCTGGTGGCACGCCGACCCGAAGGCCGATGCGATCCTCATGTTCCTGCCGCAATGGCGCATGCCCGAGCTGGACCCGAAGGCCGCCCTGGCCCGCACGTCGACGATCAGGCTGCAGCTGCTACACGTCCAATTCGGACAGGCGGTGTACGCAGCGCTGTGACCGCCGCGCGTCAGTCCCGGTGCGCCTGGAGCAACCAGCCCGCCATCGAGACCCAACCGTTGGATTCCTCACGGAATTCTGCGAAACGCTGCGCGCCGCCGTCCTGGAAACCGTCACCGTTGGCATACAGGCGGGCAGGACTGATGTCGTCGACGGTCCAATATTTGGACACGATCTCACGCAGCTCGGGCTCGCTGACCGGGTGCGGTCCGTCGATATCGGGCGGGAAGGCCGCCTTGTCGAAGACCAGCACGATGTAATTGGCGCCCGGTGCCGCCGCACGGACGATCGACTGCTGGTACCCCTCCCGCAGCTCCACTGGCATCGAATGGAACAGCGTGGAATCAATGATCGTGCCGAAGCGCCCGTCGTATCCGGTGAAGTTCGAGATGTCGGCGACGTCGAAGGTGACGTTCGTCAGACCCCGTTCGGCCGCGTAACCCTTGGCCAGCTGGATTGCCGTCGGTGCCGCATCGAGGCCGACAGCGGTATGTCCCCGCTCGGCGAGATACAGAGCGGTGGCGGCTTCCCCACAGCCGGCATCGAGCACGTCACCATGCACCTTGCCTTGCTCGATGAGCTTCAGGATTTCAGGCTGCGGCTGCCCGATGCTCCACGGTGGCCGAGCGGCGAGCTGCTCGGGCGCCTCACCGCGATAGGAGGATTCGAACATATCTTGCAAGTTCTCGGTCATGCTTTCACGGTGCCAGGAATACCCATCTATGTCAATGCCATTGACATAGATGCACCCAGTCAATCCAACGAATCGAGATGACTATGAGCGAACCGTCAGGTACCGAGCAATCATTCAATGAGGCCAACATCGCCGAGTTTCGCGCCAACGGCGGCAAGGTGGGCGGCCAGTTCGAGGGGTTTCCGCTGATGCTCCTGACAAGCATCGGGGCCAAGTCGGGGGCCGAACGCGTTAACCCATTGGCCTACTTCGATATCGATGGCAAGGCCTATATCGTCGGCTCCTCGGCGGGCAGACCGACGAACCCCGCCTGGGTCGCAAATCTGCGCGCCAACCCGCATGTCGAAGTCGAGATCGGTGCCAATCCCAAAGCGAGTGCCATCGCCGTGGAACTTCCCCGCGCCGAGCGTGATCGCGTGTTCGAAATCGTGAAACAGCGCGCTCCGGGGTTCGCCGAATACGAGGCGGCGACCGACCGCGTGATCCCGGTATTCGAAATACAGCTCGCGTGAACTAGTCGGTCGAACTGGGCGCCGAGCTGCCGCGGATGTGCGGAGTCACCAGCATCAGCTGGCCCAGTACCCCATTGACGAACGCCGGCGATTCATCGGTGGAGAGCTGCTTGGCCAGCTCGACCGCCTCGTCCACCGCCACCACCTCGGGGACATCCTGGGCGTGCAACAGCTCCCACACCGCGACCCGCAGGATCGCACGGTCGACCGCAGGCAACCGGGCCAGCGTCCAGCCCTGGAGGTGCGAGGAAATCAGCTCGTCGATGTGCGCGGCATGCTCGGTGACGCCGTGCGCGACGGACACCGTGTACGGGTTCAGCGGGTCGATGTCTGGTTTCGAGGCCGCCAGCGCACGACGCTCGTCGGCCACCCCGGCGGCCGTCATCTCGCGCGCCTCGGCCTCGAACAGCAGGTCCACGGCCCGCTTGCGGGCCTTGCGACGTCCCCCCTTGGCCGATCCAGACACTCTTCGCCCCGGCGGCTCATCGCCGGCCCGGGCCGAATGAGAACCGATATCAGCCATTCACACGGCCGAGGTAGCTGGCGTCGCGCGTATCCACCTTCAGCCGGTCACCGGTGTTGATGAACAGCGGCACCTGAATCTCGGCACCGGTCTCCACCGTGGCGGGCTTGGTGCCCGCGCTGGAGCGATCACCCTGCAGGCCCGGTTCGGTATGGGTGACTTCCAGCTCAACCGAGACCGGAAGCTCGATGTACAGCGCGGCACCCTCGTTGAAGGCGACCTGCACGGTCATGCCCTCCAACAGGAAGCGATGGGCGTCGCCGACGAGCTCCGGGGACAGATGGTGCTGCTCGTAGTCCTGGCTGTCCATGAACACGAACGAATCGCCATCGCGGTACAGGTAGGTGGTGTCGCGGCGGTCGACGGTCGCGGTCTCGACCTTGACTCCGGCGTTGAAGGTCTTGTCGACGACCTTGCCCGAGAGCACGTTCTTGAGCTTCGTGCGCACGAAGGCCGGTCCCTTACCGGGCTTCACGTGCTGGAACTCGGTGATCTGCCACAGCTGACCATCGATGTTGAGCACCAGGCCGTTCTTGAAATCGGCGGTTGAAGCCACGTGTTCAGTCTCCTCTTGTCACTGCTCAGTCGATAACGATGAGTTCCTTGGGGAACCGGGTCAACAGCTCCGGCCCGTCGGGCCGCACCACGAGCGTGTCCTCGATCCGGACTCCGCCCCGGTCGGGCAGGTAGACCCCGGGCTCGACTGTCACCGCCGAGCCAGCAAGCAGTGTACCGGTGGCTGTCGATCCGATGCCCGGTGCTTCGTGGATCTGCAAACCCACGCCATGACCAAGGCCGTGACCGAAGTTCTCTCCGTATCCGGCGGCGGTGATCACATCGCGGGCGGCCGCGTCGACATTCTTCAGCGATGCCCCCGGCGCCAGCGCCGCGCGCCCGGCCGCCTGTGCGGTCAGTACCAGCTCATGGATCTCCTGCTGCCAGGGCGCTGCCGAGCCCAGCACCAGGGTTCTGGTCATGTCGGAGTGGTATCCGGCGACCAGCGCGCCGAAGTCGATCTTCACGAAGTCCCCGGCAGCCAGCATCGCGCCGGTGGGCCGGTGATGCGGTATTGCCGAGTTCGGCCCGGCGGCCACGATGGTCTCGAAGGACGGGCCGTCCGCGCCATGCTCCGCCATGAGGTTTTCCAGGTCCCGCGCCACCTCACGTTCGGTGCGCCCGGGGCGGATCCCTCCGGTCTCGATCAGCGCAGCCAGCGCGGTATCTGCTGCCGCACAAGCTCTTTCAAGAAGCAGGACCTCGGAATCGTCCTTGACTTCCCGCAGTTTCTCGATCCGGTTCGGCGCCCGCACCAACTCGACATCGGTTGCGGCTTCGGCCAATTTGTCGAATCCGTCGACGGTCACGACGTGACTTTCGAAGCCCGCGCGTCCGGCAGGGGCGTGTGCCACCAGAGCCGCACCGTATCGGCGGTCGATCAGGGCGCGCAGGTCAGGAACCTGCGCGGCGGCCTGGGTCCGGTACCTGCCGTCGGTGCACAGCACGGTGGCCTTTTCCTCCGGCCCGTCCCCGGCCGCCACCCACAGCGCGGCGGCCGAGCCGGTGAAACCCGTCAGGTAGCGAATATTGATCAGATCGGTGACCAGGAGCGCATCAAGATCCTCGGCGCGCAGCACCTCGCGAAGCCGTTGCCTGCGGTCGATATGGCTGAGGACCGAACCCGATGTTCTTCGCGCACGCGGCTCATCACTCTTCACAGGTGTCGACGCTACCGCGATACGCTGACCCCATGCCCGAGGCTCAGTCTGCCCCTCTTCGCGCAAGCGGCTCGTCGGCCACACGTGCTCTCACAACCCAATGGCTTACCCGGGGCGCCGTCTTCGCGGTCCTTATGGTGCTGGTGCGCGTGGTGCAGGGATTGGCCATCAGCCTCTGGGAGACCCACGGCACCGCCATTAACATCGTGCTGGTCCTGGTGTTCCTGGCAGCGGTCACGGCGTGGGCCGTTGCCGACGGGCGCGGCGATGCGCAGCGTAACCCCGATCCGGATCGCCGCGAGGATCTGGCCATGTGGTGGCTGTTGGGCGGAATCTTCGCCGGTGTCGTCAGCGGCCTGGTGATCTGGCTGATCAGTCTGTTCAACGACGGGATTTACGCCGCGAGCATCCTTGCCGAGCTCACCACCACCGCGGCGTTCGTCGCACTGCTGGTCTTTGTGCCGGCCATGGCCGGTGTCTTCGCGGGCCGGCTACTGGTGGACCGCAAGCACAAGGAACACGCCGCGCTGCAGCAGTCCGATACCGACGTGTTCCAGGCGGTTCAGGAAGAGGCAGACGCCACGAAGTAGCGCAGGGCCAGTAGATAGCCCTGGACACCGAGCCCGACGATGACGCCGGTGGCCAACGCACTGAGGTATGAGTGGTGTCGGAACTCTTCGCGCGCATGCACATTCGAGATATGCACCTCTATCAGTCCCGCGCTCAGTTCGGCGCACGCGTCCCGTAGCGCCACCGACGTATGGGTGAACGCACCGGCGTTGAGGATGACGGGATCCTTAGCATCGGCGGCATCATGCACCCAGCCGAGCAGTTCGGCCTCGCTATCGCTTTGGCGCACCTGGACGTCAACACCCAGCACCGCGGCCTCCGCCTCGATGAGCGATACCAGCTCGGCGTAGGTGACGCTGCCGTAGACGGCGGCCTCTCGTTTACCCAGACGCCCCAGATTGGGTCCATTGAGAACCTGAATCGTCATAGCAGGACTCCTTCGCCGCGCGCCTCGCCCGCCACCACCGAATAGGCGGCTGCCAGCAGCGACGGATCCGGACCTTCCAAACGTCCCGGCTTGGCCAATCCGTCAAGCACCACGAAACGCAGTATGCCCGAGCGGGTCTTCTTGTCGCCCTGCATATATTCGACGAGCTGGCCCAGCGCATCGGCGTCGTAGCTGACCGGCAGCCCCAGCGCCGAGAGCACCCGAGCATGACGATCGGCGGTTTCATCGTCCAGGCGGCCCGCCAAGCGGCCCAGTTCGGCGGCGAACACCAGCCCCACCGAGACCGCGGCGCCGTGACGCCAGCGGTACCGCTCACGGCGCTCGATGGCATGGCCGAGCGTGTGGCCATAGTTGAGGATTTCGCGCAGCTCGGCTTCCTTCTCGTCGGCCGCCACCACCGTGGCCTTGACCGCGATGGAGCGTTCGACGAGTTCGCGCAGCACGGGCTTGGACGGGTCGATCGCCGTCTCCGGGTCGGCCTCGATGAGGTCGAGGATCACCGGATCTGCGATGAAACCGGCCTTCACCACTTCGGCCATGCCCGCGATGATCTCGTTACGCGGCAATGACTCGAGGGTCGCCAAGTCAACCAGTACGGCACCCGGCTGATGAAATGCGCCGACGAGATTCTTGCCGGCCTCGGTGTTGATACCGGTCTTTCCGCCGACCGCGGCATCGACCATGGCCAGCAGCGTGGTGGGCACGTGCACCACCTTGATCCCGCGCAGCCACGTGGCGGCGGCGAATCCCGCCGTGTCGGTTGCCGCCCCTCCCCCGAGGCTCACCACGGCGTCCTTGCGTCCGATTCCGATGCGGCCCAACACTTCCCAGATGAAACCGAGGACGGCCAAGTCCTTGCCCGCCTCCGCATCGGGGATCTCGACGCGATGCGCATCGATGCCGCTGTCGGCCAGCGTCTTGCGAATTTCCTCGGCGGTGACCGCCAGGGTCGGCTGGTGCAGGATCGCCACCTTGGCTAGCCCCTGCGAGCCCTTCAGATTATCCACCAACTCACCCAGCAGACCCGTCCCCACGATGACCGGGTAAGGCGGGTTCACCTCGACGGTGATCGTCGTCGGGTTGGCGCTAGTCATTGTCGGCTCTCTCCCTGGTTTCGGTTCCGGAGGTATTGGTTTGGGTTACCGCCGCAGCGCCTGCGCTACGCCGCCGCGAACGGGGGCGCCGGCGCGGGCGACGCCGCCGTGACGAGGCCGAGCCCGCGCTGCCCTCGGGGTTCTCCAACCGGGACACAATCATTCGCACCACCGCACCCGGATTTCTCCTGTCGGTGTTGACCTTGATGGTGGCGACTTCCCGGTACAGCGGCACCCGCTGCGACATCAGGGCGTGGTACTTTTCGGCGCGGTCCGGTCCCGCCAGAAGTGGGCGTACCACGCTGCCACCGGTGCGCCGAATGCCCTCTGCGGCACTGATTTCCAAATACACCACGGTGTGCCCGGCGAGTGCCTCACGTACGCCAGGGGTCAGTACGGCGCCACCGCCCAACGACACGACCCCGTCCTGCTGGTCGAGCGCCTGCCGAATCACTGACTCCTCGATGCGCCGGAACTCCGGCTCCCCATCGTTGGCGAAGATCTGCGCGATGGTGCGCCCGGCCTCGGTTTCGATACCGGTATCGGTGTCATAAACATTGACGCCCAATGCTTTTGCCAGCCGACGGCCAATGGTGGACTTACCCGATCCGGGCAGTCCGACGAGAACGGCTTTGGGGCTCATCCCGCTGTGTTAGCCGCTCTTCGCGCAGGCTGCTCATCAGAAGATTCTTGGCGCGGCTCCCGCTGCGCCACAGCATCAAGGTACGCAGCGACATTGGTCTTGGTCTCGGACAGGGAGTCACCGCCGAACTTCTCCAGGGCGGCGCGGGCCACCACCAGCGCGACCATGGCCTCGGCGACCACGCCGGCGGCCGGAACCGCGCACACGTCCGAACGCTGGTGGATCGCGACCGCCTCATCGCCCGTGGACATGTCCACGGTCGCCAACGCCCGTGGGACGGTGGAGATGGGCTTCATGGCCGCACGCACCCGCAGCGGCTGGCCGTTGGTCATACCGCCTTCCAGGCCACCGGCGCGGTTTGTGGAACGCAGGATGCCGTCGGGTCCGGGGTAGATCTCGTCGTGCGCCGCGCTGCCCCGGCGGCGCGCCGTGGTGAATCCATCGCCGATCTCGACACCCTTGATGGCCTGAATGCCCATGATGGCGGCGGCGAGCTGGCTGTCCAGCCGGTCCTGCCCGCTGATGAACGAGCCCAGGCCGACGGGCAGTCCGGCGACCACGACCTCCACCACACCGCCGAGGGTGTCGCCGTCCTTCTTGGCGGCCTCGATCTCGCTGATCATCGAAGACTCGGCCTGCGCGTCGAAAGCGCGCACGGGGCTGGCGTCGATGGCAGCCAGATCCGCCGCATCGGGCACCGGCCCCTCATACGGGTCGGAGTCACCAATGGAAATGACGTGCGAGATGACATCGACGCCCAGAGCCTGCTTGAGGAAGGCCTTGGCAAGGGTGCCCACCGCCACACGGGCCGCGGTCTCGCGCGCACTGGCGCGTTCCAGCACCGGGCGGGCGTCGTCAAACCCGTACTTGAGCATGCCCGCGTAGTCGGCATGCCCGGGACGGGGCCTGGTCAACGGCGCATTGCGTGCGATGTTCTGCAGCTCGGCGGGGTCAACCGGGTCCGGGGACATCACGGTCTCCCACTTGGGCCACTCGGTGTTGCCGACCTCGATCGCCACCGGGCCGCCCAACGTCAGACCGTGGCGCACACCTCCGAGCATGGTGACCTGGTCGGCCTCGAAGGCCATCCGGGCACCGCGGCCGTAGCCCAGGCGGCGGCGTGCCAGCTGCCTGCCGATGTCCTCCGACGTCAGTTCGACACCAGCGACCATGCCTTCCAAGACCGCGACCAGCGCGCGTCCGTGCGATTCACCTGCCGTGATCCAGCGCAACACGTCTTCCATTGTCCCATGCGGGCAGGTCGGTCCTCCAAATCGATCGGCGCAGTGGATGCTTCTTTGTCAGATACCCGGTGTCATGGCGCCCAAGCCGGCCGCCACCGCCGTTGCCAGGCACATCGACGGCCCGTGCGGAACCGTCGCTCCCCGGCGTCCCAATCCCAGGAGCACCAGGCCGGTCAGCCCCGTCACCAGCGGTGCACCGATCGCCGCCAGGAACCACGCGTCCAGCCCGAACGCCCCCGCCAAGCCCCCGGTGCTGACCGCAAGCTTGACGTCTCCGGCACCCATCGCGCGCGGTGACAGCAGGTGGGCGGCCAGATACAGCGCCGTCAGAGCCGCCGCTCCCGCCCATATCGAGGGCCCGCGCCCCCACAGGCCCACCGTGATGATCACCACCGCGGCGGGCAGCGTCAGCCAGTTCGGCAACCGGCGGTATCTGATGTCGAAATAGGACAGTGCCGTCATCCAGCACAGCACCGCCACCCCCGCCCCATAAATCATGTGGGGAATCTAACTCCGCGGGGCTAGGTTTGGAACAGTGACCAGGACACCGAAAACCCAGTGGAGCCCGCAGGAGTACAGCCGTTTCGGTGATGAGCGCAGCCGGCCGTTCTTCGAGCTTCTTGCCCGTGTCCAGGCTGTGGATCCGCGTACGGTCGTTGACTTGGGTTGTGCCAGTGGGGTCCTGACGCTCGAGCTGGCGCGGCGCTGGCCGAACGCATCGGTGCTTGGTCTGGATTCTTCTGCCGAGCTACTCGCCACCGCCCCCGCGGACCTTCCCGCCAACGTTCGCCTGGAGCAGGGCGATATCGCGGATTTCCGCGCCGACGGTGTGGACGTGGTGTTCACAAATGCCGCGTTGCAATGGCTTCCGCAGCACCGCGACCTCATCTCCGCCTGGGCTCACCAGCTCAATCCGGGTGGATGGCTGGCCTTGCAGGTTCCCGGCAACTTTGGCGCCCCCTCGCACGCATTGATGCGCCAGGTCGCCGAATCGCCCCGCTGGGCAGCGCGCCTAGCCGGCGTCCTGCGCGGAACAGACAGCACCGACGGGGCAGAAGATTATGCGCGCCTGGCGATTTCCAGCGGCCTGGTTCCGGACGCCTGGGAAACCACGTATGTGCACCTGCTCGGCGGCGATGACCCGGTATTGCGGTGGGTGCACGGTACCGGTTTGCGGCCCGTCATCTCGGCGCTCACGGCCGACGAATTCGCGGAGTTCGAGTCCGAGTACGGCGCCCTGTTACGCCGGGCCTACCCGCGCTCCGGCGATATCACGCCGTTTGGATTCCGCCGGATCTTCTGTGTGGCATCGAAGCCCGATGGGGCTCGATAGACTCAACCGGTGCCAGATACCGATGCCCAAGAGCGTTCACTGACCGGGCACGAGGCACGCTGGGAAAGGCACAACTCGGCGCGGCAGACCCGGATCGTGGAGTCGGCCGTCGCGCTGCTCGACGAATCCGCGCCCGGCACCGAGATTCCCGTGCAGTCGATCGCCAAACGCGCCGGGCTGGCCAAGTCGGTGGTCTATCGGCAGTTCGAGGGACGCGAGGATCTTGACCGCCGGATCCGCTCGTATCTGCTCGAAGACTTCGATACCACCATCTCGTCGCAGCTCGACGTCAACAGCGGTTCCATCATCGATATCGCCACCAGAACCATTCGGGCAGTTCTGGATTGGATGACCGACTACCCCCATCGCTACGAATTCATGCGCTCCGGAGCCACCGACGACGATCCCGCCGTCGATGCGATCAGCACGGTCAAGGTGCGCATGGAACAGCGCGTCCGCGGCGTCCTGATCCCGATTACCGAGATGCTCGGAATCGATTACAGCCCCTTCGAATCGGTCACCTATGCGGTAGTAACCATGGTCGAGGGAAGCCTGTCGCGGTGGCTACGAGAAGCCGAGCCGGTCCGCACTCGCACTGAGATCGTCGAGGATCTCGCGAACTACGTCTGGTATGTCCTGGACGGAGCGGGGGGCTCGGTCGGCGTGTCCCTTGACCCGACGACCGAGCTCATGACCGCGCTGGCCCAGCTGTCAGGCGCCAACCGCTAGCGGAGCGCCCGCGTGCGAACGGTCGGGCTCGCTGCGGTACCGCGAGGGCCGGCCGTCGATGTGCAGCAGCTTCCACAGCGGGCGCACCCACCAGGGACGCAGCCCGATGTCCTCGGTGAGCTTGCGCATATCACCGAAGTAGCCGGACAGCGTGTTCCGTGCGTGCTCACTGCGCCAGAAGGCTTCCTTGAAAACCTCACGCGGAATATCGAATTCGGTGGCGAAAGACCTCGGCGGCGTCATGATCTCGCCGGCCAGCCACCGCATAGTCAGCGGGAACAGCACGGTGCAGATGGCCTTTTTGCGCTTACTCATCAGCGGCACGTGCACGCGCAGGAACTCGCCGGCGAAGGAGATGTGCCGCGCCTCTTCGGCCACGTGGATCTGCATGACCCTGCGGACGGCCGGGGGCTGATCAATGTCGTTGCGGATCAACGACTTCTGATAATGATCGATGGGCTCCTCGCCACCGAGAATGCCGATGAAGAGAACCACGTGAGCCCATCCGCCCAGTACACCGATGAAGGGTGAGGCCCGGCGGAACCACTTGCGCATGCCGGGCACGTCATCGCCGATGCGGTTGACGAGCTCCTGGAACATCTGGATGTGGTTGCACTCCTCGGTCATCTCGTGGAGGCAGTAACGGAACTCCGGGGAGCCGTTGGGCAGCTTCATGAGGTACTGCATCATGCCGCGGATCAGGATGCTCTCGAAGGCGAGACCAACCTTGACCGCGTTGGCCTGACGCCAGCGGCCGATCTCGATCTGGCGCTCCAGCGGCTGGTTGCGGTACCACTCGGTGGCGCCCAGGGTGTCCAGCTCGGGATCCAGCACCCAGCGGGGGTCGTTGCGGTCGATCTGATAGTCCGGGGAATCCCAATCGATGTCCTCGAACGGGTCGAAGTGCAGACGCACCGACCCTTCCGACAGCGTCTGCAGCGTCTGCAGGTACTCGGCATCGAATGCGCCCGACTTGGGAACGGTGAACAGCGGCATTGCTTCCTCCTCAACTGCCCTCCAATTTAATGGGACACAACATCCCACGCAAGAGCTGATGGGACCGAAAGTCCCACAAATTTCGTAAGACCAGGTGAGAAGCAAGCCCCCATGCCGCGAGCATGCTCAAATGTGCGCAAATCGGACGATTTTGCGCACATTTGAGCATGCTCGCGCTGGGTGGAGCCGGGTGATCAGTGCAGGGCCGCGGCCATGGCAGCACGTGGAGCGGACTGCCCGGTGAAGAGTTCCACCTGGGTAAACGCCTGGTTCAGCAACATGTCCAGCCCGCCGACCACCACTGCCCCGCGGCGCTGCGCGGCGGCGGCCAGCGTGGTGGGCCACGGATGGTAGATGACATCGAGAATCGCCGGTGCCGCCGCCAATGACCGCGCATAGGGAGCGGCGGCCTCCGCGGGCACGGTGCTGACCAGCACACCCGCGGCCTGACACACCGAAGAAAGCTCCGCGTCCGTAAAACTGAGCACCGAGGCACGCAGGCCCAGGTGCTCGGCAAGCTCGAGTACGCCCTGTGCCCGGCCCGCGTCACGGGCCACCACCGTGAGAGCGCGCACGCCCATCGCGGCAAGCGCAACGATCGCCGGGCGGGCGGTTCCACCGGCCCCCACAATCACCGCGGATTGTCCCGCCGGGTCGATGCCGGCGCCGGCCAACGCCCCCGAAACCCCGTCGACGTCGGTGTTGTCGGCATGCCAACCATCACCGGAGCGCACCAGCGTATTGGCGGCGCCGATCGAGCGCGCACGCTCGGTCGAAGTCGACGCGAACCGCAATGCGGCGAACTTGCCCGGCATGGTTACCGAGAAGCCCACCCATTCAGGACCGGCACCGCCGACCACATCGGGCAGCTGCTCGGCCGTGCACTCGATTCGTTCGTACGTCCACCCGGTCAGGCCCAGCGCGCGGTAGGCCGCCACGTGCAAATCCGGTGAGCGCGAATGCCCGATCGGTGAACCCAGGACCGCGGCGCGGCGAATCTCAGCGAGCACTGTCCAGGATGCCGTTCTTCTTGGCGAGCTCGATATTCGCCAAGTGCTCGTTGTAGTCGGCGGTGAACAGCGTGGTCCCCTCGGCGTCAATGGTGACGAAGTACAGCCAATCCCCCGGCTCCGGACGTTCGGCCGCCTGCAGCGCCTCCGGGGAGGGCGAGCTGATCGGTGTGCCCGGAAGGCCCTGTGACACATAGGTGTTCCACAGCGTCTTACGCTCACGATCTTCGTCGGTGGTCGCGACTTCCTGCCGGTCCAACGGGTAGTTCACGGTGGAGTCGAATTCGAGCTTCTGATGTTTGGCAAGACGGTTGTAGACGACCCGCGCCACCTTCGCGAAATCCCGGGGCTTGGCCTCGCGCTGCAGCAAGGACGCCACCACCAGCACCTGATAGGGCGACAGCCCGGCCGCATCGGAGCTCAACAGTCCGAGTTGCTGATATTGGGCGTTGCTTTCCCGGATCAAGGACGCCAGGATCTGCTCCGGCTCCGCCATCGGGTCAAAGTCCCAGCGTCCGGCGGCGATCAGTCCTTCGATGCGGCGGTGGTCGTCGCGCACGGCGTTGACTCCGTTGGATGCCCAGTCCGGCACGTCCAGCTCGCCTTGAGAGGCCGTCGTGGCGGCCTGGCGCAGATCCGAGGCGGCCACACAATGTTTGTCCCCGTCGAGATCCACACAAGAGGCACGGGCGATCAGGGTGAATATGCCCTCGGTGACCGCTCCATTGGAGACCGCCGAGACGTCGTCGAGCTGGCGCCCCTCGGGGATGACCAGCAGACCTACTCGGTTGTCCTGCTCGGCGAGGCGTGCGACCGCCTCCTTGCCGGCGATCTTGGTGCGCAGCTTGTAGAAGCCGGGCTGGATCGCGGCGATGGCCTGATTGCCCGCCGCCGCGTCGGTGAAGGCACTCGGGGTCGCCACCACCCCCTCGTCCTTGAGGCGCTGGCCGATCACCTTGGTGGTGTCCCCACGGTGTACCTCGAACACGAAGTCCTTGACGCCGGATCCTGAATAGTCGGTGACGGGACGGTCGGCACCGAACAAGCTGTCCCATAACGTGGCCCCACCGACGACGGCCGCGACCGTGATGATGACAACCGCCGCAAGTCCCAGGATTCCCGCGTTCCGCCGGCGCCGCGCCGCCGCCCTGCGCCGCGCCCGCTCCCGGCGGGTCTCTCGCGGACGGGGCCCAACGGCGACCGGCACGGCCCGGCGGCCGCCTCCCCAGTCGTCATCGTGCTCCTGGCGATCGTCCCAGTCGCGCCAGTCGCTCAAGGCGTGTCCCCTTCACTGCCGCACCGGCGCCGCTGCTCAAGCCAATCCTGCAGAATGGCCACCGCCGCCGCCTGGTCGATGATGCCGCGCTGCTGACGAGACCGTACTCCTGCCTCACGCAGGGAACGCTGGGCGGTAGTAGTAGTGAAACGCTCGTCCACCAGCCGCACCGGCACCGGAGCTATCCGTTCGCCCAGCTCACGGGCGAATCCGGCCGCGTCGCGTGCCGACGATCCCGTGCCCTCACGCAGGTTACGCGGGAGGCCGACCACGACCTCAACCACGCTCATCTCCTCGACCAGTTCCGCGATACGCCGAAAATCACTGTCTTCCTTAGCATCCCGCGAGACTGTCTCGACCGGGGTGGCGAGAATTCCGTCAGGATCGCTCGAGGAGATACCAATTCTGACGGTACCCACGTCCACGCCCAGCCGACGGCCGCGCCCCGGGTCGTCGGGGCCGGGACGATCCGGGGTGGGGGCTGCGGTATCGGGCACTCGGCTCAGGCCCGGCGGATCTGTGCACGCAGCGCCTGCAGTGCCGCGTCGATGCCCGCCGGATCCTTGCCAGACCCCTGCGCGGTGTCGGCCTTGCCGCCGCCACGGCCGTCCACCGCGGGGCCGATAGCGCCCACGAGGTCGTTGGCCCGCAGCCCGGCGTCCTGAGCGGCCTGGTTGACCGACACCACAAAGGGCACCGAGCCCTCGCCAGCGGCGATCAACGCCACCACAGCGGGATCACTGCCCAGGCGACCGCGGATGTCGCCCACCAGACTGCGCAGATCGCTCGCACCCGTCCCATCTGGCAGGCGGTGCGCCACCACCGTGACACTGCCAATACGTTCGGCGTTGTCCACCAAGGTTGCGATGGAGGCCTTCACCGACGCCAAACGTGTTTGCTCCAGCTCTTTTTCGGCTACCTTGAGCCGCTCCACCAGCGTGGCGACCCGGCCGGGCACCTCTTCAGAAGGCACCTTCAGACTCGACGAAAGCGCCGCCATCAGCGCGCGTTCCTTGGACAGGTACCGGACCGCGTCGAGTCCGACATAGGCCTCCACGCGACGGACCCCGGAGCCCACCGAGGATTCTCCCAGCAGCGTGACAGGCCCGATTTGTGAGGAGTGCGCCACGTGGGTGCCACCGCAGAGCTCCAGCGAGAACGGTCCACCGATGTCGACGACGCGCACGCGGTCGCCATAGTTCTCGCCGAAGAGCGCCATGGCGCCCATCGACTTGGCCTGGTCCAGATCGGTGACAAAGGTGTTGACCGGGTAGTTGGCCTCGACCGCCTTGTTGGCGACGTCCTCGACCTCTTGCCGCTGCGCCTCCGAAAGCGCGCCCTGCCAACTGAAGTCGAAACGCAGATATCCGGGCCGGTTTAGCGATCCGGCCTGAACAGCGTTGGGGCCCAACACCTGCCGCAGTGCCGCGTGGACCATGTGGGTACCCGAGTGGCCCTGGGTGGCGCCGTGACGCCAGTGTGGATCCACCGAAGCCACCACCTGGTCACCCTCGACGAACTCGCCGGATTCCACCGTGACCTTGTGTACGAACAATGTTTTGGCGATCTTCTGGACGTCGGAAACCTTCGCCTGCGAGGTCGCGTTCGCACCGTCTCCGCGAATGGAACCGACATCGGCGATCTGACCGCCCGATTCGGCGTATAGCGGAGTGCGGTCCAGCACGATCTCGGCTCCGGACCCCGCCGACGCCACGGGCACCCGGGCGCCATCCACGAAGATACCCAAAATCCTTGCTGCCGAATCTAATTCGTCAAATCCGGTGAATTCCGTGGGTCCCGCGTCCACGAGTTCGCGGTATGCCGTCAGGTCGGCGTGAGCGTGCTTGCGGGCTGCGGCATCGGCCTTGGCGCGCTGCCGCTGCTCGTTCATCAGCTCCCGGAAGCCCTTCTCGTCCACCGAGAGCCCGGCCTCGGCCGCCATCTCCAGGGTGAGCTCGATCGGGAATCCATAGGTGTCGTGCAAGGTGAACGCATCGCTACCCGACAGCGTGCTTTTGCCGGCCGTTTTCGTCTTGTCCGCGGCATCCTCGAACAGCTTCGAACCGGAGGCCAGGGTGCGGTTGAACGCGGTCTCCTCGGCGACGGCGATTCGGCTGATCCGTTCAAAGTCGGTGACCAACTCCGGGTACGACGGGCCCATCTCGTCACGTACTACGGCCATCAGCTCGCCCATCATCGGCTTTTCGACGCCAAGCAACTTGGTGGAGCGGATGATCCGGCGCAGCAGGCGGCGCAGCACGTAGCCGCGGCCTTCATTGCCGGGGCTGACCCCGTCACCGATGATGATCGCCGCCGTGCGGGCGTGGTCGCCGATGACGCGGTAGCGCACGTCATCCTCGTGGTTGCCCTGCCCATATCCGCGCGGGGCGACCGCTGCCACGCAGTCGATGACGGGCCGCACCAGGTCGGTTTCGTAGACGTTGTCGACACCCTGCAGCAGACACGCGATGCGCTCGACGCCCATACCGGTATCGATGTTCTGGCGCGGCAGCGGGCCGAGGATCTCGAAGTCCGTCTTCGAGGTGCCCTCACCACGCTCGTTCTGCATGAACACGAGATTCCAGATCTCGATGTAGCGATCCTCGTTGGCCTCCGGGCCACCCTCGATGCCGTACTCGGGGCCGCGGTCGTAGTAGATCTCCGAACAGGGGCCGCACGGTCCGGGGATACCCATGGACCAGTAGTTGTCGGCCATGCCGCGACGCTGAATCCGGTCCAGCGGGAGGCCCGCAACTTCCTGCCACAGCCCGATGGCCTCGTCGTCATCCAGGTAGACAGTGGCCCACAACTTCTCCGGGTCGAATCCGTACCCACCCTCGGACACCGGATTGGTCAGCAGGGTCCAGGCCAGCCGGATGGCCTCCCTCTTGAAGTAGTCGCCGAAGGAGAAGTTCCCGGCCATCTGGAAGAACGTGTTGTGCCGGGTGGTGATGCCCACCTCGTCAATGTCCGGTGTACGGATGCACTTCTGGACGCTGGTGGCCGTGTTGTACGGCGGGGTCCGCTGCCCCAGGAAGAACGGCACGAACTGCACCATGCCGGCGTTGACGAACAGCAAGTTGGGGTCGTCGAGGATCACCGAGGCACTCGGCACCTCGGTGTGACCGGCCTTCACGAAGTGGTCCAGGAATCGCTTCCGGATCTCGTGTGTCTGCATGTCGTCCTTGGGTGTAGCTGGGGAATCTGACCGGACCACCCTACCGGTGCGTCCGCCTATCGCCGGTATACGCCAAGGTCAGGCCGTAACGCCAGTGAGTATCTACTCCGTCACACCGCCCTGAGCCGACCGAAATGAGACGCTCGGCACGGATGAACACGCACCGATTGTGATCGCAGCAAGTGCGATCGCGTGCGGTGTTTGTTCAGCCGCCGGCGCCACCGTTAAGGACCGGTCGGTGCGTCCCGGATCGAGCTGTCCACGGCGCCGCCGATGGGCGCGGTGACCAGTCCGGTAAACGGTCCCAGGAACGGGCCCAAGACGATGCCGGCACCCGCGGCGGCGGCGTCACCGGCGGCCCCGGCGCCCACATCCCGCCCGTACTGCTCGACCCAGGGGTCGACCGGCGGAGGCGGCGGCGGGCCGGGATCTTCGAAGACCGGCCCGGGGCCCGGATCGGGCTCCGGGTCTGCCCAGGCCAGGGCGGGCATTGTCATCACGGCCATCGACGCGAGTAGTCCGCCCGCAGCCAAACGCATACGCAACGTCATGTCTTCAGTATGCCGAGAGTGCGATTCGTGTCGATGTGTGAGCAATAACCGACCACATCCGCACGCTCGATCAGCGCTTCAGGCCGCGCCGCACGATGGCCCGCAGCTTCTCCAGCCGCGAACCGATCTCGCGTTCGTTGCCGTGATCGGTGGGCTGGTAGTAGTCGGCCCCCACCAACTCGTCCGGCGGATACTGCTGCGCCACCACGCCGTCACGGTCGTTGTGCGGATATACGTAGCCGACGGCATTGCCGAGTTTGGCGGCCCCGGAGTAGTGCCCGTCGCGTAGATGCGGCGGAACCAGCCCGGCCTTGCCCTCACGAATATCGCCCATCGCCGCACCCAACGCGGCCGGGACCGCTCCCGATTTCGGCGCGGTCGCCAGGTGGATCGTTGCGTGGGTGAGGGTCAGCTGTGCCTCCGGCATCCCGATCAGTTGCACCGTTTGGGCCGCCGCCACGGCCAGCGGCAACGCCGTGGGATCGGCCATGCCGACGTCCTCGCTCGCCAGGATCATCAGTCGCCGCGCGACGAACCGGGGGTCCTCCCCCGCCGTCAGCATGCGCGCCAGATAGTGCAGCGCGGCATCCACGTCGGAACCGCGGATCGACTTGATGAAGGCGCTCACCACGTCGTAGTGCTGGTCACCATCGCGGTCGTAACGCACCGCGGCGCGGTCCACCGACTGCTCCACCACCTCCACGGATATGACGGAGCCCGCCCCTCCAGCTGTTTCAAAGGCGACCTCCAGGGCGGTCAGCGCTCGCCGCGCGTCACCAGCGGCGAGCTGCACCAGCAGGCTCAGCGCTTCCGGGTCCACGGCCACGGCCCCGCCGAGCCCACGTTCATCGGCGATAGCCCGGGTGAGCACCTCACGAATATCGTTGTCGGCCAACGGTTGCAGCTGCAAGATCAGTGAACGCGAAAGCAACGGGGCCACCACGGAGAAGGACGGGTTCTCGGTGGTGGCGGCCACCAACAACACCACCCGGTTCTCGACGGCGGCCAGCAGCGCGTCCTGCTGGGTCTTGGAGAACCTGTGCACCTCGTCGATGAACAACACCGTCTGCTGGCCGTGATAAGCGAGGGCGGTGCGGGAGTTTTCTATGACGGCCCGCACCTCTTTGACTCCGGCTGACAGTGCCGACAACGCCTCGAACCTGCGGCCGGTAGCTCCTGAAATCAGCGATGCGAGAGTGGTTTTGCCGGTGCCAGGAGGTCCGTACAAGATGACCGAGGCGGCCCCGGAGCCATCGACCAGACGGCGCAACGGAGATCCCTGTTTGAGCAGGTGCCCCTGTCCCACCACTTCATCAAGTGTCGCTGGGCGCATCCGGACAGCAAGCGGCGCATTAGGCGGCACCCCGGGGTCCGCGGAGGACGAGTCGAATCCGCCCCCTGGCACGTCGAACAGGCTGTCTGACACGTCTCAGGCTTACCACGTCCGGCCGACGGGTTCAGCCCGCCGGCTGCGTGACGAAATCGATAAGTTCCTCGACGCGGCCGATCAGGGCGGGCTCCAGGTCTGTCCAAGTGCGTACCTTGCCGCGGATTCTGCGCCAGGCCTCGGCGATCTCGGTCTGGCTACCGTGCGGCCAGCCGAGCGCCTGGCAGATGCCGTGCTTCCATTCGATGTCGCGCGGCACGGTGGGCCAGGCGTGCAGCCCGATGCGCTCAGGCTTGACCGCCTGCCAGATGTCGACGAACGGATGCCCCACCACCAGCGTGTGAGCACCGTACGGTCCCTTCTGCACCGTCTCGGCGATCCGTGACTCCTTCGATCCCTTCACCAGGTGATCGACCAGCACCCCGAGCCGTCTGCCCGGGCCGGGCTGAAACTCCTTGACAATGGCCGCCAGGTCGTCGACTCCGCCCAGGTATTCCACCACGACGCCTTCAACACGCAGGTCGTGGCCCCACACCTGTTCGACGAGTTCGGCGTCGTGACGGCCTTCCACATAGATCCGGCTGGCCAATGCCGTGCGTGCCTTGAGCCCGTGTACCGCAACCGATCCCGACGCGCTCCTGGTCGCCTTGGTGGGTGTGTGCCGCAGCGGTTCTTTGAGAATGACCGGCTTACCGTCGATGAGATAGCCGGGGCCCACCGGAAACCCGCGCACACGGCCATGCCGGTCCTCCAGGTCCATCCGTCCGTATTCTATGCGCACCACGGCGCCCACGAATCCCGTCTGGGCGTCCTCGACCACGGTCCCAATGGTCGCGGCGACCTCCGTCGAGCGCGGACGCCGCGGGGCGTGCGGGTTACTGGACAGGACATCGGATCCATAACGGTCAGCCACCCGGCGATCGTAGGAATGCGTCCAGGCCGCGCAGCGTTACGACGCGCCCGTGTGACGAGACCGTGACCGTGACCGCGCGGGTGCGCGGGTGCACAACAGCAATCCCCGACACGCACCGCTCGACGACCGCACATCGAGGAACCGCCGCGACGAGGCAGACGAACGGTTAGCTGTCCCTGAGGGTCTCGCCGCGCAGGCCGCCGATCACATCGGAGGCATGTGCGGCCACGACATCGTCGCCGACACGTTCGGCGGCCGCCCGCAATGCCACCCATCGGCCCAGAAGTGCGGAATGACTGGGTGCGGGGTTCTCGAAGACGGCCGCGTCGTCAGCCGCGTCGTCTTCGCCTGCGGCGGCCACGTCGACATCCGCCATGAAGTATTCATGGGTTGCCAGCCACACCCACATCAACCGCGCGTCCAGAATGCGCCGCGCGAGGTTGTCGTCGTCGGCCAGCCCCGGGGCGATCGAGACCACATCGGATCGCCAGGCTTCGGTCATCGCGTCATCAAGTTCGGCGACTTCCTCACGTTCGGAAGCGCCCAGAAACTCCGGGTAAACGGTGAGCGCGTGCGCGATGTCCAGCACGATGTCGCGGAAACCGCCCCATTCGTAGTCAAGGATCCGGACACCGTGTTCGGTCACCAGGATGTTGTCGGGAGCGACCTCCGAAGGACTGAAGGCCCGCACACCGCCCTTCCCGAAAAGGTCAGCTGTTTGCTGAAGGCGAGTGATCAGCGCAGCCGGCACCTCAAGGGAGTACTCACTTCTCAGGATCTGCTGCAGCGGCGCGATCGAATCCGCTCCGCCGAGACGCTGCTGCGAGGGGTCCACATCGGTCTTCTTCACGTCCAGGCGCCGGAGCAGCGCAGCAAAGTCCCCTTCGCGCCCCACCGTGGCGACGTGCATGCGTCCGAGAGCCTGCGCCCACGCCATCAACGCGTGGTTTATCGCAGCGTGATTGCGCTCCGCGAGCAGCTCGGACATGGTGGGCGCCGAACCCAGATCAGTGAGCACGATGAGGCGGTCGGCGATGGAGTAGGCAACCAGCTCGGGCCCGGGCCGATGCTTGGCCGTCAAGGAATTTGCGAACTGATACGACACCACTTCACGAAGCACGGCGGCATCGGATCCCCCCTCGGGGACCTGCTTGATCACCATGGACTTCGGCAACGCAAACGGGTTCTGGACGGCGCGCACCCGGATGACGATCGCAGGGCCGCTGCCACCGAGATCTTCCGGTTCAGCGAGCGTTACCGTCGCCCCCGCGCGCCTGGAGAGCAACTCCTCGGCTGTGGCGATAACCTGCGCGACGGGGTCTGCCAATAATGTCGTCATTACCGTCTCACCATACCCCGTCTTTATAAGACTGTGGGCCGTCACACACTCATCGCAATATTCGTATCCGCATATTTGCCAGGCTGCTACCAGCGGCGATCTTGCCCGGGTTCGGCACAGTCACTCGGCCGCGTCGCCCGCCGCCATCACGATCTCGTGGATCAGCCGCATCTTCTCCAGGACGGGACCCGGTAGCACGAACGGGTACAGGTCAAGGTGCCCCATCGAGCGATTCACCATGTTGAGCGACCAGGCCAGCGGCAGCCACATCTCGATGATGGTGTCGAATCCGCTCGGGCCAAGCACCCTGCGGTCGAAGGTGCCGCCCGCGGGCGCCAGCGCGAAGGACGCCGCGGTATCCAGGGTGTCGCGGATGTGCAGGTAGTGGGCGAAGGTCTCCGCCCAATCCTCGGCGGGATGCATGGTGGCGTAGGACGAGACATAACTCTCCTCCCAGCCCTCGGGAGCACCTTGCTGATAATGGCGGTCCAGGGCTGCCTGGTAGTCAGCGTCCGCATCGCCGAACAGCGCATGAAATCTTTCCAGGTATTCCGCCGAGCCCCCAACAAGTCGGTAGTAGAAGTAGTGCCCGATCTCGTGGCGAAAGTGCCCGAGCAGTGTTCGGTACGGCTCGTCCATCGAGATACGGAGCTGCTCGCGGTGTACGTCGTCCCCTTCCGCGAGATCCAGTGTGATGACCCCGTTGTGATGACCTGTCATCACCTGCTCCTGCTCGCTGGACAGTAAGTCGAAGGCCAGCCCGAACTCGGGGTCGGTGTCGCGCCCCGTCACCGGTAACCGCAACTCGGCAAGCTCGGCGATGAGCCGTCGCTTGGCCTTCTCCGCCTCCGCGAAGGCCGGCAACGCCGCGGTGTCGGCGTCATTGGGCCGGGTGCGGGTCAGCGCGCAGGATGCGCACAACGTGCCGGCGGAGGCGCCACTGACCAGCCAATTACATTCTGCTACATGCAGATTCGCACACAACTGATGATCGTCGGCATCGACGAAGCCGGGCGCCGCGTCCGCGGCGAGCACCAGCAGCGCCTTCTGGTCGAGCGAAAATCCGAGATGACTACCGCAGGACAGACATACCGAGTTTTCGAATGCCAGATGCTGACCACACTGGGGGCAGATGAAATCACGCATGCGCGGGACTCTCCTCACAGGGTGCGACGTCCACCGATACCTCGATGCTGCTGCTGTCGGAATCGGTGTAGATGATGCCGCGCAGAGGCGGAACGTCCGCGTAGTCGCGGCCCCACGCGACGGTGACATACCGTTGGTCGGCAATCGTGTCGTTCGTCGGGTCGAAGGCGACCCAGCCGTCGGGTGGCACCCATACCGCCGCCCAGGCGTGGGTGGCGTCCGATCCGACCAGGCGAGGCTGCCCGGGCGGAGGATTCGTTGCCAGGTAACCGGAGACGTAGCGGGCAGCCAGTCCCTGCGTGCGCAGCGCGGTCGCTGCGATGCGGGCGAAGTCCTGACAGACACCCTCACGCGCGGCCAGCACTTCGCTGACCTTGGTGGAAATAGTGGTAGAACCGGAGCGGTACTCGAAGTCACGGTAGATCCGGCCCATCAAGTCCACGACGGCCTCACCCAGCGGTCTGCCCGGAGTGAAACTCACTGCGGCGTAATCACGTACGTCGTCGGTAATCTCGGGCGGAACCAGATCCAAAACAAACTCGGTGGCCAGCGCCCCCGCGCCGGTCGAGTCCTGGTACGCCGGCCGGGCCAGCTCCCACGGCTGCTCCCACCCGGCTCCCGACGGCGCCAGATTCTCGACATCGACGATCGACCGCGCGGTCACGCTCAGTTCGCGATGCGGGGTGGTGACGTGGAAATAGGAGCTCAGATTCCCGTACAGGTCCCTCCCGGTAGACCTGTCCGAAGGCTCGGGTTCGACGATCAGTTCGCTCGATTCGCAACGCTGCCAATCGGTGTCGCGCGGCGTGAGATAGCCGCGCCCGTAGGAACTGGTGACATCGTCGGAGTACCGGTACAGCGTGCGGTGCGTGACCTGATAGCGGATCGAGGAGAGGCCATTGGTCATGGCAGCCTCCGCCTGGTATCCGGACCCCACAACGGTTGCATCCCGGTCGGCATCGACAAGTGGGTCGCGGTGACCACCGAAGACAGTTCACGCAACGCGTGATGGACGCTGTCGAGGGTTTCGGCCAGCGTGTCCCGCAACCCTTGCTCTCCGGTGGTCTCCAAATCCGCGGGGTCGATCCGTCGCAGCTGCGTCACCAGGTCTTCCACCAACCGTTCGGGGCGTGAAGTGCCCGAGGCACTGGGCAACGACTTGAGGTCGGTGCGCAACGATTCGACCTGATACAAAAGAGATCTCGGGTTATCGGCATCGAATAACAACAGGTCGGCAACCGCCTCCAGACTGATCTTGCCCCGAGTGCGCCGACGGTACATCACCGAGGACTCACACGCCACCAGTGTGGATTCGGTGACCGACTGTTCGGCGGCACGACCGCGCTCCGTGGTCAGGGTGGACCGCAACAGGGCGGTCAGGCCGAGGCCACGTTCGATGCGCTTACCGATGTCCATGATGGTCCAGCCGATGTCGTGAACGGTGGACTCCGCCGCCAGCCCGGACAACGCGAGAAGCCCTGCCAGTACCTGGGTTTGCGTCGCGGCCAGCACAGTGTCATCGGCACGGGTCGGGGCATCGCCGGATCGCCTGAACTCGTCATACTCGGCCGCGGCGGCCGCGATGGCCCGATCCATCCCACCCAGCACCATCCAGGTGTCGTTGGACATCTGGTCACGGACCGCGCGGGCGGCCAGGCCCAGCCGCTCTATCGACTGCGCCAGTGAACCTGACCGCTCCTTGTCCACCGTGAGAGACCAAAGCTGGGTTCCCAGATCCTCGGCCGCGGTGTCGGTACCGGTGATGTCACCCAATGCCTTCAACAGCACCGGAACACATTCACTGGCCTCCATGAATTGCCGGTACCGATACTCGTGGAAGCGTTCGCGAGTGACCGATAGCAGCCTGACCAGATTCTCCGCGCGCTCTCCGTAGCGCCCCAGCCAGAACAAGTCCGACAACACGCGCGGCGAACTGACCGCGTCGGATCCCGCCGATCGGCCACCGGGCAGGTCCAGCGGCGCCACCGTCAGGGCACGCTCGGTCTGATCCCGGTCCGGCTGCTGGACCCAAAGATCTTTAGCGGCAAAGCTGTTGAGAGTGGAACCCGAGTATCCGGAAGCCGCGACATAGCCGAGGCCACCGATCATCGGCGCGTAGCCACCCCGCTGCGCCACTGTGAACAGCCGCATGCCGACGGGCGCGGCGGTGAGCGCGCCCGAGCGCAGGTAGGTGGGAGCCACGGACAATTCGGGGAGTTCTTGACCGACCCAGCGCCAGGGTTGCGCTTCGATACGTGCCCGCAGCGTTTCCAGCGTCTGCGCGGACTCCAATGGCCCGGTGTAGACCTCCTCCCCCGCTGTCGATTTCACCAACAGCGAGGCCAGGTTGGCGAGTAGATGCGAGCGCTCCGTATCGATGCCACCCCACCATGATTGGCCGCCGGACAAGGCAAGTGGCTCGTCGAGTAGTCGTCGCGACAAATCCGGCAGGAAACGGGCCAGGCCCGGATTCTCCAACACTCCGCTGCCCAGTGAGTTGACGACGGTCACCGCGCCCCGGCGGAGTACCTCGACCAACCCGACGACGCCGAGCTGGGAGTCGGCCCGCAGATCGAGCGGATCGGAGTAGTCGGCATCCACGCGGCGCAACACCACATCAACCCGGCGCAGGGTGCCGAGCGAGCGCATCCATAGCTTGCCGTCGCGTACCACCAGATCTGCGGACTCGACCAGCGGGAAACCCAGCACCGAGGCGAGGTAGGCCTGATCGAAAGAGGTCTCCGAATGGATGCCGGGGCTCAGCACCACGATCGTCGGATCCTCCACCGACTCCGGCGCGACATCGATCAGCGCCAACCGCAGTGTCTGCGCGAAAGACGAAGTTGGCCGCGGCGCCACCTTCTCGTACAGATCGGGCGCGGCATGGGCGACCACCCGCCGGTCCGCCATCGCATAACCGGCACCGGACGGTGCCTGTGTCCAATCCGCGTTCACACGAAAGTCGCCGGTGGCGGTGCGGCTGATATCGCAGCCGAGCAGAAACAGCTGGTGCCGCCCCGGCAGGGCCATGCCGTGAGCAGCCCGCACATAGCCGGGATGCGCGAAGAGCAGCTGGGGCGGCAGCGCTCCGGAACTGATCAGCTCCTGCGCTCCGTATAAGTCGCTGAGAACCGCATCCAGCAGGGTGGCCCGCTGGGTGAGCCCGACCTCCAGAACATTCCAGTCGGCGGGATCCAGCAGCAGGGGCAGCCCATCCAGGCGCCACGGCACCGGATGAGCGGGCGCGTCGGGGCCGGACACGGATCCGGGTGCGCGGCGCGGATCCATGTAGGTGATGCCGTCGCTGTCGACAAGCGTGTGCACACGGTCCAGCAGGCGATCCAGGCCGGGACGGCCGCGCTGCGCGATGGCGTCGGCAAGGTCCGTCCATGCCGGGCGAACGCTGCCGTCTGGAGCCAGGAACTCGTCGTAACCCGCCTGGTCGCCCCGGCGCCCGACCTCGAACAGCGCGCCCTGAGCGCGCGCGCTCGCGTACTGCGCGATCAACGGGTTGTCGCCCACAGCGAAGCCGGGTCCGACGGGAGCCCCCGAAGCAGGTGCTGCCACCGGCCGTACCTTCCTTCCCGTTTATGCGGTTCTACCTGCGTCCCACGGTTCTCGCCCGACGTAAATCCAGGATGCCTGGCGCCACGGCGTCGGTGGACATGCGGGCTTGTTTCTCGCGCAAGTCTGACAAATCGACGCGTCCGGTGGTGTAACCGGTGGCATCGAAACGCCGACCACGGCGCGCCTCCGCGGCCACGGCGTTGACCGGAGGATCGTCGTAGGAGCGGCCGCCCGGGTGCGAAACGTGGTAGGTGCAGCCACCCCGAGACAGCGCGTTGGCCGTGTCGATGAGCTCGAAACGTAAAGGATCGTCGACGGTGATACTCGGGTGCAGGGCGCTTGGCGGCTGCCAAGCCCGATACCGGACACCAGCCACCTGCACATCCGGGTTTTCGGTGGACAACAGCGGGATGGGCTCGCCGTTGCAGGTGACGACGTACCGGGAGCGATCGGCTCCGATAACCCGCACCTGTACGCGTTCGATCGAGGAATCCACGTACCGGGCGGTGCCTCCCGAGGTGGCCTCCTCTCCGAGTACCCGCCACGGTTCGATGGCGCCGCGCAGTTCGATCTCGATGCCATCGAACACCGCGGTACCGATGCGTGGGAACCGGAACTCGGTGAACGGATCGAGCCAGCTGGTTTCGAAGGCGATGTCATGCGCACGCAGATCGGCTGCTACCTGCGCGATGTCATGAATAATGAAGTGCGGCAACAGGTAGCGGCCGTGCAGGTTCGCGCCATGCCGGACCAGCGGTGCGCTCAGCGGCTGTGCCCAGAACCGGGCCACCAGCGCGCGCACCAGCAGCGACTGCACCATCGCCATCTGAAAATGCGGAGGCATCTCGAACCCGCGCAACTCAAGCAGGCCCAAGCGCCCACGAGCGCTGTCAGGACTGTAGAGCTTGTCGATACAGAACTCCGCGCGGTGGGTATTTCCGGTGATATCGGTGAGCAGATGCCGCAGCGACCTATCGATATGCCACGGGGCTTCCGAATCGGCCAGCCGTTCAATCTCGGCGAAGGCAATCTCCAACTCGTACAACGCCTCTTCGCGTCCCTCGTCTACGCGGGGAGCCTGCGATGTGGTGCCGACGAACCGTCCGGAGAACAGGTATGACAGCGCCGGATGATGCTGCCAGTAGGTCAGGAGCGAGACCAGTAGATCGGGCCGGCGCAGCAATGGCGACGTCGCTGGAGTGCGGCCGCCGAGAGTGATGTGGTTGCCACCACCGGTTCCGGTGTGAGTTCCGTCCACGTCAAAAGACTCGGTGGTGAGTCGCGCCTTGCGCGCCTCCTCATAGAGCACCTGCAATTGCCGAGACTGCTCGGCGAAGCTGGCCGTGGGGGTCACGTTGACCTCGATGACCCCTGGATCGGGGGTGATGCTCATCGCCTCGATCCGCGGATCCGGCGGTGGCCCATACCCTTCGATCACCAGCGGACAGGTCACCGCCGCCTCGACGCGCGCGATGAGATCCACGAAGTCGTCCACCTGCTCCAGCGGCGGCAGAAACAGATACAGCAGGCCGTCACGAATTTCCGCGACCAGAGCGGTGACCGGCGCGCCCTCGGCAGGCACCACCACAGCGGGCGCCGGGGACCGTTGGGCTCCCAATTCCGCAGGGGCGCTGAGCGGGTCTGCCTCTGCGGACTGCGGCGCCGGCTGCCAGGAAACCGCGTCCAGGGGCAGCCGGAGCCCGGCCGGAGAATCGCCGTCGGTCAGCACGATCCGGCCGCGGCGCAGTGTCCAATCGGCGCTTTCCCAACCGTCCTCGCCCCGGTGCAGGGGCAGCACATAGGCCGTCGGCTGGGTCACCGCCTCGTCCAGACGGTCCAGTAGACCGGTTCGTCGCTCCGCCGAGTCCTCATAGGGTGCTGGGTCGTCGGCCGTGTCGATCGGATCGCCCGCCGGGCGCCGGATCGAGGCGACGAGCCGGCTCAACGGGTCCTCGTATGCCGGGCGTACCTGGCTGTCGGGCAGCCCGAGATCACTCGCAAGAGCACTCAACAGCGCCCAGTCGGCACCCTGGGGTGTGGACCACTGGCGTTCACCGTCCCATGGGTCTGCCAACAGCTCGGGATCGGACCATAGCGGTTGGCCGTCCCGGCGCCAATACAAACCGATCTGCCAGCGCGGCAGGGGCTCACCCGGATACCACTTGCCCTGACTGCGCTGCACCAAGCCCGTTGGCGCCCAGGCCGCTTTGAGGCGGGCGGCAAGATCGCTGGCACGTGCCCGCTTGTGCTCGCCATCGGCCGCGGTGGTCCACTGCTCAGAGGTTTGGTCGTCGATGGACACGAATGTCGGTTCGCCACCCATGGTTAAGCCAACGCCCGCCGCATCGAGCCGGGCATCAATCTCTTCGCCCAGCGCGACGACCGCTTCCCAGGCCGATGCCGTGTACGGCAGCGTAACTCGCGGGTCTTCGTGGACACGGGTGACGGTGTTGGAGAAGTCCAGCGTGGACTCACACATGTCGGTGGCGCCCGTGATGGCGGCGGATGTCGACGGATGCGGAGTCGCCGACAACGGAATGTGACCTTCCCCCGCGAACAGTCCCGATGTCGGGTCCAGCCCCACCCACCCGGCGCCAGGGATGTATACCTCCGCCCAGGCATGCAGGTCGGTGAAGTCGGCAACCGGCCCTGAGGGACCATCGATTTCGGCGATATCCGAAGTCAGCTGGACCAGGTATCCGGATACGAAACGCGCGGCAAGTCCCTTCTGTCGCAGAATGGACACCAGCAGCCAGGCAGTGTCACGGCACGAACCAATGCCCACGGCCAGCGTGGTGTCTGGACTCTGCACGCCGGGCTCCAACCGCACCGCGTATCCGACGTCCGAGCAGAGCGCCTGATTGAGCGTGACGAGGTAGTCGATGATGCGTGTGGTGGGCGCCATCGTGAAGTTGGCCACCCAGGCCCGGACCAGTTCACCGGGCCCTGAACCGGGTTCGGATTCGTCTACCGGCTTGAGGTAGGGCTCTAGATCAGCCGCTAGCGCGGGTGGATACACGAAGCCGATGTGTTCGGCCCATTCCTCGATGAAGAAGTCGAACGGATTGACCGATTTGAGGTCGGCAATGAGCCCGACTGTGATCGACAGCTGCCGGGTCCGGTTCGGGAATACCACGCGGGCAAGGAAATTACCGAAGGCATCCTGTTGCCAGTTGATGAAGTGATCGTCGGGTGCGATCCGTAAGGAGTACGCCTCGATAGGTGTACGAGTGTGCGGCGCCGGACGCAACCGAATCTCGTGCGGGTGCACCTGCACGAGTCTGTCGAACGCGTAGCTGGTCCGATGCTCCAGCGCCACCTTGATGCCCATCGGCTGATCCCACCATAACCTGGCCCCACCCGCATGGTCTGTGAATCAGGGCACCGCACATCACGGCCCGGCCGGGAACGCGCACCGGCCTTCAATGGATAGCTCGCCGGAGCTTCGCGACTACGTGCGGCGCAGTTCGAAGATCGGGATGGGCCGGGCGGTCTTCTCCTGATATTCAGCGAACACCGGAACCAGCTCGACCACCTTCGGATACAGCGCATCGCGCTCGGCCAGTGAAAGCTCGTGCGCGACTACGTCGTATCCGTCGGTACCGATGTCGATATGCGCATGTGGATTCGCGCGCAGGTTGTACACCCAGGCGGGGTCTTTGTCGGCGCCGCCGAATGAACCGACGATGTAGATTTTGCCGTCGATATTGAAGTAGGCCAACGGGTTAAGGCGCTGCTGTCCGCTCTTGGCGCCGGTGTTCGTCAGCAGCAAGATCGGCACTCCGGCGAATTGTCCGCCCACCTCGCCGCCATTCGCGCGGAACTCCCGGGCGACCTCATCGTTGAATTCGTTGATCACCGCGGTGGGCCGCTCGTTGAAGGGTGTGTCATCAGTCACCTCCCCAGAGTGCCACCGATGCGCCGCGTTCTCAGGTTGCACTGTCAGGATGGCGGGGTGACGGTGGCCGCCTCTGAGGATCGACGTTGGTTCGGTTCGACCGAGATCCTTGTCGTGGCGCTCATCGCGATGGCCCTGGCAGCGGGCTGGTTACGCGGAATCGTTGACGCCAACGAGAAGCTGGCGACTGCCGGAACCGTGTTCTGCGGGGTCTTCGTCCAGGCCGTGCCGTTCCTTGCACTCGGCGTGATCGTGAGCGGCCTCGTCGCGACATTCGTGACCCCGGAGCGGCTGGCGAGGTGGCTACCGAACCGGTCCGTCGCCGCGGTAGCGGTGGCGGGTATCGGTGGGGCCGCCCTGCCGGGCTGTGAATGCGGATCAGTTCCGGTGGCGCGCCGGTTGTACGGGCCGGGATCGGTCGGTGCGGCCGCGCTCACATTCATGTTGTCGGCTCCTGCCATCAATCCGGTGGTGTTGGTCGCCACTGCGGTGGCCTTCCCCGGGCAGCCGAGGATGGTGCTGGCGCGTGTGGTGGCCTCGCTGCTCACCGCAATGGTGATGGGGATGGTCTGGTCGCGTTGGGGCCGGGACAGCTGGGTAACTCGCCGTCTGCCGCACGCGCATGCCGGATCCTCCTCCCGCTGGGCGACATTCGCCGAGGCGGCACGACACGACTTCCTGCAGGCGGCCTCCTACTTGGCCATCGGGGCCGTAGCGGCCGCGGCGCTACATGTGCTGGTGCCCACCTGGGTGTTCGAGCACCTGGCAGGCAATCTGGTGGTCGGAGTGGTCACCATGGCGCTGTTGGCCGTGGTCCTGGCGCTGTGTTCGGAGGCCGACGCCTTTGTCGCGGCGAGTATCACGATGATGCCCCTGATTCCGAGGTTGGTGTTCCTTGTTGTCGGTCCTGCCGTCGATGTGAAACTCATCGCGATGCAGTCGGGTATGTTCGGCCGGGCCTTCGCGGCCCGATTCGCGCCACTGACCTTCGTGGTGGCCACACTCGTCGCGACGGGTATCGGCCTCGCGGTGCTGGGGGCCTCGTGAGGCGCGATACCGAGAACACGTTGCTGATCCTCTTAGGGGTCAGTGTGGCGATGATCGCCGCGACCGGCACGTTCACCCGCTACGTCAAGCCCGGACTGCTGCCATGGCTCGCCGGCTCGGCGGTCATCGTGATCGGTCTCGGCCTGGCCGCCATCATCCGCGACGTGCGCAACGGCCACACCGACCATGGGCATGACGGTCATGGTGACCACCCCCACAAGCACGGAGCCACCTGGTTCCTGGTGCTGCCGATCGTTCTGCTGATCTTCATCGTGCCGCCGGCACTCAGCGCGCGCTCCATCGCACCGGCCAATATCGCCGCGGCCACCAATACCCCACGACGCGCCTTTCCCCCACTACCGGCCGGTGATGCGCCCGCGGTTCCGCTGCCCGAGGTGTTGATGCGCATTGCCGCCGGATCCTCGGACACCTTGGCGGGCCGCACAATCACGGTCACCGGGTTCACCTTCAAGGAGGGCGCCCGCACGGATCTCGCGAAGATCGTCATCGTGTGTTGTGCCGCGGATGCGCAGTTGGCGCGCCTGCAGATGTCGGGGCCAGCGGCGGCCTCGGTATCCGCGCTCCCCGAGAACACCTGGGTGTCGGTAACGGGAACCGTGCCGACCGGGCAAAGTTATCGCGGTCCTTCCTCGATCCCCGTCATCGAGGTCACCGGGGTAACCCGCACCGATCCGCCCAAGAGCACCTACTGAGGGAGTCGCGTTGCGCTACAAGGCATACCTGTTCGACGTGCAAGGCACACTGCTCGACTTCTTCGAACCGGTATCGCGGGCGGTCGCCGAGTACTCCCCCGATGTCGACGCCGCCGCGTTCACGCGGGCCTGGCGTGCGGACTACTTCGAGCGGGTCTCGAGTCTGACTCAGTCCGCCGACCACTGGACACGCGTGCAGGACCTCTACGCGGCCGGTTTCGCTGATGTCTGCCAGACATTTGGGCTACCGTGTCCGGACACCGCGACCGCCGAGGATGTTGCATCCAGCTGGCAACGTCTGGTTCCATGGCCCGACGTACCCGCGGGCCTTGCGGCCCTGCGGATGCGGGCCGTCGTCGCGACCCTGTCCAACACCGATATGGCCACCATGGTGAACCTGTTCAAACGCCTGGACATTTCGTGGGACGCGATTTTCACCGCCGAGGTATTCGGGCGCTTCAAACCGGACCCGTCGGTGTACCGGGGCGCACTGCGCTACCTGGGCGTTGAGCCGTACGAAGCGGCCATGGTGGCGGCGCACCCCTACGACCTGCGGGCCGCACGACAGCTCGGCATGGGCACGATCTTCGTCTCGCGGCCGCACGAATACGGTGACCCGGTCCTGGCGCACACCGATCCCGATGAAGAATTCGATCAGCGAGTCACCGCTATCGGGGAGCTCTCCTAACGGTATCCGCGCGGTCGCACCCACAAGACCAGCACGCCCGCCAGCACAATGCCGAAGAGGTTGACGGCCAGCTGAAGCGCCGACAGTCCGGCAATATCCCATTCCCCCACCGTCGCCGCGACCACCGCGAAACCTGCGGCCGGAACGGTGGTCACGGAGATGAAAACCCCAACCAGGGCAGCGGATTTCGCCGACATCAGCGAGAGCATGCCCGCCGCGCCTGCCAAGAGGGCCACCACCAAGGAGAACGGCCCCACCTGGAAGACGAAGTCGACCTGCTGCAGCTCACGCACACTCTTCAAGGTCACCCATCCGGCGGCCTCGGCAGCCAGGGCTCCGACCGCAGTCACCCCCATTGCCACCGGGAAACCCACGAGCAAGGCCAGTAGTGACCGTCGGGCCAGCGACCATTTACGCCGCACAATCGAAACTGCCAGGGCGGCAAGCGGACCGAACTCTGGCCCAACCACCATTGCGCCCACAATGGTGACCGGTGAATCGGTGACCACGCCAACCGCGGCGATCAGGCAGGCCAAACAAAGGAAGGCGAGAAACGTTAGGTTGAGGGTGGACTCCTCACGCGTGCGCCCGATCAGCTCGTCCCAAATCACCGCGTCCGCGGGGTCGCCTTCCGCGTCATCCTCGGCCTCATAGGCGGTCTGCGAGATGACGGTGTCGAGCACCTCGGCGGTGATCGATCCACGCTTGTCGATATCGATCGACTTGAGCCCGTCGAGCACATCGTTGGCGGTCTCGCGCGCCACGTCGGCGGTGATGAGGTCACCTGCCGGGCTGATGGCAGCCTGGGGCACGCGCACGATATGCGTGACTCCCGTTGTGGTGGAAAGGAATTCGACCACCTGATCCGAAACCTCGGCGGGTGCGATCACCCTGAGATGCAGCACTGGCTACGCGTCCGCCGGCTTACCCGCCTTCTCGGCCTTCTCGGGTTTGGCGTCAATCCCGGACTCCTTGCGCTGTGCCGCGGTGATCGGCGCGGGCGCGTCGGTCAACGGGTCAACACCACCACCGGACTTCGGGAAGGCAATGACTTCGCGGATCGAGGATGTCCCGGCCAGCAGTGCGGTCACGCGATCCCACCCGAAGGCGATGCCGCCGTGCGGGGGTGCACCGAAGGCGAACGCGTCCAGCAGGAATCCGAACTTCTCCTGGGCATCCTCGTTTCTGATACCCATCACCTGGAAGACGCGTTCCTGAATGTCGCGGCGGTGAATACGGATCGAGCCGCCGCCGATCTCATGCCCGTTGCACACGATGTCGTAAGCGTAAGCCAGCGCCGATCCCGGATCGGTGTCAAAGGTGTTCTCCGACTCAGGTTTCGGCGAAGTGAAGGCGTGGTGTACCGCCGTCCACGCGCCCGAACCGACCGCCACATCACCGGCAGCTGTCGCATCATCGGCAGGCTCGAACAGTGGAGCGTCCACCACCCAGGTGAAGGCCCAGGCGTCTGGGTCGATCAACCCGAGGCGCTGTGCCACCTCGCCACGCACCGAACCCAACAACGCGCGTGATGACTTGGCGGCGCCGGCGGAGAAGAAAATGCAGTCTCCTGGGTTCGCGCCCACATGAGCCGCCAGTCCGTCGCGTTCGGCATCGGAAAGATTCTTGGCCACGGGCCCGCCGAGGGTGCCGTCCTCGCCCACCAGGACGTAGGCCAGTCCCTTGTGTCCGCGCTGTTTGGCGAACTCCTGCCAGCCGTCCAGGGTGCGGCGCGGCTGGTCGGCGCCGCCGGGCATCACCACGGCGCCCACGTATGGCGCCTGGAACACGCGGAAGCTGGTCTCAGAGAAGTAGTCGGTGCACTCCACCAGCTCCAGGCCGAACCGCAGGTCCGGCTTGTCGCTGCCGTACCGCCGCATCGCCTCGGCATAGGTGATGCGGTCGATGGGAGTAGGCACCCGGTAGCCGACCAGATCCCACAGCGCGACGAGGATCTCCTCGGCGAGCGCGATGACATCGTCCTGGTCCACGAAGCTCATCTCGATGTCGAGCTGGGTGAATTCGGGTTGCCGGTCGGCGCGGAAATCCTCGTCGCGGTAGCAGCGGGCGATCTGGTAGTACCGCTCCATACCGGCGACCATCAGCAGCTGCTTGAACAGCTGCGGGCTCTGCGGCAGCGCGTAGAAACTACCCGGCTGCAGACGGGCAGGCACCAGGAAATCGCGCGCACCCTCGGGAGTCGAACGAGTCAGCGTCGGGGTCTCCACCTCGACAAATTCGTGACCGGACAGCACGCTGCGTGCGGCGGCGTTCGCCTTGGAACGCAATCTGATTGCGTTGCCCGGCCCCTCACGACGCAGATCCAGGTAGCGGTAGCGCAATCGCGCCTCCTCACCCGCGGTCTCATCGAGCTGGAATGGCAGCGGCGCGCTCTCGTTGAGCACCTTCAGCTCGGCGGCGTTGACTTCGATCTGCCCGGTCGCGATCTCGTCGTTGGCGTTACCTTCGGGCCGGACCTCCACGACACCGCTGACCTCGACGCAGAATTCCGCGCGCAACCGGTGAGCCTGCTCCAGCACCGCGTCCTCGCGGAACACGACCTGGGCGACACCCGACGCGTCCCGCAGATCGATGAAGATGACGCCGCCGTGATCGCGTCGGCGCGCCACCCAGCCGGCAAGCGTCACTCGCTGCCCGGCGTTCGATTCCCGCAACGAACCGGCGTCATGAGTGCGCAGCACGAAAGATCCCTTCGACAGTGCTTGTTCATTAGAAAATCAGTGTTAAGACGTTTGAGCCTAGCGGCCCGGGTTCCCCATCCCGTCGAGGCGCCTTACCGACAAACTCAGTGCACCTGAGCCCAGGCAATTCGGCGCACCGAGTCCGGGTCCTCGACGGTGACATCGGAGCGGGACCGAATGATGCGTGTCCGGCGGCCGTCCGCCCCGTAGGTCGGCCAGTCTTCCGGGCCCGCCCCGGTGGCGAAATCCAGCCAAGCCCGTTGCATGCGCCGCCCCACCGACGGCATCATCCGCGCCCCCAGCGGGCTCAACAGCATCCCCACGAACGACCCGTAACTGTGCTGGACGTGCACGATCTCACTGCCGTGGGTGGCACCGAGACCGAGTAACTTAAGGCCCCACGCGGTGTGGTCAAAGCGGTACATGTAGGTGTCGACGAATGCGCTGTACGCATCCGCGAAAGCCCACATCGGAGCGGCGAACATGGCATCCGAGCCCACCGCGACGAGCGCCTGGCGGCTGGGATATCCCGGATACGCCGCGATGATCGCGTCCTGATATTCCGGGCCTATCCGGTTGAAATAGCCGTTCACGGTCGGCTCGGTGGTGGGCAGCATCGGCGGTTTCACACGGGCGAACATTGATGCCTCGTGGCTGTTGGACCCGATGATGAGAGGTACCTGATGCACCTCACCGCGCCGGGCCGCTTCTATCGGGTGATACGGCAGCAGTTCGGTGCCGTGCGCCAGCCCGTACCCGAGGACGGGCGTTTCCGTCGCACTCTCGATCTGCAATTTCGCCGCACCCCGGCGCAGCTCGCGCTGCGGGAGAACCTTGAGCCTGCTGGGGTCGGTGACGTCCAGCAGTTCCAGGTACCTGTGCGCGCGCTTGTCACGCAGTGCCTTGTCGGCGATCAGCGGTAGCGCCGGGCTCTGCGCGATGGCACGACCGAAAAGTCCTTCCGCCGCCGGGCTCGCCAACAGCGCCAGCACCGATGTCGCCCCAGCCGATTCGCCGAAGATCGTGACGTGGTCCGGGTCGCCGCCGAAGGCAGCGATGTTGTCGCGCACCCACGTCAGCGCGGCCATCTGGTCACGCAGCGCCAGGTTGTCGTCGAAACCCTCACCCAGCGCGCTGAGCTCAAGGCCGCCCAACGCACCAAGGCGGTATGTCACATTGACGACGACGACGTTGCCATTGGCGGCCAGCCGTGCCCCGCTGTACAACTCCAGCTGCCCGGCACCGAATACGAACGCACCGCCCGGTATCCACACCATCACCGGCAGACTGGCGTGCACATCCGGTGACCACACGGTGACGGTCAGGCACTCTTCTCCGCGAATCTTGGGATCGTCCCGTCCGGCACCCACGAACGACTTGCCTTGCGGGGGCAACGGCGCATGCTCGATGGCGTCGCGCACTCCCTCCCAGGGCTCCAGCGGAACGGGAGCCAGGAATCGGAGCTGTTCGACGGGCTGCTGCGCGTAGGGCACTCCGCGCCAGACCGAAACGCCGCCTTCGATCGCACCTCGCAGAGCCCCCAATGGCGCGCGGACGACTGTCGGCAGAGCGACGTCAACGGCCACGTACCGAATCGTAGTGCGATCGGCGGTTACGGGCCCGCATAGACGCAGCGGCGGCGCCGGAAAGTTGCCGCGGGTCTTTTCGGGGTACATGAATTCTTCGCCATGTAGCGATACGCGGGTCTGTGGAGTATGCAAAAGTATCGGCAGCCGACAGCACAGTGGCGCGGACACAGACTTGGGAGTGGGCAGACCAATGACCTTCAACGAAGGCATGCAGATCGACACCAGCACCACCTCGGGCGGCGGCATGGGCCGCGGCCCCAAGATGGCCATCGGCGGCGGCGTAGGAGGGTTGCTGATAGCGGTCGTCGTCATGCTGCTCGGCGGTGATCCCAGCCAGGTCCTGCAACAACAGGGTCCCCAGCAGGCTGGGCCGGCACGGGAACAGACCCAGGATTTCAGCCACTGCAAGACGGGTGCTGACGCGAACAAGTCATTGGACTGCCGCATCATCGCCACCGGAAACTCGGTGGACGCCGTCTGGACCCAGATCCTCGGCCCGAAGTACCCGCGACCGAATGTCAAGCTGTTCAGCAACCAAGTGAACACCGGGTGCGGGGCGGCCACCACCGAGGTCGGCCCCTTCTATTGCCCCGCCGACCGCACCGCCTACTTCGACACCAGTTTCTTCCAGGTCCTGGTCGACCAATTCGGCTCCAGCGGAGGCCCGTTGGCGCAGGAATATGTGGTGGCTCACGAATACGGTCATCACGTGCAAAACCTGTTCGGGGTTCTGGGCAAGAATCATCGCTGCGCCGAGGGCCAGGCGGGCGGCGGCGTGTGCACCGAGTTGCAGGCCGACTGCTATGCGGGCGTATGGGCCAAGCATGCGTCCACCACCGTTCAGGAAGGCACCGGTGTCCCCTTCCTGAAACCCTTGACGGAGCAGGATATTCGTGACGCGTTGTCGGCGGCTTCCTCCGTCGGCGATGACCGCATCCAGAAGCGGGCCACCGGTCGCGTCAATCCCGAAGCCTGGTCGCACGGCTCGTCCGAGCAACGCCAGCGATGGTTCACACAGGGTTACAACACCGGCGATTTCCGCACCTGCGATACCTTCAACGCCCAGAGCCTGAACTAGTTTCAGAACAGCGTCGGCTCCAGCGCCGGCACCATTTTCACTGGCCGCGTTGGTGTTTCCTCGCGATGCGAGGACAGGCGGTGCTTCTGGACCAGTGGCCCAACGCGCTCACGTAACCATGCCCGATACTCTGCGGGAACGTATGCGCCCTTGCGGTACAGCTCTCGGTATCGACCAACAAGCTCAGGATGCGAGTGCGATATCCAGGACATGAACCAGCCTCGCGTGGTCCCGCGCAGATGCAGCGGAAAGACCGTCACACCGGCCGCACCGGCATCCGCGATCCGGCCCAACAAATCGTCAAGATGCTCCACGGTGTCGGTGAGGAACGGAAGCACCGGCGCCACCATCACGTGTGGCTGAAATCCGGCCTCGCACGCCGCGGAGATCAGCGCCAGTCTGGCCTGCGGCGACGGCACCCCGGACTCAACCTCCCGATGCAGCACCTCATCCCCTATGGCCAGTGATATCCCCAGACTCACCGGGACCTGTCCGGCGGCCTCGGACAACAGCGGCAGATCCCTGCGCAGCAACGTGCCCTTGGTCAGGATCGAGATCGGTGTACCCGAGTCTGCCAGCGCCCCAATAACTCCGGGCATCAGTTGATAGCGCCCCTCCGCCCGTTGATATGGATCGGTATTGGTGCCGAGCGCGACCGTCTCGCGACCCCACGACTTGCGCCCGAGCTCTTTCCTGAGCACCGGAACCACGTTCGTCTTCACGACGATCTGATTGTCGAAATCAGCGCCGCTATCGAACTCGAGATACTCGTGGGTGGGACGCGCGAAACAATAGCGGCAGGCATGCGCACAACCGCGAAACGCATTGACCGTGAACCGGAACGGCAGCATGGACACCGTCGGCACTTTGTTGAGCGCGGACTTACACAGCACCTCGTGGAAGGTGATGCCCTCGAACTCTGGCGTACGCACGCTGCGCACCAGGCCGATACGCTCCAAGCCGGGGAGCGCGCCGTCGTCGGCAGCCAGCGCCTGACCGTCCCACCGCATAGCCCTATGCGAACATATGTTCGATGTCCGTGTCAATCCCCCGCCATGTGTCGGGACGCGAACCTAGGCTTGGCCATATGAAACAGCAGCTACACTTCGTCACCGTTGCCGCAACCGATCTGGATGCCACCCGGCATTTCTATGGCGCGCTCGGCTGGACGCCACTGCTGGATGTCGAGGGCGAGATCATCTTTTACCAGAGCGCACCGGGACAAGTGCTGGGCTTTTTCCTCGCGGACAAATTCAACCAGGACCTCGCCTCACCCGGCGACCATGCGCAGGTCTCTGGAATCACGTTGGCGCACAACGTAGAGACCCCGAAACAGGTGAACGAACTGTCCAGCACCATGGCCGGCGCGGGTGGCACGATCCTCAAACCTCCACAGCCCGGACAATTCGGCGGGGTGTTCCACGCGCATATCCAGGACCCCAACGGACTGATCTGGGAAATCGCACATAACCCCGGCTGGCGGATAGACGCCGACGGATCGGTGCAGCTCGGCGGGTAACACCGCGTGCGGTCGCCGCCGCGGCCTGCTTCACTTGGCTCGTGACGGATACTGCGACCGAGCTTCTGTTCTCCTATGGCACCCTGCAACAGCCCGACGTGCAGCGCACGACGTTTGGGCAGGAACTCGACGGACACACCGACGCCATCGTGGGGTTCGATCTGGACTATGTGACCATCACCGACCCGCATGTCATCGCGACCAGCGGTAGTGACCGACACCCCATTCTGCGCCCATCCAGCAATGCCACCGCGGAAGTCCCCGGCACTGTCTTCTCGATCACCGCCGAGCAGCTCGCGGCCGCCGACGCGTACGAGGTCGACGATTACCAGCGCGTTTCCGTGCCCCTGCGGTCGGGCGCAACGGCCTGGGTCTATGTGTTCGCCGGCTGATCGAACACGGTCAGCCGATTGTCGCGCCGAGGTGGGCAGTCACACCCTCGGTAGTCAGAATCGCAGGCGCGTAGGAGTTTTCGCCACCAAGGGCCAACGAGTTACCACTGCCGCAGTGAGCAGGTGACGGCAGTTTCGCCATCCGCCTGCGTGGCCAGCGCACCGTCCACGTACACCTCGCAGTGGAAGACGGGGGCGCCGGTGACGGCCTTGGCGGCGGCGCTGGCGCTCACATATGCCCATTGAGTCGGGTCGTTCAGGGTGGTCTCGACGACGAACGGCGCGTCGGGTGCGATACGGGTCGAGTTGCGCACCAAATACTTGCTCGATTCCGTGTCATACGCGGACTTGCTCGGCGGCTCATTCTGCAGGACCAGAGTCTGCGACAGGAAGTCACGATCGGAGCTGATCACGTACTTCACCTGGTGCGGGGCCGCCTCGGCGGCCGGCGCCAACGCCAACGTCAGGGTTGCGGTACTGGCGGTGGCGAGCAGAGCTGCTGTGATACGTCCCATACCTGTCATATCCGCGATGCTAGCCGCGCCGTTACTTCCCCGACAATCGAACCGATAGGCACCGGCTGCTGAACGCCATCGGCGAGCGTCTTGAGCTCGATGTTTCCCTCACCGATTTCACGGTCCCCGGCTACCAGCGCGATCGAGGCGCCCGAGCGGTCCGCACCGCGCATCGCGCCTTTGAGTCCGCGGTCTCCGTAGGCGATATCGGTGCGAATCCCCGCCCCGCGCAGCTGTGCCGCCACCTTCACGAGCACCGATTTGGCGTCCTGCCCAAGGGGAACGCAGAACACCTCACAGCGCCCGCTGTCCCCCACGGTGACTCCCTCGGCGCGCAACGCCAGGACGGTTCTGTCCACACCGAGCCCAAAGCCGATACCCGACAATGACTGTCCGCCCAGCTGCGCCATCAGTCCGTCATAGCGGCCACCGCCACCGATACCGGATTGCGCACCCAATCCGTCATGCACGAATTCGAATGTGGTCTTGGTGTAGTAGTCCAGGCCGCGCACCAGACGCGGATTCACCACGTACTGCACGCCCAGCGCGTCCAAATGACTGAGTACCTGCTCGAAATGCGCCTTGGCTTCCCCGGAAAGGTGGTCGAGCATGAGCGGCGCGTTGGCCGTCATCTCGCGCACCTCGGGCCGCTTGTCATCGAGCACCCGAATCGGGTTGATGCGCGCCCGTTCCCGCGTCGCCTCGTCCAGATCCAAGCCGAAGAGGAATTCCTGCAACAACTCTCGGTACTGCGGACGGCAGGAGGCGTCACCCAGCGAGCTGATCTCCAAACGGAAGCCTGTTAGCCCCAGGGAACGGTATCCGGCATCGGCGATCGCGATCACCTCGGCATCCAGTGCCGGATCGTCGACACCGATCGCCTCCACACCCACCTGCTGCAGCTGGCGATAGCGACCTGCTTGCGGGCGCTCGTATCGGAAAAAAGGTCCGGCATAACGAAGTTTCGCGGGAAGCTGGCCGCGGTCTAGGCCGTGCTCGATGACCGCGCGCATCACCGACGCCGTACCCTCGGGCCGCAAGGTCACCGACCGATCACCACGGTCCGCGAAGGTGTACATCTCCTTGCTCACGACATCGGTGGACTCCCCGACGCCGCGGGCGAACAGCCCGGTGTCCTCGAACACCGGCAGCTCGATGTAGCCGTACCCGGCCAAACGCGCCTGCTCCAGTAGCCCATCGCGGACCGCCAAGAACTGCGCCGAGTCCGGCGGCACATAGTCCGGAATGCCCTTGGGCGCGCTGAAGGTCTTCTCGCTCACTGGATTCCCTCGAGGAATGGGTTGGCGCGGCGCTCGTCGCCGATGCTGGTGGCATTGCCATGTCCCGGCAGCACAACGCTGGAGTCATCGCGCGTAAGCAGCTTGGCGGCGATCGAATCGAGCAGCTGCTGGTGGTTTCCGCCGGGTAGATCGGTGCGCCCAATCGACATCTGGAACAGGGTGTCACCACTGAAAAGCACGTCGACGGGACCGTTCTCGCTATCAACCTCGATACCGAACACGACAGAACCGCGGGTGTGCCCCGGGGTGTGGTCGACGGTGAGCGTGATCCCGGCGAGCTCCAATTTGTCGCCGTCCCCGATCTCGACCAACTCCTTGGGCTCGGCGAACACCTGGCCCTGAATGAACTGGCCCAGCCCCGGACCGATCCCGGCCAGCGGATCGGCGAGCATCACGCGGTCATCGGGATGGATGTACACGGGAATCCCATATTCATCGGCAAGAGGCTGCGCTGTCCAGGTGTGATCCAGATGCCCGTGCGTCAGCAACACCGCTTCCGGGGTGAGATCACGCTCGGCGAGAATCTCCTTGACGCCCCCGATGGCGTCCTGCCCGGGGTCGACGATGACGGCCGGGCCGCCCTCGTGCGGCGCCACGATATAGCAGTTCGTCGCGAACATCCCCGCGGGAAAACCGGTGATCAGCACCCGACCAGCTTAGGCGGCGGGTCCCGTGTCTTCTCTCAGGTGTGGCTGGCACACTCTCTGGCGACCTACATTCTTCGATGATTCTGCAATTGACGCCCTAGAAGGAGAGCCCGGTGCCGACCAACGAGCAGCGACGTCAGACTGCCAAGCGCAAGCTGGAGCGACAGCTGGAGAACCGTGCCGAGCGCGCCCGCAAGCAGCGGATCTGGGCGATCAGCGGTGTCGCTGTGCTCGCTGTCGTCGTGGCGGTAGCCATCACCGCGTGGTTCGCCATCAGCAAGGGCGATAAGACCGACACGGCTCACGACACCGCGTCCACCACGCCGGTATCGACGGTTGACGCACCTCCGACGTCGTCATTGCCGACGCCCGACGAACCACCTCTCGCCGGCCCGGCGCTGCCCAAGTTCGTACCGTCCGCCGAGGTGGGCGCCAACTGTCAGTACCGACCGGCGGGCAAGGCTTCCAAGACCATCGAGAAGCAGATACCCCGGACAGGGAAGATCCCCACCGATCCCGCGACGCTCACCGCCAGCATGAAGACCAGCCAGGGCAACATCGGGCTGGTCTTGGATAACGCCAAAGCGCCCTGCACGGTGAACAGCTTCGCGAGCCTGGCGCAGGGCGGGTACTTCGACAACACCGTCTGCCACCGGATGACCAGCGGCGGCCTGTCGGTACTGCAATGCGGTGACCCGACGGCCACCGGCTCGGGCGGCCCGGGATACGAGTTCGACAATGAATACCCGACCACCCAGTACAAGGCGGATGATCCGGCGGCGCAGCAGGCCGTCGTCTATCCCGCGGGCACCCTGGCCATGGCCAACGCGGGCCCCGGAACCAACGGCAGCCAATTCTTCATGGTCTACAAGGATTCGAAGCTACCGCCGCAGTACACCGTCTTCGGGACGATCGACAAGACCGGGATGGACACCCTGGCCAAGATCGCCAAGAACGGCATCAAGCCCGGCGCACGTGGCGCGGGCGACGGAGAGCCCGCACAAGAAGTGAAGATCATCGACCTGCAGCTCGACTGACATGATCTCTCGTCGCGCACTTCTTGTCGGTGGGGTATCGGCGGTCGGTGTGGTGGCTGCCGGTTGTTCGCGCAACGGCAACCGTCGGCCCGCGCCGGACGAACTCGCCTCGCTGGAAAAGGATTTCGGCGGCCGCATCGGTGTCTACGCGTTGGATACCGGGTCGGGTGACACGGTCGGCCACCGCGCCGATGAACGCTTTCTGATGTGCTCAACGGTCAAGACCTTCATCGTCTCGGCCATCCTGCGCCGGAGACTGAGCGAACCGGGCCTGTTGGACCAGCGAATTCAGTACACGCAATCCGACGTTCTGGAATGGGCGCCGATCACCTCGCAACACGTGTCCACCGGAATGACCGTCTCGGAGCTGTGTGATGCGACGCTCCGCTATAGCGACAACACCGGTGCCAACCTGCTGATCACTCAACTCGGCGGCCCGAAGGAGACAGAGAAGTTCGTCCGAAGCCTGGGCGACAACGTCACTCGCATGGACCGCACGGAGGTACAGCTGAACATCCCCGACGGCGATCTGGATACCTCGACCCCGCAGCAGCTGGTGGCCAATCTGCGCCGACTGGTCCTCGACGAAGGGCTGGATTCACGGGGACGGGATCTGCTGACCGACTGGTTGAAGCGAAATACCACCGGCGACCAGTCCATTCGGGCAGCGGTTCCCGCCGGGTGGACGGTCGCAGACAAGACCGGCGGCGGCTTCAAGGGTGAAACCAACGACATCGCGGTGATCTGGCCCCCGGGCCGTGCACCCATCGTGATGGCGGTACTCACCGTCCCGGAGGACCCCGCATCCACCAAAGGTAAGCCGACGATTGCGGCGGCCACCCGAATCGTGCTGCGGGCCTTCGGCGCTTGATCGTCTGACGCGGCTCGCGAGATCTACGTTCTGCAGACGCGTACTCGCACTTTCGCGTCACAATGTCGATCTCGGCGTCTGGCGGCGCCGGTAGACCGCCGCTAGGCGGCCGAGGTCACCCGATAGACGTCATAGACGCCCTCGACGTTGCGCACCACGTTGAGGACATGTCCCAAGTGCTTCGGATCGCCCATCTCAAAGGTGAATCGACTGATGGCAACTCGATCGTTGGAGGTGGTCACCGAGGCCGACAAGATGTTCACCCGCTCATCGGCCAGTGCCCGGGTCACGTCGGACAGTAGCCGGTGCCGGTCCAGGGCCTCGACCTGGATGGCCACCAAGAAAACCGAAGACGCCGACGGCGCCCAGTGCACCTCGATGATCCGTTCCGACTGCTGCTGAAGGGATTCCGCGTTAGTGCAGTCGGTCCGGTGCACGCTGACTCCCCCGCCCCGGGTTACGAAACCGAGGATCTGGTCACCGGGTACCGGTGTGCAGCACTTGGCGAGCTTGGTCAGCACCCCGGGCGCCCCTGGCACCGCCACCCCGACATCGTCGGAGCGCCGCTGCCGGATGGGCATGGTCGACGGGGTGGACCGTTCGGCCAACTCTTCTTCGGCGCTGTCCACACCGCCGAGCTGTGCGACCAATCGCTGCACCACGTGCCGGGCCGAAACGTGCCCCTCGCCCACCGCGGTGTAGAGCTGTGAGGTGTCCTGGTAGCGCAGCTCACGGGCCAGCGAGGCCATACCTTCGCCGTTGACCAAACGCTGCAGCGGAAGACCACCGCGGCGCACCTCACGCGCGATGGCGTCCTTGCCGGCCTCGAGGGCTTCCTCGCGCCGTTCCTTGGCGAACCACTGCCTGATCTTGGCCTTGGCCCGCGGCGACACCACGAAGGTCTGCCAGTCGCGCGAAGGTCCCGCATTGGCCGCCTTGGAGGTGAAAACCTCCACCACTTCCCCGTTTTCGAGCTTGCGTTCCAGCGCCACCAGCCGGCCGTTGACACGGGCGCCGATACAGCGATGCCCCACCTCGGTGTGCACCGCGTATGCGAAATCCACCGGCGTGGAACCGGCGGGAAGGGTGATGACGTCGCCCTTGGGCGTGAAGACGAAGATCTCCTGGACCGCGAGGTCGTAGCGCAACGATTCCAGGAATTCCCCGGGGTCGGCGGCCTCACGCTGCCAGTCGAGCAGCTGGCGCATCCACGCCATGTCATCGATCTCGGCGGCGGCATGGGTGGGCGGAACCCCGTTGCGGCCCTTAGCTTCCTTGTACCGCCAGTGCGCGGCGATGCCGTACTCGGCGGTGCGGTGCATGTCCCGGGTGCGAATCTGCACCTCCAGCGGCTTGCCTTCCGGACCGACCACGGTGGTGTGCAAGGACTGATAGACACCGAAACGCGGTTGGGCGATGTAGTCCTTGAATCGTCCCGCCATAGGCTGCCACAGGGAGTGCACCACGCCCACCGCGGCGTAACAGTCACGAATCTCGTCGCACAAGATACGCACACCCACCAAGTCGTGAATGTCATCGAAGTCGCGGCCCTTGACGATCATCTTCTGGTAGATCGACCAGTAATGCTTGGGGCGCCCCTCCACGGTGGCGCTGATTCGCGAACTATTGAGAGTCGCAACGATTTCGGCGCGTACCTTGGCCAGATAGGTATCACGTGACGGCGCGCGATCCGCGACCAGCCGCACGATCTCCTCGTACTTCTTGGGATGCAGGATCGCGAACGATAGATCTTCGAGCTCCCATTTGACCGTGGCCATACCCAGCCGGTGCGCCAGCGGCGCAATCACTTCCAGCGTCTCACGGGCCTTGCGGGCCTGCTTCTCCGGCGGCAGGAAGCGCATGGTGCGCATGTTGTGCAACCGGTCGGCCACCTTGATCACCAGCACACGCGGGTCACGCGCCATCGCGATGATCATCTTGCGGATGGTTTCGCCTTCGGCGGCGTTGCCCAGCACCACCTTGTCGAGCTTGGTGACGCCGTCAACGAGGTGAGCTACCTCGGTGCCGAATTCGGCGGTCAGCTGCTCCAGGCTGTATCCGGTGTCCTCGACGGTGTCATGCAGGATCGCCGCCACCAGCGTGGTGGTATCCATACCCAGCTCGGCCAGGATGTTGGCCACCGCGACCGGGTGGGTGATGTAGGGGTCCCCCGACTTGCGGAACTGCTCGGCATGCCGGCTTTCCGCTACCTCGTATGCCCGCTGCAGCACCGACCGGTCGGCTTTGGGGTAGAACTCGCGGTGAACAGCGATGAGCGGTTCCAGGACCGGGCTGACCGCGCCGCGCTGGGCTGTCATCCGCCGCGCCAGCCGCGCCCGCACCCGGCGCGAAGCGCTCATGGTGCCGCCGCTCACCCGCAGAGACTCGGTTACCGGGCCGGGTTCACTCAACGCAGGCAGGGATTCGACCGCGACCTGATTCTCGCTGGGCACGTGCTCGTCAGCCACGGTTCACCTCCTACCGCAATAGATTATCTCTCAGATCGCGCGCAGCGCAGTTAATGGCAGCGGCGCCACGGCCGCGCGGCCGCCCAGATCCGAGAGTTCCAGGACAACGCCCGCACTGATCACGTCGGCTCCCGCGGTGGTCAGCAGCCTCGCGGTTGCCGCCAGCGTCCCGCCGGTGGCCAGCACATCGTCGACGATCGCCACGCGGCGGCCCGCAAGTTCCACCCCGTCTGCGGGGATCTCCAGCGCCGCGGTGCCGTATTCGAGCTGGTAGGTCTGCGCATGCACCGGTGGTGGCAACTTCCCTGCCTTGCGCACCGCCAACACGCCGACCCCGAGCCGGATCGCCACCGCGGCCCCGAGCAGAAAGCCGCGGGCATCGATCCCCGCGATCAGCGTGGCCCCCGATGCCGCCTGTGCCAGCGCGTCGGTGACGCGTGACAATCCGTCGGCATCCGCGAACAGGGGCGTCAGGTCCTTGAACTGCACCCCGGGCTCGGGAAAGTCGGCGACCTCACGGGTCAGTGACGCGACGAGTTCGGCTATCTCATCGGGGCCCGTCACGTGGGCAGCACCCAACGATCCATGTTCCAGCCGGCACCCCACCGGGTGACGCTCGGGGTGGCGGCGTACATCGACTTCGGGGCGATCAGCACACGCGGCTGCCGATACAGCGGCAGTGTCGGCAGATCGTTCCATAGGATCGCCGAGGCGTCGCCGAGCAGCCGACTCTGATCCCGGGCGTTGGTTGTCACCGCCAGGGCGGCGATGATGCCGTCGATCTGGCCGTTGGCGTAGTTCGCCGGGTTCTTTCCTTCGCGTGAACGCAGCGCGTACGCATCCATCAACCACGAACCGGTCGAGCCGCTGCCGGGCACGCCGCCGATCGAGCTGAGCAACGCGTCAACCTGGTTGTCCCGGAGCGAATGCGGTCCAGTTTCGGGCGAACTGACATCCTGCACCGTGATACCCGCGGGCTCACAGGCCTGCGCCATCGCGGACACGATCGCCGCGCGACGGGGATTCGGCGCCTGATATCCCACCCGCAGAGTCAACGGGCGGTTGGCGGCGGCCGCCCGTGCCGCTATCGGATCGGAGCGCATGAACCGGCCCGCTTCTGCGGCAGCCTCCACCGAGGCGAAGGAGTCTCCGATACTGGTGTCGAGCCGTGCGTTCATCACCGGCACTCCGGCGATTCCCGCGATGGCATCCCGCGGCGTGCACAACGCGACCGCACGGCGCAGATCGGGTGCTCCGACCGATCCCCCGGCACCGAAGATCAGTTGCTCCACACCCGACCCGGGCTCCTCGGTGCGCACAAATCCGTCTGGGGCGGTGAGAGTCCCGGCCGATCCCGCTGCGACGTCGACCACCTCAAGATCGCCATCGGACAGCCGCTTTTGCACGTCAATCCCGCTGGGCCACACCGTGACCCGCTTGGTCACCGGCGGGTTGCCCCACCACTTGTCATTAGCCACCAACACCACGGAGCCGTCGTCGTTGTACCCATCGAGCTTGTACGGACCTGATGACGGGAATTTCGACAGGTCCAGATCGGTATCGAGGTTCCACTGGTTGTTCCAGAAATCGGCGATCTTCTGCAGTGTCGGAACATCATTGGAGGCGATCGCGCCCACCAGATCGATGTTGCCGCCCAGCTTGTCGGCGACCACGTGCCACGGCAACATCGTGGTGGCGGTGAACAACTGGGTCCAGTCGGTAAAGGCACGATCGGGCGCGAAGGTCACCCGCGCGGTCTTTTGGCCCGGCTTGCAGTCGACCGTGGAGATGTCGGCGTATCCCGCCGTGCTGGCGGTATCGAAATCGGGCATCCGGCCGGATTGCGCGAACCAGGACAGCACCATGTCTTCGCAGGTCACCGGCTTGCCGTCGGAGTAAACGGCCTTTTCGTTGATGGTGTAGTCAAGTACCAGCGGAATGCGGCCCACTACCTCGACGGTGCCGAAATCGTGATCGGCGATCACCTGACCATCGGGTCCGTGGAAGCCGAAACCGGTGAGCACACGGTTGAACGCCTGTGCTCCGGCCGAGGCGTTACCCGCGACGCTGTTGACGTTGTATGTCGTGAGGCGACCGTCGACGGCGTAATCCAGCGTTTTCGCCGCCGAGGTCCAACACGAGGTCAACAGCCCCGCCGCGAGCAGCACCGTGGTCACAATGGCGCCGATTCGCGCGATTCGTCTTGCCCCGGTCCGTGCTGGACTTCGTGAATCCATCAGTGCCGCCGCGTGTTTCGCTTACCTTGAGGGCGGGCGCCGGGCTTGGGTTTGGCGGGGCGCACTCCGGTCGCCGCGGCATCGGATGTCCCCGATGTCGCGGCCTTGGCCGTCTTGCTTCCCACACCCGCGTCTGCCAGCGGTGCGGCATCGGGCTTGCGGCGGCTCAGCACCTTCTTGGTGTGGCTGGCAACCAGATCCGTGCGCTCACGCAACGCCACCAACAGCGGGGTGGCGAAGAAGATCGACGAATAGGTGCCCACCAAGATGCCGACCAGCTGCACCAGCGCCAGATCCTTCAGGGTGCCCACGCCCAGTAGCCAGATGGCGACCACGATGAGCGAGAGCACCGGGATGGCCGAGATGAGGCTGGTGTTGATGGAACGCATGAACGTCTGGTTCACGGCCAAGTTGGCATGTTCGGCATACGTGCGCCGCGAGGTGTGCTGGAAGCCATGGGTGTTCTCTTCCACCTTGTCGAACACGATCACCGTGTCGTACAAGGAGAATCCGAGAATCGTGAGCAGACCGATCACGGTCGCCGGGGTGACCTCGAAGCCCACCAGGGAGTACACACCCGCGGTGACCAGCAGGTCGAAAACCAGCGCGGCCAGCGCGGCCAGCGACATGTAGCGCTCGTAACGCACGGCGATATAGATGCCGGCCAGCACCAGGAACACGCCCAGCGCCCAGAGCGCCTTGTTGGTGATCTGGCTGCCCCAGGTTTCGGAGACATCCGAGTCGCTGATGGCGTCGATGGACGGCTTGCCGTCCGGGCCCTTCGGCGCGAATCTGTCGAAGAGCGCCTTGTGCAGCTTCGAGGATTGCTCGTTGTCCAGCTTCTCGGTGCGGATCTGAATGGAGGCCGAGTCGCCGGTGCCGGTCACCACGATCGATTCGGCGTCGTGTCCCAGGGTCTGGCTGAAGACATCCTCGGTCTGCTGGACGGTGGCGTCCCCCTTGGGGAACCACACCTTGGTACCGCCCTCGAAGTCGATGCCGAAGACGAAACCCTTGATCGCGATCGACAAAATCGCGACCACCATGAACGCACCGCTGATCCCGAACCACAGCGTGCGTTTCCCGACGACGTCGACAGCGCCAGTACCGGTGTACAGGCGGTAGAGGAATCCGTGTTCCGGTGCGGCGCTAACGGTCTCAACCGCCGTGGATTTGGGCTCCTGCGCGGTGCTTGCGGTGGCGTCCGTGGCGTCTTCCGCGACGTCCTTGTCGTTGCCGTTGCTCACTGTGCCATTGCTCGTACTCATGCGTGTGCTGCCGCCTTACGTTCGCGGGCAATCTGCTGGACCGCGCCGAGCCCGTTGTACGCGGGCTTGGACAGGGTCGCCGACTTGGAGGACAGGTAGACCAGCGGCCACGTCACCAGGAAGACCACCACGACATCGAGAATGGTGGTGAGACCAAGGGTGAACGCGAAGCCCTTCACCTGGCCGATGGCCAGGATGTAGAGCACCACCGCGGCCAACAGGGTCACCGCGTTACCGGACAGGATCGTCTTGCGCGCGCGTGCCCAACCGCGCGGCACCGCCGACCGGTAGGAACGACCCTCTCGTATTTCGTCTTTGATGCGCTCGAAGAACACCACGAACGAGTCGGCGGTGGTACCGATGCCGATGATCAGGCCGGCGATACCCGCGAGATCGAGGGTGTACGAGATATATCTGCCCAGCAGCACCAGGATCGCGAAGACCATGGCGCCGGAGGCCACCAGGGACAGCGCCGTGAGCAGGCCCAGCACCCGGTAGTAGATCAGCGAGTACAACAACACGATCGCCAAGCCGATGGCGCCGGCGATCAAGCCCGCCTTGAGCGAGGTCAAACCGAGTGTCGCCGACACGGTTTGGGCATCGGAAGACTCGAACGAGAGCGGCAGCGACCCGTACTTGAGTGCCGCCGCGAGTTGCTTGGCCGAGTCGGACGTGAACTGCCCACTGATCTCGGTCTTGCCACCGGGAATGGGCTCACGGATCGCCGGCGCGCTGATCACCTTGGAGTCCAGCGTGAAGGCGGTCTGGGTGCCCTGCTGCCAGTGCGCGGAGGTGTAGTCCGCCCACACCTTGGCGCCGGTGGGCTTGAATTCCATGCTCACGACATAGATGCCGCGCTGCTGATCCAGACCGGAGCTGGCGTCCTTGATCTCTTCGCCACTGATGATCGACTTGTCCAGCAGGTAGGCGGCCTTTCCGCCCTGGCTGTCGTCGCCGCAGGTGACCAGGGGCAGGTTCGGGTCGTCGTTACCGGCCAGCGGGTCGTCGGGGTCATAGCAGCGCGAGGCCTGAACTTGCAGGGCCAGCATCTGGATCCGCGGGTCCTCGCTCTGCCTGATCTGCTTCTCAAAGTCGATCAGCTGTTTGCGCTCCTCGCCGCTACCCGGCTTCGGCGGCAGGTCGGCCGGAGGCGCGGGAGCCGTCGTGGCGTTGGGTGTCGCGGGCTGCGTCACCGGTGCCGGCGGCGGTGGCGGTGGCGGTGGCGTCGTGGTTTGCGCGGGGTACGGCCGCGGCTGCGGTTTCGGTGAGGGCGGCGCGGCAGGAGTGGACTTACCCGCGCCCGGCGCAGGAGGCGTCGCCTCCTTGGCGGGGGCCGGCTGTCCCTGCTGAGGAGCGCCCGCTCCGGGCTCCGGGTTCTCCTTGGGCTGCGCCGGAACCGCCTGCACAACGGGCCGAATGTAGAGCTTGGCGGTCTGGCCCAGGTTCCGCGCCTCACTGCCGTCGTTTCCGGGCACCGTGATGACCAGGTTGTCACCATCGATGATGACCTCGGACCCGGAAACGCCGAGGCCGTTGACGCGCGCGTTGATGATCTGCTGCGCCTGCGTCAACGCTTCCTTGGTCGGCTTGGACCCATCGGGGGTGCGAGCCGTCAGGGTGACACGGGTGCCGCCCTGCAGATCGATACCGAGCTTGGGCTTGGGCTGCTTGTCGCCGGTCAGGAACACCAGCAGGTAGGCGCCGATGAGCAGCACCAGGAAGGCAGCTAGGTAGCGCATGGGATGCACAGGGGCCGATGACGAGGCCACGTGTCCGGTCTCCTTGCTTGTCGAGGGCGGGTCGGGAGGCTTTCGGGGGATGTGAGCAAAGGCGAAAGCCGCTACTCCTTGGTCAGCTCAACCCCGCTGCTCTCGACGTCGCGAACCGTGCCGTCGTCGGCGGCTGCGCTGTCTTCAACCTCATCCACGATCTTGTCCCGTACGGCGAGCTTCATCCAACGTGTCACCACACCCGGTGCGATCTCCAGATCCACGGTGTCGTCGGTGACGGCGGTGATGGTGCCCTGCAGGCCCGAGGTGGTGTGTACCCGATCACCGATCGCCAAGGACGCGTGCAGTTCGATGGTGGCGTCGAGAGCCTTGCGCTGCCGCCGGTTCGCAAAGAAGAGAAATGCGCCCATCACGAGGATGAGCGGCAAGAAGACGATGATCGATTCCATGGCGGCTTTCGGGGTTCTTTCCGTTGGGTTTCCGTTGGGTACAGGCGAGGGCAAGCACGGTCAGCGTGAAATGAGCACGAGACAAGTCACCAGTGTGCCATCCGACTCTGTCGAATCGACGCGAACCCCGTGCCCGCGCGGGCCCTAGTGTCGCGTCAATCGAACAGCCCGGTCTGCCCCAGCAGCTGCGGCGGCGGGGTCAGACCCAGGTGCGTCCACGCCAACGGCGTCGCCACTCGCCCGCGTGGCGTGCGGGCCAGCATCCCGGCACGCACCAGGAACGGCTCACATACTTCTTCCACGGTGGTCGACTCCTCCCCAACCGCCACGGCCAGTGTCGACAAGCCCACCGGGCCGCCGCCGAAACTGCGTGTCAGGGCCAAGAGCACCGCCCGGTCCAGGCGGTCCAGTCCCAACTCGTCCACGTCGTACACCGCCAGGGCCGACTTGGCGACGTCCACGGTAATGACACCGTCGGCACGCACCTCCGCGTAATCGCGGACGCGACGCAACAGTCGGTTGGCGATGCGGGGAGTACCACGCGAGCGCCGCGCGATCTCCGTACCCGCATCGGCACCCAGTTCGATGCCGAGGATGCCTGCCGAGCGCGCCAGCACGAGTTCGAGCTCGTCGGGCTCGTAGAAATCCATATGGGCGGTGAACCCGAATCGGTCGCGCAGCGGCCCGGTCAGCGATCCCGAGCGCGTCGTGGCTCCCACCAGTGTGAACGGTGCCACTTCCAGCGGGATGGACGTCGCACCCGGACCCTTGCCCACGACGATGTCGACGCGAAAATCCTCCATGGCCAGGTACAGCATTTCCTCGGCAGGCCGGGCGATGCGGTGGATCTCATCGATGAACAGCACATCGTGTTCGACGAGGTTGCTCAGCATGGCCGCCAGATCGCCCGCACGTTCCAGTGCCGGGCCCGAAGTCACCCGCAGCGATGAGCCCAACTCCGCGGCGATGATCATGGCCAGCGAGGTTTTACCGAGGCCGGGTGGGCCGGACAACAGGATGTGGTCGGGGGTGCCGCCGCGATTCTTCGCGCCGGACAGCACCAGCTCCAGCTGTTCGCGAACACGCGGTTGCCCGATGAACTCGCGCAGCGACTTCGGGCGCAAGCCGGCGTCGACGTCGTTCTCACCGACCGTCAGCGCACCGGACATGTGAGCGTTGTCGAACCCGTCCTCGCCGTCGTCGAGATCGTCGAATTCGTTCACACGGCTCATCGCGTCTTACCCAGCAACGCCAGTGCCGAGCGCAGCACTCCGGAAACATCCGCGCCCGTATCGCCCGGATTGTCTTGGGCCAGAACGGCGTCGGTGGCTTGCTCGGCTTGTTTTGCGGCAAAGCCAAGTCCGATGAGTGCCTCGACGACTTGGGAGCGCACCAGCGACGCAGTGCCACGCCCCAGTTCGGTGGTGCCGCCCGGAGCGGCAGCCACCTTCTCCCGCAACTCCAGCACCAAGCGCTCGGCCCCACGCTTACCAATCCCCGGCACCCGGGTGAGCGCGGCGACATCGCCGTCGGCCAGCGCCTGGCGCAGGGTCGGTGCGTCATAGACCGCGAGGGTGGCCATCGCGATTTTGGGCCCCACCCCGGAGACACCAAGCAGCGTCGTGAACAGATCGCGGGCATCGGTGTCGGTGAAGCCATAAAGCGTCATCGAGTCTTCACGGACGATCATCGCCGTGATCAGCCGAATCTGGGTGCCGCGCCGCAGCGTGGAGAGCGTGGCCGGTGTGGCGTTCACGCGGTACCCCACGCCGGCCGCCTCGATCACCACATGGTCGAGCGCGATGTCGATGACCTCGCCGTTGACCGATGCAATCACGCCGCACTCCGTTCTTTACGCAGACCGGCCATTACCGAACCGCTGCCTTCATCCGGGCCGCGAAGGCCTTCCGTTGTTCCTCTGCCACGGCTTCCGCCTTGGCCATTCTCGCAAGCATGGGCGCGCGCCAGCAGTGACAGATTGCCAGGGCCAGCGCGTCGGCGGCATCCGCGGGTTTGGGCGCGGCCTGCAGATTCAGGATGCGGGTGACCATCGCGGTCACCTGGGATTTGTCGGCCCGGCCGTTGCCGGTGACCGCCGCCTTGACCTCCGACGGGGTGTGGAAATACACCTCGATCCCCCGTTTTGCGGCGCAGAGCGCGATCACCCCGCCGGCTTGGGCCGTGCCCATCACGGTGGAGACGTTCTGCTGGGCGAAGACGCGCTCGATGGCAACGACGTCGGGGCGATGAGTCTCCATCCAATGTTCAACGACCTCACTGATCACTAGAAGTCGTTGCGGCAGTGGCTGGTTGGCGGGAGTGCGAACGACGTCGACATCCAGGGCCACCACCTTGCGACCCGAGGATGCCTCGACCATGGACAGACCGCACCGGGTAAGACCCGGGTCGACTCCCATTACTCGCACGCGTCAGCCCTCTCGCTGTAGAACAGTTGTTCGATCAGCATATCGAGGAGGTTCCGCTATCGGCGGGCAACACGCGAGGGCGCTGCAAATGTCAACGCGCGTTGGCCTAAGCTCAGCGCATGCCCCCTGAACCTCGGCGATCGGACGCCACCCGCGCGGCCATCCTCGAGGCTGCTCAGGAGCATTTCGCCAGTGTCGGCTACGAGAAGGCGACCATACGGGCCATCGCCGGCACCGCGGGCATCGACCCCTCGCTGGTCATGCGGTACTACGGCAACAAGGGCAAGCTGTTCGCGGCGGCCGCCAATTTCGATCTGTGCCTGCCCGAACTGAGCGCGGTGTCCCACGAAGAACTCGGCACGGTCATCGTCCAACACTTCCTGGAGCGCTGGGAAGTGGACGACACCATGGTGGCACTGCTGCGCGCCGCGGTGTCCAACGAAGAGGCCCGGCTGCGCATGGTCGAGATCTTCACCGACCAGTCACTACCCGCGTTCGAAGAGCTCTTGACCGACCATGCCGCCGAGCGTGCCGCGCTCATCGGCGGCCAAATGATCGGATTCGCCGTCTGCCGCTACATTCTGCGGCTCAGCCCCGTCATCGAAATGACGCATCAGGACATCGTGAACTGGATGGCGCCGATCGTTCAGCAGTACATCGACACCCCTGCGCCCTAACGGGCCGTCAGGACCGAACCTTCAACGCCCCATGCTCGTCGACCAGCGAGAAATAGATGGCGCTCATCGTCACGAAGACCGCGGTCCAGATCAGCAGACCCACCGAGTTCACCGCGAACGCCTCACCCAGCAGGATGGCAACGACACCGGTGATCAACGGGCTACGCACATGCCTGCTTCCCGGTTGATCGAATTGTGCGACGGTGCGGGTCACCAGGAATGAGCCGGCCGCGATCAGCAGGGTTCCGATCACTGTCGCGGTGATCGACATCTGATCGGACATCCACGAGGGCACCCCGATACCCGTTCCGTACAGGATTACCAGTGGCACCAAGACGGCCACGGTGAACGGTAGTGCGAGAACGGCACGTGCGGTGTGCCAGCGAGTTGTCGATTCAGGCGCCGGGGCGACTGTTTGTGTGGCCATGACGGGCCTCCCCTCACTTTTCGGATGTCTTAGATGTACGCCTGCCTGACATACACTGTCAACACTTGTTGACCAACAGTCGTTGACATCACAGTAACGCCGTCTAGTGACGTTTGATTCCCGGCGGTGATTCCCGGCGGCCGGCACGATTCGGGCCCGGCCGCGCGTCCGATTACTGTCGTCGGGGTGTCTGCCGGAAAACTGCCCAGCGAGAAAATGATTCAGTGGTGGCCGCCCCTCGGGGTCATCGCGATGCTGACACTTGGATTCTCCGTGGGCAAGGGTTCGACACCCTTTGACGCGTGGTTTTTCGATCTGACTCAGGCAGTCTTCGGGGTGCAGCCTCGCTGGTTGCTGTTCTTCACCGACTGGGAATTCCTCGTACCGGTGCTCGTGGTGTGCGTCGGATTCGAGCTGTACCGGCGGCGCTGGCGGGTCGCGGCCGTGGTGCTCATCTGCCCGTTCATCGCGAACTGGACCACTCAAGCCACCAAGATGTTGGTCGGCCGTGAAAAGGGCGGCTACCTCGCATACCCCAGCGGTCACACCACCGTGGTGGTGGCGGTCATGGGGATGCTGGTGCTGGTCGCCGGCGGAGCCCTATGGACGTACATCGTGGCCGGGATTGTCAGCACGCTCGGGCTGCTGGGGCAGGTCGCCTGCGGGTACCACTATCTCACCGACACCGTCGGTGCCGTGCTGGTCACTACGGCGGTGGTCGTGTTGGCGATATGGGCCGCAGGTCAGTCTTCGTCGAGCGCGGCGAGCACCTCGTCGGACAAGTCCACATTGGTGTAAACGTTCTGCACGTCGTCGCTGTCCTCCAAGGCGTCGACCAGTTTGAACACCTTGCGGGCGGTTTCGACGTCGACGGGCACGCTCATCGACGGCTGGAAGCTGGCTTCCGCCGATTCGTAGTCGATTCCGGCTTCCTGTAGGGCCTGACGGACGGCGACCAAGTCGGTGGGCTCGGAGATGACCTCGAAGGTCTCGCCCAGGTCGTTGACCTCCTCGGCGCCCGCCTCCAGGACGGCCGTCAGCACGTCGTCCTCCGACAGGCTGTTCTTCTCGAGTGTCACAACGCCCTTGCGGGAGAACAGGTACGACACCGAACCCGGATCGGCCATGCTGCCACCGTTGCGCGTCATCGCCACCCGCACCTCACCGGCGGCGCGGTTGCGGTTGTCACTCAGGCACTCGATGAGGACCGCGACGCCGTTGGGGCCGTAGCCCTCGTACATGATGGTCTGCCAGTCGGCGCCACCGGCTTCTTCGCCGGCTCCGCGCTTGCGGGCCCGCTCGATGTTGTCGTTGGGCACCGAGGTCTTCTTGGCCTTCTGAATGGCGTCGTAGAGCGTCGGGTTGCCAGCCGGATCTCCGCCGCCCGTACGTGCGGCGACCTCGATGTTCTTGATCAGCTTGGCGAACTCTTTGCCCCGGCGCGCGTCTTTGACGGCCTTCTGATGCTTGGTGGTGGCCCACTTGGAATGGCCGCTCATGTACCCCTGTACTACTTTCTCTAGGTTCTGTCGCACTTCTGCGCTGCCCGAGTGTACTCGCGCACCTAGGCTGAATCACATGACTGTCCTGGTGAAGGACCCCATCGTCGACGCGGTACTGGATAGATACGGCGCTGTCGTCGGCGACAGCCTCACGGATTACCGCAACCATCTGTACCGCGGCATGAACTACCAGCTGCGACTTCTTGGCATGACGGAGGCACCACCAGAGATCGCGCTGGCATGGGCGGTGCACGACATCGGTATTTGGACGGCCGGTACTTGGGATTATCTGGACCCCTCGGTGGCACTGGCCGAGCAACTGGCGCCGGAGTTCGGGATTACCGATGTCGATCGCGTCACGGCGATGGTGGCCGACCACCACAAGCTGAGGTCTGCCGACGATCTATGGGTCGAGATGTTCCGGCTGGGTGACCGGGTCGATGCGTTCCGCGGCCTTTACGCCTGGAGCGGGCTGGAACGTTCGGATGTGCGCGAGGTGGTGGAGGCACTGCCCTACGGCGGTTTTCACGGATTCTTACTACGCACCGCCGGGAAATGGACGTTGAAACATCCGCTGCGGCCGATGCCCATGTTGCGCTGGTGACTCCAGCTGTACGCGACACATCACCACCCCTGAAGCCGGCAGCCCGCTTTGTCGCGCATAGCCGGGCACCCGCCATCAGGGCTAGCCGGCGCGGACCATATCCACGAACAGCTGATGCACCCGGCGGTCGCCGGTCACCTCGGGGTGAAATGCCGTCGCCAGCGCACTCCCCTGCCGCACCGCGACCGGGTGGCCCTGCGCACTGGCCAGCACCTCGACATCGTCTCCGACACGCTCCACCCACGGTGCGCGGATGAACACCGCGTGCATCGCACCGTCCAGGCCGGTGAAATCCAGGTCACCTTCGAAGGAATCGACCTGACGTCCGAATGCGTTGCGGCGCACGGTCATATCGATGGCGCCGAGTGCGACCGCGTCCGGGCGGGTATCCAGGATCTCGCTGGCCAGCAGGATCATGCCGGCGCACGAGCCGTAAACCGGCAGCCCGGCACGCAACCGTTCGGTGAGCGGATCCAACAGCTCGAACACGCGCAGCAAGTTGCTCATCGTGGTCGATTCCCCACCGGGAATGACCAGCCCATCGACCTTGCCAAGCTCCTCGGGGCGACGCACACCAAGCGCCTCGGCCCCCGAATCTTTCAGCGCCGCAACATGTTCCCTGACATCGCCCTGCAATGCCAGCACACCCACAAGGGGACTCACGCCATATTCCCTCGGGCCACCGACGCCTGCTCGGGGTTACGCTCAATGCGGGTAAGCCCCTCTTGCACCACCGCAGCCACCATGGTTCCGTCCCGGTTGAAGATCCGGCCCTGCGTCAACGCGCGCCCGAACCCTGCCGACGGGGATGTCTCGTCGTACAACATCCACTCGTCGGCACGGAAGGGCCGCAGGAACCACAGCGCGTGGTCCAATGAAGCCGTCTGCAGCACGGTATCCCGATGCGGCACCTTCGAAGAACTCAGCAACGTCAGGTCGCTCATATACGCCAGCGCGCAGATGTGTAGCACCGGGTCGTCGGGCAGGTGCTTACGGCAGCGGAACCACACCCGCTGCTGGGCGGCCAGCCGGGGATTCCTGTCCATGAGCTCGTCCGGCACGATCCGGATATCCCACTCGGCGAACTGCCGGAAAAGATCCCGGTTGAACGAATCCTGTTCCTGTGCGTCGGGCAGATCCTCCGGATCGGGTACCGGCGGCATCAGATCCTGATGCTCGATACCGGTGTCCAGTGTCTGAAATGAGGCCGACATGCTGAAGATCGCCTGCCCGTCCTGGATCGCGGTGACTCGGCGCGTTACGAACGATCTACCGTCGCGGACCCGGTCGACGAGAAACACGGTGGGCTCGTTGGGATTTCCGGGCCGCAGAAAGTATCCGTGCAACGAGTGCACCAGATACTCCGGTTCCACGGTGCGAACCGCGGACACCAGTGACTGCCCAGCGACCTGCCCGCCGAAGGTGCGACGAAGATTGCTGGGGGTCACGTTGCCCCGGAAGATGTCCTTCTCCAGCTGCTCGAGAGTAAGGATCTCCTCGATATCGGCCATCCGCTAGTTCTACCAGCCGCGCTCGGCGAGCCTGTGCGGCTGCGCGATGTCCTCCACATTGATACCGACCATCGCCTCGCCCAGGCCACGCGACACCTTGGCCAGCACATCCGGGTCGTCATAGAAGGTGGTGGCCTTGACGATCGCCGCGGCACGCTGCTCCGGGTTACCGGACTTGAAGATGCCCGAACCCACGAACACGCCTTCAGCGCCAAGCTGCATCATCATCGCCGCATCGGCCGGAGTAGCGATACCGCCGGCCGTGAACAGCGTGACCGGCAGCTTGCCGGCGCGCGCAACCTCGACAACGAGCTCGTAGGGTGCCTGCAGTTCCTTTGCGGCAACGTACAACTCGTCCTCAGCCAGCGAGGTGAGCCGGCGAATCTCGCCGCCGATCTTGCGCATGTGTGTGGTCGCGTTGGACACATCGCCGGTGCCGGCTTCGCCCTTGGAGCGAATCATGGCCGCGCCCTCGGTGATGCGGCGCAGCGCCTCGCCCAGGTTGGTGGCACCACACACGAACGGCACGGTGAACTTCCACTTGTCGATGTGGTTGGTGTAATCGGCAGGGGTCAGCACCTCCGACTCATCGATGTAGTCGACACCGAGGCTCTGCAGGATCTGTGCCTCGACGAAGTGCCCGATGCGGGCCTTGGCCATAACCGGGATGCTGACCGCGCTGATGATGCCGTCGATCATGTCCGGGTCGCTCATGCGCGACACGCCACCCTGGGCGCGGATGTCCGCGGGCACCCGCTCCAGCGCCATCACGGCCACGGCGCCGGCGTCTTCGGCGATCTTTGCCTGCTCGGGCGTAACAACGTCCATGATCACGCCGCCCTTGAGCATCTCGGCCATACCGCGCTTGACGCGAGCGGTACCGGTGCCGGTCTCGGGGGACGTTCCATTGGTCGTGCTAGTCAACTGGGGGCTCCTGAATCTCGGGGTCTGCGACCAGTCTAATGCGGCCGCACCAGCGATTTTGTGGCGGGAGGTGCGGTGACGCGCCTCACCCGATTTGGACTGGCGCACGCCGTGCGCCGGGGGCTACCGCATCGGCCGCAGCGGCGGCCTCACAGAGCAGTTCTCCCAGCTGATTCGGGTACACCTGCTCCCCCGCAGCCGTGAGCGCCGCGATCTCCTCCGCATCGCACCAACGGTGCCCGGTGATGTAGCGCTGCTCCAGATTCGTGCGACCGTCGGTGGCCGGTTCGAACCTCTTGGTGCGGTGCACGAAGAACAATTCCTCGGACCGGATGGTGGTGCCGTTGAAGTCGAAGACGGCCACGCGCCGCCACAGCGGGCCCACCAGACGCCCGGAGGGAACCGATAGCCCCGTTTCTTCCACCAGTTCGCGTACCGCACCGTCGGCCAGCTTCTCTCCCGGCAAGGTCTGTCCACCAACCGTGAACCACCAATGCACTGCCGGGGTCGGCGCCGCAGGATCGAAGCCGCGCAGCAGCAGCACCCGGCCGTCCTCGTCAAGCAGGATGATCCGGGCCGAGGTGCGGAAGTTGGCCAGCGCCGGATCCTCGGTGCCTGCCCCCGGGCGGTCGATGATTTCGAAATATGTTGGCATCGGCGCGGTTCCACCCAGACGCAACCAACGGACCGGGCGGCGTACCCGCAGTGCCAGGGTGTCGCGCACGGCATCATTGTGAAAGCGCCGCGCGATCAGCACGCGCGTCTCGGCATCGGCGAGCTCGGCCACCAAAGCCGGCCGCAGCCGGTCCGGGTCGACGGTGGACAGCGCGGCGGCGAGCTGGTTTTCGGCGTATTCGCGCCGGTCACGTTCGGCACGTTCGGCTTTCGCCGCCAGCTTGATCAGTTGCTCGTCCTTGAGTGCGTCCCCTACCGCACGTGCGACGACGGCGCGACGAGCCAGCGCAGCATCAAGTGCTTGCCAGGACAGGTCACTGCGCACGTGCAGCCGGTCCAGGCGGTTGGCCACCAGGTAGGCCCAGAGCAGGCCGAGCGCAACCAATAGGGCGATGATGGCGATGACGACGACCGTCAACGCCGAGAACGTCACCAACTGTCCACCTTCACCCGCGCGCCAGAGGCGGTGACGGTCTCATAGACGAGCATGATCTGTTGGGCGACCACCGACCAGTCGTACCGCTGCACCGCCTCGGTGCCGGCCGCGACCAGCTGTGCCCGGCCTTCGTCATTACCCAGCACATCGATGAGGGCCGCCGCCAAGGCATCGGGATCGCCGGTGGGTGTCAGCCGGCCCGCAGTGCCGTCCAGAAGCACCCGGCGGAAGGCATCCAGCGAGCTGGCGACGACGGCCGTGCCCGCCGCCATCGCCTCCACCAAGACAATGCCGAAGCTCTCGCCGCCGATATTGGGCGCACAGTAGACGTCGGCGCTGCGCATGGCCGAAGCCTTGGTGGCGTCGTCGACCTGTCCCAGAAACTTCAGATGCTTAGCCAGCGGTCCCGCCTGCGTGCGCAATTCGGCTTCGTCGCCGCGCCCCACGATCAAGATCTCCACATCGGGAAAGCTGATCGCGATCTTCGGCAGTGCGCCCATCAGCACGTCCATGCCCTTGCGCGGCTCGTCGTAGCGCCCCAGGAACAGCACCGTTTTACCTTCGCGCGGGTACCCCTCAAGAACGGGCGCGCCCGAGAAGGAGCGAACGTCGACACCATTGGGGATCTCCACCGCGTCGGATCCCAGCGCCTCCATCTGCCAGCGCCGGGCCAGCTCCGAGACCGCTATCCGGCCCACGATCTTCTCGTGCCAGGGACGTAGCACGGCTTGAAACACGCTGAGCGTCAACGACTTGGTGGTGGACGTGTGGAACGTCGCGACAATCGGTCCCTCTGCCACCATGAGCGCCAGCATCGACAGGCTCGGCGCGTTCGGTTCATGCAGGTGCAGAACGTCAAAGTCGCCGTCGACAAGCCAGCGCCTGGTCTTGGCATAGGTAGCCGGGCCGAATCGAAGCCGCGCCACCGATCCGTTGTACGGGATCGGAACGGCCTTGCCGCCGGAGACCACGAACTCGGGCAGCTCCAGATCCGACGACGACGGCGCAAGCAGGCTCACGTGGTGGCCGCGATCACGCATGACCTCTGCCAGCTGCACGACATGGGACTGGACGCCACCCGGTACGTCAAAGGAGTACGGGCAGACCATCCCGATGCGCATTACGCCTGCCCACCAACGGGATCGGTCTCCCGGGAGGCCGCAGGCTCCTGCGGCGGCGCCGACCGCAGTTTGGAGCGGCGCTCCTCGGACAAATCGTCGAGCCATAGCGGCTGCAGCATGTGCCAATCCGCGGGTCGTTCGGCGATATTGGCGGCGAAGACATCGGCCATCGCCTGTGTGGCGACCGCGACATCGCCCGCCGAGGTATCAACGGCCTGATGGATGCGGACTCCCCACCGCTCATGCGGTTCAAACCAGCAGTGCGCAGGTAACAGACGTGCTCCGGTGTCGATCGCCAGACGTGCGGGCCCTGCGGGCATGCGGGCCTCGGCACCGAAAAAATCAACGGGTACGCCACTGCGACTCAGATCGCGATCGGCCATGAGGCAGACGACACGGTTCTCCCGCAATCGCTGGGCCAGCAGCTCATATGGCCCCGACGCATCGCCGGTGAGCGCAAGCACCTCGAATCCCAGGGTCTCGCGATAGTCCAGGAAGCGCCGGTACAACGACTCGGGTTTCAGACGCTCGGCCACGGTGGTGAAGGTGCCGTAGGTCTGCGCCAGCCACACCCCCGCCATGTCCCAGTTTCCGCTGTGCGGCAGCGCGATAACCGTTCCCCGCCCTTCGGCCTGCGAGGCGTCAAGGTTCCGACGGCCGTATAGGCAACTATCCAGGCGGGCGGCGAGACGCTCCATGTTCTGCGAGGGCAGCCGGAACGCTTCGCGCCAGTACCGTGCGTAGGAACGCATCGAGTCGATGATGAGCCGGTCGGGCACCTCCCGGGGGTGTACGTCCAGCACCCGCGCGAGGTTCTTGCGCAGCTGCTCGGGTCCCCCTTTACGGGCACCGGCCATGGCGCCGACGTCGAATATGCCGCGGGCAAGCAGGTCTGGAGTGATCTGCGTCAGATTCCATCCCGCGGCGTATCCCCAGTCGGCGGCGCGCTCTCCCCAGACACTCATGGCTGATTCGTCTCCGCGGTGTCCTGTCCCGCATCGGAATTGGGCAGCAGGTCCAGCGCTCCGGGAGAGGTGCGGACCGCATGCATACGCTGGGCCACCGTCACCAAGCTCGCAACGGCCAGCACCCACATCGCCGTGTGCAGCGGCCACTGCACCCCGAATCCACCGCTGAATATCGCTCCGGCGAGCACGATGATGAGCCGCTCCGGTCGCTCAATGAGGCCACCGTCGGCACGCAATCCGGAGGCCTCGGCTCGCGCCTTCACATACGAGATCACCTGCGAGGTGATCATGCAGATCAGCGTCGCGACCACCAAAGAGGTTGATCCCCAGCCGAACGCGGCCCACCAAACGAGCCCGGCGAACACCGCGCCGTCGGCTACCCGATCGCATGTCGCGTCGAGGACCGCGCCGAATCGGGTGCCGCCGCCACGTGCGCGAGCCATCGCGCCGTCGAGCATGTCGAACATCGCGAACAACCACACCGCCATGCCGCCCCAGAAGAGGTGCCCGGTCGGGAAAAGTGTCAGCGCCGCAACCACCGATGCGGCGGTTCCGAAGATGGTGACCGTGTCCGGGGTGAATCCCGCACGCAACAGCGCGCTGGCCAGCGGGTTGGTGATCTTCGCGAATGTCTCCCGCGAGAGCAGGCCGCTCATGGCAACTGCTCCCAGGCGGTGGCGAGCAGCGTGCGGGTGTCTCGCAGCAGCTGCGGCAATACCTTGGAGTCGCCGATGATGGTGATGAAGTTCGCATCACCGCCCCAGCGCGGCACCACGTGCTGATGCAGGTGTTCGGACAGGGAGCCGCCCGCGGCACTACCCAGATTGAGGCCCACGTTGAAGCCGTGGGGCCGTGAGACCTTCTTGATCACCCGAATCGCCTTCTGGGTGAAGGCCATCAGTTCACGGCTCTCCCCTTCGGTGAGATCTTCGAGCTCGGCCACCTGGCGGTACGGCACCACCATCAAATGACCCGGGTTGTATGGATACAGATTCAGCACGGCGTAGACATGCTCACCGCGGGCCACGACCAAACCGTCTTCATCGGCCATCTCCGGGATCTCGGTGAAGGGCGCCGAGTCCGGGCTGGGCGCCTTCACGGCCTCGGCGATGTAACTCATCCGGTGGGGGCTCCACAGCCGCTGCAGATGATCCGGGTCGCCCACGCCGCGGTCGATGATGGTCGAGTCCTGGTCAGTCACTGGCACCCAGCTTCAGGAGTTCGGCAGTCGGCGAGACGTTTTCACGTCTGTTCACCCAGTCGACGATGGCGGCGACAGCCTCGTCCCGGGGCACCCCATTCACCTGGGTACGGTCGCGGAACCGGAAGCTGACGGCGCCCGCCTCGACATCGCGATCGCCGGCCAGCAGCAAGAACGGCACCCGCTGGTTGGTGTGATTGACGATCTTCTTGTTCATGCGGTCATCGCTGCTGTCTACCTCGGCCCGGATGCCCTGCGCTTTGAGCTGCGAAACAATGTCGTTCAGATATGGCGCGTGCGCATCGGCGATCGGGATACCCACCGCCTGCACCGGCGACAACCAGGCCGGGAAGGCTCCCGCGTAGTGCTCGGTGAGCACACCGAAGAACCGTTCGATGGATCCGAAGAGAGCACGGTGGATCAGCACCGGCTGCTTACGGGTGCCGTCGGCGGCGGTGTACTCGAGGTTGAAGCGCTCGGGCATGTTGAAGTCGAGCTGAATGGTCGACATCTGCCACGACCGTCCCAGCGCATCCTTGGCCTGCACCGAGATCTTGGGGCCGTAGAAGGCCGCACCGCCAGGATCCGGCACCAGCTGCAGCCCTGAATCGAGCGCCACCTGCTCCAGCGTCTTGGTCGCTTCCTCCCAGACCTCGTCGGACCCAACGAATTTCGCCTCGTCCTTGGTCGACAGTTCTAGGTAGAAGTCATCAAGCCCGTAGTCGGACAGCAGGTCCAGCACGAATCGCAGCAGCGAGGTCAGCTCCTCATGCATCTGCTCGCGGGTGGTGTAGATGTGCGCGTCGTCCTGCGTCATGCCGCGCACCCGGGTCAACCCGTGCACCACACCGGATTTCTCATATCGGTAGACCGATCCGAATTCGAAGAGCCGCAAGGGCAATTCACGGTACGAGCGGCCCCGTGCCCGGTAGATCAGGTGGTGCATCGGGCAGTTCATGGGCTTGAGGTAGTAATTCTGGCCCGGCTTGCGTACCGTGCCGTCCTCATTGAGTTCGGCGTCGATATGCATCGGGGGAAACATGCCGTCGGAGTACCAGTCCAGGTGACCCGAGGTTTGGTAAAGGTTCTCCTTGGTGATGTGCGGGGTGTTGACGAACTCGTAGCCGGCGGCAGTGTGCTTGGCGCGCGAATAGTCCTCCAGCTCCTTGCGCACGATGCCACCCTTCGGATGGAAAACCGGTAGGCCGGAACCAATTTCATCGGGGAAGCTGAACAGATCCAGCTCCACACCGAGCTTGCGGTGATCGCGCCGCTGCGCCTCTTCCAACAGCTCGAGATGCTTGTCGAGGGCTTCCTGCGACTCCCAGGCGGTGCCGTAGACACGCTGCATGCTGGCGTTCGCCTGATTACCACGCCAGTACGCGGCCGAGCTACGGGTGAGCCGGAAGGCCGGAATGTGCTTGGTGGTGGGGATATGCGGGCCGCGACACAAGTCGAACCATTCCCGTTCCCCGGTGCGGGGATTCAGGTTGTCGTAGGCGGATAACTCGTCGCCGCCGACCTCCATGACCTCCGGGTCATCGGCCCCGGACTTGTCCGACACCAATTCCAGCTTGAATGGCTCGTTGGCGAGCTCGGCCTGGGCCTCTTCTACCGATTCGTAAACCCGGCGCGAAAAACGTTGCCCTTCTTTGATGATCTGCTTCATCTTCTTTTCGAGGGCGGTCAAGTCCTCGGGAGTGAAGGCGTGATCAATCCCGAAGTCATAGTAGAAGCCGTCGGTGATCGGCGGGCCGATGCCGAGCTTTGCCTGCGGGAACAGCTCCTGCACGGCCTGCGCCAGCACATGGGCGGCCGAGTGCCGGATGACGCTGCGGCCGTCCTCGGTATTGGCCGCAACCGGCTCGACCTCGGTGTCGGATTCCGGGGTCCAGGACAAATCCTTCAGCGCACCATCCACACGCACGACGACGATGGCGTCCTCGCCCTTGCCGGGCAGGCCGGCCTCCCGCACCGCGGTCCCCGCCGTCGTCCCGGCCGGCACCCGGATTGGGGCCACAAGGGAAGACGGGTTGGGCGCAGTCATCGGCAGTTCTCCAATTCAGAGACGGGGGGTTTGCGAACTCATGCTATCGGTCCGCACCAGCCACTTCCCAGCCCGATGGGTGCCATGCGCACTCAGGCCGATTGCGCGCGGAATGTGTTCCGATATGCCAGGGGCGAGACCCCGGTGAGACGACGGAACTGCTCCCGGAAATTCGCAGGTGAGCCGAACCCCACCTCACGCCCGATCCACTCCACGGAATCCGCCGATCGCTCCAGGAGCTGCTGGGCATGACGGACCCGTACCCCGGTCAGCCACTGCATGGGCGTCTGGCCTGTTTCGGCCCGAAACCGCCGGTTGAGGCTGCGCACGCTGGTGGACGCCTCGGTCGCGAGGTCCTCCAGGGATAGTTCGCGATGGGCGTTGTGTTCGATCCAGGCCAATATCTCGCCAAGGCTGACCTCGGCGCGCCGGCGATTCCGGATGACGTACTGCGCTTGCCCGCCGTCGCGGTGCAGCGGGGCCACCGCAACACGGGCAGCTTCCGCGGCGACCGCCGCGCCGTGATCGCGCGCCACGATGTGCAGACATAGGTCGAGCCCGGCGGCGGCACCCGCGGAGGTGAGCACCTGCCCCTCGTCGACGTACAGCACGTCGGCGTCCAGGTGCACCGCCGGGTACCTCTCGCGGAACAGGTCGGCGGCGAGCCAGTGCGTGGTGGCGCGCTTGCCGTCCAGAATCCCGGCTTCAGCGAGTGTGAAGGCACCGGCGCATATGGAGGCGATGCGCGTTCCGCGCTCGTAGGCGCCCCTCAGCGCATCGAGGACGCCCTCGGGCAGGGGCGCGGCGGGGTTGTCACGCGCGGGAACCACGACGGTCTCGGCCTCCGAAACAGCCTCGAGCCCAAGATCTGTCGCGATGCCGAACGGTCCCGCGGAGACCACGGGCTCGGTGCCACACACCCGCACGAGGTAGGGCCTGCTGCCGTCGGCGAGGTACACGCGGCGGAACACCTCAACCGCAGTGGCCAGATCGAAGCCGATGGTTCCGGGAAGCGCAAGAACGACGACGGAGTGAGGCTCGCCCGAACGACCCAGCCGCCCAGAGTGAGGCTCGCCCGAACGACCCGGCTCCCCAGAGTGAGGCCCTCTCGCAGAACGCATGCGGGTGAGCCTATCGCGCTAATGGCAAGATCTCATCGGTCAGTGGCTATTTGGCCACTTCTACGGAAACGGCCACTGCACGACGATGTGTTGATGCAGATAGCGATCTTGGCGTATCCCGGTATGACGGCCCTCGACGCGATCGGCCCCTACGAAATGCTCCGAGGTCTGCCGTCGGCGGAGTTTCGATTCGTGTGGCACCGGCCGGGGCCGATAGTGACCGACAGCGGTGTGCTGACGCTCGGCGCGACCCATTCATTGACCGAGACGCCGGCTCCCGACATGGTCCTCGTTGGTGGCTCGATGCCCGCCACCCTGAGCACGGCCGCCGACGAGCGGGTGCTGGACTAGCTGCGAAAGGTGCATGAAACCACGTCCTGGACCGCGTCGGTGTGCAGTGGATCGCTCATCCTGGGCGCGGCAGGGATTCTCCGCGGCAGGGACGCCACGTGTCATTGGGCCGGACAGCGTCTACTGGCCACCTTCGGCGCCAATCCGCAGCGCGACAAGAGAATCGTCCGCGACGGCAAGGTGATCACCGCTGCCGGAGTGTCCGCGGGGCTTGACCTTGGACTGTGGCTCGTCGGCGAAATCGCCGGACGGCCACGGGCTGAGGCAACCGCGCTGTGCATCGAGTACGACCCGCAGCCACCGTTCAATACCGGCCACATGAGCAAGGCATCGACCCGCAACAAGGCCGATGCGGTACGCGTGATCAAGGGCCTGCTCTCGGCACGCGATGCCGGCACAGAACTCGCGGCGGGTTCGAAGATGCTGTGGACGAACGCCATCGCCCGAATCAGGTCGACCGACAGATCTGGCCATCGCCACGCACCGGGCCCGCTCAGGGCTGGCCGGGGTTGAGCTTCACAAACAGCGCGTCCGCTTCGGCGAGCACCTCGTCACCGTCCAGCAGCCGACCGGTCATGAATACCTTGCGCCCCTCAACGCGAGCCAGAGTGCAGTCGTACCGCAGCTCCTTCTCGATGGGAGTGATCTTGCGGTAGTTGATATTCAAGTAAGCCGTGCGCAGCTTGCGCAGATCGGTCAACAACAGCGAGCCGGTCCCGAAGATGGTGTCGAACAGCAGCCCGAGGCAGCCACCGTGCACAGCACCGTTGCGCCCCAGGTGGTAGCGGCCGAAAGTAGCTGTGCCAGTGAGGACCCCGTTGTCGAAGCTCTCGATCGTCATGGGTACCAACAGGATGTTCCCCCGGAGCGGGAGGTCGGTACGCCGCCCCGAAGGCGAGTCCCATTCCGAGACCTCGTACGGAGCCAGCAGTTTATTCATAGCCTCGAGCTGATCGGCCAGCTCGGTGACCACCGCATCGGGCGGCAGCGCGGCCCGCGCACGATCCTGCAGGGTCCGCAGCGCATCGATGAAACGGCCGTAGTCGGGGCCGCCCTTGAGAGTGGGATCGGGCGGGTTGAACCCACCACCCTCATGCGCAGTTACTGCTTCCTCGGTGGTCATACTCCCCTACGTTATTGGGGTGGATATTGCCCGGTTGAGCCAGCTCCCTTTCACCTACCCGGAGAGGGGCGCGACGGCCGGTGAGCTGCCCGCCGGGTACCACCACGTACGGGAATCTCGGCAGATCGGGACCGGCGAGGCCCGATTCGAGGAGGCGGCCGCACGCCTGATGCGTTTCGGAATCCAGCATGGAATCGGGCTGCGGGTCCTGACCTCGGCGCCCGAGGTCGGCGAGGGCGTGAATGTGGCGACACGACTGTGGCCGTTCTGGGCGTTATGCCGCATCGTTTACGTGGTCGACGAGCCGAACCGGCGCGGATTTGCCTACGGCACGCTTCAAGGACACCCCGAAACCGGCGAAGAGGCGTTCATTGTGCGCCGTGATCCTTCCAACGACGTTGTCAGCGTGGAAATTACCGCCTTCTCCAGGCCGTCATTCTGGTGGATTCGGCTAGGCAATCCGCTGGCGAAGCAACTGCAGCGGATAGTCACGCAGCGGTACCTGCGCGCGCTATGACCGCACCGCAGCATCGAACCCTCCCCGGGTAACCTATCTATTAGCTGGGCGCTCAATTCAGCTATCTTTTGGCGTGTCGCGTTCATCGGCGATTCCCAGGTAATTTCGGGCCCATCCCGGCCGGTCCGGTCGTGAACAGCAAATATTCTGTGGATTCAAATCGTTATGATGTGTAACCTTTTGTTCAACTCTGATTCATGCATTGTTAGGAGCGCTGGACCTGATGGTTGCACTGCCCGCCCGCGTCGCGTTGTTCGCCGGGGCCTTCGGGGCCTCGGTCGCGACGTACCTGGCCCCCATTGCGGCAGCACAGCCGCCCGTTCCACCGGTCTGCGGCGCCGGCGAAGCCCCGTACACCCATAACTGCCGCACCGCCTGTACCGGTGGTGCGCCGCGCGTCGGTGGCGCCTGCACCCAACCAGGTACCGACCTGTATGACCGCGGCTTCCACGAACCCACTCACGAGGGCGCCAACCCGCGCACTCCCCTGGGCACCAATCCGCATGTGCCCTATGGGACCAACACCACGACCGTTTTGCAGTAACGCATAACGACACGGTGCCCGGTTGACAACGTTGTCAGCCGGGCACCGCCGTCTTAGGCCGCGACTAAGGCAACCAATTCGCCAAGACCGTGTCCATGTCGCCGTCACCGGGGCCCGGCAGGTGCCGCGCACCCGAAAACCGATGAGAGGGTTCTGTATACGTTCCCGCCTTGACAAGCCGAGCAATATTGGCCCGGTAGATCTCATCGACCTCAGCATTGCGGTCGGGCTCACGGTCAAGCCACAAATTGGCGGGGTGGATCCATCGGCACTAGCCAGCAATCGCCGATCGGGAATGAAACCGCACGCTACGGAGTAGAAAATCGACATGGAACTCAACGACGCCGCGCGCGCCCTCATCGGAGCGGGCGCCGACGCCACGCTCGTCACCGTCAACCCCGACGGCAGCCCGCAGGTATCTGTGGTGTGGGTTGCCCTGCAGTCCACACCGGACGGTGACGAGTTGGTGGCGGCCCACCTTTCGGGTAACTACAAGAAGCTACGAAACATCCGTCGCGATCCCCACGTTGCCCTGACTGTCCTTGCCCCCAGTCAGCCCGGGCAGCAGCGCGAATATCTGGCCGTCACCGGCTCGGCGCGGGTGGTGGAGGGCGGCGCACCCGAGTTGCTCAGCCAGTTGGCCGTCGCGCTGCTGGGTTCCGACGAGCACTTCCCGCCACCGAACTCGCCGGAGGGATATCTGACCCGGATTCGCGTCGAATCGGTGGGTGGGCACGGCCCCTGGGCTTGATCTCAGTCCCGGATGACGCCCTTGGTCCGCATCAGAAAATCCGCGAGGAAGCCGTCATGCGGGATTTCGGGGGCCGTGTACGTGGTGGGGAGTCTGCCGCTGTAGACGTTGTATACCGTGGGTTCGTCGACAAGTGCGTCGATCAGTTCCCCATCATCGGTGATCGCATTGATCACCAACGAATGGCGCAGTGGCACAAGACCGTCGGCACGGGTCCAAGGCGCGATCCACACGCACGGGAACGCCAGCTCGGTGTTGAGCTTGTCGACATCGGGGCCGTGCAGCAGATGCACGGCGGGACGCAGCACAGCCGAGCCGTCCCCCAGGTCGGCAACCATCTGATCCGCGCCCAAAAGTGCGGTGGTGCCTCGTGATTTCTCTGCCAGGTGGTGGGCAACACTCCTAGCCGCATCGAGTGGTTGCCCGGGCAGAACGGCGCGTTCGTCGGCGATCGGAAAGGGCCGTATCGTCGCGAGCCTGGCCGCAATGGCTTCCGCCAACTGTCGCGGATCGCCTTCGTAGAGAACGGCTGTGGTGTTGGTGCAGGCCATGCCGCCCTGACCGCTGATCGACTCCACGATCACGTCGAGGTAGTCGCGCCAATCCCGTTCCGCGGTAATCAGAATCTTGGTGCGGCCCGGCCCGTTTACCAGCACCGCTGGATCGTCGGCGTACTTATCCACCACATCCTGACCGCCGTAGACGATGGCGAGATCAGCCGCGGCGATGATTTCTGCCGCTCCCGCGTGATCGGTCGGCAGATACAGGGCATCTTCGGGCCGAAAACCGGCCCGAAGCAGGGCCTGGACCAGCCGGGCCCCGGTGAAGGGCTCGCGGCGCGAAGGACGGATGGCCACGCGATATCCCAACGCCAGTGCTTGCACCCACCCGCCGTGCACACCCGGGCTATTGCCCGACGCGTGCACGGCCAGTACCTCACCGCGCCGGACCCAGAGCGCGCTCCCCCGGTGCGTGCGCTCATCGCGCCAATCGAATGTCGCCCCTACAGGCCTGGCGGGTGCGACCGCGTCGAATGCATGCCGAATGGCCTCGGTGACTTCGCAGGCGCTGTTCCGCGCAACTGCGACGGGCAGCCCCGACACCCGACTGACCACCTCGACGTACTGATCGAAGCCGTAGCCTGCGATGTCGGTGCCGGCAAAGATCTCGGCAGCTTCGGCCAGCGCGGCTTCCCGGCGGACCGCAGGCAGCGGCCGCGCACTGCGCTGAGCGCGGATGCTCCGGCTGACAAACAGCGGCGGCGCGATACTCAGTTCAGCGACGGGCGTCCCCGCGATATCGGTGATCACTTCACGTGCGCGAGTGCGGTATTCGCCATTGGGGCCAAGCGCGTCCACTGCGATCACGATCAGTAGACGCCTTCGATGACGGCTTCGCCCTCGAACGTCGCAACGGGCGCGACCTCACTGACGGAGTCGCCGATCTGGCCGCCCGGTCCCTGTCTGCGGATCGCGGTGTCGCGTTCGAGGTTGTTCGGAATGAACATGCCCTTGCCGATGTGGTTCATCACCACCTGGCCGCGCTGGCCATGCGGTACCCGCTCCCCCGTCTCCGGATCGATGACCCAGAACACCACGTAGGGCGTGCGCGGATCGAACACGTGGATATCGCCGTCGAGTCGAGTCTTGGCCTGGGACAGGATCATTGTGCTGCCGAACGCCATCGCGATGACCGTCCTCGGGAAGATCTCGCGGAGCAGATCGAGGGTATCCAGGTCCACGTGCGCACCGCTGAGCAGGATGTAGCGGATCTTCTGATTCACCAGTTCGGCCATGGTGTCGTCGCGCGCGATCGCGCCCAGCAGCGGCGGGCTGGTGTGCAGATTGGCAACGTCCTGGGTGTGCAGTACGAATCGCGCCTGCTCCAGCACGTGCTCCACATATGCGGACACCTCGGCGCCGGCACCGCGCGTAGCGATCTTCTTGACCCACCGCGGATCCAGGTCTACCGAAAAGAACACCGAGCCCAACCGTTCGCTCACCGCGCGGGAGAAATGACCCACGCCATGAGGACCAGTCGGCATCAAGAACAGCAGCCCCTGGCCGCCCACGAAGCCACCTGTCGTGAAATCCTCGAGCTGCCAACGGGTGACCTGCTCAACCCAGTCCGGCAGCTGCGCGGTGCGTTTGGGCGCGCCGGTGGTGCCTCCGGATTCGAAAATCTTGGGAACCGGTGCCGGTGATCCGTAGCCGCGCGGTATCAAATCCTGGACGGGTGTGTCCCGCAGCTCGTTGACCAGGTTGGGGAACAGGCGCAAATCATCAAACCCGTTCACGTCGGTCAGCGGGTCGAAGTCCAGGTTCGGTGCCATGCGCAACCAGAACGGCGAGCCGGTGTCCTGCCCGAAGTGCCAGGCGATAGCGGCCCGCAGGTATGCCTCCGGGTCGACCACCGGCACGGTTCGTGGGATATCCAACAGCGAGAAGTCGATCTCGGCCATCCCCCCATCCTGGCGCAGCAACCGAGCGGACTTAAGTGAACTCTTGGTGCGCCGTTTCGACGGGTTGTGGTGCGGGTATTTCACGCGCCATGGCGATCAAGAAACGTCCCACGACGGACCTGCCGCCTGATCCTGAACCGGCGGCCACACCGGGCCTGTCGAAAGGTGGCGGCACACATCCCGGGGACACTCCGCCCGCATCCGGTCAGGAGACACAACCGAGCAATCCAGACCCGGTATCGCTACGGAAAACTTCGGTACCTGCGATGGTGTCGATGATTGCGCTTGCCGTGCTTCTGGGCTTGTTTCTAGCGACCGCGGTCTTGCTGATCATGAAGATGTCCGGCGTCTTCCACTGAGCATGTGGCTCGCCGCGGCGCGATGGTTGATCTCGCGGCGCAGTTTTGGGCCCGGCCATCTCGTTATCTCGTGGGAGGAGGTCACGTCGCGGATGAGACTGACCAGCGCGGCGTTAACGGGTGCGTTGGCGCCAAGCCTCTTGGCAAGTTCGACGACTTCGCCGTTGATGTAGTCGATTTCGGTCGGTCTGCCGAGGGTGATGTCGTCAAGCATGGATGAGCGTGCCTGTGGGTCCATCGCAACCATCTGTCGCGCGGCCCGGGTAAAGATGGGGTTAGGCATCGTGAGCACCCAGGGCATGAGCGAAAGCGGTGCCGCAAGAGGGCTGACCACTGGCTGGCCGGCACGGCGCAGGAGTCCGAGCGCCTCACGCTGAGCTGCGGCGAGTACCAGCCGGTAGTCGCGATCCCCCAGTTCGGCTTTCAGCGGTAGCCCCGATAACGCATTGACCGAGTTGTTGAGGTTCACCACGAGCTTTCCCCACTGCACCGCGGCCATGTCGTCACGCACCGTGGTGAGCAATCCTCCGTGCGTGAGAGCCCCGGCAAGCGGCTCGGCTCCCGTGGAGAGTGACAGTTTTCCCTGCGTGCCCTGATGAAAGTGTGCCGCCCCTACCTGAGCAACATTGAAGCCGACCATTCCAGTAATCACATTGTGCTGCTTTATGTATCGCGACAGCTGCGCTGGATTACGGATCCCATTCTGCAGGCTCACCACCACGGCACCGGGCTCTAGCCTGCCTGCCAGCGATTCCGCGATCTGCGCGGTCGCGGCCGACTTCACGGTCACCAACACGATGTCCGCTGAGCGGACGGTGTCAATGTCCTCGGAGAATGCGCACTCCGATGCCGGGATGGCGGCCGACCATCCAAGGTAGTCCGACAGGCTCAGACCGTGCTCCGCGATCGCCCGACCGAGGCTCGGGCGGCCGATGTACACGACCTGGTGTCCCGCGGCCTGCAGCCTGCCGCCCACGTAGCAACCGATACTGCCGGCTCCGGCGACGGCGATTCTCATTGTGCTCCAGCCCGACCGCTCCACCTGACTACCAATGAATGACACCCATAGTCCAGACGATGAATTCCCACGATCACTGCCTGGCCGCAGAAATCTTTGCAAGGGCGTCGATCTCTACCAACAGCCCGGGCGGCAGCCCACCGAAAAGGGCCGTGCGGGCCGGATAGGGCTTCTGGAGGTAGTCCGCAAACGCCTGGTTGAGTTCGGCAAATCCCTCGGGAGCATTGAGGAACACCCTCAGCATGAGCACGTCTTCGAAATCGGCGCCCGCCGCGGTGAGGATCGCCTGAACGTTGCGCAACGCCTGAAGGGTCTGCGCGTAGACGGTTCCACCAACCAGCGATTCGGTATGGGGGTCGATCCCGACTTGGCCGGAAACCTGCAGGGTGTCGCCGATGCGGACAGCTTGTGAATACGCGCCGACGGGATCTGGGGCCGCGTTGGTCTCGATCTGGATCTTCACCGGTAGAACTCCTTTTGTTTGACGGTGCGCGTCATCAAAGCGCTCGGCTACGCGCCGGGTAGTGCTTCCTTCAGAACACGCTGGGCATTGCCGCCGAGGATCGCGGTGACTTCGGCGGTATCGAAACCCGTGTGCAGCAACGCCTCTACCAGCGTCGGGAATCCAGTGGGCCCGTCGAACCCCTTGGCGTACCCCGGAATGCCATTCATGTCTGTCCCGATACACAGGTGGCGTGGACCGACCAACTCAGCCAGATACGAGGCATGGCGCGCAAAGTCATCGACATCACGCATTCCCAGGCGCCGAAAACCCATCGGCCACAGCCCGATCAGCCCACCGGTGGCGGCTATCGCACGCGCTTCCTCGTCGCCGATGTAGCGGGGAAACTCCTGTACCGCCGATGCTCCGGTATGCGAACTGACCACGGGAACGCGGGTGTGATCGCATACCGCCAAGGTTGTCGCCGCGTCGGCATGCGCCAAGTCGATCAGCATGCCGAGCCGGTTGGATTCTGCGACAACCTCTTTCCCGAAAGCAGTCAGACCAGGGGAATAGCGACCGGCCCGCACGGCCCTGCTCCCCCGACTCCCGGATAACGAGGTACTTATCGTCCCGAGGCCATTGTCCGTGTAGTGCACCAGCCCGAGCACGCGCACGCCGAGCCGGTAAAGCTCGGCCAACCGATCCGGCTGCGCACTCACGACATCGGCGCCCTCGATGCCGAGCATCACCGTCGCGGCGCCGCCGTCCGCGATCTGTTCGACGGTATCCACCACCGCGATACCTGCTGCCGAAGCCTCCGCACGCGCCAGGTCCAGCTGCGCCCTCACGCCGTGCCACGGAGAGCGCAGTCGCCATGCGGTGCCCAGCGCGGCATCGCCGACCACTGTCACGATCGCCAGATTCACCTTGCCCTCAGACAGCTTCGACAACGGCGCTGCCGGCATGTCTATCGTCTTGCCACCCACCGCACGCAGCCATCTCGGCATGATGCTGAGCCCGTGGGTATGCATGTCAACGGTCAGCGCCGTGTCGCTGAGCCGCTGCGACTGGTCGGTGGCGCGGCTCATCGGTGACAATTCCCGATTCCGGGTGTCGGCGAGCTCAATGAAGGGCCTCTGGAGCCGTTCTGATCACGTCGTCCCATAGCGGCTGGAACTGAAACCACCCCGCGACCGGAGTGCCGATCTGGTTGTAGACCGACACGGCCGTGTCATGGTCGATCGTTCGGGGCTCGCCTGCCGCCATGGCAAGCAATTGAGCCTGGCAGGAGCGCTCCATTGTGATAAACCACCAGGCGGCCTCCGCCACCGAATGCCCCACCGTGAGCAATCCGTGATTCTGCAGGATCACCGCCTTGGCCGGCCCGAGCGCCGATCCGATCGCCCTGCCCTCCTCCAGATCGCCGACCACCCCGCGGTAATCGGTGTACACAGCATGGTCTTGATAGAAGGCACAGGCGTCCTGCGTGATGGGCAATAACGGCTGACCGAGTGACGAGAATGCCTTGCCATGTACCGAGTGTGCGTGCGCTGCGGCGATCACGTCAGGCCGCGCCTTATGGACCTCGGAGTGGATGCAGAACGCTGCCCTGTTCACGGGCCGGCTCCCGGTGATCACGTTGCCGTCGTGATCGACCTGAATCAGATCGGACACCGTGATGTGCCGGAAGTTCATGCCGAAAGGGTTCACCCAAAACGTGTCGGGGAATTCCGGGTCACGGACCGTGATGTGTCCGGCCACCCCTTCAGAGAAACCGAAAGTCCCGAAAATCCGGAACGCGGCCGCCAGCTCACGCAATCTGCGTTCACGCTCCTGCGTCACCGTTTCCGCCGCCGCGGGACCGAGCTGAACGCCATCGGCGGAACCGACCATGTATGCGGATAGCTCCTCGCCCGCCACGACATTTCCGGAGGTCATGCGCTCGCCCTTCAATACATAGCCGTATCTATTTGCCCACAACCTACGCGCACCACGTGCACCCGTCAAGAGAAGCCCCGACGCGCATTGACACTGAATACTGGCTCACTCCAGTAGGTTCGGATCGCCTATCGCCACCCCTCCCGCCGGAGGCTCATGAGCATTCATACCCTCTACTAAAGGCGCGCCTTAAGATACATACTTGTATCCAAATCGCTTCACCATCATCACGACCGGAAGGCTGCTCATGTCGACTGGCTCCACTCGTCGGCGCGAACACACCCGTGCCCGTCTCATGCAGGCTGCGCTGGACGTGTTCGCCGATCGCGGGTTCCATGGCGCAAGCATCGAAAATATCTGCGAAAAAGCAGGATTCACGCGGGGTGCGTTCTACTCCAACTTCGCCGGTAAGGACGAGCTGTTCTTCACCCTGTTCGATGCCAGCAGCGAACAGCTGCTCACCCAGCTGCGCGCCGCACTGGACGAATGCCGCAAGAGCCCCGACCCCCTCAGCACCTTCATCCGCGCCATTGACGACAAGGGGCCCACACAACGCCGCTGGTATCTGATCAGCATGGAATTCACGCTGTACGCGATCCGGGAGCCGAGCGCGGCCGTAGTGCTAGCCGAGCACGACGCACGGCTACGGCGCGAGGCCGCCGGCATTATCAACGAACTGATGTCGATCGCACACCGTGAACTGATCATCGACACCGAGCTGATCGCGCGACTCGCGACCGCCCTGCGCGAAGGAGTGGCCGCGCAGTTCTATGTCGAACCCGAGCTGGCCGAGACACGGATGCTGGAACGCCTTGCCTTTCCCGCGATGCTGCGCGCATTTTCGCAGCCGGTTGGTGCCGACTAGCCCAGGCAACTATGTGCACAACGCGTATTGAAAAGCCTCCGCAGCTGGATCTTGACGTCTCTTCGTTGCCTTTGGCCGGTCATCCAGCAGAAATACGCAGCATGTTCGTAACATCGTTGTTCCAATCAGCAATTTTCCGGTCGATACGGTCGCACGATGACATCTCCGGCAACTTATGACACGTCGGCCCCCGCCCCGGAGGAGCAGGGCTATCACAAGGGACTGAATAACCGGCAAGTCCAAATGATCGGCATCGGGGGCGCCATCGGCACGGGGCTGTTCATGGGAGCCGGCGGCCGGTTGCACAGTGCGGGACCGGGCTTGTTCTTGGTTTATGCGGTCTGCGGCGTGTTCGTGTTCTTCATCCTGCGTGCGTTGGGCGAGCTGATCTTGCACCGGCCGTCCTCGGGATCCTTCGTGTCGTACGCCCGCGAATTCCTCGGCGAGAAGGCAGCGTACGTCGCGGGCTGGATGTACTTCTTCAACTGGGCCGCCACCGCCATCGTCGACGTGACCGCCATCGCGCTGTACATGCACTACTGGAGCGCCTTCAAGGCCATCCCTCAGTGGTCCATCGCACTCATTGCCTTGGTCATCGTGCTGACCATGAACACCATCAGCGTCAAACTGTTCGGGGAGATGGAATTCTGGGCGGCTCTGATCAAAGTGGTTGCCATCATGGGGTTCCTGGTCATCGGGACGGTCTTCCTGGCGGGCCGGTTCACGGTCGAGGGCGCCAGCACAGGACCATCGGTGATCGCGGACAACGGCGGCCTGCTGCCCACCGGCCTGATGGCATTGGTCATCGTCACCTCGGGAGTCGTCTTCGCGTACTCCGCAGTCGAACTGGTCGGCATCGCCGCCGGCGAGACCGAAAACCCTGACAAGGTGATGCCCCGGGCCATCAACTCCGTCGTGTTCCGGGTCGCGGTCTTCTACGTGGGTTCGCTCATCTTGCTGGCACTGCTGCTGCCCTATGGGACCTACAAAGCCGGCGAAAGCCCCTTCGTCACCTTCTTCTCCCGGATAGGCGTGCCGTACGCCGGCGATGTCATGAACTTTGTGGTGCTAACAGCCGCACTGTCCAGCCTGAACGCGGGCCTGTACAGCACGGGGCGGATTCTGCGTTCACTGGCGATGAACGGTAGTGCACCAAAAGTGTTGTCACGCATGACCTCCGGCGGAGTGCCCTTCATGGGCATCGCGGTCACCGGTGCCCTCACACTTGTCGGTATATTCATGAACCTGGTCATTCCCGCCGAAGCCTTCGAAACCGCTCTGGATCTGGCGGCACTCGGGATCATCTCGTCATGGGCCACCATCGTGATCTGCCAGATCCAGCTGTACCGGTGGTCACAGCGAGGCATCCTGCAACGGGGCAGTTTCCGGATGCCCGGCGCCCCGTACACCGGGTACCTGACGCTGGCGTTCCTGGCGGCCGTGGTGGTGCTGATGTGCTACGAGAACGCGTGGAACCTCATCGCAATAGCGGTACTTGTCCCCGTATTAACCGCGGGCTGGTACCTGTGCCGCGGTCGCGTGCTGCAGCTCGCCCGCGAGCGGATCGGATACACCGGCGCATACCCGGTGATTGCGCACACCCCCATGCTCGACGACCCGCCAGGCGAATCGCATAGGTAGGGATCGCCGTTCGGGCACACCCTCGGCCTCTGGTCGAGGGTGTGCGGTTCTCGGATGCCCGCGGCCTGTTTCTCGGGCGAGGCGTGTCATGCAATCCTCTGCCGGCAGGGCGCAGCACTGATCAACGCGACCGGCGACAAGCAATATCAGGTGTAACCGCCGCACTCTCCTTGATTACCCTGGTGATTGGCTCGCGGAACGACCAAATTTGTTTCAACACATGATCGCTCGGCGCGGAAGGCATCCGTGGTGCCAAGCAGACACCGCTTGGCCCAGCTCGTCAGCTGGAACGACTACGCCGTGGCCGGCTAAGTCCGAGGATGGTGGTGGCGACCAGAAGCGGGCGCAAATCGTCGGGATCGTCCGATGCTATGAGCTGCGTTGCGGCGCCCGTTTGGGCTGCCATCACAGCACGCACAAATGTCGAAAGATCCGTATCCAGTTCCCGCCCTGCGCATTCCACTATCCTGAGAAGGTACGGTTCAAGAGTTCGCCGAAGTCTATTTCTTTGCGTTATCAACTGCGCAGCTAGATCAGGGGCGTGCTGCGCGTGTGCGTTCAGTGATGCTTGCAGGGCAAGGCGGCCGCGATCCACCGCGATCGCCGAGACGAACATCGTCACCAACCCCGAAAGATCGTCGGTGTCACCGACGGCGTCTGTTGCATGCACAAGTGCGGCGTTGACCGCGTCGATGAGGTCTGCATTTTGGCGTTCATGGACCGCTAGGAGATGGTCGTCCATCGACGGGAAACTCGAATAGAACGCACCGCGTGAGTACCCGGCAACGTCACATATTTCCCGGACTCTGAATCGTGTCCTACCAGTGGTGTCGATGAGCTGGCGGGTCGCGTCGATTAGTTCTGATCGCGTGCGCTGGCGATCCCGCGACGTGGTAGCGCTCACACATTTCTCCTGGCCGACGACCTTGCACATGACCTTGGTAGTTATAGCATTGATCATAACGATACATAATGTATCGACGCAGGTAGTGCTGATTTTCCGCCTTGGCGGAGCCTGGCCACCACAGAGAGGCTTTGAAATTTTGTCTGACCGTGCACAATCGGGGTCCGTCATCACTGCCGACGAGATTGAGCAGGAGTTGGCGCTGCTGTGTCGTCTCAAGAGCCGTGTGACAGGCACTGCCGAGCACGATGAGTTGATCGAGCACATTGACGATCAGCTCACCAAAGCTGGCCTTAACGTGCGCAGCGACACTCTACGTTTCACCCGGTGGCATGCGTCGAGCGAGGGAAGCTCTGCCTTGCGGGTCTCAGATCGGCCGGTACCGATCGCCTCGGTCGTTCCCTACTCCGGGGTTACCGGGCCAGGCGGAACAACCGGAGAGTTGGTGCGTCTGCGTGGGCCAGCACCGGCGTGGAAGAAAGCGCGCGGAAAGATCGCGGTAGTCGAGGTCCGGAACTTCAGATTCCCTTTCTCCGCCGTCGTTGGCGCATGGGGACGAGACTCGCCGTGGCCGGTGGTGCGTAATCCGCTGATTGCTTCGACTCTGGCTGGACTAGGGCTGGCGCGCGCCCGCAAGGCGGGCGTAAGCGCAGTTATCTTTGTGTGGCGCAATATAAGTGATGACAATGCGCGCGGCCAGTATCTTCCGTTTACGCTCGGCTACCAGGGCGTGCCTGCCATATTTGTCAGTGGTACGGCAGGCGACACAGTGCTGGCCGCCGCCTCTGAGGGGGAACAGGCATCTGTTGTCCTTGACTATCAGCTCGCCCCAAACACAACCACACGCACCATCTGGACGGTGATCGAGGGCACCTCCCGACCGGACGAGACGGTGCTAGTCGTGACCCATACCGACGGCGTCAATGTGATTGAAGAGAACGGGCATATCGCGGCGGTCGCCATGGCCCGCGCCGCGGCCCTTAATCCCCCCGAACGCACCACTGTTTTCATCTTCACTTCAGGCCACATGCGGATCCCTGCGGTCACGTCCAAAGGTCAAGCCACTCAACGCTTCCTAAGAGACCATCCTGAAGTGTGGGCCGGCGGACACGGGCAGCGGCGAGCGGTCGCAGGGCTCGCTGTCGAGCACCTCGGTGCTCGAGAACTCGTCGATGATCCCGTGACGAATACATTGCGGGCAACCGGGCGAATTGAGCCCGAACTGCTCTACGCCACAACACCAGAACTAGCGCAGCTCGCCAGCCAGAAATGGCACGGCGTGAACCGCACTCTCCCCCGTATCTCCAAGCCCAGCCCGCTGATTCACTTCGGCGAGGGAGAGCCGCTGCTGCATGCCGGCATACCCGCGATCTCTCTAGTGACAGCGCCGTTGTACCTGCTGGCGGAAAGGTCTGGTGATGAGACACATCTAGTCGACAAGGCCGCGCTGCACCGCCAAGTGGATAACTTCGAACGCCTATATCGGCACATAAGCTCGGCACGCATTGATGACCTCGGTCATGTGAGCACGCCGACGAACCTCGCGCGATTGTTGGGCATCGCCTCGCTGCTGAAAGCAGTGGCCGTAACCAAAGCGCTTGATCTGTTAGGGCGGTAGCCGAAAACGTTCGTCTCCCTGCTCAGGCATCTCGCAAGGCCGGCCGCGATGAAGAAAATCTCGCCGCATAGTCCACACCCGCGTCGGTCCTGTCTGCCTGAAGCCGATTACATGGAAGATGTCTCTACGCCACAGTGTTCAGCTCATCAAGCGCCGCTTCGGCTAGTGCCTTGGCTAGCATCAGAACTACCGGCTACCAAATGACGCCCATGACCGCCCCGAAGCGTGGCGAGGGGCAGACTAACTCGCCCCCTGGAGTGCGGTATTCCACAAACCAGCCGGACTGATTGAATGCCTACCCTGCCGCTGTGCAATGGTCATTCCCCGCTATAAACATCAACGCGCACGATGTGGCAGCTTGCCCGAGTCCGGCTCCGCGGTGGCGCACCCATGTGTCGTGCGCGCATATGTCGTACACGCCACAAACCGTTGTATATCCGACCGTTCGACTGAAACGCTTTGGATGGCTATCGGTAAGCCGGGCAGTGCCGGCAAGAAGGAGTACACGAACTAACTATGGTCTCGATCCCGGTCTCGGCGAGGAACTTGTTCGCCATCACTTTCGGCAACGGAGTGCGCCCACCCACACCGACCAGCCATGTTGCGCTGTTCGACGAGCCACATCGCCAATTGCGCCGTTACGGCACTGACGATCCGCGCGACTCCAGCGCTGTCCCGGTCCTTTTGGTTCCGCCGCTGGCGGCGTCGGCGACATGCTATGACCTTGCACCGGGTCAGTCACTGGTGGCGCACCTGCTCGAGCAGGGCCGTACGCCCTATGTCGTCGACTACGGTGAGATCGGCTGGGCAGACCGGCATCTGGGTCTGGAAGCATTCTTCGCCGACATCATTCCGCAGGCCATCGAGCGGGTACTCATCGATTCGGGTAAAACACAGCTCGACCTGATTGGGTGGAGCCTGGGCGGCACCCTGAGCCTCTTGACCGCCGCGGCCGACCGCGGATTGCCGATCCGCTCGATCGTCGCTATCGGCACCCCATTGGACTACGGACAAATCCCCGGCTATCCCGAGGCACGCCGAATCACCAAACGCACCAACGGCTATGCCGTCACCACGGTGTTACGAGCACTCGGCGGCATTCCTGCACCGGTGGTACAGGCCGCCTACCGCGCCACGTCATGGGACCGAGAAATCAAGCGGCCCTGGTTTCTGCTGAACAATCTGGACAACACCGAAGCCTTGGCCAAGGCCGAAGTGATCGACCGGTTTCAGGATGCCTTCCCTGGTTATCCAGGACGGGCCGTCTCACAGATGTGGGGCCGCTTTATCTATCACGATGAGATCGCCGCTGGCGTGGTCAATGTGGCCGGTTACACCCTCGATCTGACGACTCTGACGTTGCCGATCCAGCTGTTCGGCAGCCACCGTGATGCCATCGCGCCGTGGCAGTGTGTGCATCACGGCGTGGCGATGCTCAAGTCTGCGGATGTTCGGTTCACCACGGTGGAGGCAAGCCATCTCGGACTGGTTGCGCTGTCGGCCGGTGTCAACGAGACCTGGCCGACCATCGATGACTTCTTGACCGAGTTGGACGGGGGCTAGTAAGTGGCTCCTACACGACTCTTCACCCGTGCAGGGCCAGGCGTCCACCCGCAGTAGTCAGCGCTCCGACCAAAAGCGACCGCCGCTTGGTCGACGGGCGGGGCGCTAGGCACGCCCAATTCTCTTGCCTGTACTTCTTCGGTGGTCCCGGCTGGGTTCGACCTTGCCTTCCTACCGATTGCCGTTCGTGGTCGATGCCCTCGGAGGTCGCCTCGATGATCACCACGACCCCTTGGCAGACGCACGTGCGGTAGTCGAAGTAATTCGAGGACTCGCCAAATCCCATAACGCTTGCGACGTCAGCGATTTAGCTCAGTCCATCGGTATTCGTATCGGCCACACGCAAAGCGGTATATACAAGGGCAGCGTCGCCGATTCAAGTGACGGCATATCCCGGCTCGTACAGCCGGATTTGAACCCAGATGCTGCCCCCGAGGGATACCTGTACGGACGCGTTGTCATCTTTACCGGCACGCTGATGTCGATGACTCGGCGCATTGCCTGGGCTGAATGCGCACGCGTGGGTGCGATAACCCAAGAAGAGACCACGAAGCGAACCAACGTGCTTGTCGTCGGCGATATCAATACGGGTCTGCTGCAAGATCAGGTGACAGTTTCGGTCACGCGGCCTGAGTGGCCGGTGTCGTCATAATCGCTTCGAATTCGATCGGGGTCAACCGCCCGAGTCCGGCCTGGCGCCGGCGGCGATGGTA